>Ga0182015_10000604_pt1 | contig 51093 bp, 46 predicted proteins | sample 712P3MmetaG_FD_120478 | JGI IMG/M metagenome (GOLD analysis project Ga0182015, IMG submission 120478) | Permafrost microbial communities from Stordalen Mire, Sweden - 712P3M metaG | ecosystem: Environmental > Terrestrial > Soil > Wetlands > Permafrost | place: Sweden: Stordalen | collected...
GCGCTAGACCTTGCTCTCGGACTCGGCGCGCCGCTTGATATCGGCAGGCGCCTGGTGGTCGATGGTCTTGATCGGCGCGTCGGATTTCGGCGTAGTTTCGGCGGTGTCGTCGTCGGACATGCCCTTCTTGAAGGCTTTGATGCCCTTGGCGACGTCGCCCATCATGTCCGAAATCTTACCGCGGCCGCCGAACACGACGAGAAGTACGGCGCCCACGATCAGCCAGTGCCAGATGCTCAAAGAACCCATAAAATCCTCCGTCCGCCAAAACGCTTACGCTGGCGCGGGCATCCGCGGCGAGATGCCGATTTTAGCCAGAAACTAGGCGTCGGGACCGGCAAAAACAAGCACGACGGCAGTGCCGCTAAGCCGCAGGCACGCGTTCGCCGCCATTAACCCTACGCCGCCCGGTTTTCAGGCAATTGATCGCGCAACGGTGCGATTTATTCCTCGGTGCGCTCGGTGGGCGGGGCGAGGCCCAAGTCCAAATCCTCAGGCCCCAGCGGCTCCTCGTCGTCCCGGAGCGTCGGATCGTCGGAAGGAACCGGCACGGCAAAGTCAGCCGGGATGGCGCCGTCGATGAGGCCGGAGCCCTTAAGCTCGTCAAGCCCGGGCAGATCGGTCAGCGCATCGAGCCCGAAATGCGACAAGAACGCCTCGTTGGTTCCGTAAGTCACCGGTCGGCCGGGCGCCTTGCGCCGGCCGCGCAGCCTGATCCACCCCGTCTCCAACAACACATCGAGCGTACCCTTCGAGGTGCTCACACCGCGGATCTCTTCGACCTCCGCGCGCGTCACCGGCTGATGATAGGCCACAATGGCGAGCGTCTCGATCGCGGCGCGCGACAGTTTCCGCGTAACCACCGATTCATGCGTCAAGAGCCAAGCAAGATCGTTGGCTGTGCGCAGCGTCCATTTGCCGCCGACGCGCACCAGGTTCACGCCGCGCGGCGCATAGTCCAGCTGCAATTGCGTCAGCACCGCGCGCACGTCGGTGCCCGCGGGCAGCCGCGATGCCAAGGCCTTCTCGTCGAGCGGCGCCTCGGCGGCAAACAGCAGCGCTTCAAGGATGCGCAGTCCCTCCGCGCGATCTTGCTTTTCCACACGATCCTCTTTGTCGCCAACGATTACCCGCATCTTCGCGACATTCGACATAGGTTCGGTCTCCCTCTTACGCATTCCCCGATTCCGCAGACGTGCCGGCGGCTGCATCTTGCCGCTTGCGCAGGTAGAGCGGTGTAAAAGATCCTTGCTGGTGTGCTTCCATGCGGCCCTCGCGGATGAGTTCGAGCGCCGCGGCAAAACTCGAAGCAAGCACCGTCGCCTTCATGGCCGGATCGACAAGATAGGCGATGAGATATTGGTCGAGCGGACTCCAGTCCATGGATTGGCCGATCAGCCGTTCCAGCGCCTCGCGCGCTTCGGCGAGCGACCAGACCGTGCGCTTGGGCACGCGCACAAAAGACCGCGCCTTGGTCTGCCGCCGCCCGGCATAGGCCGAAAGCAGGTCGTAAAGCGTCGCCGACCATTGCGGATGCTTGATCTCGGCGATCGGCTCCGGCTGGCCGCGCTGGAACACGTCGCGGCCGAGCTGCGGGCGATTGAGCAATTGCTCGGCAGCTTGCCGGATCGCCTCGAGCCGCCGCAAGCGCAGGGCGAGCGAGTTCGCCATGTCTTCGGCACTCATGCCTTCGGCCGGATGCAGCTCAGGCAACAGCAGACGCGATTTCAGGTAGGCGAGCCACGCCGCCATCACGAGATAGTCGGCGGCGAGCTCCAGCCGCATCTTTCGCGCGGCCTCGATAAACGCGAGGTACTGGTCGGCGAGCGCTAGGATGGAGATCTTGGCAAGATCGACCTTCTGCTGACGGGCGAGCGTGAGCAGCAGGTCGAGCGGTCCCTCGAAGCCCTCGACATCGACCACAAGCGCCGGCTCGTCAGTGCCGCGCTCCGGAAGATCGGTTTCGAACTCGTCTTCGGCGTTCATGCTGATCCCTGTGGAGGCCACACGCCCGCGATGAGCTTTTGAAATCCATCGAGGGGCATTGCCAGGTCGAACGGCTGCGGCGGCTGCCGGGCTGCCAAGGCGGCTTCGGCGCGGCGCGCGGCCTCTCCCGCAAGCGCAGGCGCATGCGCGGCCACTTCGTGCATTTCAGGCAGTTTGCCGTTGCAATGAAGCACCATGTCGCAACCTGCCGCCAGCGCCGCCCGGGTGCGGTCACCCAGCGCGCCCGACAACGCATCCATGGAGAGATCGTCGCTCATCAAGAGGCCCCGAAACCCAATCGAATCACGAATCACGTCTTGCACTATAGTGGCCGAAGTGGTGGCAGGCGCGACCGGGTCGATAGCTGTAAACACAACATGTGCGGTCATGCCGATGGGGAGCGCCGCGAGCGGCCGGAACGCGGCAAAATCAGTGGCCTCCAGCGTCGCCCGCTCGGTGCCCACGACCGGTAGCTTTTTATGGCTGTCGGCGGTGGCGCGGCCATGGCCGGGAATATGCTTGAGAACTGGCAGGACGCCGCCCGCCATAAGCCCGGCTGCGATGGCGCCGGCAAGGGCAGCCACCTTGGCGGGTTCGGCTCCATAGGCCCGATCACCGATAATGAGATCGGCGCCAGCAACCGGAACATCCGCTAGCGGCAGGCAATCGACATCGATGCCGAGATCGTGGAGATCGGCCGCAATCAGGCGTGCCCCGAGCCTGGCGGCAGCAAGACCCATGTTGGCATCCCGGTCGTAAAGCGCGCCGTAGGCGGCGCCCGGCGGGTAACTTGGCCAATGCGGCGGCCCTAGGCGCTGCACGCGGCCGCCTTCCTGGTCGATCAGCACCGGCGCCTGACGGCCCACCGCCGCACGAAACTCGCCGATCAGCCGGCGTACGGAGTTGGGCGTCTCGATATTCCGCTTGAAGAGGATGAGACCCCACGGCTGGGTCTCTTTGAAAAACTGCCGTTCCCCGCCCGTCAGCGCGGTTCCCGCAACACCGGTGATGAAGGCGCGCATTACAGCATGACCCGGAAAAGTGGACGCCGGTTTTCCGAAAAGGTCATGCTCCCTCAAAATCCTGGAGCGTCAATCGATTCCCTTGAAGCGATTGACGCTCCAGGCCGCTTTGCCTGCGCGGCGCGCCAGGGTCAAGCGCGGGAAGCTAGTCCTTCTGGACGATGCAATTGCCGCCGGCGGCCTTCAGGCTGGAACACATCTGCGCGGCCTGTTCCATGGAGGCAAAGGGCCCAACTAGGGCGCGATAATAAACGCCCTTATCGCCAAGATCGGCGCGGCGGACCATCGGACGGTGGCCGCCAAGCTGGTTGGGGAATTTGGCCTGGAGCACCCGGAATTCGGTTTGGGCATCGACCTCGCTGCGCTGTGACGAGACTTGAACCGCATAGCCGCCGCCAGCAGCGGCTGGCGCCGCGGTCCCTATCGAGGCAAGGGTCGTCGGGCGCCCCGGAGCGGGCATGCGAGCCGGCGCGCCCGACGCCTGATTGCCCTGGGTCGGCACGATCGAGAGCGGTGCATTTGCGTCGGCCCGGGCCTCCGGCGCTGGCGCCGGCCTGACCGGATGCTGGGCTACCGGCCGCGGCGCTGGTGCGGCCTGCGCGGAAGGCGAAGGGGGAGCCGCCGCGGTATCGGGGCCGCCCATTTCATCGGGCCGGATAGGGACGGTGTGGATCACCCTCGCGCCCGGCACGCCGGATGGGGCGGGAGCAGCAGTCGTCGACATTTCGGGATTTGAGACTTGAGGCTGATTCGGGGGGATCCTTTGTGCCAGTGGCACAGAAGTGCTCGGCGGCAAAGCATTCATTGGGGCGGACGGCCAAGGCGCGACAGACGTCGGTGCCGCACCGGGCGTCATTCCGCTCGGCGGTCCCGGCGTCGGATCGGGAAAAATCGGAATGGTCGAAACGACGCGCGGGGCCGTGCTTGGCGGCTGCGGCATGACGACCGGCGTCTCCTGGCGCGGGACGAGTTTATCGTCCGAACCGCTGTTCGCATTCGCTTGGTCTGAGTTGCTGGCTTGCGCATTGCCGGCATTGGGCATGATCTTGGTCGGCCCATCGTCCGCTCTGATGATCGGCGGCAGCGACGGCAGCATCGAACCGCCGAACATGGCGCGATAGGCAAACGCACCCGCGGTCCCGAGCACCGCCAAGCCGAGAACGGCCGCTACGACGACAAGACCGCCGCGTCGGCGACCGCCCGGAGCTTCCTCCTCGTAGTCCTCCAGGGCGTATTGAGCATCGGCATCGGCGCTTTCCTGGTCGTCATATTCGTATCGATCGTCGCGCGCGCGCTGCGGGAAAGCCGGGAGCTGGCGGTCGAACGATTCCGGGGCGGCTTGCTCATCGCGATAGCGGGGCGGCGCCACGGCGTAGCTCGGCGCGCCGCCGCGCGCGCCATTGAGTCTCGGGGCCGGTGCGGTCGCCGGCAGTCCGTAATCGCGGCTCTGAACAGGAGGAGCAGCACGATACTGCGGGAGAGGATCGGCGAGCGGCGGCGGGTCGCGTCGCGCTTCGTAGGGCTCGTCATAACGCTCGTCTTGGCGACCTTCGTAGCGCGGATCGTAATTGTCTTCGGTAAGCTCGCTCTGCCCGGCGTAGTGGTCATCTGCGGCCCAATCGGCGCCGTCAGCGGGCGCGACATAATCGTGCGCGGGTGTGGGACCATGTACGCCATCGCGGCCGGTATCGTTCGTTGGGTCGCTTTGGCCGATGAGGCGCGCCAATTCCGCAAGCGGATCGTCTTGCGGCGCCCACGCCTGCGCGTCCGCACTGCGCGGCAAGACGGGATCGCGGCTGCGATAAGTCCGGTAATTGTTGTCGGCCATGGAATTCGCCTTCAGGCGTTACGCGATACTACGTATCCCGCCGGATTCGCCCCTCGACCGCAGTCAACTAAGTCCGAGGAACGCGTCAAACGGCGGAGGCGAGCTACCGCATCTCGTTTGGCGCCTCGACCCCCAGTAACGCCAGTCCCGACGCAAGCACGGTGGCAACGCCTTGTACGAGCACAAGCCGAGCCTCGGTTAGTTGTCGATCATTCTGGATAATGAAGCGTAAATGTGGCGATGCATTGCCCAGCGTATAAAGTGCATGAAACTCGCTGGCTAAATCGAACAGATAAAATGCGATTCGGTGCGGTTCGTGAGCGGCGGACGCCGCTTCGACGGTTCTTGGATAAAGGGCGATACGCCGCATCAAGGAGAGTTCCGCCGGGTCCGAAAGCGACGCCAGATTCGCCCCCTCCACCAAACTCGTAATGTCGGCCGCAAGATCGGGGAACGCGGCCCGCGCATTGCGAAACACCGACTGTGCCCGCGCGTGGCCGTACTGCACATAAAACACGGGGTTATCGCGCGACTGTTCGCGTACTTTGGCAAGATCGAAATCGAGCACCGCATCGTTCTTGCGGAACAGCATCATGAAGCGGACGGCGTCGCGCCCCACCTCTTCCACTACTTCACGTAAGGTGACGAACTCCCCTGCCCGCTTCGACATTTTGACCGGCTCGCCGGCGCGCAACAGCTTGACGAGTTGCACGACTTTGACGTCGAGCTCCGCCTTGCGGTCGCTGAGCGCCGCAACGGCCGCCTGCATGCGCTTGATGTAGCCGCCGTGGTCGGCGCCCCAGACGTCGATCAGCGCGCGAAAGCCGCGATCGAGTTTCGCGCGATGATAGGCGATGTCGGAGGCAAAGTAGGTATAGGAGCCGTCGGATTTCTTCAGCGGACGATCGACGTCGTCGCCGAAGGCGGTCGAGCGGAACAACGTTTGCTCGCGATCCTCCCAATCCTCGACCGGCGCGCCCTTCGGCGGCGGCAAGCGGCCTTCATAAACGTAATCGCGCTGACGCAGCCATGCGATCGTCTCGGCCACGCGATCGACTCCGCCGGCGATCAGCGAGCGCTCGGAATAGAAAACATTGGGACTGACATTAAGCCCGGCGAGGTCGGCGCGGATTGCCGCCATCATCATTTCAATGGTTTTGGCGCGCACGACCGGCAGCCATTTCGCCTCAGGCTGCGTTTTCAGCGCATCGGCATATTCCGCCGCGAGCGCCGCGCCGGCCGGCTTAAGATAGTCGCCGGGGTAAAGCCCCTCGGGAATGGCGCCGATGTCTTCGCCGAGCGCTTCGCGATAACGCAGAAAAGCGGACCGGGCGAGCTGATCGACCTGCGTGCCGGCGTCGTTGATGTAGTACTCGCGCGTGACTTTGAATCCGGTAAAGGCGAGCAGGCTCGCCAACGCATCGCCGAACACGGCGCCGCGGCAATGACCGACATGCATTGGCCCCGTCGGGTTCGCCGAGACATATTCGACATTCACCGGCACGTCGGCGCCGATGTCGTTCTTGCCGTATTCCGTTGCGGCCGCAACGGCGCGACGCAGTTCCTCCAACCAGACGTCCGGCTTGAGCGTGAGATTTATGAAGCCCGGACGAGCGACCTGGACGCTCTCGACCGTCGCGTCCGTTTTCAGCGCTTCGGCAATGGCGTTGGCCAGATCGAGCGGATTTTTGCCGACGCCCTTGGCCAGGACCATCGCGGCATTGGTGGCGACATCGCCATGGCTGGCATCGCGCGGCGGCTCGACTTGAATGCGGGAAACGTCAGTGCCCGGCGGCAGGATCGTGAGCACCGCCAAACGCACGCGCTCGAGCGTGTTGGCGAAGACATTTGGCGGCTGGGGCAAGCTGGACATTTAGCGTCGCGCGCTAACGCAATTCCGGAGTCGAGTCAAAGAGCCGGGCGTGCTCGGCGAGCGCATAACGGTCGGTCATGCCGGCGATAAAATCGGCGACGCGGCGCACGCGCGCAGCTTCGTCGAGGCCGTCGAGCCCCTCCTTCCACTCAGCGGGCAAGTCGGCGGGATGGCCGGTGTAGCGCGCAAAAAGGTCGCGGACCACGTCGGCTGCCTGGTTCATCATATGCATGACCCGCGTATGGCGATACATGCTTTTTTTGAGGAAGGCTTTGATGGCGCCATCGGCTTCCGCCACCGCGGACGAGAAAGCCGCAACCGGCTGTGCCGCGCGCCGCACGTCGTCGGCCGAGTTCGGCCCGAGCGCGGCGATCCGGCGGCCGGTTTCGGCGACGACATCGTCGATGAGCAAGCCGATGAGCTGGCGGACGAGCTCGTGCACGAGACGACCATTATCGAGACCCGGAAAGGCCGCGCGGATTTCGCCGATGATCTTGCCCGGCAGCGGAACCGCGGCGATGTCGTCAAGCTGGAACAGTTCGGCGCGCAATCCGTCGTCGATGTCGTGGGCGTCGTAGGCGATATCGTCGGCGACCGCGGCAAGTTGCGCTTCGGCGCCGGCGAAGCTCCACAATTGCAGATCTTGCAGCCGCATATAATCCAGGATCGTCTCCGGAACGCCCTGCGCGCGATAGGGACCGAGCGGCGCACCGTTGCGATCGGTGAGCGGACCGTTGTGCTTGACCATGCCTTCGAGCGTTTCCCAGGTGAGGTTGAGACCGTCGAAGTTCGGGTAGCGCCGCTCCAGCGCGGTCACGATCCGCAGCGTTTGCGCATTGTGATCGAAGCCGCCGACAGCGGAAAGGCACGCATCGAGCGCCCGCTCGCCGGCATGACCGAACGGCGGATGGCCGAGATCGTGCGCGAGCGCCAATGCTTCGGCGAGGTCCTCGTCGAGATGCAGACGGCGCGCCAGCGAGCGCGCGACCTGGGTGACTTCGAGCGTATGGGTGAGCCGGGTGCGGTAATGGTCGCCCTCGTCAAAGACGAAAACTTGTGTCTTGTGCTTGAGCCTTCGGAATGCGGTCGAGTGGATGATGCGGTCGCAGTCGCGACGAAAGGCGCTGCGGCTTTTGCTCACGGGCTCGGCATGGAGCCGGCCCCGGCTCCGTTCCGGATCGCACGCGTAAAGCGCTCGGGATATCGCAGCTTCCATCGCTCTGATCCAGCCACCCAGCGCGCGGGTTTGGCCAATTGACCTTGGCTGTTGCCGCACTTAACTATCGGGTGGATAGCGTTGTAATCGGCGCGATTTCCTTAAGCAAAGCCGATATTTGCACGCAGAGCCGAAAACAGCGGAGACGAGAATGTCTGCCAACGTCATCGTAACCGAGCGGGCGGCGCAAAAGATCGGTGAAATCCTTGGCCGCGAGCCCGCCGGCACCATGCTACGCGTCAGCGTCGAGGGCGGCGGCTGCTCCGGTTTTCAGTACAAATTCGACACCGAATGCAGCCGGGCCGACGACGACATCGTGATCGAGAAAAGCGGCGCCACCGTGCTGATCGATCCGGTCTCGCTCGATTACATGGCCGGCTCGGAAATCGACTTCGTCGACGATTTGATTGGGTCGTCCTTCAAGATCAACAATCCGAAGGCCACCGCGTCTTGTGGCTGCGGGACGAGCTTCGCGCTTTAACTCCTTTCAGCCTTTAATCCAGCCCGTGCGCATCGCCACCTGGAACGTCAATTCGATCAAGCAGCGCATCGACTCCGCGTTGACCTGGCTTGCCGAGCGCCAGCCCGACATCGTCTGCCTGCAAGAGACCAAAACCGTCGATGACGCCTTTCCGCGCGAGCCGTTCGAATCGCTCGGCTATAATCTCGCCGTGCACGGCCAAAAGACGTTCAACGGCGTCGCGCTGTTGTCGAAATTCCCGTTTGACGAAATCAACATCGGCCTGCCCGGCGACGATCACGACGATCACGCCCGCTTCATCGAAGGCGTGGTCTCGACGGCGAAAGGCGTGCTGCGGGTGGCGAGCATCTACCTACCAAACGGCAATCCGCCCGACACCGAAAAGTACACTTACAAGATCGGCTGGATGAAGCGGCTTGCCGCTTATGCGCGCGAACGGCTGCTCCTGGAAGAACCGCTCGTCATGGCGGGCGACTACAACGTCATTCCAACCACCGCCGATGCCAAAAATCCAAAAGCGTGGCTCGGCGACGCGCTATTCCTGCCGCGCACCCGCGACGAATATCGCGCGCTGGTCAATCTCGGGCTCACCGATGCCATACGCGCCACCAGCGACGATCCCGGCCTGTTCACGTTCTGGGATTATCAGGCCGGCGCCTGGCAAAAGAACAACGGCATCCGCATCGATCATCTGTTGCTGTCGCCCGCGGCCGCTGACAAGCTCAGCGATGCCGGCATCGACCGCCACGTGCGCAGCTGGGAAAAGCCGTCCGATCACGTGCCGGTGTGGATCGATCTGGCGATCGAGACGAAATAACTAATCCCGCCGGTCCTTGAGCCACTCTTCGAGATAGACCAGCGCCATGGTGCGTTCGTCGTCGCTGGCGCGCTGGAAGTCGCCGTCATAGAGCGGCTTGACCCAGGCTTCGTCGCTCCCGGCGCAATCCTTGCCAAGGGTAAGCCACATCAGCCCGCGCGCGGCCTGCCGCGGCACGGCGCGGCCCTGGAACAGCATGTCGCCGAGGGCGACTTCGGCGCGGCAATGGCCTTTGGTGGCCGCGAGCTGGAACCAGCGTGCCGCCTGGTGCGGATCGCTCGGCGTGTCGGTGAGATAAAGCCGGCCCAACTCATATTGCGCATCAGCGTCGCCGAAATAAGTGGCGGCGTATCCGAACATATCGCGCGCCCGCGTTGGGTCGGCCGCGACCGGCGAATTGGCGATGCCGGTGAGATAGTAATGCCCGAGCGCAACGAAAGCGTTGGCGACGAAACTTGCTTGCGGCGATCCCGGCGTCTCATCTGGATGGGTATTGGCGATCTCGCTGAAATAATTGAACGCGCGCAGATCGTCGCGGGGCACGCCGTCGCCATCGGCATACATGCGGCCAAGCTTCCATTGCGCCACCGGTTGCCCCTGCTCGGCGGCGTATTGCAGCGCGGTCAAGGCACTCGCCTTCGCGGTATCCGGCGCGTGGGCGCCACCGCGCAACCCGTCGCTCGGCGACAGCGCGGCCGTGCTCGGCGAAGTGGTGCCATCGAAGGCGAAAGCCGGCTCGGGGGTGAGGCCGCCACGGCCGGGACCCAGCGCGAGGCAAAGTCCGCCAACGAGGCCCGCCACCATCCCGCAAGTCGCGATGCGCGCCGCCGTACTAGATATCCGCATAGCACGCCTTCTCGGCCGCAGCGCCCGGATGTGTCAGCGCGCCATAGCGCGCCGATCCCACCTGTTGGGCGTACTTCCACAAATAACCGGAGGTGAATTCTTCCGGCCGCGGCTTCCATTCCTTGGCCCGCCGATCGAGCTCGTCCTTGGTCAGCTCGACGTCGAGCGTTCCCTTCTCGCCGTCGAGTTTGACGATGTCACCGTCGCGAAGGAGTGCGATCGGTCCGCCGACGGCCGCTTCCGGGCCGATATGGCCGACGCAGAAACCGCGGGTGGCGCCGGAGAAGCGTCCATCAGTGATCAGCGCGACCTTGCCGCCCATGCCCTGGCCGTAGAGCGCGGCCGTGGTTGAGAGCATTTCGCGCATGCCGGGGCCGCCTTTGGGGCCCTCATAGCGGATGACCAGCACGTCGCCTTCCTTGTACGTCTTGTTCTTCACCGCTTCGAAGCAGGCTTCCTCGCCGTCGAAGCAACGCGCCGGGCCGGAGAACTGCAAACGCTCCATCCCGGCAACCTTCACGATCGCGCCCTCGGGCGCGAGGTTGCCTTTCAGGCCGATGACGCCGCCGCCGGGTAGAATCGGCTTATCGGCCGGCCAAACGACGTCCTGATCCGGGTTCCACTGCACCGATCTCATGTTCTCGGCGATGGTGCGGCCGGTGACGGTGAGACAGTGGCCATGAAGGAAGCCATGGTCGAGCAGGGTCTTCATCAACAGCGGAACGCCGCCAGCTTCGAACATGTCCTTGGCGACATAACGGCCGGATGGTTTCAAATCGGCGATGTAAGGTGTCTTTTTCAGGATTTCGGCGACGTCGAACAGATCGAACTTGATGCCGCATTCGTTGGCGATGGCGGGCAGATGCAGCGCGGCATTGGTCGAGCCGCCGGTCGCCGCGACCACGGCCGCCGCGTTCTCCAGCGCCTCGCGGGTGACAATGTCGCGCGGACGAATGTTCTTGGCGATGAGATCCATGATCATCTCGCCCGCCAACACGCAGAATTTGTCGCGGATCTCGTACGGCGCCGGAGCTCCCGCGGAGTACGGCAGCGCAAGACCAATCGCCTCCGACACCGTCGCCATGGTGTTGGCGGTGAATTGCGCGCCGCAGGCGCCGGCCGACGGACAGGCGTTTTGCTCGAGCGTGTCGAGATCGGCATCCGACATGCCGCCGACCGAGTGCTTGCCGACGGCTTCGTAGACGTCCTGGATGGTGACCGGCTTGCCTTTGAACGTGCCGGGCAGAATCGAACCGCCATAAATGTAGATCGATGGCACATTGAGCCGGCACATCGCCATCATCATCCCGGGCTGCGACTTGTCGCAGCCCGCCACGCCGATCAGCGCGTCGTAAGAGTGGCCGCGGACCGACAATTCGACCGAGTCGGCGATGACTTCGCGTGACGGCAAGGAAGATTTCATCCCCTCGTGACCCATGGCGATACCGTCGGTCACGGTGATGGTGCAGAATTCGCGCGGCGTGCCGCCGCCGGCGGCAACGCCGAGCTTGACCGCCTGCGCCTGGCGCATCAGCGCGATATTGCAGGGCGCCGCCTCGTTCCAGCAGGTCGCCACGCCAACAAAGGGCTGGTGGATCTGTTCGCGGGTCAGCCCCATGGCGTAATAAAACGCGCGGTGCGGGGCCCGGTCGGGGCCTTCGGTGGCGTGACGGCTTGGCAGCCGTAATTTCAAATCGGTCTTGGCGTCCATCAAACTTCAGCGGGCCAAACGGGCCCAATCGCCCCTTCTCATCCGGCTTTCAGGCGACACTCGCCGTGAGCCGGAAGTACGCAACGGCACAACGTCCGCTTCCGGACTTGCCGCGGCCATCGCTTTCGAGAAATCCTATGGCTAAAAAGCGGCTTTGGGCGTGGCTGTAATGTGATCCTGTGAAATGTTCCAAAGCTGTGGCCGCGAAGACACAGATTCACCGCGCTCGACCGCGTTCTGTTAACTAACGATTTACCGTCCACCCGCTGGCTTGCGACATAGTCGCATGCCGAAGCGACTGACCCGCAGCTTTTTCAACCGCAGCGTCCACGAGGTTGCGCCCGATTTGATTGGGGCGACGCTTCTGTTCGACGGCGTCGGCGGCCGTTTGGTCGAGGTCGAGGCCTACCACCATACCGATCCAGCAGCGCACAGCTTTCGCGGGCCGACCGACCGCAATGCTGTGATGTTTGGACCGGCGGGCTATGCCTATGTCTACCGTTCCTACGGCATCCATTGGTGCTTGAACTTCGTTTGCGAGCCGAAGGGCTCGGCCAGCGCCGTTCTGATCCGGGCGATAGAGCCAACGACCGGCCTCACCGCCATGCGCCGGCGGCGCGGCGTGGCCGACGAAAGGCTGCTGTGCTCCGGTCCGGGCCGGCTGTGCGAGGCACTTCGCGTTACCGCACTGCACAATGGCCTGGCGCTCGACGGGGCGCCTTTCGAGCTGTTTGCACGTGAGGGCGATGTCGAGATTGTCGCCGGTCCTCGCATCGGCATTACGAAGGCGGCCGACAAGCCTTGGCGCTATGGCGAGAAAGGTTCCCGCTTTTTGAGCAAACCGTTTCCGGCTGCTGCTTGCTAAACCACTAGTTGTGAAACATCCTAGCGGGCCAGCTTGTAGTAACGACGTTTTGTAGTTACATTATATGGGCTTTGAGTGGGACGACACTAAGGACGCGATCAATCGGCGCAAACATGGTCTTGGGTTGCGTGATGCCGCTGAAATTTTTCGTGGCTATGTCCTGATCGCCGAAGACGCACGACGTGACTACGGCGAACAGCGCTTCGTTGCACTGGGCGAATATGACGGAGAGGTGGTCCGGCTCGTATTCACCGAACGAGATCGTAATATCCGAATTATCACGGCTTGGAAGGCAAACAGAAATGACCGCAAGAGCTACCAAAAAGCGCGGGCGCATCGTCAGGTATAAAAGTCTGGACGATATGCCGCCGCCAAAGCCGTTGAGCAAAATGCTTCGCGAGATGACCGACAAGGAAGTCGAGCGCCGCGCCGCCGCCGATCCGAACGCCGGCGTCATCCCGCCCGGCTTCTGGGACAACGCGACGGTGTACGTGCCGGAGAACAAGCAGCAGATCACGCTGCGTCTCGATCGCGACGTAATCGGCTGGTTCAAGCGCAGCGGCAAAGGCTATCAGTCGCGCATGGGCGCGGTGTTACGCAGCTACGTCGAGGCCAAACGCAAGCGAAGCGCGTAACGCGACACACGCGAACCGTGGCTGGCACCGTTGTCAGCTCTTCAGTCTGAAAGCCGGATTGAATCCGAGTTCCCTACGCGCCTTCTCGACCGCGACAGCACCATCATCTTCGGCGATGTTGTAAACGCCCGCAGCACCACGCGTGAGCGCAAGCAGCGCCGCGTGCGCCGCCGCGTCGACATGGAGCGGCGCTCGGGCATTCGGGGTATTCCAGGTGCCGGGCCCGTAAAGCCGTCCGTAGCGCAGCACGATGCCTTCGATGCCCGGCGTATTAAGGACCGCGCTTTCCAGCGCGCGCACGCCGCGCGCCGTGATCGCGGACAGCGCATCGCCCTCAGCCGACGCAATCGGATCGCTCTCGGCGTGCGGTTCGGGACCTTCGGCATAAGCGAAGGCAATGCTTTGCGCGATCAGCCGCCGAACACCCGCCGCTTTCGCCGCGGCGACCAGGCTGGGTGTAGCCTCCTCGCGCAAGCGCGTGTTGCGATGGAGCACGTCCGCAAGACGCGCCGGGTCGAACACCTGCGGCAGATCGGTCAATTGATGGATGACGACGTCGGGAGTCGCCCGCAGCACGGCTTCGCGCAAAGCCTTGGCGTCAAAGACATCGACGACGACCGCTTCAGCACCCTGCGCCTTCAAATCCTTGGCCTTGTCGGCCGACCGCGTCGTGCCGGTGACCGTATGTCCTTCGGCAACCAGCAGCGGCGTCAAACGACGCCCGATTGCGCCAGTCGCGCCAGCAAGAAAGATTTTCATGTGATGCTGCCGTCAGTATTACGTGACGAGAAATTGGGGAGCCGCGGTCATTGTTCCCGGCTACGCCGCGCCCTTGAGCCGCTCCAGCGCCTCGGCGATCTTGGCCTTGCGCATCTCGGTCTCCTCGCGCTTTTCCTTTTCTTCCTCGACCACTTCTTCCGGCGCGCGGGCGACGAAATTGGGGTTGCCCAGCTTAGCGTCGACGCGGGCGATGTCGGCATCGCATTTCGCCATTTCCTTGGCGAGCCGCGCGCGTTCGGCGTTAAGATCGATGACGCCCTTGAGCGGCAGCGCCGCGACCTCGCCGCGCACCACAAGCTGCACCGCGCCCTGCGGCGCCGTGTCGGCGAAGGAAATGTCGGCGACGCGTGCCAGCCGCTGCACGAATTCCGCCCAATGCTTGACCCGGATCGCCGTTTGCGGCGACGCGCCGGCCAGCACCAGGGGCAGCATCGTTGCGGCGGGAATGTTCATCTCGACACGCACCGAGCGAATGGCCGTAATCAGGTCGATCACCCAGCCGATCTCGGCCTCCGCCTCATTATCGTCGAGACCATCATGCTGCGGCCATGCATCAAGCGCGAGCATGTGGCTGCGCTTGGCGCCCTGCTCGGCCGTGACGGTCCACAGTTCCTCGGTGATGAACGGCATGAACGGATGGAGCAGCTTGAGGATTTCATCCAGCGCCCATGCGGCGGCGGCGCGTGTCTCGGTCTTGGCGTCGCCATCGGGCGCGGTCAGCACCGGCTTGATCAATTCGAGATACCAGTCGCAATAGACGTTCCAGACGAAGCGGTAGATCGCATTCGCCGCGTCATTGAACTTGTAAGCTTCGATCGCCGCCGTGACGTCGCGCCCTGCTTTCGCGGTTTCGTGTGCGATCCAACGGTTGAGCATTTCCTTGGCATGGTGCGGATCGAACCCGGCATCGCGCGCGCAGCCATTGATCTCGGCAAAGCGCGCGGCATTCCACAGCTTGGTCCCGAAGTTGCGGTTGTTCTCGACGTCCTGGGAACCAAGCCGGATGTCATGACCTTGCGCGGCGCCGCGCGCCAACGCGAAGCGCAAGGCGTCAGCGCCATATTGGTCGATAACACCGAGTGGATCGACAACGTTTCCCTTTGACTTCGACATTTTGGCGCCGGTGGCGTCGCGCACGAGGCGGTGGATGTAGACGTCGTGGAATGGCACTTCTTTCATGAAGTGCAGCCCCATCATCGTCATCCGCGCCACCCAGAAGAAGATGATGTCGAAGCCGGTCACGAGCGCCGAGGTCGGATAGAAGCGCTTGAGCTCCGGCGTCCGGTCAGGCCAGCCGAGCGTCGAGAACGGCCATAGCGCCGAGGAGAACCAGGTGTCCAGCACGTCAGGATCGCGCCAAATGAAAGCTTTATTGCCGTCCCTGGTTTGCTGCACGTTACTCATAATATCGTGCCACGAAGATAGAACCACTATTGGCCTTCCATAGAGTTTCGTTGCTTGATCAACGGCGTCGCTCTCTGTCTCCGCTGCAAAGAAGTGATTTTCACCGCCGTCGCCCAATTCATAGGAAAGTTTGTTGTTTTCCATGTTGGGCCCATACCAAATAGGAATTTGGTGTCCCCACCAAATTTGACGGGAAATGCACCAGGGCTGAATGTTTTCCATCCAATTGAAGAAGGTCGCTTCCCATTGCGGCGGCACGAACACCGTCTTGCGCTCTCGCACCCCTGCGATCGCCGGCTGCGCCAGCGTCTTAGCATCGACGTACCATTGATCGGTGAGAAAGGGCTCGAGCACGGCGCCGGAGCGATCACCGTGCGGCACAGCGTGCGAGGTCGGCTCTATTTTCTCAATCAGGCCTTCCTTTTCTAGAATCTCAACAATTTTCTTTCGCGCAACAAACCTGTCGAGGCCATTAAGCTCCTTCAGCGTCGCGTTCTCATCGAACGGAATAGGCAAGCTCGTCAGAAAGTCGACGCTCCGATCCAGGGCCAATTCTGCTTCTGCATTAAAGATATTCATTGGCTTGAGGTTGTGCCGCTTACCGACCTCGAAATCGTTGAAGTCATGCGCCGGCGTGATCTTCACCGCGCCGGAGCCTTTTTCCGGATCGGCATAGTCGTCGCCGATGATCGGAATGCGGCGGCCGACTAGCGGCAAAACCACCGTCTTGCCGATCAAATGCTTGAGCCGCTCATTGTCGGGGTGCACCGCGACCGCGACGTCGCCCAGCATGGTTTCCGGCCGTGTCGTCGCCACGGTGATGAATTTATCGCTGCCTTCGATCGGATATTTGATGTGCCAAAGCTGGCCCTTGGTCTCGACCTGCTGCACTTCGAGATCGGAGATCGCGGTCTTGAGTTTCGGGTCCCAATTGACCAGACGTTTGTCCTTATAGATGAGGCCCTCGCGGTACAGCGCGACGAACACTTTCATCACCGCGCGCGACAAACCTTCGTCCATGGTGAAGCGTTCGCGCGACCAGTCGCAGGACGCACCGAGCCGCTTGAGCTGGCTGATGATGGTGCCGCCGGATTCCGCCTTCCATTCCCAGACGCGCTTGATGAAGGCGTCGCGGCCGATGCTGCGACTCGATTCCTGGCGCTCCATGAGCTGACGCTCGACCACAGCCTGCGTGGCGATGCCGGCATGGTCGGTGCCCGGCTGCCACAGCACGTCCTTGCCGCGCATGCGCTCGAAGCGGCAGAGGATGTCCTGCAGCGTATTGTTGAGCGCGTGGCCCATGTGCAGCGAGCCGGTGACATTGGGCGGCGGAATGACGAGGCAATAGGGCTCCGCCGTGGCGCGCTCCGGCCGCCCCGCGCGAAAAGCACCGGCTGCCTCCCATTCCGCATAGATGCGGCCCTCGACGGCGCTGGGCTGGTATCTGTTTTCGATCATTTCGCGTTCGCCATTGCGCGGGGTAGAAAGCCTGCTCCACGTTGACTGTCAACGCTGGGCGCTGACAAGCAACCGCATCGAGTGAAGTCCCTAGTGCTGTATTCGCCAGCCCTCTCACCACAAAAGACCCCTACCCGCTCGATTATCCTGCTCGCAGTGGCTGGCTTTGCCAGCCAGGCGCAGGTGCGGGTGATGGATTCGCTGTTGCCGCAGATCGCGGCCGACCTCCATACCACCGTCGGCGTGGCGGCCATGGTGGTGACCGCTTATGCGGTGACCCACGGAACGATCCAGCTCATCATCGGCCCGGTCGGCGACCGCTTCGGCAAATATCGAACCGTGGCGCTGATGTGCGCGATCGGCACCGTCCTGGTCGCGATCTGCGGCACGGCTTCGACGTTGCCGCAGCTGGCGCTCGCGCGGCTCGCAACCGGCGCGGCCGCCGGCTGGGTTATCCCGATCTCGATGGCCTATGTCGGCGACGTGACGCCGCACGATCGCCTGCAGCCGATTCTGGCGCGTTATCTCACGGGTCAAATCCTCGGGCAGCTGTTCGGCCAAGCCGCCGGCGGCGTGCTCGGAGATCTCATGGGTTGGCGCAACGTGTTCTTCGTGCTCGCCGGCATGTTTGCATTGGCGACGGCGGGCCTTGTGTTCGAGCTCATCGCCAATCCGCTGACGCGCAACGCGACCCACAGAGGTGGCGCCGGGCACGGCTTTGTCGCGGATTACCGAGCAGTGCTGTCCAATCGGTTCGCGCGCATCGTCCTCATCGCCGCATTCATCGAGGGCGCGCTGATGTGGGGCGCCTTTGCCTATATCGGCGCCGACTTGCGTTTGAGATTTGGTCTGACCTACACGCTGGTCGGTGTCTCGGTGGCCTGTTTCGGCATTGGCGGATTGATTTACGCAGGCCTAGTGAAGCTGTTCGTGCGCCGCCTCGGCCAGATCGGTCTCGCCATCGGCGGCGCTCTCGTTCTCTCTGCGGCCTATGTCGAGATCGCCATCGGTCCCGCCTGGTGGCTGACGCCTGTGGCGACCACCGCCATCGGGCTCGGCTTCTACATGCTGCACAATACGCTGCAGACCAACGCCACGCAGATGACGCCGCAAGCGCGCGGAACAGCGGTCGCGCTATTTTCTTCTGCGTTATATGTCGGTCAGACGGCTGGCGTTGCCGCAGGCGCGCTGGTCATCGATCGCTTGGGCGCGGCGCCGTTATTTCTCGGCGCCGCGATGGCTTTGCCGGTGCTGGCGATCTGGTTCGCGCACGAACTGCGGCGGCGCAAAGTGCGTGACTATTGACATAACCGGCGAGCCTGAGAAGCTCACTGTGGAAACCACACAGGAAGGGGCAGCTATGTTTTTGCGAATACTGATACTGTCGTTATGCGCCGGGATTGCACAAACGGCGTCGGCACAAACGCCAGCAACAACCCAAACCGATACGCCTGCGCCAATGGTGTCGCTGCAAAGCCTTCTACAGGCAGGCTACGACATCAAAACGGTGACACCGATTACCGAAAACACGGAGATGGCGACCTGGCCGGGAACGACTCCCATATCCCCGGTGCTCATTACCCTTCAGAAGGCGAGCTCCATCGCGGTTTGCACTATTGGGACGGGAAGTTGGGTGGCCCTGTACAATTCCGCTATGACGGACGCGACTGTTTGCTACAAACGCTGACGGTATGAGCGCCGCGACCTTAGGCTAAGGCCGCAACATCTCTTGTCACCGGATCAATCCCACTCGATCAGACTTTGACGAGCGGCACCCTGGGAACGGTGCCGCGGCGCGGCGGCTCGCCGCCGCCCGGGCCCGGCGGCTTCTTCCGCGGCGAAGAGCTTCGCTTGACCTTGGCGCGGCGCGGCACCGGCAGCTTTTCCGCCCGCGGCTTCACCGGACCGTCCGGATAGTCGAAGCTGAGCTTGCTGTTGCCGTTCTCGTCGGTAACGACGATGACGCGGACGTGGCCGCCGGACTTGAGCCGCCCGAACAGCACCTCGTCGGCGAGCGCCTTCTTGATGTGCTCCTGGATCACGCGCGCCATCGGCCGCGCGCCCATGAGCTCGTCATAGCCCTTCGCGATCAGCCATTGCGTCGCCTCGTTCGTCAGCTCGATGGTGACGTCACGATCGGCCAATTGCGCCTCGAGCTGCATCACGAATTTTTCGACCACCTTGGCGATAACTTCGGGCGACAGATGCGCGAACGTGATGATGGCGTCGAGCCGGTTGCGGAATTCCGGCGCGAACAGCCGGGTGATCGCCTCCATATCGTCGCCTTCGCGCTTCGATCGCGTGAAGCCGAATGCGGCTTTCGCCATGTCGGCGGCGCCGGCATTGGTGGTCATGATCAGGATCACGTTGCGGAAGTCGACCTGCTTGCCGTTGTGATCGGTGAGCTTGCCGTGATCCATGATTTGCAGGAGCACGTTGAACAGATCCGGGTGCGCCTTCTCGATTTCATCGAGCAAGAGGACGCAATGCGGATGCTGATCGACGCCGTCGGTGAGCAGCCCGCCCTGATCGAAGCCGACATAGCCGGGCGGCGCGCCGATGAGCCGTGATATGGTGTGGCGCTCCATATATTCCGACATGTCGAAGCGGATCAGCTCGACGCCAAGCGTGGCGGCAAGCTGCTTGGCGACTTCGGTCTTGCCGACGCCGGTCGGACCGGAGAACAAGTAACAGCCGATCGGCTTTTCCGGCTCGCGCAAGCCGGCGCGGGCAAGCTTGATCGAGGCGGAAAGCGCTTCGATGGCCTTGTCCTGGCCGTAGACCACGCGCTCGAGTGTCTCCCGCAGGTTCTTGAGAATCTCGGCGTCGTCCTTCGACACCGCTTTCGGCGGGATGCGGGCCATCGTGGCGATCGTGGTCTCGATCTCCTTGAGCCCGATGGTGCGCTTGCGCTTATTTTCCGGCAGCAGCATCTGTGCCGCGCCGGATTCGTCGATCACATCTATCGCCTTGTCGGGCAGCTTGCGGTCGTGGATGTAGCGCGCTGACAGTTCCACCGCCGCCTTGATGGCCTCGTTGGTGTATTTGAGCTTGTGATACTCCTCGAAATAAGGCTTCAGCCCTTTGAGGATTTCGATGGCGTCGGGAATCGTCGGCTCGTTGACGTCGATCTTCTGGAAGCGTCGCACCAGCGCACGATCCTTCTCGAAATACTGCCGGTATTCCTTGTAGGTGGTCGAGCCGACGCAACGCACCGTGCCTGACGCCAATGCCGGCTTGAGCAAATTCGACGCGTCCATCGCGCCGCCGGAGGTCGCGCCGGCGCCGATCACGGTGTGGATCTCGTCGATGAACAGGATCGCGCCGGGATAGCCCTCAAGCTCTTTGATGACCTGCTTCAGCCGTTCCTCGAAATCGCCGCGATAGCGCGTGCCGGCAAGGAGCGTGCCCATGTCGAGGGCGAACACCGTGGCATTGCGCAGCACGTCCGGCACTTCGCCATGGACGATGCGACGCGCCAAACCCTCGGCAATTGCGGTCTTGCCGACGCCGGCTTCGCCAACGAACAGCGGATTGTTCTTCTGCCGCCGGCACAGCACCTGGATGGTGCGGTTGATCTCGGCCTCGCGGCCGATCAGCGGGTCGATCTTGCCGTCGCGCGCCTTCTTGTTGAGGTTGACGCAATAGGCGTCGAGCGCATCGCCCTTCTTTTTCGGCTCGTCGCCGGATTTCGTGTCGGTTTCCTCGTCGGAGCCGCGCACCGGGCGCGCTTCCGACATGCCGGGCCGCTTGGCAATGCCGTGGCTGATGTAATTCACCGCGTCGTAGCGGGTCATATCCTGCTCCTGCAGGAAGTAAGCGGCGTGGCTCTCGCGCTCGGCGAAGATCGCAACGAGGACGTTGGCTCCCGTTACCTCTTCACGGCCGGACGATTGAACGTGGATGACGGCGCGCTGGATGACGCGCTGGAAGCCGGCCGTGGGCTTGGAATCCTCCGCCCCGTCGGTGACCAGGTTATCCAGCTCCGATTCAAGATAGGCGATGAGACTGCGGCGCAGCTTCTCCAAGTCGACGTTACATGCGCGCATGACGGCCGCCGCGTCCTGATCCTCGATCAGCGCGAGCAGCAGGTGCTCCAGCGTCGCGTATTCGTGGTGGCGCTCGTTGGCGAGCGCCAGCGCCCGGTGAAGCGACTGCTCAAGGCTGCGCGAGAACGTGGGCATTTCAATGTCTCATCGTTTGTATTGGAAGCTTCCCCCCGGAATCACTTCTTCTCCATGATGCATTGCAAAGGATGCTGATGTTTGCGGGCAAAGTCCATAACCTGCGTCACTTTGGTTTCCGCCACCTCATAGGTGAAGATCCCGCATTCGCCGATCCCGTGTTGATGCACATGCATCATGATCCGATGCGCCGACTCTTGATCCTTGTTGAAGAACCGCTCGAGGACGTGGACCACAAATTCCATCGGCGTGTAGTCGTCGTTGAGTAGCAGTACGCGATAGAGGTTCGGCCGCTTGGTCTGCGGCTTCGTCTTGGTGATGACCGCGGTGCCGGGTCCGCCCTCGCCTTTGCGTTTGCGATCGTCGTCCGCCAGGCGGGCCGGTAGCACAGTCATGGTAACGTCAATCGGCGGCATTGGTTCGTCTGAGCTCTCGGGAATCCCCGTAGACCGGCATAAAGTTAGCGCGGTTTGCGTGCCGAATCGATAGAGCAACGAAAAGATGCGTAAACATGGCCATGCTTCCCATCCCAGTCACGTTTGCACACCCCTCGCGCGCGCCCCTTGCGGCGCTGGCGAGCGCGTCAGATATGGTTTCCACCGTACAGGACAAGTCAATCACGGCGCATTGGTGCCGGGCGCCGACTCGGCTATTGATCGCGCGGGCGCGAATTGGAGGTGACCATGGTCGACCTCACACGACGGGCAAGACTGATCCGCGAACTGGAGCAGGAGTTCGTGCCGGATTACGACGCTCAGAGCCTGCCATCGGCCGACAAACGGTCGGCCTACGCGCTCGAGCACATCGCCTTCCGGGTCGGACGGATCGAGCAGACCCTTGCCAGGATCGCCGCCGCGATCGAATCCGTACTCGCCAAACCGTAAGCCGACGCGCGACTATGCGCGCGTTACTTAATTGTCGTCGCCCTGGCGAGCGCCCCCTCGAACGGCTTATAAACTTCCTTGGCAAAGCCGGCATAAAGCTCGCCGAGCTTCGTCGCCTCGGCGACGAAGTATTGGTACGAAGACTTCAGGTGTTCGCTCTGCACTTCCATCGCCTTTTCCAGGCTCTTGGCGCCCAAGAGCTTTTCCCATGCGGCGGCGGAGCCCTCGGTCGACTTCTTGGAGTAGTCCACCACCTCGACCGCGATGGCCTGTGCGCTCTTCGTCCAAGCGCCGAACGAGGTCAGCGCGGTTTCCATGCTGTCTTTGCTGAACTTCTGCATGTCTTCGGTTGTCATGATCGTCCCCTTTGGCGGCAGGCGCGCCGACGCCCTGCTGATGGGATCTGCTTCCGCCGGGCCTTCGCCATGAAAAGGCCGCTTGCGGCATTATGATGAAGATAGTGCAATGCACAAATAACTGCAACGGGTGAAGGCAGAATGCACAAAACGGCGGCGAAATGGGCACTTAACCCTTTCGCAACGGCGTTCACCTAACCTGCTTGACCGTGTTGTTCGGGTGACGATCGCGTTGGGGACGTTGCCTCTTTCAAGGGACGAGCGGCCGAAATGGACCGCATTGCCCGCGGGGGAAGCACAGGTCCCAAAGCAACAGGGGCAGCCTTACGGGGCTAGCGCGCGTTCAGGGACGGGGTTCGTAATGGCATGGGTAAATCCCGAAGCCCCTCACGGGCTTCGTTGTTACCTCTTGGCTCTTGCCGCGGCCGCAGCGGCGCTCACCATCACCAGCGACTCAGCCGCCGCGCGGCACGCTCATCGCGTCCATTACGCGCATGTCGGCCGCAGCCATCATCACGGCGGCGGGGGTGAATATTCGCCGCCCTATGCCTCGATCGTGGTCGACGGTAATAGCGGCGCGGTCCTGCAAGGATCGAATCCCGATGCATTGCGCCATCCGGCCTCGCTGACCAAGGTCATGACGCTCTACCTGCTGTTCGAGCGCCTCGATGCCGGCAAGATCAAGCTCGATACCCCGCTCAAGGTCTCGGAGCACGCGTCCGAGCAGGACCCGACCAAGCTCAACCTCAAGCCAGGCGACACCATCACGGTCGAGGATGCGATCAAGGGTATCGTCACAAAGTCCGCCAACGACGTCGCCGTCGTGCTTGCCGAAAATCTTGGCGGCGACGAGAGCTCATTCGCGAAACTGATGACGCAAACCGCCCACGCGCTGGGCATGACCCACACGACTTACGTCAACGCGTCCGGCTTGCCAGACGACGATCAGATTACCAGCGCCCGCGACCAAGCGTTGCTCGGGCGTGCGATCCAGGAACGCTTCCCTCGCTATTACAAGTACTTCTCGACGGAATCCTTCGTCTATCACGGCGAGGCGATGCGCAATCACAATCACCTGCTCGGCGCCGTCGAGGGCGTCGACGGCATCAAGACCGGATTTACGCGCGCCTCCGGTTTCAATCTCCTCACCTCCGTGCATCGCGACGGGCGTTACATCGTTGCCGTGGTCCTAGGCGGCCCGTCGGCAGCCGACCGCGACGACCGCATGCGCGACCTGATCGGCGAACACCTCAAAGAAGCCTCGCTTCATCGCACCGCGCCCACGATCGCCGAGGCAGGTGAGCAACATGAAGCAGTGCTGCCGGTGACATTCGGCAAGGCACCCGTAGCCTCGATGTCATCGCGCGCCGATCCTGCGCCGACCGCGAGCGTCGATGCTCACGCCGCCTCCGCGGCGAATGATCCAATCCGGCCGCTGTTGGTGAAGACCATCACGTTCAAGACCGCGCCGGTGCAGACTGCCTCGCTGGTGCCGATGCCGGCGCTAGTGCCGGTTGCGGCTCCGGCCCCCTCGCCTACCCCACAGCCGGTCGCTTCCCAACTGAGCGTCCCTGCACAGCCTCCGGTCCAGGCGCTACAGGCGCACGCGACGGTGGTCGCGTCCGCCGATCCCGCAACGGCAGTGAAAGTGGCCGCGCCGCAAGTGCAAGCCGCAACGCCCGAGCCCGCGAAAGCCGACCTGGCTGCGGTCGTTGCACCGCCCATGACTACCGCGCCCGTGGCTGCATCGCCCATGACTGCCCCGCCCATGGCGGTGCCGCTGGTGGCTGACCCGGCCCAAGATGACGTCGCGCCAATAGACCTTGCCTATGCTGACGCCGGAAAGAGTGAGCCCGCCATTCCCACTTCCGCGCCGATCCATGCGCATGGCGGCTGGCTCATCCAGATCGGTGCGTTCGACGATGAAGTTCAGGCGAAGCAACATTTGAGCGCGGCGCAACTCAAGGTCAGCTTTGCGCTTAAGACGGCCGATCCGTTCACCGAGCGCGTGCAGAAGGGCGACAAGGCGCTCTATCGCGCCCGCTTCGCGGGATTCGACAAAACTACCGCCGAGGCCGCGTGCAAGCAGCTTAAGCGCAGCGACTTCGAATGCATGGCGCTGAAGGATTAAGACCCCGGCAAACCGGGGCAGGGACGTACGACAGAGATCGGAGACCACGCGAGGTTTTGTACGGAGTACCTCAGCGATGGCGTCGAAGAAGCACGTCCTTGGCCTCGTTGACCCGGGCCGCAAGATACGTCGTCCCCCCTTGGTCGGGATGCAGTTTCTTCATGAGGGACCGGTGGGCACGAGTGATCTCCTGCGCGCCCGCCCCGGGCTGAATGCCAAGGATCTGATAGGCCTCCTCTTCAGTCATTTTGGCACCGCGCGGCGAGTTGCTCCCGCTCCCCGCGCCCGCGTCACTCTGCGCGTGCTCACGCCAGCCGGGCTCCCGGCGGTCAAGATAAGCTGCAAGTAATTCGCGGCTGTCGCTGTCGATCTCGGAAAAGAGGTCGACGAGCGCCGCCCGGTCCAGCGTATCGAGCGCGGCGCCTTGATGCCGGCCCGCGAGAACGTGGCCATTCATCGTGCCGCTATCGTGGTCGAGCTGCATTTCGAGAAAGGCGGTGCGGACGCGGGAGGCTTGCCCCGTGCTTTTCTGCGTGCGCGCCCCGAACGTCGCCGGCCAGAGCGTGACCCAGCCCAAGAGGCCGAGACCGAACAAGCCGACCGGAATCGCGGCCCCGATCTCGCCGCGAAGCAACATAACCGCGGCAAAGAGCAAAGCTGCGCCGCCGCCGATGCCGCGCAACACACGCGCGGCCAGCTTGGGATCGGCCTTGGAGAAGGCATTGACCGCCCACAGCGCCAGCACAAGGACGACGATGCCGAGGAGAATCTCGGGCATAGCTATTTCAACTGCTCAAGCAGCTTGACCGCGCCGCTTGAGCGCCGCGCTGAAAGATCGGCGAGCGCTTTCATGCCGCCGGCGGCATAGGCCGCCGCCGCGCGCAACAGTTCGGCCAGCTCGTTCGCCGCTCCCGGCCTGAAGCGGCAAAAGGCTCCTCCGGTCAGACGAGCGACCTCGCGGAACGCCTTTTCGCAGACCGGGTCGTAGCCCTCCTGAAACATGAAAGCCTTTAGGTTGCGCAATCCGAGCTCGCCGGCGGCGGCGCACAGATCGTCGAGCGATTCCTCCATGGCGTCGCCGATGAAAACCAGGACCGCGACCTTACGGGCATCGTTTTCGCGGCGCGCATGGGCGAGAACTTTGCCGATCTGGGTGTGACCGCCCTGGCAATCGATCCGCGACATCAGGGTTCCGAGCCGTTTCGGCTCGGCCACCCACGGCGAGGCACGGCATTCCGCCAGACCGCGATAATAGACAAGCTGGATGTCGAGGCCGCCGACGGCGCCGGCTTCCCGGAACATATCGGCCTGCAGCCGGCAGGCGGTATCCCAAGTCGGCTGCCGGCTCATCGTGGCGTCGAGCGCGAAGATGAGGCGGCCGCGCTCGCCCGGCGTTCCGGCGGGGCCGAGCGATTTGACGCGATCGAGGAAAACATCGATCTCAGCGCGCGCGGATGCCGCCGGAGCTTGGTTCGGCTGAGTGGGCGCCGGCGCGCGGTCGGAGCGGTCTTTGCTCATCGCCGGATAAAGTGGCCCTCCCCGGCAAATCGCGCAATGGCCGAGAAAACCGCGTCAGTCCGCCAAGAGATCGTGCGTTTCGAGCGGCTTGCCGGCGGCGGCGGTCCATTCGGCGCGCGCCGCGGCGCGCCGCTTGCCGCGCTCGTCGATCGGCAATCGCAGCGCGTCGATCAGGAGTTTCACTTCATCGCGGGCGGTCACGTGCGACGTGCTGGGCCTCGCGCCGAGGGTGTCCTCGTTGAGGTCGTCAAGCGCGGTGAGGCCGCGGGGAAAGAACTCGCGGTAGACGACGCGCTCGGCAAAGCCGTCGATGGCGCGAAAGCCGAGCTGCTTGGCCAGCCCGTCGACCCCCTCCCCGACCAGCCGCCGGTTGCGCGATCCCAGCGTCGAAAGCCGGTTGCGCACGACGATCCAGTCGGTGAGACCGCCATCGACGAGGCGGCGTTGACGCCGCGCCTCGCGGACCATCTCGGCATAATGGCTGGCGCCCGCGACTTCGAAGGTGGTTTGATCGATGACGCCGAGCACGTCGAAATCGACAAAGCTGTCGTTGAGCGGCGTGATCAGCGTGTCCGCCATCGAATGGGCGAGCCGCATTAAATAGGAGTCCGAACCCGGCGTATCGATGACGACGAAGTCGTGGGTCTGCTCGACCTGGCTCACGGCTTCGGCAAAGGCTGAGAATTCCTGCCCTTCGATTTCATCGAGCCGCACGCCAAATCCGCGTGCCACGCAGAAATGCATCGGAATTTCGAGCTTGATGCCGCTACGATGCGCCCAGTTACGACGGTTTTCGACGTAATGGGTGAAGCTCTTCTGCCGTGAATCGAGGTCTATGGTGGCGACGCGCTGGCCGGCTTGCAGCAGCGCGACGGCGACGTGCATGGCCGTGGTCGACTTGCCGGAGCCGCCTTTTTCGTTACCAAGAACGATGACATGCGCCGAGAATGGCCTGCCGATATCCGCTTGCATCAACATGGGAGACGCAACCCCTGCGCTGCGATCATTTCTCCGGCTTGCAACGCCTTCGGTCAAGATACAGCAACGGTCTCGATAAGTTAATGATTAACCACGCAGTGCGTGACGAAACGTACGAGGTGTGTTCGCGCAGCAACTCGATGAAGACAAAATCCAAAAAATCGAAACGTCACCCGCGCGTCATTTTGCGTACCTTGCGCACTTTGCCGAGACTCAAACGCGCGATCGCGGATATCCGCGCACGCCATGGCACAATCGCGCTGGTGCCGACCATGGGCGCCTTGCACGCCGGGCATTTCTCGCTGGTGCGGATCGCAAAACAGCGCGCCGATCGGGTGATCGTATCGATTTTCGTCAACCCCACGCAGTTCGCGCCCAATGAGGACCTCGGCACCTACCCGCGGACTATTGCCAGCGATCTCGCCGCGCTTTCGGAGCTCAGGGCCGATTTCGTTTGGGCGCCGGCCGTGGAGACGATATATCCGGCGGGCTTCGCCACCCAGATCGTGCCCGGCGGACCGGCCAAGGTTGGCCTCGAAGATGCCTTCCGGCCGCACTTTTTCGCCGGCGTGGCGACGGTGGTGGCAAAGCTCCTGATCCAATGCGAGCCCGATTTCGCGCTGTTCGGCGAGAAAGATTATCAGCAGCTCAAAGTCGTGACCCAGCTCGCTCGCGATCTCGGCCTCAAGACCCGCATCGTTGGAGCGCCGATCGTGCGCGAGCTGGACGGGCTGGCGCTGTCCTCGCGCAATCGCTTCCTGGCGCCGGCCGAGCGCGCCGCGGCGCCGGCGCTCTACAGCGTGCTCAAGGGATGTGCGGAAAGGATCGCGGCCGGGGGACCGCTGGAGGGCGTCCTCGAGGACGGCCGTGCGGCGCTGACGCGCGCCGGCTTTGCGCTGGACTACCTGGAGGCACGGCACGCCGAGACGCTGGCGCCGCTCGACGCACCGATCGACGAACCAACCCGTCTCCTCGTCGCCGCCCGGATCGGCAAGACGCGGCTAATCGACAATCTTGCGGCGTAGAATTTCGAATAAGGATTACTTCGCCGCGACCTTCAGCGAGTCCTTCACATTCGGGAAGGTCTCGAATTCCTTGCTCCAGAGCTCGCCGTCGATCTTCTCGACTTTGCGGATGTAGATGTTGCTGACGATGTCGCGGGTATCCGGATCGATCGAGATGGGGCCGCGCGGGCTCTCCCAGGCCATGCCTTTCATGGCGGCGATCAGCTTGTCGCCGTCGGCATCGCCGCCGGTCTTCTTGAGCGCCTCGTAGATGAGGTAGAGGCCGTCGTAAGCACCGAGCGAGGCGAAGTCCGGACGCTCGCCGACTGTCTTCAGGAAGTCCGCGACGTAAATCTTGTTGAGCGCAGAATCGTGCGCCGCGGAATATGGCCCCGCGGTGATCAGCCCGATCATCTGATCGCCGGCATTGTTGAGGCTGTCGTCGTCGGCCAGATCGCCCGGACCGATGATCTTGATGCCGGACTCGCCGAGGCCCTTTTCGGCGAATTGCCGGGTGAAGACCGGTGCGAGCGGACCCGGAAAGTAAATAAAGGCGGTGTCGGGCTTCAGATCCGCGATCCGCTGCAGCGGTGGTGCGAAATCGGGACTGGCGAGTGGCACGCGGAGCGACTTTATGATCTCGCCGCCCACTTGCCCGAAGCGCGTCTTGAACGAAGTTTCCGCCTCGACCCCGGGCGCCCAGTCGTTGACCAGCGTGACCGCGCGCTTGCTGCCGTTCTTGATCGCCCACTCCGCCAAGGTCCAGGCTTGCGGCGCGATGATGAAGCCGGCCCGTACAAGATACGGCGACTTTGTGGTCGTGATCGAGGCGCCGGAGCTCATTGTCACGGTCGCTTTCTTCGCTTCGGTCACAAGTTGCGCGATCGCAAGCGTACAGGGCGTGATGCCGACGCCGACGATGTCGACCTGATCGTTGACGATCATCTCCTGTACGAGGCGGCGCGCATTATCGCCGACGCCGGCGTCGTCGCGGACGATCAGCTCGATTTTCCGCCCGGCGACCGTGTCGCCGTGCTGCTGCATAAAAACCTTGAGCGCGCCCGTCAGCTCACGCCCCACCGCGGTGAAGCCGGCTCCGGTCAACGGTAGGCTGCAGCCAATCTTGAGCGTGGTGTCGGCGATGGCGGGACAAGCCAAAAGACCGCCCGCCGCGGTCGCGGCCATCCCCTTGAGTACTGTTCGACGACGCAACATGTGACTTCCCCCTTATTTCTTCGCCATGCCCGCGCCCGTCGCGGGCATGACGATTTATCTAGGCACCGCCTCCGGACAAGCCCGGCCACGACGCCCGAAACGGTCATGCAGGCTCGAGATGCGGAATCTCGGGCCGCTCGCCCTGGGCCTTGCCGCTGATCGGCGGCCGCGGCAGCTGCGCCGTGCCCCTCTCCATGACGAAGGTATGTTCGAGCGAATACCACGGCGGCTTGACGTCGGGCGCTCCGGCGCGGCCTTCGTCGTGGCGGATGTAATTGCCGATCAGCTTACGGGTGACGCCGAACTGCACGTCGGTCTCGATATGCTTGTCTTCGGGATCGTAGAGCTGCGAGATCAGCGTCTTGAAGCCCGGTTTATAAACCAGGAAGTGCAGATGTGATGGCCGCATATTGTGGCGGCCCGCCGCGCGCAACAGCTCGCCGACCGGGCCGTCGATCGGGATCGGGTAACCGGCGGGTTTTACGCTGCGAAAGGCGATGTGCCCGTCTTTGTCCGTGGTGAACTTGCCGCGCAGATTCATGTCGGCTTGGAGGGGGTCCTGGTTCTCGTAAAAGCCTTCGGGCGATGACTGCCAGATATCGACCTCGGCGCCGTCGATCGGCTTGCCGCTGGTGTCGCGGAACCAGGCATCGACAAACAGCACCGGGCCGGGCGTCGGTGAGCGGACGATCGAAGCGCCGTTCTTGGTCGCCGGCGAATCCATGCGCCAGAACGGACCCAACATGTTCGCATCAGTCTCGGTGTTGCCGTTGTCGCCATTGTTGAGGAGGCAGATCAGCGACGACAGACCCAGCGAGCCCGCCATCAGCACGGCTTCGTTGTGGGTCTCGTTGGACTTATTGCCGATCGCCACGATGTAGGCCATGGCGGCGTGGAATTCCTGTTCGGTCAGCTTCACCTCGCGGGCAAATTCGTGCACGTGGCGAATGAGGGCGGCCAGGATCGCGCGCAATCGTGGATTCTTAGTTCGCTCATACTCGGCGAGCACGACCTTGGTGACGTCCTTCTCACTTCCGATGATCATTTATTCCTGCTCCGCAGCATCTATTGCTTGTGCGTGATCTTATCCGAAAACCGGCATCCACTTTTTTGGGATCATGCACAATGGCGGCGGAGCTTACGTGATCGCTCACGGCTGCGCTATGCGGCCAACGGATGGCTCACGGGCGCGCGGCTCACATCAGGCCGAGCTCGCGCAACTCACGGCGCAGCGTCTCGGGCATGGCGGCGGCGCCTTTAACCACTTTATCGAGATCGCGCGGAGCGTCCTCGGCAGCGAGATAACGCCAGCCCTGGAACGCGCGATGGGGCCGCGGCTCGACCAGTACCGGTTTGGCGTCGAGCACGACCCCGCAGCGTCCGATCCCGTCTTTGTCGCGGAACGGGCGTATCGCGCGAATACGCTGCCGGCACATCACCTCGCCACGGATCACCCAATAGAGCGAACCGCCATCGGTCAGCTCCTCGGCGCGCTTGGGCACCATGCGCGTGCGGTGGATGTGCTCGGGCTTTTCGCCGTTCTTGCGTTTCTGCTTCAGCTTTTCCTTGATCCAGTCCTCGAGATCGCGGACCGAGTCGGCGCCGACGCATAGCTTGATGAGATGAAGGGGCATGCTGCTACTTTATGGGATCCTGCACAGGCTCTAGCACCATGATCGGCGCGCCTTCCACAACTTGCGCGCCGGCGCCCACAGGAACCTGCATCACAACCCCCGCGAATGGCGCGCGGAGCGTATGTTCCATCTTCATCGCCTCGATAACCGCGAGACGCTGACCGGAAGCGACGCGATCGCCGACATTGGCCAAAAGTTCCAGCACCTTGCCGTGCATCGGGGCCTTGATGACGCCGTCACTGCCGCTCGCTTCTGCAGCCGCCGCGGCAACATCCTTGATGCGCACGCGGGTCTGGCGGCCGCGCCGCAACACATAGGCCTCCTCTCCCGCTTGGAACACCGTCGCGTCGCTTGCCGGTCCCACACCATCGACGGCGACATGGGTGCCGTCATTGGCGTACGTGATCTTGGCGCTTGTGCTCTCGCCATCGACGACGACCGGGATTGTGACGGAGCGTACGCCGCCGAGTTGAAACCCATCGTGCGCCGCCCAGGGTGAATCGAGGTCCAATGTATCGTCCTCGACCGGAACGGTTTCGCTCGCGGTCTGCAGCAAGTGTTCGACACCGCGCGCCACCGCGGCTTTGTCGAGCTCGTGCGGCACAGCGCCGAGGCTCGCAAGATTGCGATCGATAAAACCGGTATCGACCTTGCCCTGCCGAAAGGCGTCGGCGCGGCAGAGGTGCGCGAGGAACGCGACATTGCTGCGCACACCGGCGATCAGCGTGCGGTCGAGCGCCGCCGCGAGCCGGTCGAGCGCTGCCTCACGCGTCGGCGCATGAGCGACGAGCTTGGCGATCATCGCGTCATAGAAAGGGCTGACCTCGCCGCCCGCTTCGACACCGCTGTCGAACCGTAGTTCGCGCGGCAGTTCCAATGCCACGATTTTGCCGGTCGACGGCAGGAAGCCGTGCTCGGCATCCTCCGCATAGACGCGTGCTTCGATGGCGTGGCCGTCGATGCGGATCTGCTTTTGGGTGAGCGGCAGCTTTTCGCCGGCGGCGATGCGGAATTGCCATTCGACAAGATCGAGTCCGGTAATCTCCTCCGTCACCGGATGTTCGACCTGAAGCCGGGTGTTCATTTCGATGAACCAGAAGGCGTTGGCCCGCAGTCCACGCGTGCCGTCGGCGACGAACTCGACCGTGCCGGCGCCGCTATAGCCGACCGCTTTTGCCGCTTCGACGGCGGCAGCGCCGATCTGCGCACGCAATTCCGCCGTCATGCCGGGCGCCGGCGCTTCCTCGATCACCTTTTGGTGGCGTCGTTGCAGCGAACAGTCGCGCTCGCCGAGATGAATGGCGTTGCCGTGCCGGTCGGCAAAGACCTGAATCTCGATGTGGCGCGGCGACGCGACGTATTTCTCGATCAAGACGCGGCTCGAGCCGAAGACCGATTGGCTTTCGCGGATGGCGCTTTCGAGCGCGGTTTCGAAATCGGCGTGCTTGTCGACCCGGCGCATGCCGCGCCCACCGCCGCCCGCGGCCGGCTTGATCAGGACCGGGTAACCAACCTCGTACGCCTTCTCCTTGAGGAATTTGGCGTCCTGCCGGTCGCCATGATAGCCGGGCACGACCGGCACGCGCGCCTTCTCCATCAGCGCCTTGGCGTGGTCCTTCAATCCCATCGCGCGCATAGCCGACGGCGGCGGCCCGACAAAGGCGATCCCCGCGCGGGCGCAGGCTTCAGCGAAGTCGGCATTTTCGGACAGAAAGCCGTAGCCGGGGTGAACACATTCGGCGCCGGCCGCCTGCGCGGCCGCGATCAACCGCTCGATCGAAAGATAGCTTTCGCGGGGCTCGGCAGCGCCGATGAAATGGGCCTCGTCACACGATCGTACGTGCAAGGCACCTACATCCGCCGCCGAATAGACGGCGATCGTGCGCATGCCGAGGTGCTTGGCGGTGCGGGCGATGCGACAAGCGATCTCGCCGCGATTGGCGATGAGGACGGAACGGAACATGGCGGGAGCATAGAGCATGATCCCGAAAAGTGGTCACCGGTTTTCGGAAAAGATCATGCTCAACAAAAAGATAGAGCCTGATCTCGTCAGAATTGATGAGGCGTTGTCCGGCTAATGGGCAGGCAATCAACTCATTGCGTAGGCGCCGCTCCGCCGGCGCTTGCCTGCGGTGGCGGCGCAAATGGATTGAGTTGCACGGGCACAGCTCCCGCAGGCGCGGCGCTCGCTGCCGCCGGCGCGGCGGCGTGCGGCGCTGCCGGAGCCGTTCCCGGTGCCCAGACCGGGTCGGCTGGCGGTGCCGGCTCCGCCGGCGCGGCCGCGGCGGCTTGAGCGGGCGGATTGGCCGTTTGCTTACGCGAGCGCTTCGCGGCGGGTGGTGGCGCTGGGGCCAGGTTCGCCTCGGAACCTGCCGCGCCCGCGGCGACGGCAGCAGGAGCGGTCGCCGTGACCGGTCCCTTGGGCTCAGGATTCATGATGCTGATCGGCGGAATTGAGGCGGCCGAAGGAAAGTCGATGTCCACCGCAACTTTCTTCTGGCCCGGCGCGCCCGGCTGTCCCGCAGGCGACGTCGCGTCCGCGACTGGAACATCGGGCACTTGCGCCCAGACCGTCACATAATGATCGAGATATCGATCGAGCGTTTGCCCGCTCAAGTTGGCGCGCACCTGGCTCGTGTTGCGCAACAGCGCGAGCGCTTTGCAATTATCGCCGCCGCAGCCGTCGCGCACCGCCAGCGTGTGTGCGACAAAGCCGAACCGATCGGCCTCGAGCGAACGGCGCAGCGGCAGCATCACGCTATCGATATTCGCGCCACCGCGTTTGGTATAGGCCACCATGTCGGCGAGCAGCGCGAACCGTGCCGCGACATAGGACGACGCGGCCGCCACCGTCGCAGGCCCCGCGAACAGCGCCTTTTCGCACGCCGCTTCGACGTTCTCCCCCGCCAAGCCATCGAGACAGGCAAGCGCGGACCCCGGAGCGAGAATTTGCGCATTCAGCTCCGTCGCGCGCGTTTCGAGGGCGCGGCGTTCCGCGCTCTGATCGCGAACGGACGCAGCGTCGAGAAAAGTCCACGCCAGCGTGGCGCCAAGCACCGCGCCAAGCACGACCACGCCGATGCGCGCAACGGTTCTAGTCCGGGTCCAATCGAAGGCCAATGCGCAAACGAAAACGAGCAGCGCCGCCGATCCGGCCGCGACCCACAATCGTAATGCCAAGCTTCCGATGTCGGGATCAGCGCCGGACATCTACCCACCCTAATGCGGGAGAAAGGTTCCACTTTCCCCTGCCGCGGAGTATGGCGCAGCGCCGCGCGAGGCGCCAGCCGTGCACAAGGTTCGGTCAGTGCTCGATTTCGAGCTGGCTTTCCTTGGCGACGCGCTCGAATGCCTCGCCGGGATTCTTGATCCGATATTGGTAATCGTCGCCGTCAGACGGCAGAAGCCTGACGACCTGGTAGCTTCCGCTGGCGCCTGGACGGCTGATCGGACTTGATGTGTAGGAGACTGTTTGGCCGATCCGGTATTTGTGCGACCGCAAAGCAGAGCTCAACGCCGTTACTTGCGCGACAGTCACCGTCGCCGTTTCCACACCGGTGATGCGCACGGCGCTCATCGGCCGCGGCTTTCTGGCCGGCTCCGGCTTTCTTGGCGGCTCACGCCTAACAGCGGTTTTTCGCGCCGCGGCGGCGCGAGCCGGCGACTTACGAACCACAGCGGCAGCACGACTAGCTTTGGCTGGCCGCTTCTTCTTCACTGAACGCTTATTCATGGAACCGACTATATCATCCAATCTTAGAACCGAGCAAAAAATATTGTGCTTTCAATGCCCGTTTCGAGAGGTCTCAAGGCGTATCCTTAAAATACAAAAATATATTTCATATCAAATAGATATGCCGATGTTTTACGAAACCTTGCGAACTCGATCAAATCAAGCCTGACGCCGCCATCGGCCCTTCTCATCGGCCTGCCAATAAGTCACCTCGGCGCCGGCGGCTTTGGCCTCGCTCCAGCGCACGCGCGCCGTCTCGACCGCGTCCGGATCATCGCCGTCAAAGAGCAATACGATACGCTCATAGCCGGCGGCCACGCCGGTCATGCTCGCGCCATCGATGAGGAACCGAACCGTCGCCCTGTTGGGGTTTTCGTCGTTGACGGTCAGCACGATAGGCTGCTCGGCGGCCTCCGCGTCGCGCCAGGTTCCGTGCGGCAGGAAGGAATCATCGCGCCACGTCCACAAATGAGCGTCGAGCGCCTCGACGCGCTCATCCGAGGATGCCTGCACGACAACGCGCCAACCACGTTCAAGCGATTTCACAAGAAGTGCCGGTAAGACCTGTTCCGGCGTTTGTCCCTTGAGGTGGTAGAACAGGATTTCGGTCATCCGATTTAGCTCACCGCTCGTAATAATCCTCCACGAGCCGTTCGAGGAGCCGCACGCCCCAGCCGGAAGCCCAGCTCTTGTTGATATCGGACTGCGGCGAGCCCATCGCCGTGCCGGCGACGTCGAGATGCGCCCACGGCGTCTTATCGACAAACCGCTGCAACAATTGCGCCGCGGTGATCGCGCCGCCCCACCGCCCGCCGGTGTTTTTCATATCGGCGAACTTGGAATCGATCATCTTGTCGTATTCGGATCCGAGCGGCATGCGCCACACCCGTTCGCCGGTCGCCTCGCCGGCTTTGGTCAGCCGTTCCGAGAGCTTGTCGTCATTCGAGAACAGGCCGGCATATTCCTGCCCCAGCGCCACGATGATGGCACCCGTGAGCGTCGCCAAGTTGATCATGAATTTCGGTTTGAAGCGCTTGTTGACGTAGTGCAGCACGTCGGCGAGCACGAGACGGCCTTCGGCATCGGTATTGATGATTTCGATGGTCTGGCCCGACATCGTCTTGACGATATCGCCGGGCCGTTGCGCCTTGCCGTCGGGCATGTTCTCGACGAGACCGATGGCGCCGACGGCGTTGATCTTGGCTTTGCGCGCGGCGAGCGCCTGCATCAGGCCGACCACGCAGGCGGCGCCTGCCATGTCGCCTTTCATGTCCTCCATGCCGGACGCCGGCTTGATCGAGATGCCGCCGGAATCGAAGCACACGCCCTTGCCAATGAAGGCGACCGGATCGGTTCCGCGCTTGCCGCCATTCCAGCGCATGACGACAAGCTTCGACTCATGCGCCGAGCCTTGACCGACGCCGAGGAGCGCACCCATGCCGAGCTTCTTCATCGCCGCGACATCGAGCACATCGACTCCGACCCCGAGTTTGGTCAGGCTCAAGGCGCGGCGCGCGAACTCGGCCGGATACAGTACGTTGGCCGGTTCGTTGACGAGGTCGCGGGCAAATACAACGCCGTCGGCGATCGCAACGGTGTGCGCCCAAGCTTTTTCCGCCGACGCCGGATTGGAACAGGCAAAATTCACTTCGACCTTGTTCGGTCGTTCCTCGCCTTCTTTGCGTTTTGTCTTGTAGAGGTCGAACGTATAGGCGCGCAGGCGCGCACCGAGCGCCAGATCGGCGGCCTGCGTGCCCTTCAGCGCGCCGGATCCGAATTCGGCGAAGATCGTTGCGCTCGTGGCGGCGGCGGGCACCTTGCCCATGGCGATGCCGCCCAGCTTGACCATGTCCCGCGACTTCGGCTCGCTGTCCTTGCCGATCCCGATGATGACCAACCGCGGCACGTCGAGCCCTGACGGCGCGACGATGACGAGGTTCGAGCCGCTTTTCCCCGTAAAGTGATCCGCCGCGGCCGCCCGGCGTACGAGATCTGCCAGCGGCGTGAGGGCGCGCTGGCTGGCCGGACCGAATTTTAAATTCTCTTCGCAGAACATAATAAGAACCCCGCGCGGTCGCGCAAAGGACGTAAAGCCGAATTTGAGGGCGGCGGGCATGAGGCAGTCCTTTGAATTTAGCCGGCGAGGCCGGAGCCTTTTAGCCGTTAGGTCGGGCCGTTACGGCCCGTTATGAACCTGGGCGGCCGGCCCTGCCAAGCGGCGCGTTTCGCCGGTCTATCCGGCCGGGCGAGGGCCGCCTTTATCAAACGGGCGTATTAACGCTTTAGTGTGCATGTTCAATAGCTTTGCCTTGTGCAAGTTCAATAGCTTTGCCTTGGCGAAGCCACTTTGTGAAAGCATGAAAATACCCGCGTTGGGGAGTTCGGCCCGCGAGACGATGCGGCATCGGGGGGCCGATGCGGCTATCGGGTGGGCCGGCACCGGGGATGTTGAGTCCGATGGGGTCGATCGGCCGCTACATGTTTCGCGCCACCATGGGCGCGTTCCTGATCACTCTTGTCAGCCTGACCGTCGTGATTTGGTTCACGCAGGCGATGCGCGATTTCGACCTGATCACGAGTCAGCGGCAAACGCTCCTCGTCTTCGTCGGCATTACCGGAATGATCATTCCGCTCCTGGTGATGATGATCGCGCCGATCGCGCTGGTCATGGCCACCGCGCATGTCCTCAACAAGCTCAGCTCCGATTCAGAGATCATCGTCATGAACGCCGCCGGTGTGCCGCCGTGGCGCTTGCTGCGGCCGTTCCTCGCCGCCGCCATCGTGGTCTCGATCCTGGTCGCCGTCATCGCCGCTTATGTCTCGCCGCGCAGCCTGCGCGCATTGCGCGACTGGGGCGCGCAAGTCCGCGCCGACATTCTCACCAATATCGTGCAGCCGGGGCGTTTCACCACGATCGGCGGCAATCTCACTTTCCACATCGCCGACCGACGGCCGAACGGTCTCTTGATCGGCATTTTCGTCGATGACCGCCGCGATCCCAACGAGCACGCCACCTATCTCGCCGAGCAGGGCGAGATCGTGAAGAACGACAGCGGCTCCTTTCTCGTGCTCGACGGCGGCAGTATTCAACGGCTGGAAGCCGGACAACGCGATCCGCGCATCGTGACGTTCAATCGTTATCCGTTCGATCTCTCGCAATTCACCGGCAGTCCGCAAAGCGTCGTCTACACCGTCCGCGAGAAGTACCTCTGGGAACTGCTGTGGCCGCGGGCCGACGACACGCTCTATGCGGCACAGCCGAACGAGTACCGATCCGAGCTGCATGATCGGCTGGCGACGCCGCTCTATCCGCTGGCCTTCGTCATTCTCGCCTACACGTTCCTCGGCCCGCCGCAGACCACGCGTCAGAGCCGCACGCTGGCGCTGTTCGGCATGATCGCCGCGGTGGCGTTGTTGCGCCTTGTCGGCTTCGTCAGCGTGATCGTCGGCGTAAAAGTGCCGGGCGTTCTGGCCGTGCAATATGTCGCGCTGTTCGGCGCGATGGGCGCCGGTCTGTGGCAGATCTCGCGCGGGCAGGCCGTGGAGCCGGGCGCCGCAATATCGAAGTTCGCGACTGCGATCGGCGACCGCATCGCGCGGGCGACGAGCTAGAGATGCGCACCATGATCACAGGGACGCTCTCGCGCTACTTCGGAATGCGGTTTCTCACGTCCGTCGTCGGCTCGTTCATCGGCGTGGTCGCGCTGGCCGCCATGATCGACTACGTCGAACTGATGCGGCGCGGCGCCGACTGGCCCAATGCCACGGCTTTGCTGCTCGCCAAGATTTCCATGTACCGCGTGCCGCAGCTGACCGAGCGCATCATGCCGTTCTCCGTGCTGGTGGGCGCGATGTCGTGCTACCTGACGCTGTCGCGCCGGCTGGAGCTCGTGGTCGCGCGCGCGGCCGGCATCTCCGCCTGGCAATTCGTGGCTCCGGCCATGATCGCGGCGTTCCTTTTCGGCACGGTGGCGACCACCGTCTACAATCCCATCTCGGCGACGTTGCACGAGCGCTCGAAGCGGCTCGAAGCCGACATGCTGGGCGAAAATCCCTCGGCACTGACGGAGAGCACCAGCGGATTCTGGGTGCGTCAGAAGAGCGCCGACGGCGCCGCCATCATCAATGCCAATTCAAGCCGAGACCAAGGCGCGGAGCTCGGCGGCGTCACCATTTATACGTTCGATGCCGACGCCCATTTCCAGCAGCGGATCGAGGCCAAAACCGCCTCGCTGCAGCGGGGCTATTGGCAGCTTGAAGACGCGCGGATCTACGCCAGCGGCAAAGCGCCGGATGTCGAGGATACATATCGGCTGCCCAGCAATCTGACACTCGAGCAGGTCCGGGAAAGTTTCGCTACGCCGGAGACCGTGCCGTTCTGGCAACTTCCCTCTTACATCGAATTGGCGGACCGGGCCGGACTTGGGGCGGCGGGCTATCGGCTGCAATACCAACAACTCTTGGCGCGGCCGTTTCTCCTCGCCGCCATGGTCTTGCTCGCGGCCTCCGTAAGTTTGCGATTCTTCCGTTTCGGCGGTGTGCAGAAAATGGTCTTAAGCGGCATCACCGCCGGCTTCCTCCTGTTCGTTTTGTCGAAAATCACCGAGGACATGAGCAAATCCGAGCTCCTGTCGCCGGTCGCGGCGGCGTGGATTCCAGTCGTGGTCGGTGGGCTGACTGGATTCGTCGCGCTGTTGTACCAGGAGGACGGATAGTGGCGTGTTCGCGTAGCCCGTTCTGTCCCGGCGTTAGTAGTCGCGTTCGAGTGGGTGCAACGGCTCTCGCTGCACTGCTGATATTGGCCGGTCTTGGTTTCCCATCCGATCGCGTCGCGGCGCAGGAAGTCAGCAATCCTCTGCATTTCCCGTCGCGGCCGACGCCGCCGCCGAGAAAGCCGGCGCCGCAATCGAACGCGCCGATGCTCGTGCAGGCAACCGAGATCAGATACGACTACACCAACAACTCGGTTGCCGCAGTTGGCAACGTCCAGATCTATTACGGCGGCGCGACCATCGAAGCCGACGAGGTCATCTACGACCAAAAGACCAAGCGTCTGCGCGCGCAAGGCAATGTCAGGCTGACCGAGCCCGACGGCAAAATCACTTACGGCCAGATGATCGATCTCAGCGACGATTATCGCGACGGCTTCGTCGATTCGCTGCGGCTCGAGACGCCCGATGACACGCGCTTCGCCGCGACACGCGCCGATCGTGCAAAAGGCAATTACACCGTCCTTCAGAATGGCGTGTACACCGCCTGCGAGCCCTGCAAGGACGATCCGAAAAAACCGCCGCTCTGGCAGGTCGAAGCCGCCCGCATCATCCATGATGAGGGCGAGAAGATGCTCTACTTCGAGGATGCACGAATCGAGTTCTTCGGCGTGCCGCTTGCCTATGTGCCGTTCATGTCGACGCCAGATCCGACCGTGAAGCGCAAGAGCGGATTTTTATATCCGAGCCTCTCCGAAACCTCGCAATATGGCTTTGGTTTCGAGCCGACCTATTTCTGGGCGCTCGCCCCCAACTACGACCTTGCCCTTTCGACTTTGTTGACGACAAAGCAAGGCGCGCTGCTCGAAACACAGTGGCGGCAACGGCTTCTAAACGGCTCTTATTCGATAAGAGCCGCCGGTATTTGGCAGGCAGACCCCGGTTATTTTGCCGGTCGTGACGGCCCCGACAGCCCAACAGCTAATAACTTTCGCGGGGCGGTACAGACAGCAGGACAGTTCTCGTTGAACGACAAATGGGTGTGGGGATGGACCGGTTTGCTCGTGACCGACACCCAGTTCATGTACGACTATCAGCTCAAACAATTCAGCGGTGCGTTCGATCCGTTCCAAACGGGACTTGCGTCGCAGGGCGTTTCGCAGCTGTACCTGAGCGGCGCCGGCCAGCGCAGCTTTTTCGATATACGGTCAATCTACTACTACGGCTTTTCGGAGGAAGACAACCAAGCTCAGATTCCCATCATCCATCCCGTTCTCGATTATTCGAATGTGCTCGGGCAGCAAGTGTTGGGCGGTGAATTCAGTTACAAGCTCAACCTGACCAGCCTCACCCGTCAGCAGGCCGAATTTGACGCCGTCAACGCCACCGCCTTGAACAGCGGAGTTTGCAACAGCCCAACGGCCGTCAATACGGCCCCGGCCAACTGCTTGCTGCGCGCCATACCGGGCAATTATTCGCGCTTCTCGGCACAGGCCGATTGGCGACGCACGGTCGTCACGGACAACGGTCAGATGATCACGCCGTTCTTTCAAGTGCGGGGCGATTTTGCCTCGCTCGACGTCAACAATGAGCCCGGCGTGTCGAACTACATCGCCACCGGCCAGAGCAACCTCGCCCGCGCCATGCCGGCGGTCGGCGTCGAATATCGCTATCCCTTTGTCGACGTCGAGCCATGGGGCACCCAGACGGTGGAGCCGATCGCCCAGGTCATTGTGCGCCCGAACGAGACCGATATCGGTAAGTTTCCAAACGAGGATGCTCAAAGCCTGGTTTTTGACGACAGCAACCTGTTTCAAATCGACAAGTATTCGGGTTGGGATCGCGTCGAAGGTGGCAGCCGCGCCAATGTCGGCATCCAATATACCGCACAGTTCAACCGCGCCGGATCGGTCAATGTCCTGTTCGGACAATCCTATGAGCTGTTCGGACAGAACTCGTTCGCAGTCGGCGATATCACCAATACCGGGCTGGACAGCGGCCTCGACAAGACCATTTCGGACTATGTCGGCCGCGTCACGTATCAGCCTAACTCGGTCTATTCGTTCACCGCACGCGGACGATTCGACCAAGCGACCTTCACGCCCGAACGCCTCGAACTCGAAAGCCGGGCCAATTTCGATCGATGGACGCTGCAATTGTTGTACGGCGATTATGCCGCACAGCCCCTCCTCGGCTTCCTGACGCGACGCGAGGGCATCCTCGCCGGAGCATCCTTTAAGGTGACGCAGAACTGGATCCTGCTTGGCTCCCTTCGTTACGACATCGAAAACAATCAATTCGATCAGACGCGCCTGGGCTTAGGTTACGTAGACGACTGCTTCATGCTGTCCGTGAACTGGCTGACCGGGTACACTTATACGGCGGTCGGGCCGGTCGGAAGTAGTACGCTGATGTTGCAATTGAGCTTGCGCACGCTCGGTCCGGACGCCTTAGCGCCGGTGGGCTCTTCGTTCTAAATTCTGCCGCGAGTCTATGGATTAGTGTCGCGGGCACTGGGACAAGACGGAGGAAGCCGGCAGGATGCCTGGTCCTGAGGGAGAGCAGAAAGTGATATCGAGAATCCCGATCCGCGCCGGCGGGAGGGCTGTCGCGGCGGCCGCGCTGGCCATCGCAGCATTGCTCGCCATTAGCGCGACTGCGCACGCGCAGGAAGTTGTCGTGCTCGTTGACGGCATGCCAATTACCGCGCTCGACGTGGATCACCGTGCGAAGTTCGTGGAAATGAGCACACATAAGGCGCCGGCGCGCCAGGAAGTGCTCGACACCCTCATCGATGAGATTCTGGAAATACGTGAAGCCAAACGCTACACCATCGATCCTTCCAACTCGGACGTGGACGAGGCCTTTTCGAATGTCGCGACCAATATGGGTATCGACGCTAATAAACTATCGCAATTACTTGCCAGCGGCGGCGCCAGCGCGGACACGCTCAAGCAACGCCTGCGGGCTCAAATCGCCTGGAGCAGCCTGGTGCGCGGACGATACAAGGTGAGCCTGGAAATCCCCGACAGCGACGTCGAAGCGCAGCTCCAGTTGCATAAGACCGATGACAAGAATCAAGTCGGTTACGAATACATCATGCGCCCGATCATCCTCGTCGTGCCGCATGGCTCGCCCGATGCCGCCTTCGAGGCGCGCAAGAAAGATGCTGACGCCTTGCGCGCGCGTTTTGTCGACTGCGGCGACGGCATTCCGTTTGCACGCGCGCTTCCGGAAGTCGCGGTCCGCGATCCGGTCAACAAATCCTCCGCCGATCTGCCCGATACGCTTCGCGACATCCTCGACAAGACCGACGTCGGCCACCTGACTCCGCCCGAGCAGACCTCCGAAGGGGTGCAGATGTTCGCCGTATGCTCCAAAAAGGAATCAAAGACCGATTCGCCGGCTCTGAAACAAGTGCGTGACCAAATGTTCGAGCAAAAATTTGGCGCCAAGGCAAAGCAATATTTAGCGGATTTGCGGCGCCAAGCGATGATCGAATACAAACAATAGCGTTGTTGAGTGGCGCATGATGTTTTTGGACCTCCCTCCGCCCGCCGAAGCGGGCTTCGCGAAGGCGGGAAGCCTGTTTCCACTTTCCCGGGCCGTGCTGTAGAAGAAAAATCGTGCAACCTTTGGCATTGACGCTCGGCGAACCCGCCGGGATCGGTCCCGACCTCGCCTTGGCGATTTGGCGGCGGCGCGCCGAATTTGACATACCGCCGTTTTATATCGTCGCCGATCCCGACTTTATCGGCCGGCTTGCCGGTCGGCTTGGACTCGACGTTCCGATAGCGATTGCAACGCCGAAGTCCGCCGCCGCCACATTTCGCTCGGCGCTGCCCGTCGTTGCGCTCGATATCGAGGTCAGCGCCGAACCGGGCCGCCCGGATCGATCAAGCGCACCCGCCGCCGTTGCATCGATCCGCCGCGCGGTCGCCGACGTCATCGCCGGTTCGGCCGCGGCCGTGGTCACCAATCCCGTCGCCAAGAACGTGCTCTATCATTGGGGCTTTGCCGAGCCGGGCCACACTGAATTCCTGGCAACGCTGGTGCGGGAAGCCACCGGCAAGTCGGTTCGGCCGGTGATGATGCTGTGGTCCCCGGAACTTGCTGTCGTGCCGGTTACCATCCATCTGCCCCTCAAAGACATTTTCAAGCAGCTTTCGAGCGAGCTCGTGGTCGAAACGGGCCGCATCGTCGCGCGCGATCTTGCCACGCGCTTTTCTCTTGCACATCCACGGCTCGCAATTGCCGGGCTGAACCCGCATGCCGGCGAAGAGGGCACGCTTGGTGAAGAGGATCGCGCAATCGTCGCCCCGGCTGTGGCGCGACTTGTCGCCGAGGGCATCGATGCGAGAGGCCCGCTTCCCGCCGACTCGATGTTTCACCAGCAGGCGCGCGCGACCTATGACGCGGCTTTGTGCATGTATCACGACCAAGCCCTGATCCCGATCAAGACGCTTGCCTTCGATCACGCTGTCAACGTCACGCTCGGCCTGCCTTTCGTGCGCACCTCGCCGGACCATGGCACCGCCTTCGATATTGCCGGGACCGGCAGCGCCGATCCGACCAGCCTGGTCGCCGCGCTACGCCTGGCGGCACGGCTTGCGAAGGCGCCGAGCCCGCTGCCGCTCGGCATCTCGTGAACACCGCGTTCGACAGCCTGCCGCCGCTGCGCGACGTAATCCGCCAGCACGGTCTGGTGGCAAGAAAGTCCCTTGGACAAAACTTCCTGTTTGACCTCAATCTTGCCGCGCGTATCGCCCGCGCGGCGGGACCGCTCGACGGCGTGACCGTATTCGAGGTTGGCCCCGGACCGGGCGGCCTTACGCGCGCGCTGTTGGCGCTTGGAGCCGCACGCGTTATTGCGGTCGAGCGTGACGACCGGGCCATCGCCGCCTTGCAGGACATCGCGGCGCTCTATCCGGGGCGCCTCGATATTATCTCGGCGGACGCTCTCAACTTCGACGCACAAGCGCGCCGGCCGCGCGGGCCGGTGCGCATCATCGCCAATCTGCCCTACAACATCGCGACAGCTCTGCTCGTCTCGTGGCTCAGCACCGAGCCGTGGCCGCCGTGGTACGATTCCGCAATCCTGATGTTCCAGCGCGAAGTGGCCGAGCGCATCGTTGCGGCGCCGGGGTCGAAAAGCTATGGGCGGCTCTCTGTTTTCGTGCAGTGGCGCGCCGAGCCACGCATCCTGTTCGATGTAAATGCCGCCGCGTTCGTGCCGCCGCCGAAGGTAACGTCCTCGCTGCTGCGTATCGTCCCGCGCGCGTCGCCGCTGTCATGCGATCGCAAGCTTCTTGAAACCGCAACGCAGGCCGCCTTTGGCCAGCGGCGCAAGATGCTGCGTCAAAGCCTGCGATCGCTCGGCGCCGATACACCTGCGTTGATCGCCGCGGCCGGGCTCGATCCGACGGCGCGCGCCGAGGATATTTCTGTCGCGGGCTTTGTCGCGCTGGCGCGGGCTCTCGCCGAAGCCCCCACTCGTAAGGCATGATGCCTGGCGTTTCGCATTCCCGAGGCAAACCTTCATGACTCAATTCCATCGTCAATCGCTCGTCGCCTATGGCCAGCCGCTCTGCGAGACGGTGGCGGATCGTCCCACGCCGCGGGGCAGCGAAGTTCTGGTGCGCATCGAATGCTGCGGCGTGTGCCATTCCGACCTGCATTTGCAGGACGGCTATTTCGCGCTCGGCGGCGACAAGCGACTCGACATCACCAAGGATCGCGCCTTGCCGTTCACGCTCGGCCACGAGATTGCCGGCGTGATCGAAGCGGCAGGCGAAGCCGCCGATGGCGCGGTCGCCGGGCGCCGCGTTGCGGTTTATCCGTGGATCGGTTGCGGCACCTGCCCCGCTTGCCGCGCCGGCGAAGAGAATATGTGCTCCGCGCATCATCATCTCGGCATCGCCGTCGACGGCGGCTTTGCGACGCATGTGCTGGTCCCGCATCCGCGCTACCTCATCGACTATGCACCGCTCGCACCGGCCTTCGCCGGACCGCTGATGTGTTCCGGACTGACGGCTTATGCGGCACTCAAGCGGTTCGCCGGCCGCGTCCAGCATGGCCCGGCGCTGCTCGTCGGGGTCGGCGGCGTGGGCATGATGGGTCTCGCGATTGCCCGCGCGCTATTTCCCGAGCCGCCGATCGTCGCCGACATCGATGCCGGGAAAAGAGCGGCGGCGATCGCGGCCGGTGCGGCGCAGGCGTTCGACCCCTCCGATCCGCAATCGCGCAAGGCGGTGATGGCGGCGACCGGCGGCGTGCTCGCGGTCTGCGATTTCGTCGGCTCGGAAAAGTCGCTGCAATTCTCGACTGGAGTTCTTGGCCGCGGCGGCAAGGTCGTGGTGACCGGACTTCTCGGCGGCAACTTTTCGATCGCCGCCGCCATGATCCCGATCAAGGCGATGACGATCGAGGGCACGCTGACCGGCACGCTCGCCGAGGCGCGCGAGCTCATCGATCTCGCGCGCAACGGGAGGCTCGGGGCGATTCCAACGAACCAACGGCCGCTCAATCAAGCGCAAGCGGCGCTTGACGATCTGCGCGCGGGCCGCGTGGTCGGCCGCACCGTGCTATCGGCCCAGAGCGTTTAAAGCTTCGATTGCAACGCGCGCACGAAATCGGACAGGCCGATCTGCCGCTCGCGCCGCACCCGCTCTGCCGCAAGAATGGCCCGCACTTCGGCAAAGGCCTCGGCTTTGTCGCGGTTGACGATGACATAGTCGTATTCCGGCCAATGGCTCATTTCGCCGGCTGCCTTGGCCATGCGCGAAACGATGACAGCCTTGGTGTCCTGGGCGCGGCGCTTGAGGCGGTGCTCGAGCTCCCTGACCGAGGGCGGCAAGATAAATACGCTGACAAGATCGTCGCGCGCTTTTTCGTGAAGCTGTTGCGTGCCTTGCCAATCTATATCGAACAGAACATCGCGGCCGGCTTGCAACGCCTTAATCACCGGCCGGCGCGGCGTGCCATAGCGATGGCCGAAGACTTCGGCCCATTCCAAGAGCTCGCCCTTGGCCACCATGGCATCGAAACGGCCGCGATCGATGAAGTGGTAATCGCGCCCATCGATCTCGCCGCGACGTTTCGGACGCGTGGTCACCGACACCGATAGTTCGACGCCGCGATCCGCCTTGAGCAGCAGCCGGGACAAAGTGGTCTTGCCGGCGCCAGACGGCGACGACAGAACGAACATCAAGCCGCGGCGGGCAATCTTCTTGTCGTTTCGCCTCGCGCGCGCCATTTTTTCTTCTCCACCAAGCCGACCTATTCCACGTTCTGCACTTGCTCGCGGAATTGCTCGACCGCGGCTTTGAGCTCCAATCCGATATTCGTGAGTTCGACGTCGTTGGCTTTAGCGCACAGGGTATTGGCTTCGCGATTAAGCTCCTGCGCGAGAAAGTCGAGCCGCCGGCCAATCGGCCCGCCTTGTCTGATGAGATGCTGCGCCTGCGCTACGTGCGCTGCCAATCGATCGAGCTCCTCACGCACGTCAGCCTTGGTGGCGATCATGATTGCCTCCTGGTGCAGCCGGTCGGGATCGAAGCGTTCGGACTGCGCAAGGAGCGTCGCGATCTGTTCGGCGAGCCGTGCGCGAATGGCGTCGGGCTTGCGGCCGGGCGCCTGCTCGGCACGCTCCGCGAGCGCGGCGATTTCTCCCAGGCGTGCGGAGAGCACGCGACCGAGCGCGGCACCCTCGTGACGGCGCATCTCGCCGAGTGCGGTGACCAACTGGGCGAAGCCGCCGATGACATCGCCCTCTGCGCCGCGCCGCTCTTCCTCGCTCTCCTCGGATTCGCCGACCTCGATCACGCCTTTGAGCGCGAGCAAGCCATCAAGAGAAGGCGGGGATGCTTCAATCTTGGTGGCCAACTGTCGCATCGTAGCCAATAGAGCCTCGAGCACCGCCGCATTGACGCGCACCGACGGCACGGCACCGCTGCGATCGACTGTCAGATTCGCTTGCAGCGATCCGCGAGTGAGCGCCTCGGCAGCGCGAACGCGCACCGGCGCCTCGATCGCGTCCCAACCGGGCGGCAGGCGCAACCGCAAATCGAGCCCTTTGCCGTTGACCGATTTGATTTCCCAGGCCCACGCATAGGACCCGCTCACGCCATGGCTACGAGCAAATCCGGTCATGCTCGAAAGCGTCATAGACTGCGATCCCCCAGCAGCGATTGCATGAAATTCGTGCCGACCTTAACGGCGGCAAGTCCCAGTCACAAGCCGCCGTCACACGTCGCGATCAGATGGCCATAGCCGATATCAGTGGCCGGCTTGCGCGTGCGGCTGTGACGTACCGCGCAATGGTGGCGGCGTCGTTGGCGATGGCGGCGCCGTCGTTGGTGCGGGCGTGGCTTGTGACGGCGCCGAAGTCATGCGGTCTTCGATAGGGGATTGATCCTTTTGATCGGTTTCGATCAGGCGTAGCCGCTGGACGTTCTTTTGATGCTGATCGTAGGTTTCCGCAAAGGCATGGCCGCCGGTGCCGTCGGCCACGAAGTAGAGTTCGCGCGTGCGCGCCGGATTGGCGGCGGCTTCGAGCGAGGCGCGGCCCGGATTGGAAATGGGGCCGGGCGGCAAACCGTCGATGAGATAAGTGTTGTAGGGCGTGGGTTGCTCGATCTCGCTCTTCATGATCGGCCGGCCGAGCGTGCCCTTTCCTCCGACCAGTCCATAGATGATGGTGGGGTCCGACTGCAGCCGCATCTTTTGTTTCAGCCGATTGACGAATACGGCCGCGACGCGCGTGCGCTCGTCCGGTTTGCCGGTCTCCTTCTCGATCAAGGAGGCGAGTATGATGAGCTGGTCCGGCGTCTTGATCGGGAGATCGGCGGCGCGACGATCCCAGATTTCCTTTACCGCGCGCTGCTGCGCCTGCTGCATGCGCTGGATCATTTGCTCGCGCGTGACGCCGCGGGTGAAATTATAGGTATCGGGCAGCAGGCTTCCCTCGCGCGGGACTTGGTTGATGTCGCCGGTGAGGACGTCGTCGTCCTGTAGCCGCGCGACGATCTGCTGGGAGGTCAAGCCTTCCGGAAAGCTGACTTGGTGCTCCACCACCTTGCCCTCGACCATGGTCTCGACCACGTCGCGCAGACTTGAATGCGCCTTGAATTGGTACTCGCCGGCTTTCAAATCCTCGCGCGCCTTGAGCACCAGCACGCCGCCGATAAAGACGTAAGGCTGGTCGATGACACCCTCGCGAGAGAGGACATCGGCGATGTCGCGCATGCCGGACCCGCGCGGGATGTTGACGACACGATCCTGCGGCAGCGGCCCCGGCTGCTCGAAGCGTTGTTTGCCGACGAAGAGCACGATCCCCGCCACGACCGCCAACAGCACAAAGATGCTGATGATCGCATTGCCGATGATGACAAGCGGATGCCGGGCGCTCGCCGAGCGACGCATCGGCATTTGGACCGTGTCAGGCTCGATCGCGGTTCTCGGACTGCGCGGCTCGATGCGTTTGGGTTCGGGGCGATTCGCATTCATGGGCGCCGTGCCAGTTCCATTGCCCGGCCGCCCCGAGAGAGGCGGATGGGGATCGCGCGCGCCGGTGGGCGCTCGTGCTTGCTCACGCGAGTATGGCACGGACGGGGTGCCGGCGACGGTCGAGCTGGCGCCGCAGCCGCGTATTCGGTGTCGCTGCCGCGGTGCGCGGCGGTTGTGTGGCTGGCTTGTCGGCGGCAGGCGTCGCTGCCGACCGCGAACCCGGCGCAGCGCGCTCGCCGCCGTCTGGCGGGGGATTGGAGCCTGTCAACGCCGCGTTTCCACTTCTACAAGCTGCATGATCAACTTTGAAACGAAGCCCCGCCCTACAGAAACGAATGCTCCCAGATTCCGCCACCCTTAGCTATCGCGACGAGCAAGTTCATCTTTGGATCGCAGGCCAGTGCGGAGCAAATATGGCGGAAGGGTGAGCGGCCGTGCTACTGCGCCAAGCGCCGGAGCACGAGAGAAGCATTGGTGCCGCCGAACCCAAATGAATTCGACAGCGCGACATTGATCGGCTGCTTGCGAGCCTTGTGCGGCACCAGATCGATAGCGGTATCCACGGATGGATTGTCCAGGTTGATGGTCGGTGGCAACACCCCGTCGCGCATCGCGAGCAGGCAGAATATCGCCTCGACCGCACCGGCCGCGCCGAGGAGATGGCCGATCGACGATTTTGTCGACGACATCGCGATGCCGCCGGCGGTGTTGCCGACCAATCGCTCGACCGCCTTGAGCTCGATCTCGTCGCCGAGCGGCGTCGACGTGCCGTGCGCGTTGATATAGTCGATATCGGCCGCCGTTATGCCGGCGCGGCGGATCGCGGCGCTCATGCATCGAAACGCGCCATCGCCGTCCTCGGACGGCGCCGTGATGTGATAGGCGTCGCCTGAAAGCCCATAACCGATCAACTCGGCGTAGATCCGCGCGCCGCGCCGCTTGGCGTGATCGTATTCCTCGAGCACCACGGCGCCCGCGCCCTCGCCCATGACGAAACCGTCGCGATCGCGGTCGTAAGGCCGCGATGCGCGTTCGGGCGTCTCGTTGAACCCGGTCGACAGCGCGCGGCATGCGGCGAACCCGGCGAGCGATATGCGATTGACCGGCGATTCCGTGCCGCCCGCCACCATCACGTCGGCATCGCCAAGGCCGATCAGCCGGCCGGCATCGCCGATGGCGTGCGCGCCGGTGGAGCAAGCCGTAACCACGGCATGATTGGGTCCTTTGAGCGAATGCGCGATCGACACATAGCCGGAGGCAAGATTGATGAGGCGCCCGGGGATAAAGAATGGCGATACCCGGCGCGGACCGCGGTCGCGCAAGATCAACGCCGTTTCCGCGATCCCTTCGACGCCGCCGATCCCGGAACCGAGCAGAACGCCGCTGACGATCTGATCGTCGTATTTGCGCGGATGCCAATCGGCATCGTTGAGCGCCTGCGTCGCGGCGGACATGGCATAAAGGATAAAGGCGTCGACCTTGCGCTGCTCCTTAGGCTCCATCCAGTCGTCGGGATTGAAGGTGCCGTCCGAGCCATCGCCACGCCGAACCTGCCCCGCGATCTTACAAGGAAGATCGGAGACATCGAAATTCTCGATGCGTTTGATCCCGCTCTGGCCGGCAAGGAGCCGTTGCCACGTTTGCTCGGCCCCGCACGCGAGCGGCGTCACCAATCCGAGCCCTGTGACGACGACCCGTCTCATCAAGAATGCTCCCGGTAGGCCCGAAGCCAGACACCAACGAGATTACTCGCTTGCGCCCTGCACGCACACCGCCCTACCGCACACGGCAATGTGCGGTTCGCCCGGGATCGTGCGCAATTCATGCAGCAATAGCGGGAATTGCCGACGGTCAGCTTTTCGCGTTCTTTTCAAGGAACTTGATTGCGTCGCCGACCGTCAGAATGGTTTCGGCCGCGTCATCGGGAATCTCACAACCGAATTCTTCCTCGAAGGCCATGACGAGCTCGACCGTGTCGAGGCTGTCGGCGCCGAGATCATCGATGAAGCTGGCGTTTTCCGTCACCTTGTCGGGCTCGACGCCGAGATGCTCCACGACGATTTTCTTCACCCGCTCGCCAATATCACTCATCGTTCCGACCTCATCTTTCAACGCGACCCAATCAACTTAGCTTCGATCCCGTCCAGGTTCTTCATCGAACTTTTCGACGGCCGTGGGTCGACACCGATCAGAGGCGGATATTTCGCCCCGCTCTGGCGGATATTTCGCCCCGCTCTCCGGCCTTCCGGTCCCCAGCCCCATTTCGGTTCGGTTACCACACTTCAAAAGCATTGACCAGCGCGGCAGCAGTCAGCCGC
>Ga0182015_10000605_pt1 | contig 51091 bp, 47 predicted proteins | sample 712P3MmetaG_FD_120478 | JGI IMG/M metagenome (GOLD analysis project Ga0182015, IMG submission 120478) | Permafrost microbial communities from Stordalen Mire, Sweden - 712P3M metaG | ecosystem: Environmental > Terrestrial > Soil > Wetlands > Permafrost | place: Sweden: Stordalen | collected...
AGGAACTCCTTGTCTTGATGGAAGGCGGCAGCCTTCTTTGGGTGGCACGAGCCGGATGAATCGAGAGGTTCACGTCCGGATCTGTGGGAGGCTCGGGGTGAAATTCCCCGGGCCTACCCGGCAGCAGCACCCCAAGTGCATTTTCGGGATGGGCGAGTCGATGGGGGCGGCGATTGTTCTTCAATCCGTAAAGACGACGCCATTTTGTGCCGTGGTCGCCGAATCGTCGTTTGCCAGTTTCCGCCAGATTGCATATGTGCGCGTGGGTCAGTTTTTTCAAAGCGGAACGTGGTTGGGCAGAATCGCTCTTCGTCCCGCAGTGGAACTCGCATTTCTATACGGGCGTCTGACTCGCGGCGTCAACTTGGCGAACGCCTCTCCCGAGTCGTCGGTGGCTGGAAGCCGTGTGCCGATTCTTCTGATCCACGGGTTGGCAGATGACAACATTCCGCCCCAGCAGTCCGAACAGATTCGTGCCCACAACCCGGCTCAGATCGTTTTGTGGGAGGTACCGAATGCTGGGCATTGTGGTGCCGTGAATGCTGCCGGTCAGGAGTTCGACACAAGGGTGCTAGAGTGGTTTCGTTCGCATGAAGCCGGATTTGCCGATTCGTCACCCCATTCGTGACGGCGGGAGCGAAGCGCGACCACGCAGGGAAAGCGATCATGCTCCGCTTCGCAGAGGGGTTTTGGGCTGCCATTATCAAGAAAATCGGCGTGCCTTCGCAGGGTGACAAATCTATCCAAGCTGGCGGCGACAGTTTAATAGGCTCTCAGCGAATTGAAATCCGGCTCTGGGTGGGTTTGCGCTTCGGCTTGGCGCGAGCCGTGCTCGCTTTCGATGTCAGCACGTCGGAGAATTCGTAGGCTTCGCGAAGCCAGTCCGTAATGGGTGCCTCCACTTCATCGCGGTGCTTGATGTGAATGACGTGTACGACCTTGGACTTCGACGCCCGGTCGATACGTCGCACTTGAGGAGCCTTCAGCGTGTGACCGAGGAACACACAGAGTTCGAGAAAGTTCCTCTTCGGACGTACGAAGAAGTAGCAGGACTTGCGCGAAAACATGATCGATTTGTGCGACGCGTAAATCCGCTGATCGCCGAAGCAAACGGCTGTCTCGCGCAACCGCTCCCAAGCATCCCGCAGGTCATCCGAGAGTTCCTGCGTCAGAGCCGCTTCGGTGGTCGTCCGGCAGTCGTGTTATTCTCCGTCCTCGATCCACTGCTTGCAGTGAAAGCACTCTCGACCCGACATAGCTAGAATTGTAATTGGCGATTGTCTACGAAGTTGCACCGCGCTCCTGCACCCGACCGTGAATCAGCAGCGAATCAACAGGAGCGATTTGTCATCATCGTTAAATCCAAATGCTTTTGCTGCGGCAAAAACCCTGTCTACTACGCTGTTCAACGGTTCGTGATCGGTTGAAGACAGGACGCTCTTCATTCCCTCAGTGCCGAATTCCGCGTTCGCCTTGTTTGTGACCTCCAGCAGGCCATCGGTACAAAGCAGAAACAAAGCCCCTTTGCACGCAGTAACGACATCGGTAGAAAATGCCATGGGTGAGAACAAGCCGAGAGGCGGGTTCGAGCACGAGAGCTCTTTGCTAATGCGATTGTCTGAGCAATACTGCAGGATGGGCGGATGTCCGGCTGTCGAGAACGCTAATCGGGTGCCGTCCCACGCGAGGAACGCCATAGTGACAAACATCTCCGGTTTTCGGATTGGGTGAAGGACGGAGTTCAACCGTTCCAAAAAGCGGTCGCTCTCTTCACTGGATGACAGATACATCCGGGCGGCGCTCTTGACCATACCCATCAGCACACCGGGCGCTACGCCGTGTCCCGAGACATCTGCGATGTAGGCGATCCACTTCTCGCCGTTCTCGACAAGATCGATCAGGTCGCCGCCGACCTGACCGCTGGGCAGAGCGCAACCGCAAAACTCGAAATCTCCAATTCTCGTCTCAATCTTGGGCACCAGAACGCGATGAATTTCGCTCGCGAGTTCCATCTCGGCATGGACGGTGAAATAACGACGTCCTTCGCTGATAAACACGTAAATGAAGCAGATATAGGCCAGCACCATAGCGCCAATCGTCATTCCTGCATCGAGTGCCAGCCGTCGCTGTACGTGAGTTATATCCGCAGTTCCCATCTGGTTGGGTGTTGGCACGGATCGCAGGAGATACCCCATGACGACCATCTCCACGACCATCACGACGGGAATGACGATCCCAGAACGCCATCGCAGAAAGAAGCCACTGATGGCATAGATCATGGCGAAGACGCCAAACAAAACCACGCTGACCAGATAGCGGGAGGTTAACTGAAGCCCCATGCCCATCGAATCGACCGCTGAACCGATGATGCTGAAGATAAAGAAGACGCCGAGCAGGAACAACGCCTGCGAAGCTAGCGGTATCCTCTTCCAGAAGTGATCAGGCGTTGGCACGCGATTCGGCTCTGAGTGGAGCTAACTATAAGGCAAGGCGTGCTGGTCTGTCATCGGAATTTCTAGTGCGGTTTGGCCTCCCGGTGGTTCTGTTAGATATTGAGACGATGGACGCTGAACAGAGCATTGCTGAAATCGAGTAGCTGGAGCGCATCTTCGCGGTGCCCGATACAAGTCCGCTTGGCGCGAGCGATCTCTCGGCTGTAAATCGAAGGCACGAGGAGAAGCAAGCCAACAGCCCATGGTTTCGGCTTTCGCAGCGGTACGGCGTTTGTTGCTGCGAGTCCCCAACGATCTGACCTGATTGGTTAGGCATGGCGTAAGGCTTTTCCGATGAATGCCAAGATCGAGACTCTGTTTTGCTTGTCTGATTGTGTTGCAGTTTGCAGTCGCTTGACATTCCGGGGTGGACACACGGTCGGCAGGTGCAAGCAGTGTGGCGTTGGAAAGCGGAATCGCCATGAGAATCCTCGTGCGGTTCAGCAACCTAATTTTCCGCTACGGTTACTTTTTCACGACACTTAGGGTGATGCTGGAGGGGAATTGGCTTGAGTGGTGGACCTCGTTGTGGGCGACGATGCCTTGCGATTCATTGTAGTTGTCGCCGCCGGTATTGAGGTTGCGGTCGAAGCGGGGGAAGTTGCTGCTGCTGACCTCTATTCGCAGCTGATGTCCGGGGGCGAAGTAGTTGCTGGTTTGCATGGGCTGGAGCGTAACTTTGTAGACCTTATCCTTCTCCATCCAGACGGGAGGCTTGTCATACCCCTCGCGGTAGCGGACGCGCTGGATATTTTCGTCGATGTTGTAGTCGGTGCCGTCGGGCAGCACTTCGATGAGTTTCACGGTAAAGTCGGTGTCCTTCGCGTCGCTCGACACATAGAGGGTGACGTCGATCGGGCCGCTCACCTCGATACCTTCTTTCAGTGGTCCCGTGCTATAGACGAGAATGTCGTCGCGCGTTTCGAGGCTGCGCTGGTCGACCGCGCCGGGTTTGTAATCCGCGCCCATACAGCAGAAACCTCCGCCGCGGGTGGGGACGGGATTCATGGGATCGTAGACGAATTTGTCAGCGCTGTCCTTCTGCTGCGGCGAGGGGAGCAGAACGCCATCTCCGTTGAGGGAATTAGCGTGGCCACCGCTGGCCAGGTAATACGTAACTGGCTTCGCGCCTTCTGGCGGCCAGGTGTCGGACGACTGCCACTGATTGCTCCCCATGGTGTAGTAGCGGACCTTGGGTGTGTTGGCAGGGAGGCCTTTGTCCTCCCCTTTGAGGAAGTGGTCAAACCAGCCGTAGGTGAGGGCGTCATAGTCGAGGCGCGCATCGCCCAGGTCACGTTCGCCCACAACGGTGTGCTCCGCAGCGCGCTTGTAGCTGCAGTGGGCCACAGGTGCGATGATGGCGTACTGCTGGCTGGCGATGGCAGCGCTGGCGGTCTTGCGGACGTGATTGTATGCGGCAAGGTTGGGGGCGACGCTGATGTCATACCAGGTCATGAGCCAAAGACCAGGAATGTCGATGCGCATGCTGTCGTTCCAGAGGCCACCCTGGTACCAGGAGGGATCGTTGGGGGTGCGTGCGATCATGCCGGGCTTGCCGGAGGGCGTTGTGTCGGCGTAGATTCCGTGCGGGCTGCCGGCAGCGGCCAGGATGTCCTTCACTGGCAGGTGCTGGAGAGCCTTGGACCAGTCAACGGTGGGCGGATGCGCGGACAGATCGTAGGACTTGGCGGCGGTGACCAGCGCTTCCTGTGACATGCCGGGCGGAAAGTTGGGGCGCCCGTCGTTGGTTTCAAGGCCGTAGTCGTAGAGCCAGGGGCCGAACAGCATTTGCACAGCACCGCCGCGGAACCAGTTGCCCTGCTCGTAGTACGGGCTGACGCGGCCAACGCCGGCGCCGAAGCTTTCCGGAATGAAGGTAGCGAGGGCCTTATTGCCGCGCGAGGCTACGGCCAACTGCCACTCCGCCGTGGAGGAGCAGCCGATGAGGCCGACCTTGTCCGCGGACCAGGGCAGCGCGCCCATCCAGTCGAGCGCATCGTCGGAGTCAGTGAGGGGCGGGCCGAGAATGTCATAGTCGCCTTCGGAGAAGTAGCGGCCACGCTCGTTCATCTCGACGTAGGCGTAACCGCGCTTGACCGCTTCCAATTCGGTGGACATATCGCGAGGTGCGCCCAACTCCGTGTCCCGGTAATTGAAGTTGTACGGAGTGCGGACGAAGATAATGGGATATTTCTTGGACTGATCCTTAGGGCGATAAATGTCGGCCTGCATGCGCTTGCCGTCGCGCATCGGCACCATGACTTTGCGATCGATGATGGCGATGGACTCGAGTTCCTTTTCGGTGGCGTTGCGGCGTGCTATGGCGGCGGCGTCCTGCGGTCTAGCCTGGCCCTGTGCGGAGGGGACGATGCCCGTGAAGATCGGGTTCCATAGAACTGCCAGACACGCCAACTTTGCAACTCGGTTCATCTTCGGCCTCTTCGTCAAGGTGCTGTCGTGGGTAAGATCCTGCGCAGACACTATAACTCAGACCACTCGCGTTGCTGGCTTGGACTTCTGGAGTTTGCAGCCAACCGGAAGTCCTCTGCCGACCTTGCCGTGCCTTCACCCCTGTACGCACATCGTTTCGATGGCGAAAAGCGGACGCTGATGTTCCAAGGAAGGCTATAAACATCCCAAGAGGAAGGACCTCCATTCGCTCGGGGCCAGATTGAAAAAAACAGGCCGCTGTTACGACTGATAGATCTCGGGAGTTTTTGGAACACACGTCGAGACCGCACCTCGCGGAGGACTCGTTGGTCTGAACTCGCGGATACTACCTCTCATTATGTCGGTATAATTGTGATCGCTCATGGACTGGGTTCCGTCCGCTCTCCGCTGGCTGTTCGACTCCGAACGTGGTGCCCTTGATCGCCTGATTTCACGCTGGCTCCTGTTGCGGGCACTCGGCTGTATTTATTTCTCCGCCTTCTTCTCCCTCGTCTTTCAGATCCGCGGCCTCATCGGACCGGAAGGGATTCTGCCGGCAAACGAATATCTGCAGGCCGTGGCGCATTCCCTTGGCCACGGTCGCGGATTATGGTTTGCACCTACACTGCTTTGGCTTGCGAGCGGCCCCCACATGCTGACCGCCCTGTGTTGCGTGGGCATGGGCGCGTCGCTGCTTTTGGCGGTGAACGCGTGGCCACGGGGAATGTTGCTGATCTGTTTTGTGTGCTTCCTTTCGTTTGTTAGCGCTGCCCAAGATTTTTCCGGTTATCAGTCAGACGGCATGCTGCTCGAAGCGGGATTTATTGCGCTTTTCTTTGCTCCGCCCGGTTTACGCCCTGGCTTTGGGTTGGCATCGCGAGTATCGCGCGCCAGTTTGTTCCTGCTGCAATGGGAATGGTTTCGCATCTACTTCGAGTCCGGTGTTGCGAAAATCATCGGTGGAGATCCCGAGTGGCGCAACTTCACAGCGATGGACGAGTACTACCAGAACGGTCCGCTGCCAACCTGGATCGGCTGGTACACGCAGCATCTGCCGCACTGGTTCCATGCTTCGACAGTTTTTGCGACGCTGGCTCTCGAACTGGTTTTGGTTTGGATGTTGTTTCTGCCGAGACGTTGGCGAGTCGTGTGCTTCTTTATCGTGACTCCTTGGCAACTGGGCGTTATTCTTTCCGCCAACTACACGTTTCTAAACTATCTTGTCCTGGCGTTGGGATTCCTTTTGCTGGATGATCGCTTTCTGCTACGGTTTCTCCCGCAGCGATGGAAGACGTCCATCGTCGCGAGCGCCAAAACCGGTGCCGCGGACAGTCCTGCTGCTCCTGAACCCCGTGAGACCGACAAGGTGCGGGAGACGTCGGCAGAACCGGGGCAGGCCGGGCAAAGCCAAGTGCAAAGCCAAGTGCAAAGCTGGAGAGGCGCCTTCCGTCGACCGTTTAGGATATTGAAGCTGGGTTTGATCGGCACCATACTTAGCTGGATTTTCTATGCCACCGGCGTGGAATTGATCTGGATGTTCTCCGCGCTACCACTGCCCACCGCGCCGGTGGAGGCGCTTGAGCCTTTTCGGGTCGCGAATCGATATGGCCTGTTTGGCATCATGACCAGAGGCCGATACGAGATCGAGTTCCAGGGTTCTGACGACGGAAAGACCTGGGTGGCATATCCGTTCCGGTACAAGCCGCAGGATTTGAACAAGCCGCCTGGAATTTACGCGCCCTATCAGCCACGATTTGACTGGAACCTGTGGTTTGCTTCGCTAGGCTCATGGCGGGACTATCCGATCGTGCCCAACATCGAAGTCCGGCTGCTTGCCAATGACAGCGACGTTCTCAATCTTTTTGCGAAGAATCCATTTCCGCATGAGCCGCCGCGCGAGGTACGCGCTGTGATTTGGCAATATTGGTTCACGACCATGTCCGAAAAACGGACCCAAGGTCTCTGGTGGCGCCGTCAATTCTTGGGACTCTACGCACCGACGATCGAGCGCGAACCGGATGGAACGATCCATGGCGTCGAATGGCCTACGGCTGGTCCGCGCGAGTGAATGCCAGTGTCGATTCGCGCAGCTCTTCACGCCCTTAGCCACTGACGTCCAACCTCGACAACGCCATCTTCGCCGCATGATAGCCGCACATACCATGTACTCCCCCACCGGGCGGAGTGGATGCGGAGCAAATATAAATGTCGCGCGCCGATGTGGCGTAACGGCGCCATGTCGGTCGAAACAGAAACTGACGAATGTCCATTACGCCGCCCCCAATATCGCCTCCCACGAGGTTAGCGTCCATGCTCTCAAGTTCGGCGGGAGAAAAAACGCGCCGTGCCAAAATGCAGTCGCGGAAGCCGGGAGCGAAACGCTCAATCTGTTCTTCCAGTTTTTCAAGCATGTTTACTTTGGAGCCATTCGGCACATGACAGTAAGCCCAAGCTGTGTGTTTGCCTGCTGGAGCCCGTGAACTATCGAAAAGACTAGGCTGGGCCAGCAGAACGAACGGACGATCCGCGACATGCCCGATTCGGACCGCGTTTTCCGAGGCTGCAATCTCGTCAAAGCTTCCGCCCAGATGTACCGTCGCTGCTCGCAAACAACCGGAAGCTTTCCAGGGAATGAGTGCGTTCAGCGCGTAATCCACTTTGAAGACACCTGCTCCGTAGCGGTATCTCCCCAGTTGTCGCTTGTAGCTGTCAGATAATCTTTGTCCCCCAATCTTGAGTAGCTGCCGCGGAGTCAGATCACAGAGAAGCAGATCATAGTTCGCCAATGTCGCCAAACTCTGGACCGGCGATGAAGTGTGCACCTTGCTTCCGAAGGTCGAGAGAAACCCGCATAGCGCGTTTGAGAGTGACTGTGCGCCGCCGCGAGGAATCGGCCAACCCACGGCATATGCCGGCACCGCCATCAGGATTGCGAATGCCGCACTCAGGGGTTCGTCCAAGCTGAGGAAAGAGTGGGCAGCCAAGCCCGCGAATAGCGCCCTGGTTCGCTGGTTATGAAACCGGCGAGCGACTGCCCGGGCCGACTGCATCGCGACCATTCCAAAGCGTGCCATCAGCCATGGATGTCGGGAGACGAAGGAAACCGGGCGCAGTATTTCCGGAGCAAATTCAGTCCAGTGCTCGACGAATGGACGCATGAGCTCATCCCACGCCGGCCCGTCGATCCCAAAAGAATCCTTGCTTTCATCCAGGTCACGTTCCAACATCACCGCCGTGCCGTCATCGAGAGGATGCGCCAAAGCAGCCGGCGAGTGAATCCACTCCAAGCCGTGGTTGATCAGGGGTAGCGAGGAGAAGAATGGCGACCCCGCGCCCAGTGGATAAACTGCCGATCCGAAATCGTGCCGAAAGCCGGGTAAGGTTAACTCGAGCGTGCGCGCGGCCCCGCCTGGGCTTGATTCAGCCTCCAGAATGTCTACTTGCAGTCCAGCTTGGGTCAGTACGATGGCCGCTGCCAGTCCATTCGGACCGGCACCAATTACGCACGCCTTACGGCTCATCGAGAATCACCATGAACGCCACCTTCATAACCTATCCGCTGTCCTTAGCATAAGTTATTCGCGCGGTGCCGTGGGCGATGCAACCTGCGTTCGGCCATTCCGGCCGTTCTCTGCGCGATTGCTGACCCGGGGATTGTCGACGTTTCGGATCGAATCGCCTCGCGTTTCCCCATGGATTGGAGCCGTGCCTGAGCGCGGAGCGGTGGACGGCCTCCCGGTTGCTTTTGAATGTCTCGACGGGCTCGAGGCCGTATACATTCTCAAATGGCTCGACGACAGAGCCCAGAAGTGCTGGGCCGGATGGGTTGTGCGGCGGTAAAACGGCGTTGACCTCGGTTCATCCGACCTTGTATTGTAACTTGGCATCTGCCCGATTCCATAGCTCTGTGCTAATTGGAGAGCAGACCGGTTTTCGGCGGGGAGTCGCTCCGACCAGAGGCACTGTTGCATGCAGCCTGAATGTGTTAGAGAGGCCCCCGCCTTTCTTTTTGTACCGTGGAGAATCCGAATCCGCATGAGCCTGAACTCACAAGGTCGGCGAGAGATTTGCATTGCGGGTCGTCCGATCGAAAACGTACTGATTTTGTCGCTAGGCATTGCGATTGCTCGCACTACCGGCTCCTCGCAAGACACTCGCCCTCACAGCTTCGTGGCTCTCAAGTTCTTTCCGTACGAGATTTCTAAAGATGCGGAAGCTCGAGCCCGCTTCCAGGGCGAAGCCCAAGCTCGGTCGGCCCTGAACTACCCCAACATCAATGTTAAGCCTGCGAAGTTATGCGTCACCGAACGCGGCCAGGCCAAGATTCTTGATTGCGGACTGGCCCAGGTCACGCCCACCGTCAGTTCGTCGAACCAGTCGGCCTCGGGGAACGCGCTGACCGCTGTTGCTATTGAAGAGCAGCACCTGACCGGCCCCGGAACCACTTTGGGCACGGTTGCTTATATGTCGCCCGAGCAAGTGCGTGCCCAAGAACTGAACCTCCGAAGCGACCTCTTTGTCGTCCCGAGTCGTGCTCTACTAGATGGCGACTGGCACGCTGCCCTTCCGAGGAGAAAGTTCCGCAGTCATCTTCGAAGCGTTTTCCCCGGGGGCTGAGATTCGGCTTCGTTCGAGCGACTTGCTACTCAACGGTGGTTAAGGCGTCGTTCTCGCGACGCAGCGTGGGAGAACGAAACGGATGTCACAGTATGGCCTTTTGATGCTGCTGGTCCTGGGCGGAGGCCTGCTGTGGACCTATGTCTACAGTCCAGGAATGCCTTTGGCAGCGCGCTTGTGTACCGGCGCTTGCACGGGGTTCGCCGTCGTCGCAACGATAGGTTTCATCCTCGCTTTATGGCTGGGTCTAAACCAGTCGCTCCTATGGATTTCTTCTGCCGTCATCATGGTTCCCTCCCTCTTGCTGCTGCTGCGCTACAGGGCAGAGATCCGAAAAGACTTTGCCGAGACAGCGCAAGCGATAAGGAAAGCCACGACGGGCTCCCGCCGAACCGCGGCGGCATACGTAGCCTTCTATGCCGCAGTGGCCCTCGTGGTGGGATTCGTTTTCGCCAAGGTCATGTTTCATCAGCCAGACGGAATCTACACTGGCATACTCAACAATCTCGGCGATCTTCCTTTTCATTTGCAAATTATTTCGAGTTTCGCTCACGGCCACAACTTTCCGCCCGAGGACCCGGCTTTTGCCAACGTCCGCTTTGTCTATCCGTTCCTGGCCGATTTTCTTTCCGCCATGTTCGTGCGGGCGGGCGCCTCCCTAAGCATTGCGATGTGGATGCCGAACTTTGTGCTCGCCATGGCGCTGGTGGGCCTGACGCATTACTGGACGATCGAGCTCACGCGAGACCGACTCGCCGGAGTCATTGCTCCAGTCTTGATCCTGTTGGGTGGCGGCCTAGGCTGGTGGCTCTTGTTTCTGGATGTGCGAACCAGCGACTCCGGTATCCTCGATTTGCTCTCGCATCTACCCCGCGACTACACCATTGCAGGCAACACCATCTGGCGCTGGGGAAATCCCTTGACCACGCTGTTTGTCCCGCAGCGAAGCATCTTGTTCGGCGTGCCCGTCGCCATTGTGATTTTTACGCTGTGGTGGCAGGCACTCACCTCCACCGGAGACCGTCGACCCGGATTGGAGAACAGCCGTGCCAGCCAGCCTGGGCCAACACCGGATCAGAGCCCAGAGGCCGACGGGGATTCCCATCCCAGCTTCTTCGCCCAGGGCGCGGTGCGTAGCATGATTGCCGCGGGAGTGCTGGCGGGAATGTTACCGCTTATCCATGCCCACAGCTTTATCGTCGTGATGGGAACCGCGGCGTGCCTGGCCTTGCTATTCCGACAATGGCGGACCTGGCTGGCTTTTGTGGTGCCGGCCCTCATCATCGCTGTGCCGGAAATGATGTGGTCCGTTCATGGCAGTGCGGTCCAGGCGCGAACCTTCTTCGGCTGGTACCCTGGCTGGGACCGAGGCAACGCCAACGTCTTTTGGTTTTGGTTTGTCAATACTGGCGCCTTTATTCCCCTGCTGATTGCCGCTATCTTGTGGGACGAGCAGGACAATGATGAGCTTGTGCCCGGGCCATTATTGCGCTTCTATTTGCCGTTCACGTTTTGCTTTATCGTGCCCAATCTGGTGAAGTTGGCGCCCTGGGGCTGGGACAATATCAAGGTGCTGTTCTATTGGTATGTGGCCTCGACTCCGCTGGTGGCACACTTGCTGTCTTCCTGGTTCCGACGGCCTGCAAAATGGCGCTGGGCGGCAGCCGGCTTAATGGTTTCCCTTACTCTCGCCGGAACACTCGAGATTGTGCGCGTGCTCAGCGGAACCGAAGCCAACCGAGAATTTGATGCCGACGGAATTGCCATGGCGGACCAGATTTTGAGACAGACCGAGCCTCGTTCTCTGGTGCTGCATGCGCCCACCTATAACCCGCCGGTGTTTTTGACCGGCAGGCGCTCGCTGCTGGGCTATACCGGAGCGGCATGGTCTCGCGGACTGGAATACGGGCCGCGGGAAGACAGTATTCGCCAGATCTATGCCGGTTCTCCTCAGGCCGCATCGCTCCTCGAGAGTTATCATATTGACTATGTCCTGGTCAGTCCGCTAGAGCGCGGCAACCTGACGGTGAATGATGCCTTTTGGAGCCACTTTCGTGTAGTGGCGCGTTCCGGCGACTATTGGCTTTACAAAGTGGGGTCGGCCCCATGAATGCCGTAGACCGGACAAAGGTTCATTCCAAGCCACGGCCGTCCAAGAAAGAGCTGCGTTCCACGGCGGTTCCTCGAACCGCACCGACCGAGACAGCCACGTATTCGGAGCTGTCCGATCGCCAATGGCGGCTGCTCAGCGCGGCCATCGTCTTCATCGCCGCCTGCCTGCGCTTTTACCACCTTGCTTTAGTGCCGCTGCACCATGATGAGGGGGTCAACGGGCTCTTTCTGACCAGGCTTTTTCGCACCGGCGCCTATCAATACGATCCCGCCAATTATCATGGACCCACCCTGTACTACCTGGCCCTGGTCGTAACCACAGCCAATGCCTTCCTCTTTGGGAAGGCCGGGCTGAGTACGGTAGCGATTCGGTGCGTTCCGGCAATCTTTGGAACCGCTACGGTGTGGCTGACCCTTACGTTCCGGCGATATCTTGGGACCTATGCGGCACTGGGAGCGGCGGCGTTCGTGGCCCTTTCCCCGGGCGCGGTCTACTTCTCGCGTTATTTCATTCACGAAGTGCCCTTTGTGTTTTTTACTCTGGGGCTGGCTGCAGCCGCGCTGCGGTACCAGGAGACCAGTCGCCCCGTATACCTGTGGCTGGCGTCGGCTTCGGCCGCGCTGCTATTTGCTACTAAGGAAACCGCCATTATCTCGGTTGTGGTGCTGGTGCTGGCCCATTTGTGCGCCGTCGGCTATCTGGCGTTGACCAAGAAAGGGGGCCAGAAGCGCGCCGCCGGCGGACCGAAAGTTCCTCCTGGCCATTCTTTGGGAGAACCGCCGGACGATTCGGGAAGGAAGCCGACCAGCCGGATCGGGGTTTGGGTGGTTGCCGTGGTCGTGTTTCTCAGCCTCTATATCCTGTTTTATTCCTCGTTCGGCAGCAACTACAAAGGAGTTTACGATTCGATCGCGACCTTCCGCTATTGGAGCAAGACCGGAGCCAGCGATGTGATGCACGATCAGTTCACCTACCTGCGCTGGCTGGGACAGGCGGAACTGCCTGCAATGTTGTTGGGGTTGATGGGCTTTGCCATTGCCCTGGGCCGGGCCTCGAATCGTTTTGCCCTGTTTTCCGGTTTTTGGACCGTGGGGATGCTGGCGGCCTATTCGCTCATTCCGTACAAGACTCCGTGGTTGGGACTGAACATCAGCGTTCCCTTGGCGCTGGTCGCCGGCTATGGACTGGCCGAGGCATACGCCGAAGTACGACGAATCCGGGGGCGGCGGATGCAGGTATTTCTTGTGGCATTGCTGGGAATGGCTCTGGTGATCTCGGCGTACCAGGCGATCGACCTCAGCTTCTTTCGCTACGACGATGATTCGCTTCCCTATGTGTACGCGCATACGCAGCGTCAGTTCCTAGATCTGGTGGAAAGACTCAACCAGATTGCCGTTCGCAATCCTAGCGGAGTGCGGACGAACATGACCATCGCCGCGGTGAACTATTGGCCTTTGCCGTGGTATTTGCGCGACTATCCCAATGTTGGCTATTGGGGCCACGTGGTGCCGACCCGAGAGCCGGTCGTAATTGCGGAAGAGTCTCAGCAAGCCGAGCTGCAGCCAATACTCGGCGACCGCTACGACCGGGTTGGTTCTTATAATCTTCGGCCGGGTGTCGTACTGGTCCTGTTTGTCCGCCGGGACGTGGCGCGCTAACAGTTGACCAGCCGATCAGGGGTCGAGTTCCGGAGAATCCCGTGGTTCATGCGCCTGTCGCCATTGCGCTAGCTTTTCCCGTATTCGCCCACACGTGTGCGCCCAGGAAATCTCATGACACACTTGAGGTCGCGCATAAAAGCGAGGCTCCCCGGCGCGCAACAGGAAGTCACGGAACCGCCGCAGCAAGGCTCTGGCGCAATGCCAGAATTCGGCCGGTGAGAACGGCGATGCTTTTGCGAAATATCCTGCATCGGAAATGCGATCCAGCAGGAAAGGGAACGATTGGCTGGATTCGCGAGATGCGTGACGATGACAACGGCGATTCCTACTTGAGTTCGCGTCTTCGAAAGACCTAAAAAAATCAGTGGCGCTGCATGAACGGTCATTCCCACCGGGTTGATGAGAACCATGACTCCACCGGCTTCCAGCATCAACTTCGGACAGGTTTACCTCAACAGCGCGACGCAGGAGGAGACCGTGACGGTGAAGAACATCGGCGGCTCCACGCTTACCATCAGCTCAGTGACCTTGAGCGGGACGAACTCCGGCGATTACGAGTTCGTGAACGGCTGTTCATCAAAACTGACGGTCGGGAGCAGCTGCACCATCAAGGTTTACTCCTATGCCAAACAGGTAGGTACGCTTTCGGCCGAACTCAACATCGCCGACAACGCTGCCGGAAGCCCGCAACACGTCACGCTGCAGACGACCGTGATCCATCCTGAGGCCAGCTTTAGCCCGTACAGCCTGAATTTTGGGACGGTGGAGGTCGGCCATGAGGTCACGGCGGATGTGACCGTCACGAGCACGGGAACCACGGCGCTGGACATCTCCAAGGTTGCCGTAACCGGTGCGGACGCGAGCAACTTTAAGCCAACCAATCATTGCCCGAGTTCGCTGGCGCCGAGCGACAGTTGCACCATCGCGGTCACGTTCACGCCCAGCGCCACGGGTTCACGCACCGCCACCCTGACGATCACGGACAACGTCAGTGAGGGCAGCCCGCACGACGTTCCGCTTTCAGGAACGGGAAGCAAATAGGAAATGGACCAGTAGCCGTCGCCAGAATCCGTTCCGAGACACCGCTGCCGCGAACAGAGCCGCCCAGGACGGCGGCTCAGTAGCGCGAGGTCAGCGGGAGTGGTTGCGGACACACTGCCACCCGCCTCTAAACCTCTAAAGGGCGAGGGAAGGGACTCTGTCCCTCGCGCACTGATCCCCGAAAACCGCGCTGCAAAGCTCCAAACTCAGATCGCTCAAGAATTGAACCGGCCTCCGCTTTGCTTGGGACCTACGAGCAACGGCTAACGACGGTTCTTAAAGAACGTTTGCAGAAGTTCTGCGCAACGGCCTGCCAGAACACCGCCGCGCACTTCTACTCGGTGGTTCAGTCGCGGGTGATTCAGCACCTGCATGACCGATTGCACGGCGCCCGCCTTCGGATCGTCCGCGCCATAAACCAGGCGCTTAATCCGAGCGTGCACCAGCGCTCCGGCGCACATTGGGCACGGTTCAATTGTGGCGAACAGGTCGCAGTTGGCCAGGCGATGGTTACCCATGGCTGCGGCAGCTTCGCGTAGCGCCACAATCTCGGCGTGGGCTGTGGGATCGCTGTCACCGAGATTGCGGTTCCATCCGCGTCCGATGACGCACCCCTGGCACACGACAACGGCTCCGACTGGCACTTCGCCCGCTTCCTGCGCGCGCTGCGCCGCTCGCAGAGCCTCCTCCATCCACAGTTCGTCAGGCTCGCTCATTCGTCGTTGGTCGTCGGTGGCTGGCACCCAGACTCTATGCAGCAGGGTATCACTGGCGCAGTGTCATTCGGCCCGCGGGAGCCTTGGAAAGGTATGGAGAAGGGAATCTCGATCAGAGCAGTCGCAGTACCGAGCGCACTACTTCCGGGACCGCGGCCCGAATGGCAGCAGGCCCAACGATCATCACCAGTGGATAAGCGATCACCGTGACCGCAATTGCCAGCAGCGCCCACGCCTTGGGCGTCAATTTGGCGAGATAGGCTCGCATAAAAACCTCTGTTTTCAGTACCTGGTTTTAGTACGAAGAAAGGGCCGCAGAAGTTCCCACAAGCGCGGCGCTTCCATCCGCGCAAGCACTGGCAACCGGCGACTGCCAAGTGGTATGCTTACCCCACCATGGGGATGCCAAGCCTGCTCCGCAAAGTTTTCCTGATCGATCTTCTGCAGGGATTAAAGGTCACGTTCCGTTATCAGGATCCTAAGGAAATCTATACCGAGCAGTATCCCATGGAGCGGCCGCAGGTGGCCGAGCGCTACCGGGGCGCGCCCCGGCTGAACGTCAATCCTGACACCGACGAGACCATGTGCATTGCCTGCGACCTGTGCGCCCTCGCCTGCCCGGAGAATCTGATCGTGGTCTCCAGCGCGCGCAACGAGCAAACCCGCCGCAAAGAACTCACCAACTTCACCTACGACCTGAGCCGCTGCATGTTCTGCGGCCTCTGCGAGGACGCCTGTCCCGTCGACGCCCTCGAACTCACCCAGGACTTCGAACTCGCCAGCTACACCCGCGAAGGCTGGATCTGGGACCGCGAGACTTTGGAAAAAGGTCCGTCGCCCACGCAGTATAAGAAGTAGCTCTCAGCACCATCCCCATTTTTATTGGCCGAGGTGCGAGGGTGAAGGTGTGCGATGCGCGGTTTGCCCGGTGCGCGAGGACTCGATACTCGAAACCGTAAACTAGAAACCGAGAACTAGCGTGCGGGCTGTTGCTGCGTCATGCAGTGCAAGGTGCCGAGTCCCCAGACCAGGTCGCCGGAATAGATCGGCACGATTTCCCTGGTGGAGAAAAGCGCGGCCAGCGTGTTCAGGGCGATGCGGTCGTTGGGATCGTTGAACACTGGCACGAGCACGACGCCGTTCGCGATGTAGAAATTGGCATAGCTGGCCGGCAGGCGTCGCTGCTCGAAGACGGCCGGACCGGGCATCGGAAGATCAACGACGTTCAGCGGCTTGCCTGCTTGATCGTCTGCAGCGCGCAGACGACGGAGATTGTCGCGCAGAGGTTTGTGATTCACGTCTCTCGGATTGTTCTCGACCATGGTGATGACCGTGTCTGGAGCTACGAAGCGGGTTAGGTCGTCGACGTGGCCGTGGGTGTCGTCGCCGAAGATGCCGCGGCCGAGCCAGATCGCGTGCGCTGCGCCCAGGTAGTCGGCGAAGAGTTTCTCGTAGTCTTTGCGGGACATGGTTGGATTCCGCTGCTGGACTTTGCTGAGCAGGCATTCTTCGGTGGTAAGGATCGTGCCGTTTCCGTTGACGTCGATCGAACCGCCTTCGAGCACCACGCGAGTGCTGCCGGATAGCGGACGGATTTCGCGGGCGTGGGCGGCATTCGCCATCAGGCTGCCGATCTTTTCGTCCTGGCGCCAGTTGGAGTATTTGGCCCAGGCGTTGAAGCGGAACTTGAGGGCTAGAATGTTCGATTCGCGCTCGTGCCGGCTTTCGTGGGCATCAGTGTCCGCGCCACACGGGCGGTTTAGGAAGATGCAGCCGGAATCGCGCAGCCAGGAACGGTTTGTTGGCCAGCGGTGGAAGCGGACATTCCTCACTGGCGCGCTGGATCGGCCGAGCAGCTTGCGGGCCTGCCTTTCCGATGCCGCGTCATTCACGATTAACTCGACCCGCTCGTGCCGGGCTAGATTGGCGATGATCTCGGTGTACACCCACGGAATGGGTTCGAACTTTCCTGGCCAGTCGCCACGATGGTGTGGCCAGGCGAGCCAGGTTGCTTGGTGCGGCTCCCACTCGGCAGGCATGCGGTAGCCGACTGGGGCGGTCGTCTCCGACGCCTGGGCAATGGTTAAAGTGTTGCTTGAAGTGGAGGCGGAACCCATCGTCACCGTCGCTCTTTACCGCCCGTCCAGTAGGCGATTGGAAATAGGCGCATAGGCATCGATGCGGCGGTCGCGGAGGAACGGCCAGTTACGGCGGATGTCTTCGAGAGCCTTCAGGTCCACGTCGCCCATCAGAATCTCTTCGCATTCGTGCGAGGCTTCTGCCAGGACGCGGCCGAAGGGATCGCAGAAGAACGAACCGCCCCAGAACTCCAGTCCCTGGCCCGGGGCAGTCTTTCCGCGGACGTTGCCGGTTTCGAAGCCGACGCGATTAACCGCGGCTACGTAGACGCCGTTGGCGATGGCATGGGCGCGCTGCATGGTGCGCCAGGCGTCGTGCTGGGCCACACCGAACTCGGACTTCTCGGCGGGGTGCCAGCCGATGGCCGTAGGATAGAAGAGCACGGGCGCGCCTTGCAGCGCCGTGAGGCGTGCGCCCTCGGGAAACCATTGATCCCAGCAGACCAGCGTGCCCAGGCGGCCGACGCTGGTATCGAGCGCGCGAAATCCGAGATCGCCGGGTGTGAAGTAGAACTTTTCATAGTAGAGGGGATCGTCGGGGATGTGCATTTTGCGGTAGAGCCCGCGCAACGTGCCGTCGGAATCGAAGATGGCGGCCGTATTGTGGTAGACGCCGGGTGCGCGCTTCTCAAACAGCGATGCGATCAGCACGATGCCGTGCTGGCGGGCGGAGGCGGCGAGCTTGTCGCAGCCCGGGCCGGGAATGGGCTCGGCCAGGTCGAACAGGGCGTGGTCCTCGCGCTGGCAGAAGTATTGTGTCTGGAACAGCTCGGGCAGGCAGACGACCCGCGCGCCGCGTCCGGCAGCGTCGGCCACGCGTTCGAGGGCTTTCTCGAGATTCTGTTCCGGCTCCGGGCCGCACGACATCTGCACCAAGGCCACGCGAAATTTGTCGGGGGGCACGCGTTCATCCTCCTGGCGAACAATATAGCATCCGAGGAGCAGGCTTCGGGTTTCGGCTCCCGGGTTTCGGACAGACGCGACCTACGTAGACTTTGGGCGGTGGGTTGCGAATGCTCGAGTCAGGCGCTGGTTGCCGGCCACCAGTTCTTCAAGGCGCTTTGTGACTTCCGCGTTGGGCATCGTCCGGAGGATAGCTTCGATAGCTGCTTCGGCTTCGAGCGATTCGGTGCGAACCAGATCGAAGCAGGAATTGGACGGCCGCGTCCTGGCGGGTGAGAACGATAGCGGAAAGGAGCACGGAGCGAAACCACGGGTCGGCTTCTTCGGCAAAGCGTTCCCGCAACCTTTCGAAGCCTTGGGGAGAATGCGTGCTGGCGATGGCCAGTGCTGCCTCAGCTGCAGGATCGTCGGCAGAGGCGAGGAAACGGCTGATCCAGGGAATCGCAGTCGCGCCTTCGATGCGAAGGATGCCGCTGTAGCACGCGCCGAGCACTTCCGGTTCTTCGGAGTTTAAACCGGAACCTAGAATGGCTCTTAGACGGAGCAGGAGCGCGGCGGACGGAGACCCGACCTGCTCGATGGCGCGAACCACCTCGGCGCGAACCGCCTTGTCTTTGTCCCCCAGGAGCTCGACGAGGTGCGTCAGCAAGTCGGCTTCGACCAGGCTGCGGCATTGCACCAGCGCCAGAGCGCAGGTGGCGCGCAGAGTTCCGGCGGTGTCGGAAAGGCCTCCCCAGATGGGTTCGAGCTGGATATGGTGCATGCCGCGGAGAAAGATCGTGGCATCCTGATGCTCAAAAGTGGCGAGAGCGCGGCTCAGGGCGTTCTTGGCCCAGCATTGCGGATCGGTCTTGGTTGGATTCTCAAAAGACCGGTCGAACGCGATGAGCAACTCGGGAAGCAGTTGAGGCAGATTAAGGCTGCGAATCAGGTCCGCCGCTTTGCCGACTACGAAGTTGTTTCGATTCCCGAGCGCCTTGCGGAGCGGTTCTATGCAGGCTTCTGGCGGAAGCTGGCGAAGCGCATCCAGGGCGGCAAGGTGTTCCTCGAACTTGCGCTTGCCAGCCATGATGGCAGTGTAGCGCGAGGTTCCTGTAAAGTATCTAGGCGGGAAAGTCGGGCCACGGATTTGCGCGGATTCACACGGATCCGATTCTGTTGGAGATGCATAGATTGGAGCCGATCCGGGTGAATGGGCGGCGAAGAAACGCAGATTTGGTTTGGAGGTAATCATCGTGAAACAGGGCAATCATAGCGGCGGGCATTCTGCGCGAAAGTCGCAGGGCAGCGGTGGGCACGGTGGTGAGGGAAAAGATCGTCATTTGCACAATCCGATTGAAGACCGGTTGATTCCGCTGGAGCCGCTTGATCTGAGCAAAGTAAAGTCGATCGACGATCTGGTGCGTGCGATGTCTAAGACGGCTTTTACCGGTCGGCAGCTGGGCGAAGCCGCCGACGTGCTAGAGGCGATGGCACGCGACGAGGAATGTTTCGTAGTGATGACGCTGTCGGGCGCGATGACGGTCGCCAAGCAAGGGTTGATCGTGACCGAGCTGATTGATCGGGGCATCGTCAATGCGGTGGTTTCGACTGGGGCGCTCATGGCGCACGGGCTGGTGGAAGCGACCGGGCGTGCGCATTTCCGGCACAATCCGGAGGTTTCCGACGAGGAACTCTACGAGCAGGGCTACAACCGGGTGTATGACACGCTGGAGCCGGAGCAGAATCTGGACGATGTGGAAGAAGTGATGTCGGCGGTGCTGGAGGGATGGGACCACAATGAAGTGATGTGTTCGTACAAGCTGAATCACGCGATTGGAGCGTACCTGGCGAAGAATGCGCGGGAGCAGCGGGGAATTTTGAAGTCGGCGCATGAGATGGGCGTGCCGGTATTCGTGCCGGCATTCAGCGATTCGGAGATGGGGCTGGACACGGCGCTGAACAATCGTCTGCGGGAATCGACGGGCAGGCACAAGATACGGTATGACCCCTTCGAGGACCTGGAACACTTCGCGGCGACGTTGCTGCGGCAGAAAAAGTTGGGCATCCTGACCATCGGGGGCGGGGTGCCGCGCAACTGGTCGCAGCAGTTTGGTCCGTTCATCGAACTGCGACACCGGCGTTTGGGTGAGAATCTGCCGCTGAAGCGTTATCACTATGGGCTGCGGATTTGTCCTGAGCCGGTTTATTGGGGAGGGCTGTCGGGCAGTCCTTACAGTGAGGCGGTGTCGTGGGGGAAGTTTGTGCCTCCAGCGGAGGGCGGAAGGTTTGGGGAGGTTTTTGTGGATGCTACTGTGGGCTTGCCCTTGATCGTCGCTGCCGTGTTTGAGCGGCTGGATAAGAAGGGGAGCAGGTCGAGCAAGGCGAAAACTGCTGCGGCTCGGAAGTAAACGCTAGCTGGAGTTTCCAGGCCGACTAGGCGCCAGCCTGGGCACGCGTCTTGCGGTAGAGCGGCGCCAGGATGCTATTTCCCAGCACTTCAGATTCGGCTTGTACCCAGTCTTGCAGGGCATCGCCTTCGGCCTGACCGCGTTCTTCGTAGAGCCGACGAGCGTGCAGGCGGATCTTTCTCTCTAGCAATTCGGTGATGAGTGCTTGCTGCTTTTGTCTGCGGGTATCGCTGTCCAAAACTATCCCTCTTGCCTAAATAGGCATTTTTCTTGCAGTTCTATGATATGGGAGGGGTGTTAACGGAAGATTACATTTGGCAGGGCATAGGGTTACTTAAGTATAAGTATAGCACGCCGGACGAAGCTCGGCTTAGCCGACTTGCCGAGGTCAGCATCTCCCGCCGCGGGAGGGTATTGATCCGGGGCGGATGGAACGACAGTTTCTGGTCTAAGTCGTTTATTTTGTGTAGGGTTTGCACATAAAACGAAGAACTCGGGCAGGCCGGCTGAGAAGCCAGCGTGCCTTTTTGTGTTGAGGGATTATTTGCCAGGGGCTTCGCGAACCGCGGTGACCAGGTCGCGCAAGGGCTTGGTCACCGTGAAGCGAACCAGTGCCTGCGGTTTCTCGGCTTCGTCCAACAGGGCCAGTTGCTGAGCCTTCCAACCGGCCGCCGCGGGCAGTCCGGATGACAGATGAGAAACAGCCTCGAGCCCTACCGTGCCGAGTACGGTGAGTTGATGCGCTCGTGGTTCGGCCTGGGCGAGCGCGGGCGAACCAGCCATCAAGCGCAGGATTCCGGGTTCTGCCACGACCCAGGCTTTGAAGCTGCTCGTAAGCTCGGCTTCTTTTTGCGATCGAGTTTCGGGATCCTGCAGATAGGCGCTCACAAGCACCGCAAAATTGTGGCGCGACGGCGGATCGGGTGGAAGAGCATCGATCAGTTGATTGAGTGGCGTGAGCTGATTGGGGTTTTGCCGGTGTTCACGTTCGTCAAAACTGACAGGCTCGAGCACGGACGCCAGGATAACGAGCGGATCGATCCCTTCGCTCCCCGCTAACATGCGTAGGCTCACTGCTTCCTGCGAGAGGTGCGTCAAACCAAGAGTTTCGAGGCGCAACGACTCAATGGTGAGCCGGCGGTACATATCGTCCACATCGGATACAGTGCTCGGCGACCACAGGCGCTCGGCGATGGCAGCGGCGCGAGGCCAGAGGCGAGAGTCGATGTCTCGCGGAGTGGTCTGCTCATTCCACATACACGCCTCTCCGCCGAGAGTGCGCGCCTGCTCCTCTGGGCTCAGGCCGTTTGCCGGGGGCAGAGGGTCCACCAGGTAGTGGGCTTCGGCGGAGCTCATGAGATTCAGGTAATAGCCGGCGGAAAGAATGCCGCTGTACCCGTTTTTCGCTCCGGCGGCGAGTGAATCGAAGCCTCTCCAGCTCTGAACCACAACGTCCTTGGGCAGATTGGGCGTAAGAATTTCGTCCCATCCGATCATGTGCTTGCCATGCTTCTCAAGAATTTTGAGCAGACGCTGGTTGAAATAGTTCTGCAGGGCGGCTCTGTCCTGGAGATCGTGTTCGCGCATGAAGGCCTGGATGCGCGGATTGGCCTTCCATTGTATGCCGTTGTTCTCGTCCCCTCCGATGTGCAGGAAGTGGTCGGGGAAGATGGCTGCCATCTCGGCGACAAATCGATCGAGAAACTTGTAGGTACTTTCCCGCGTAGGATCCATCACCGGATCGAAAACGCCGAACTCCCGTTCGATATGAAACGGACCGGGGGCACTCGCGAGATCGGGATATCCCACGAACCACGCACCGGTGTGTCCCGGCATGTCGAACTCAGGCACGACCCGGATGCCCCGGTCGTGCGCATAGGCAACAATTTCGCGGGCTTGATCCTGAGTATAGAAGAGTTCGTCAGAGCCCAACCCCGTAAGCCGGGGGAAAGCCCGACTCTCCATCCGGAAGCCCTGGTCTTCGCTGAGATGCCAATGGAAGACGTTAAGCTTCACGGCGGCCATTCCGTCGAGCGTCCGCTTAATGACTTCAGCCGGCATGAAGTGGCGTCCGCAGTCGATCATGAGGCCGCGCCAGCGAAAACGTGGAGTGTCGCGAATCGACACTGCGGGAAGGAAATAACCCGTTCGATCGGTCTGTACTAACTGTTCGAGAGTTTCGAGCCCACGCAGGGCTCCGACGACTGTAGCGGCGTGGAGGCGCGCACCCGAGGGACTGATATCCAGAGAGTAAGACTCGTCTTCGTCCACCGACTGGATGGTTTGTCCGGGTCCATCGACACTGACGGCCAGCACTCCGGATGCGCTGGCAGGGGAGGGAGAGGTTCGAATTGAAATACCGGTTTGGGTTTCGATTCGATTAAGGCTACGCGCTATGGCGGCGCTCAGGCGCGCGTCCCCGTAATGGTCGGTGACCACAGCCAATGAGGGCGAGAGGGTGAGCCGCCCGTCCTCGGTCGAAAGATGCGATGGTTCGGGCATCAGAGTGTTGACGAACCCAGCAGGCAGGGTTTGCGCGGGTGTTGCCTGATTGGGTGCGCCCGCCGATGCCGCAAGACCGGCGAGAACTATGGCGAGTATGAGATGCATCGTAGCCTCTTTTCACGGGCCGCCGGCCCGCAACGCCTTAGCGGAAACGCAAACAGCGTGCGCGATTCGGAGCGGTAGAAACCGACTACATAAATCGTAGCCTTGCCGCCAGGTAACACGGTCTACCAATACACGCATCGACTCGAAGCTGGCAATTCTCAATGCGTGGCATCGCCTGCCTCCGTCTACTGCTACCGATTCCCGAATCGGTAGACGATGCTGCTGACGACGCGGAGATTGTTTTGGGACTGCATCGCCGCGCGGGAGTTGGCAAACGTGGTGCGCAGATAGTCACCGCCGATCCGGATAGCCAGCGGCCCGGAGAGGTGGCGCTCGAATCCCCCTCCGAAGGCATAGGAGAATTTTGTCACAGGTCCACCCAGGTAGTAGGTTCCGGTGAGGGGAACCGCACTGTCTACCAAACTGACGCCAGCCAAAATGTGAACGAAGATCCGCGCATTTCGATACTCCGCCGGATAGAACACAGGTCCGGCGAGACCGCTCAGCACATTCCCGCTATGTTCAGTGCCAAGCACGTTGCCCGTGCGGGCATAGCTCAAATCCACTACCATTCCCCAGCGCGCGTTGAAGTCGACAAAGCCGTTGGCATCCACTCCGTTAAGGCCGACGCGTTGTTGTGATGGATTATCCAAATCAAGATAGACGTAGCCCGCGCTCGCTTCAAAAACCGGGCTTGTAACTGCCGCTATCGGTGCGCCAGTTGCCAAGCGGTCTTGCGCGAGAAGCGGCGCAACCAGGAAGAAAATGCAAAAGGCGACTTTTCGCTGGACTCTCATTCCTGCGCTATTGGATCGAACCCCTTACCGCTAACCCAAGCCACCTCCGCAGGCAAAGGGGGTTTTTGGGTTGCCGCTTCCCTTGATGCAGACCTCGTCGATGACAATGACAATGTGCCCCAGTGCGAAGTGTCACCCATCAACGCGCGGAGCTCGATCCCATGCGGATTCGCCTAGCGCCCAAGCAAAACCAACAACGGCTGCAAAACAGCGAGCTCCTAGCGACCTGCGCCGGCCGCAGCGTATTGCACAGATCACTGGCGCAAAATCGCCTCTCGTGTTGACAACGGTTCGGCGATGTAAGAACCGCAGGCTGCGCGCGTGAGGGGGGATACAAAAGCCTACCCGCGACTTCGGCAATTCAACAGGCACACGCGCCATCTGCAGCGTGGCTGGACGGCTTACATTTTCACTTTCACTGGCGATTGGTGGCTGGCCACGCATTGCCACTTGCCATCCGCCATTTTGGCCCAGGTGTCGGTGAAGCGTTCATTGGCATCGAGAGGCTTGCCGGACGGATCGGTACCCATGCCTCGGAAGTTTCCGATGGCGATCGCGGTGTCGCCGAAGACCATCACCTTTAGGCCGACGTAGTCGACGCTGGTGTATTTCGTCGCTTTGGCCTCAGCGATGGCTTCGGCTCGATTGGTGACTTTGCCGTCGGAAGAGGTGTTGGTGAAGCCATCAGCCAGAAGCACTTCGATCAGCGCCACATCGTTTGTCTGCTGCGACTTGAGCCATTGTTGCTCGAGATCGGTGACAGCTTTTTCGGTCCCAACATTTTTCTGGGCCTGCGACCACGAGGCAGTTGCCAATAAGACGAGAGGCACATACCATCGAATAATTCTCTTCATAGAGCCTCCTTTGTTGCTCGGGTGATCCGGTTGTTGCTGAGTAATCCTTCTGAAACTCGGCCTGAGCGCGCGGCCATTTCATACCGAATGCACGATTGTATCAAGCCAGTCGGGTAACCTTTTGAAAATTGCACCGTTTCAGTGATGGAACATTCCTCGGGCCCTTCGTGGGGGCTTTGCTTTCTCTGCAAGTGATTGATGTCATAGGATTTAAAGACGAAGTCTCGGCCTTCGGCCAGCTAATCGAAGATCAGCACCGCCGAGGCGATTACCGTGGTCCAGAGTCCGCGTTTGTCGCCGACGGCGGATTGCGTCACATTGGCGGTGCGGACGATTTTGTTGGAGAGGCGGTAGATCTGCTTTTTCTCGTCCCAGGAGCGGTCGGGATCGAACTCGACGTTCAGCGTAGTAGCGAGCATTTCGGCGGCTAGTTCTTCGGCGTATTCGCCAGCGGCGTCTTCGGTTTCACCGAAGGAGTGATGCTCGCTAAGGTAGCCGTAGGTGTTCTTGTCGGCGGGAATGGCCACGCCGATGGAAGACGCGAGCAGGCGGTGCGCCTCGTGCGTGGAATTTTCGGCCACGACGGCAAACACGACTTCGCCGGGGCTGAGGTACTTCACGCCCTCTTTGCGAGCCAGCATCTTGCAATTCGGAGGAAAGATGGAGGAGACACGAACCAGGTTCTGGGCCGCGATGCCGGCGTCGCGCAGGGCCAACTCGAACGACGTTAACCGCTCGCGGTGCTTCCCGACTCCCTTGGTGAAGAACATCCGCTTAGGAACCATGTCTTTGCCCAACGCTGTAACCTCCGGCCCGAAAAAAGAGGTAGAAGAATGCACAATTTAACACAATGCTTTGTAAAGGGAAGATGAATTTCGCGCGGGGACAGAAAAAATGGCGGGATCCCGCTGGCGCGGTTCCCCGCCACGCCCGGTCCATTTTGGGGGAGGAGCCCGGGCAAAACCGATTCAATGTAACACGGCGCTGGGCGTCGCGTCGAAAAAAAGCATCCGCTTTTCGGTTTTCCGTACAAATAGGTAAATCTTCGTCACTTCGCGACGACTGAACTGACTTCGATGGTGTCGCCGTTCAACGTACCGGTTACGCTGGCATTCTTGCCGGCTTGCTGGTTCAGCGTGGCCAGAGCCGTCTTGTCGGTGGTGTCCAAAACGTAGATCTTGTCGCCCACGACCAATGCGTACTTGGAACCTTGCCCCACGCAGGTGCGGGTGCACTCCGCTGCTGTTCCCTCCATATGCTTTCTGCCACACATGGCATCGCCGACCTCGCCGGTAAAGGTCTGTTTGCCGCCGGCGAGTCCATAAAGATTGGACAATAGAGTCGCTGAGAAGATCATCATGGCTATCGAAGCGAACCACCACGAAGTACGATTCATTTCCTATTCTCCTTAGGGCGGTCACCCTTGTACGTCTCTGGGTCTTGCCGACTGTCGCGAGAGCATCTCGCCCTCGCCCGTGGCGGGCGAGACGGCCCCCGCGCCGGTCGCCGGGACGGCGGCCCTACGAATCCAGTCTATCTCTGATAGATGATCACGAGCCGGGAAAAGTGACGAATCTCACGTTCACTGCGGGGCCTTGGCCATATATTGAAGGTCAACGTCCACGGTTTTGCTGCTGGGAAGGGCGGTCACGTGGGTGGAGACTTCCCAGTCGAGGCTGGCCGGGAGCAGCTTTCGGGCCAGAGGCAGGAACTGCTCGAGGTAGGTGGCATCATAGACATCGCCGGGGCGGATCTTCCAGGCGGCGCGCAGTCTGGCGGTGAGATTATTGTCGATGCCACGAAACTCAAGCTCTCCCATGTGGTAGATAACATCCTCGTTGACGACAAGGTGGTAAGCCACGGTTCCGGCCGCGTCGTCGAATTCGGCGTCAGCCTTGATGGTGGCGAGGATATATCCGCGCGATCCATAGAGAGTCTGGACGGCTCGCAAGTCATCTCCCAGTTGAACCGTGTTTGCCGTTTGCCCCGCTTTGGCGTGGAGGAACGGCTCGAACGTGTCGCTCGGAATCGCTTTATTGCCCGACCAATACCACCGGGTGAGCTTGTACTGGATGCCGGGCGTGACCGGGAAGGCAACATCCACGAAAGTGGGTGGCTGTTTATTGCCGTTTGATTCTGAGGTGGCCGGTTTTACGACCTTGAGCAACGGCGGAGCGCATGAGCCCTTTAAGTATCCGAGCCCATGGTAAATCGGCAGCAGAGAATGCTCGATGAAGGAACTCATGAAATCGCGGGAGTACTCGCGATCCGATAACCTTTCCGCAGCCGCCTCGAGCAAGGGCAACTCGCCCGGTCCGGCACCCGGGAACTCGACGTGGTGGATGTGAATGCTGACGCCGGCGACGTTGTAATCAATCGACTCGAGTTGCCCGTTCTTGCCCGAGGTGCGCAGATATTCAATGAGGCCGGGTATGCCGTTTTCGACCAGCAGGGCCTGGAGAATGTCGGAAACTTGGTCGGGCAAACGCCCGTTTGCGGGCAATTCTCCTTTGAAAAGCGGAACGCGTTCGTGCACTCTCCGAAGCAGCTCTTGGTCCGTGAACCAGACGAAATCAGCGAAACGGGCAGGAACAAATTTGTCCGCGTCGGTAACCTGGAATTCGAGCTTGGTGCCGGCGGATGAGTAGGTGTAGGTGAAGGCGATGCTGCCGAAAGCTCCACTCTCGCCCAGTTGGCGCGCGGCCTTTTTGAAATCCTCCTCGCGGGCGATGGTTCCAACCGGCAATCCGCTGGCGGCCGCGACTTCCTGCGAACTAAAGCGCTTACTGCCCGTCACCTTGACTGCGATGAGCTTGTACGAGGGGGCCGGCAGGGGCTTGGCCGTTTGGCCGTTCGAGGACTGGGTCTGGGCGGAGGAGCACAGCAAACTGAGCAGCACGGGAGCGAGCAGGCAACGGGTGAGGAGAACTGGGAGGAGGATCTTCATTTACTTCGATTTGGACGTCGATACGGCGCTCGATTTGTGCTTCTTGGCGATTTCGATGAAGGCGAGGGCGGCGCGGCTGAGAGCCTTGTCCTTGCGGAAAACCAGGGCCAGGTCCCGGCGCAGTTGAGCGTCGGCCATGGGAATGGCAACCAGGACGCCGGCGCGAACGTCTTCCTGTACGTTGGAGCGGGCGATGAAACCGACGCCCACGCCGGCGGCGACGAAACGCTTCAGGAGTTCGCTCGAATCAAGTTCCATACTGTAGTTCGGCTTTAGGCGGCGTTCGCGAAACAGTTCGTCGAGTGCATCGCGAGTATGGCCGGCTTTGGGAAGAACCAGGGGATATTTGGCCAGGTCTCCCACCGGAGCCGACTTCATCTTGCCCAGCGGGTGATGCGGCGGGGCGATGATGACCAGCTCATCCTGATGGATGAGGACCACGGTGAGGCGGTTGTCCTTCACGGGCAGCGAAACCACACCGAAATCGACGGAGTTGTCGGTCACCGATTCGAGAATCTTGGCATAGTCGGAGCGTTGGATGTTGACCGATACTCCGGGGTACTGTTGCTTGAAATCGGCAAAGACTTCGGGAAGAATGTGCAGGCACGTCCCTTCATTGGCGCCCACGGTGATGGCGCCGCGGGGGACATGTTCCATCTCGGCGAGGGAGGTGAGCATGGCTTTGCGCGCGTCGAGCGTATCCTGCACGTATTTTTGAAAGGCCTTGCCGGCTGCGGTGAGAGAGACCTTTCCTCCGGAGCGGTCAAAGAGCTTGGCGCCGACTTCATCCTCGAGAGCGCGAATCTGGGAGGAGATGGCGGGCTGGGTGCGGAAACGCTTCTCCGCCGCCCGGGAGAACGAGGCATGGCGGGCTACTTCGAGAAACGTTTGCAGTTGGTCGAAGTCCATGAGGCAGTGAGCAGTGAGACAGTTGCCAACGGTCAGTGGCCCGTTCAATGGGATCGGAATCTCAAAGAAGACCTTGGGTTGATGCCATTCCTGAGACGCGACCGATTGTAGCAGGACGGGGACGCGCTTGCCCGGGCGACAAGCAATTCGGCAGAAGAACAGGGTGGAGACGCGGGGTCCACCGTCGATCCTCAATCCTGTCCGCTCCCTCCCTGATAAATACGAAAATTCATCTCATCGCTTCGATAAATTTCCTTTAGGAATCCGGCAGAAGCCAGCAACTCGTCCAGTTCAGGTCTCGGGGCCACGTACGCGACATAGAGCGGACGCGGACAAGCCAGCAATGATCTCCCAATACCCGCCGTAACATCCGCCAGCACTCGCCCTCGACACGGATCAAAGAAGAAGAGAACCGACGCCTCCGGCGGAAGCGCGAAATTCGTGAAGTCCACGTTGTGGGATCGGATTTCTCTGCACTTCTGCGTGGGGGAGAAATAGCGCGTGATGTTGCCTTCTGCGATTCGGTGCAGCTCGGGCGAGAATTCCAGGCCGATGATCTGTCTAAACGGATACTCTGACGCCATTAATAGGGCCCGGCCCTTGCCGGACCCAAAATCGATGAAGGTGAGGCCCTCCAATGAAATATCAAAGCATTCAAGCACACGCTTGAAGCGGTCGGGTTCGATCGGCAAATAGTCGCGCCCATCAATCCAGTTCGCACTATGAATATCCAAATCGCTGAGATATGTCCATCCTCCGAACCTGCCGTCGGTCTCGACGCCATGCGCCCGGTCGAATTCGCTTACCCGTAGCTCTGGGCGCAAAGACTTGGCTACGCGATATTCTCTCAGGAGATGAAGTGGCAGCAGAACACTTCGGCGCAAAGTTGTAGCGAAACCCCGCTCCCGCAGCGATTTTTTAATCCGAGGGATGATGGTTCTTGTGACTCTAGGCATGGGAACGTTTCTCAAAGGCTCCGAGCAGAACCAATAAGAAATGTATTCCTGAAGACCGAAGGACAGCAAGGGTCAAGGCCCCGAAACAGGCCTTGACCGGCAGGTGGAAGGAGACTACTGCTGCAACTGCTTTTCGATCGCCGACACCACTTCTTTCGAGTCAGGCGTGACCGCCGGTTCGAAGCGTTGAACTACGCGTCCGTTGCGATCGACCAGGAACTTGGTGAAGTTCCACTTGATCTCGCCGGTAATCCCCGGCCCGGTGTCCTTGGTCAAGTAGGCGTAGAGAGGGGACTGGTCGGCGCCTTTGACTGAGATCTTCGCGTACATGGGGAACGTTACGCTGTATTTGCGGGTGCAGAAGGTTTTGATTTCCTCGTTGGTTCCCGGTTCTTGGGCGCCGAAATTGTTGGCGGGGAAGCCTAGGATGACGAGGCCCTGGTCTTTATACTTCTCGTAAGTCGCTTCGAGCGCGCTGTATTGCGGAGTGAAGCCACACTGGCTGGCCACATTGACCACGAGAACCACTTTGCCCTTGTAATCGGCCAGCGGCGCGGGCTTGCCATCGATGGAATTGAGCGTGAAAGTGTAGATTCCCGACGCGGCGAATAACGATCCGGCCATCATGAGCAACGCTCCGAATAGAAGATAACCACGAACCGTGAAGAGGAACCGCAGATAGGGTCTCATTGATCACTCCTGGCGAATTACGCCCATGAAACGCCCAGCCTATGCTCGCGCGGCTGGATCGCTGCATTGAGGATACGGGGCTCGACGAGAGCGTGCAACCTTACAGTACAGTTGTAAAATCTCTGTCTTTTCGTCGGCGAAGAAATAAACTGCCTTCTCAAGCTAATGGGCTATGCGGCTGTTCGGATCGCGAGCTGAGACTGGTCTGCTTGACGATTCTGCCCACAAGTTTAAGGGCCTTGGCCGACTCGCACGAGCCCGCCATCCCGTGGTCCGTTGCTTCGATCAGGCCTTCCTGAACAGCGTTGAGAGCCAGAGAAGACCGTTCCAAGACAAGGAGGAGATACTTTTGAGCGATGGGGTGATCGGCGGGATGAATGAGGTCCCACCAGCGGCGGATGGACTCCTGGACCTCGGCCTGGGTTTTTTCGCCCACAACCAAGGCATCGATCAGCCGGTAGACCTTGCTCTTGACCGCCTGATACGAGACAGAAACTTCCTGAGGCATGAGGTTTTTGGGCTTTCCCTTCAACGAGTAAGCAATCTGCCATCCAAACCGTAGATGCTTGCAGCGCAAGTCCTTTTGGCGGTAAAGCCTCTGCCGAATGGAATAAATCACAATATTGGATATGAATTCTGGAAGCACCGGCCATCGTCGCTATCCCGCTTGAGCTTCCCGGGCCGCTTTGTCGTCCAGGACTACCTGATCCGGCCAGGATCAGCACTCTTATCCCCAGCGGGTTACAATGTTCCGCTCCCGTGCGACCCTCGGTTCGAGGGTCTTGGGGTGTGAGTTCAGGAACGCGAAGCTTGGGCGTGCTGTACAAGCCTAGGTTCCTTATGTGGCAGACAATTTGGAGGCCGGATGAAAAGGTTGGCATGGATTCTTGCATTTCCTCTATTGATCTCGGTTTTGGGCAAGGCACAAAGCGCACCTCCTGCGAGCAGTTCGGAGGGCCCTGAGGTTCAGCAGCGAATGTTCTTTCCTCGCGACATGTTCTGGGGATGGGCTCAATTTGACCTGGCCCCCCCGCACAACGAAATCGACCCCAACCTCTGCGCCGGCAACGCGGGACAGTATGGCGGCGTAAACGCACCCTGCAGCATGTTTGCGCGCTATATGCTGTCCGGAATGCTCGAGGTGCGCCCCTTTGGCCGGGGGCAGTTGCGCCGGTTCATGGTGTTTGGCGCACCTTCGTTCCTGTTCGGCAAGAATGTGCCGCAGACCCTCTATACCTGGTCGCCGGATGCGATTGGCATCGAGCACTCGTGGGGAGGGGGACTCTATATCGCGAAGGGATTCGAGTTTCGCGTGACCCAGCACTTCCTGTTCGACCGGCTGGGCGCGCGCGATACCAACCTGGGCGTGGCCGATCTGGGCAACAACGGGCCCTGGGGACGCTACATGACGGTGGGCGTGCGCAAGTCGTTCGGGACGAGACGATGGTGACGGCTGCCACACCGGCCCATGACGCGAGAATTAGTCAGGGTGCGGTCTCGGAGGTGGTCTCGATAGGGATTTTCTCTATAATAGAAGGTTTCTGTAGCTGCTTGGAATTTCATAGGGAGGCTGACAATGGCGAGTTCTTATAACGGTGTTGCGACACCGTCCGATGGAAAGAAGATCGGTTATGCGAATGGAAAATACGAGGTGCCGGACCATCCGGTCGTTCCGTTTATCGAGGGCGATGGGACGGGGCGCGATATCTGGAAGGCGTCGCGTCGCGTGTTCGACGCCGCGGTAAGGAAAGCCTATGAAGGCAAACGTCGCATCGCGTGGTATGAAGTATTCGCCGGGGAGAAGGCCAAGGCAAAGTTTGACACGTGGCTGCCCGATGACACCGTGGCTGCGGTTCGTGAATTTCGGGTGGCGATCAAGGGTCCGCTGACCACGCCCGTAGGCGGAGGCATTCGTTCGCTGAACGTTGCGCTGCGGCAGGTTCTGGATCTCTACGGCTGCGTGCGACCCGTGAAGTACTACAAGGGTGTGCCGTCCCCGGTGAAGCATCCGGACCGCATGGACATTGTTATCTTCCGCGAGAACACGGAGGATGTGTATGCCGGCATCGAGTGGGAAGAGGGAACTGCGGAATGCGCCAAGCTGATTGAGTTCCTCAACAAGGACATGCTGAAGGGCGGCAAGAAGCAGATCCGGCTGGACTCAGGTGTAGGCATAAAGCCGATGTCGGTAACCGGAACCAAGCGGTTGGTGCGGATGGCGATTCTTCATGCGCTCGAAAGCGGCCGCAAGAGCGTGACGCTGGTGCACAAGGGCAACATCCAGAAGTTTACCGAGGGCGCGTTCCGCAAGTGGGGATACGAGTTGGCCACCGAGGAGTTTCGTGACAAAGTCGTCACGGAGCGCGAGAGCTGGATCGTCGATAACCAGGACAGGAATCCGAATCTCTCGGTGGCGGAGAATGCCGAACGGATTGAGCCGGGGATGGAATTTGCCCCCCCGGCGTTTCGACAGGCGGTAGAACAGGAAGTGAAGGAAGTGCTCGACCGCATCTATGCCACGCACGGCAACGGCCAGTGGAAGAAGAAAATCATGATCAACGACCGCATTGCCGATTCCATCTTCCAGCAGGTGGTCACGCGCGCAGATGAATACTCCGTGCTGGCGACTCCGAACCTGAATGGCGATTATATTTCGGACGCTTGCGCGGCGCAGGTGGGCGGGCTGGGCATCGCTCCGGGCGCGAATATCGGGGATGGCTACGCGATTTTCGAGGCCACGCACGGCACGGCTCCGAAGTACGCCGATAAGGATGTGATCAATCCAGGGTCGGTGATGCTCTCGGGCGTAATGATGTTTCGCTTCCTGGGATGGAATGAGGCTGCCGCTCTGATCGAGCACGGAATGGAGAGGACCATTCTCCAGAAGAAAGTCACGTATGATTTCGAGCGGCTGATGGAAGGCGCGACCAAAGTAAAGACCAGCCAGTTCGCGGACTGCATTATTGAGAATATGGGTGCGGCGGTGCTGGCGGAAGCAGGATAACAAACCCTTAACCACAGGGGACACCGAGGGGCACTGTGGTGTGTAACCCTGGGTCCTCTGGGGTAAGGAATTTCGGCATTTCATAGAAAGGACTCATCCGTGAGAAAAAAAGTAACAATTGTAGGTTCAGGCAACGTGGGTGCGACGGCGGCTCACTGGATCGCTTCGAAAGAACTGGCCGATGTGGTGCTGATTGACATCATCGAAGGCGTGCCTCAGGGCAAGGGACTGGATCTGCTCGAAGCCATGCCGATCGAGAAACGCGACTCTTACATCCGCGGCACGAACGACTACAAGGACACGGCGAATTCCGACATCGTCGTCATTACCGCAGGCATTCCGCGCAAACCGGGCATGAGCCGCGACGATCTGCTCAACACAAATTACAACATCATGAAGGCGGTGGTGGGCGAGGTGGTGAAGCATTCGCCGAACTGCATTTTAATCGTGGTGTCGAACCCGCTGGATGCAATGGCGCAGGCGGCTTACAAGCTCAGCGGATTTCCCCGCGAGCGCGTGGTGGGCATGGCGGGCGTGCTGGATTCGGCGCGCTTCCGTGCCTTCATCGCCGACGAATTGAAGGTCAGCGTGGAGAACGTGACCGCGTTTGTGCTCGGCGGACACGGCGATACGATGGTTCCGCTGCCGCGGTATTCGACGGTCGCTGGCATTCCCATCACGGAGTTGATCGAGAAATCACGGCTCGATGCCTTGGTGCAGCGCACGCGCGACGGCGGTGCGGAAATCGTGAAGTATCTGAAGACTGGCTCGGCTTACTATGCGCCATCGGCAGCCGCGACGGAGATGGTCGAGGCGATCCTCAAAGACAAGAAAAAGATTCTGCCTTGCGCCGCGTATTTGCAAGGAGAGTACGGGATCAGCGGCCTCTACGTCGGCGTGCCGGTGAAACTCGGAGCTAAGGGCATCGAACAGATCATCGAGATCAAGCTGACCGCGGAAGAGAAGAGTGGACTGGACAAGAGCGCCGCGGCGGTGAAGGAGTTGGTGGGGGTGATTGGGGTATAGCGCTTCCTAAAGGAACCCTCGATGAACAGTTGGCTTGAATGCGTTAGTTCAGATCTGTTGCGCCTCTCTCCCAGCAGTGGAAGGCGCCCCTTCCTTCCTTCGAAAGGCACGAGAGAAATGAGCATGATTGGTAAGCCCAACCTGAGCAGCGATCTCTGCAATCGGCAAGAACTAGATCTTAGGAAATCCTTTGCGCGGCCGAGCCGCTGGTCCAAAAGATGCTGATATGGCGATTGCCCTGTAGCGGCCTTGAACAGCCGGGCGAAGTGGAATGGACTCAGCCGGACAACAGACGCAATCACGAGGCTCCCTATTACACCGACGACCTAATGCACAATCTGCATGTGGAGCGCTTCTACAGAGCCCATGTCAGCAACGGTTTGATCGCACCTTCCGGTGGAGACGGACCAATCAAGACACCTGACCTGCAGGGACTTAAAGATACTCCGCCGTACTTTCACGATGATCGGCGAATGACCTCGGATGACACCGTCGAGTTCTTCCATTTGATTCTCGGTACGAAGCTGACTCCCCGGGAAAAGAAAGACCTGGTCGCATTCATGCGGACCCTGTGAAAGTCAGAGCGAGGCCTCCCAGCCGTAAAGGTTTGGAGAGCACCTCGCCACACCTCAAACACTCAGGGGAAAAACCTCTGTAGGGATTTTTGCGCGACGGACAGTGGAAAGCGAGGTTTTCGATACGCTCTTGTACCCTCTGAGATAGCGCCGCCATGCTCGTATCTCGCGCCGGGCAGCGCGCCTTCGCATCTCGCTCGCCCTGCCATTCCACGTTACCTCGCTTCATCCTTAATTTCTAGTCAATCCTGAGGTCCGATTCACAGTTGACCATGGTCATTGACCATGGTATAAATGCTACATGAAAGAAGTTGCCATTTCCGAGTTCAAAGCCAAGTGCCTCGGCATCCTCGAAGAGGTTCGCAAGACGCGTAAGCCGATCCGAGTCACCCGCTTCGGTAAGCCGGTGGCCGAAGTCATTCCTCCATCTCCCGGAGCGGGAACGGGAAGGCGGCTCGGATCCATGGTCGGAACTGGCAAAATTATGGGAGACATCATCGGCCCAACCGGCAGCTGGGATGATTGGGCAGCCTCCCGGTGAAGCTGCTTCTGGACACCCACATCTGGCTCTGGAGCACACTCGAACCACAACGCCTCACCCGCCGCGTGGACAAGGCACTGGTCGATCCCGCAAACGAGTTATGGCTGTCTCCGGTTAGCGTTGGTGAATTGATTGTGCTGCTCCGCAAAGGACGTCTTACGCTGCCGAGCGACGTTGCAGCGTGGGTCGCCAAGACGATCGAAGACTTGGAACTCACCGAAGCGCCCCTCACGGTGGAAGTGGCGCTCGCCCTAGGGTCGATCAACTTTCCACACGGTGATCCCGCCGACCACTTCCTTGCAGCAACTGCAAAAGTGTTTGAGCTGACGCTCGTCACTGCGGACGAGCACCTTATACACCTCCCAGGAATTCAGGTTTTGGCAAATCGCTAAACCTAGGCCCTCTCGATCGTCACCTTCTTCACGACCACATCCTGGTTCGGCCGGTCCTGGCGGTTGCGCGGCATTTCTGAGATTTTCTTGACAATATCCTGGCCTTCGATGGTCTCGCCGAAAATTGTGTGCTTGCCGGTCAGCCAGGTTGTGGGCGCGACGGTGATGAAGAACTGCGAGCCGTTGGTGTTGGGGCCAGCATTGGCCATGGCGAGCTTGCCCGCCTTGTCGAGCTTGTGGGGCGAGCCTTTGGTTTCGTCTTCGAACTGGTAGCCGGGGCCGCCCATGCCAGTGCCTTGGGGGTCGCCGCCCTGAATCATGAAGTCGGGAATCACGCGATGAAAGATCGTTCCGTCATAAAGGCGGTCTTTGGATTTCTTGCGCGTCGAGGGATGGGTCCACTCGCGCTGGCCTTCGGCTAGTTCCAAAAAGTTGGCTACCGTTTTAGGTGCATCTTTTTCGAAGAGGCGGCAGACGATGGTTCCTTCGGATGTATCAAAAATGGCATAGGTTCCCGCTGGACGGCCCATAGATATCTTCTCCTTTAAGGTGGTAGCTCTGATTCTAACAAGCCCGGCGCGTTTTTTCTGGGCTACTTGCCCGGTCGGAGGTATTGAGTGAAGAAGGCCTGGGTTTCAAGGGCAAGTCGTTTGCGCGCCTCCGCTGTCTGGAAGGTATGGACATCTTCGACTTGCACAAACTTTACTGGGACTCCTGCCTGCGTCAGTTTGTCAGCGAGTTCCTGAGATTGCGCAATCGGAACGTCGGCGTCCTGGGTACCGTGGACAATAAGAAAAGGCGAAGCGTCCTTGGAGACATGAAATACGGGCGATGCCTCCCGCCAGATCTCCGCGTGGTGGGCATAGTCGCCGCCCAAAAAATTTGCCAGAAAAGCCTCGTCATCGGGATCACGATGGGTTGTGAAATCGCTAGGCCCGCTGACCTCGACCACCGCCTGTACCGTACTCGAGTACTTGGCCAGGGCTGGATCGGAATTGTCCCGCGTACCTTCCATACCCAGAAGAGCCGCCAATTGGGCGCCTGCGGAATGCCCGAATGCGCCGACGCGATCCGGATCGAGGTGATATTTGGCGGCATTGGCGCGAATCCAGCGAACCCCACGCTGCACGTCGTCCAACTGCGCCGGCCACTGATTTTCGCTGCCATGGAGCAAACGGTAATCGAGCGAGAACGCTACGAAATCACAACGGGCAAGAAACATCCCGATGCCGCGCATGGTTCCTTTGTCAAAATTCGTCCAACCTCCACCATGGATCAGGACCACGGCCGGATGCAATGCGGAGCCGCGTCCACTTGGCTCATAAATGTCCAACAGCAGCGGCTGTCCACCGGCCGTGCCGTAGGGGATGTCCTGCTCAACGGAAACCGGGGGATTCTCCGGCGAAGTCGCCGGCACCTGTGTGGGCCCTTGGGTGGGAGCATTCCGGGGCGCTTGCGCACGAACCACCGGAGTCGTTCCGAGCATCACAACAGTCAGGAGAAGGGCATACTTCGTCATGATGGAGATGACTCCAGCGCTCAGCTTCGCATCGCTTCCTCGGACCACTCGGTTGAACTAGTTCGGACTCGAAGGCGCAGCAGGCGTCGTGCTGGCTGGTTTCTTCGCCGGGGTAGCAGGCTTAGCCGCAGCGGCCGCGCCACCGCGAACAATCTTGATGTGAACAATCTTCACCGGACGAAAAGGACGGTCATTGCTGGGGTCGGTAGCCTTGTGCGCGATTTGTTTCACCAGTTCCACGCTGGCTTCATCACACTGGCCGAAGATGGTGTAGCCCCCGTTGAGGTGCGGCTCGGGGATCTCAGTGATGAAGAACTGCGAGCCGTTGGTTCCAGGACCGGCGTTGGCATAGGCGAGCCGGCCGGGTTTGTCGAACAGCAGGTCGGAGGAAACCTCGTTCTTGAAATTGATCCCTATGTCGCCCGTCCCATCGCCTTTGGGATCGCCACCTTGGATCATGAAGTCGGGAATCACGCGATGAAAGATAGTCCCGTCGTAGAGCGGCACGCCATGCTTGGTGGTTCCGCTCACCGGATTCTTCCAGTCTTTCGTCCCCGTGGCCAGGCCGATGAAGTTCTCGACTCCGATGGGGGCTTTGTCGGGGAATAGAGTACAGGTCAAGTTTCCCACCGTGGTCTCGATAATCGCCGTGGGGGGGCCCGCGTTATGAACCGCGGGCTTGGCGCCGGTACCGGGTTTGGCCGCAGGTGTGCCCTGGGTGCTGGTTTGCGCCCAAGCCGCGAGCCCAGCCAAACCGAACAGAACCGACATTAGGAAGAGATTACGCATAATTGCTCCTTGCACGGGCAGATCATGCCCAGAGGTTTATCCGCAACGTTGCATTGTACGACAGTGCCGGAATCAATGGGATTGAGAGTCCGACGGCATTTCGCGGCTGACATCCTCAACCTGGCGGAAAACGCGCAGAATGTTGCCGCCAAGAATCTTCTTGATGTCGCCGGCGCTGTATCCCCGATCGAGTAGAGCCTGCGTGATCTTCGGCAGATCGGCGGCGGAGTCGATGCCGGCCGGGGTTGCTCCGGAAACACCGTCGAAGTCCGACCCCAGCCCCACGTGGTCGATCCCGGCCACCTTGGCGATGTGGTCGATGTGGTCGATCAGCGACTTTAGGGGCGGGCGAGGAATCTTGGCAGCCCACTCGCGTTCGATGCGGTCAATTTCAAGGGAGCTGACCGGTTTGCCATCCGCTTTCTGCTTCTCTGCAAAAACACGCATTGCTTCTGCAGACTGTTTGCCGATGAGCTGGCTCGCATTGCGATAGCTCTCGTCCACGAATCCAGAATAAAAGTTGACCTGCACGACGCCGCCGTTCTTGGCCACGGCTTCGAGCATCTCGTCGGTCATATTGCGAGGCGCATTGGTGAGCGCCCGCGCAGAAGAATGGGAGGCGATGAGGGGAGCCTTGGTGGTTGCGATCGCATCCCAAAAAGTCTTGTCGGCCACGTGAGAAATATCGACCATCATGCCCAGGCGATTCATCTCCCGCACGACCTGTTTGCCGAAATCGGTGAGGCCGTTGTGATGCTGAACCTTGGGATCATTGATGTCGCCTGAGGAGTCGGCCCACTCGTTCGTGTTCGACCAGGAGAGCGTCATGTAGCGCACGCCGAGGCGGTAGTAGTCGCGCAGCAGGTGCATGTCGTTCTCAATCGAGTGGCCGCCCTCGATGCCCATCAGGGCAGCGAGCTTATGTTCTTTGTGCGCGCGCTCGATGTCGGCCACGGAAAAGGCCATCATCATGCGGTCAGGATGCCGCGCCGCCTGCTGATAGACAGAGTCGATCAAATCGAATGTATGTCTGGCGAAGTGGCCCTGGTTGGTCTCGGGATCCACCCAGATGGAGAAGAACTCCGCGCCGAGATTGCCGCGGCGGGCCTTATCGAGGCTGATATGCCCAACGTCTTTGGGATCGGTCGATCCCATGTCGAAGCCTTCGTCGAGAAAGCGTTGGGGCGTGTCGGCATGGGTGTCGACAACGAGGGCGGAATCGTGAATGGCGCGAGCCTTGGGGCTGATCGTTTCATCCGGTGGGGCCGCGGATTGGGGGGACGCCGATGAAGTCGCAAGAACCAGGCACGAGAGCAAAAGGATTCTGAAATGAATCATAGAAGCTTGTCTGCCGGGAGCGACCCACCGGTGCAAGCTAAAGATTGTATAGGCGGGAGAGGGAGGAAGAAAGCACGATCAGAGAATCATCAATCAGGGGATGCTGCAATCCTGATCGCAATGCAATCCTGATCGGAATGCAATGATACGAGGCGCGGCTATTCGGCGCGGCTGTCAGCGGTGACGGTGCCGGGCTCGGGGCGATCCACCGGAATGATATCCTGGCTCTCGCGCCAATCCGCGTAGCGGCCGGATACCATGATGTGAAAGACCCACTGGTGCCGCTCTTCCTCGGGCTCAACCAGGCCAAGAGCCTTCATGTAGAACAGGTAGCGCTCCATCCAGTGAGTCTGCTCCTGAGTCATACCGCGGCGCTGCAGGTCCACGGTGAGGCCGGCGAGATGCGACGAGGCGATATCGCCTTCAGCCGGAGCCGCATTGCGATTGTGCCGGCGGAGTTTTTTCTGGACCTTCACCGTACGCACCGCCGAGTTCACCTGAATCTGTTCGTGGAAGCGGTGGTAATAGGCCTGCGCGACATCCTGGACAAAGTCGCGAGTCCAGGGACGGCAATAACGGCGCGAAGGATCGAGGCGCGGATCAAAGCGCAGGGTTTCACCTGCGATGATGGGCTGCAGGGCTCCGCTGGCTTTCAGCGCTTCCAATTCGTCGTCATCCTGAATGCGAGGCAATTCGAGGCGGTCGATTTCGGCGTTCTGCAATAAAAGAGATTCGTGGGAAGGCCGGAACATCGGATTCCATCGCGTCCAGTGCAGACGGTGATGGCGAACCGGCTTATGCATCGTGGTGGTCGTGGCCGCGAAGAGCGGGCTGCACACACAGGCCAGCAGGGGAGCCAGAATGATCCGACGCTGTATTTTTGGTCTCAATGAGTTCCCTAGTCTTCCGTTCGGTTTAACCCACCGTCCGGTATTGTAAGCCATGCTGTCAAGCGGCCCAAATCCTTGAACGTGCTGTCCGGCCGTTCCCAGCGTGCCTTTCGAGCATTACCCGGCTCTGGTTACCACCGGTTACTGAGGCGGTTGCCGCGACCGTTCCGTCATGGATGGGAGCACGCGAAACGCCATCCCCGCGCGGCTTTTCGCGGCAATTCATGTGTTCCAAAGGCAACCAGTTAGCTCCATTCGAGACAGAACAGGCGGCGCCGTTGGGGCAGGTATGACAAAAATTAGCGCCGAAAAAGGTCACCGATGGCCTGTTTCATGACCGCGCCGCCCACCTCGGAAATGGAGCGGGTCAGCGGAATATCCTTGGGGCAGACCTCCACGCAGTTCTGCGCGTAGCCGCACTCCTGGATGCCGCCATCGCCCATCAGCGCTGCCAGACGCTCGCGCTCGAGCGCTTTGCCGGTGGGATGCGTGTTGAACAAGCGCACCTGCGCGATCGTAGCCGCCCCCACGAAGCCCGTGTCTTCGTTGAACTGCGGGCAGGCTTCCATGCAGCAACAGCAGGAAATGCAGCGCGCGATGGGATAGGCCTGCTCTTGCTCTTCCGCCGTCATGCGCGGGCCGGGACCGAGGTCGTAGGTGCCGTCGATGGGAACCCAGGCTTTGACGGCTTTCAGGTTCTCGAAGATCACGCTGCGGTCGGTTGCGAGATCGCGGACCACGGGAAACTTTGAGAAAGGTTCAAGTTTGACTGGCTGCTCAAGGTTGTCGATCAAGGCGGAGCAGGCCATGCGGGCGCGTCCGTTGATGAGCATGGCGCAGGAGCCGCAGACTTCTTCGAGACAATTCGAGTCGTAGGTGATGGGCGTAGTCGCTTTGCCGTCGCGGGTGACGGGGTGGGCGGCGATCTCCATGAGGCAGGAGATCACGTTCATGCCGGGATGGTGTGGACGTTCGAACTCTTCCCAGTACGACTTGGAAGTCGGAGTGTCTTGGCGCTTGATTTTGATGAGGACGGATTTAGAGTTCGCCATTTATACCAGCTTTTCCTAAAGCTTGTGTGTCTTCTGCTAGGCCGCCCCTATTTCGCGATGTCATACTTTCTCGCCCTTGGCGGAATCAGCGAGACGTCCACCGGCTCGAACTCAAACTTCGGCTCATCGGCATCCGGCGCGAAATATGCTTTTGTCGTCTTCAAGAAATTCTTGTCGTCGCGATCCGGGAAGTCGGGCTTGTAGTGCGCGCCGCGCGATTCGTCCCTCAAACGGGCACCCTGGGCTATCACCCTTGCCAACTGCAGCATGTTATAAAGCTGGCGGGTGAAGACCACGCTGGTGTTCGCCCACTGCGTGCGGTCGCTGAGGTTGACCTGTCTGAAGCGCTCGAGCATCTCGACCAGCCTCGCATCCGTCTGCTGCAGATTCTTGTTGTAGCGGATGACGGTGCAATCCTTGGTCATCAACTCGCCGAGTTCATGCCACAGACGGAACGGATTCTCCGTGCCCTGGTTGTTCACGAGCAGGGCATTGCTTTCTTCCTGCTTTTTCTTCTCGGCCTCGAAGCAGCTATTGCTATCAGAAATCGCCTGCAAGCCGCGCGCGTACTTCACCGCGTTCGGTCCGGCAATGCTTCCTCCGTAAATGCAGGAGACGAGCGAGTTCGCGCCCAGGCGATTCGCACCGTGATACTGATACTCGCACTCGCCGGCAGCGTAGATGCCCGGGATATTCGTGGCCTGTTTGAAGTCCACCCACAGGCCGCCCATGGTGTAATGCATGCCGGGGAAAATCTTCATGGGAGTGTCGCGGGGATCGTCGCCCACAAACTTCTCGTAGATTTCGAGAATCCCTTCCAGCTTGCGGTCGAGAATCTTGCGGTCGATGTGGGTGAGGTCGAGATAAACCATCGGCTTGCCATCGATGCCGAGGTTATGTTCGTACACGACCTTAAATATGGCCCGGGTAGCGATATCGCGCGGAACCAGGTTGCCGTACTTGGGATACCACTCTTCGAGAAAGTACCAGCGCTCAGCTTGCGGGATCGACTTCGGATCGCGATTGTCGCCAGGCTTTTTCGGCACCCAGACGCGACCGCCCTCGCCACGCGCTGACTCCGACATCAGCCGCAGCTTGTCTTCGCCCGGGATGCAAGTGGGATGCACCTGGATGAATTCGCCGTTGGCGTAATAACATCCTTGCTGGTAAAGAGCCGACTGCGCCGAGCCGGTGCAGACTACAGAGTTTGTCGACTTACCAAAAATCGCCCCATTGCCCCCGGTGGCGATGATAATGGCATCGGCCGGAAAAGTTCGGACTGCCATGCTGCGCAAGTCCATGGCGCAGATGCCGCGGCAGACGCGGTTTCCATCAAGCACGGCGGAGAGAAACTCCCAGTGCTCGTACTTCTTCACTTTGCCTTCGGATTCGTAGCGGCGAACCTGTTCGTCGAGCGCGTAGAGAAGCTGCTGGCCCGTGGTGGCGCCGGCAAACGCGGTGCGGTTGTAAAGCGTCCCGCCAAACCGACGGAAGTCGAGCAAGCCTTCAGGGGTGCGGTTGAAGGGCACGCCCATGCGATCGAGCAGATCGATGATGCCGGGCGCGGCCTCGCACATGTCCTTGACCGGCGGCTGGTTGGCCAGAAAATCGCCGCCGTAGACCGTGTCGTCAAAGTGCTGCCACGTGGAATCGCCTTCGCCCTTCAGGTTCTTGGCCGCGTTGATACCGCCCTGTGCGCAGACCGAGTGCGAGCGCTTCACCGGAACAATGGAGAACAGATCGACGTTCGCCCCCATCTCCGCAATCTTGATGACGGCGGAAAGTCCGGCGAGACCGCCGCCTATGACAATAATTTTGGGAGCTGCCATCGTTCCTTATCGGCTTTCTGTAATTTGCTTGTTCCCGTGTATCGCCGCGGTTGCTGGCTCAGTCGGCTGCTGCGGGCGGGACCGGAACGAGGTAAGGCTGGCCAGTCCCGCGCCGGTCAAGAGGAAGAAGAATGCCAAACACACAACCAAGAATCGCTTCTGCGCCTTTTCCCCGGAAACGATGCCCCACTTCGCCGAGAACAGCCAGATGCCGTATGCGAAGTGCCATGAAGCCGCGATCAAGCCTACAACATAAAACAGGAAGAACGGAGTCTGAAATACTTCAGCCTGCACTTTTCCGAAAGAAGCGTTGGGATATGCGTGCAAGTCAATCCCAGTAAAGCGCATTGTCCAGGTATGCCAAACGATGTAGGCAAAGGCGATGCCTCCGGTCCAGCGCTGCGCCGTGTACATCCAGTTTCCGGTCCAGGGATATTCGCCCACGTTCCCCTCACCGCCATACCAAATGTAGAAGCCGTAGAGCGCGTGGAATGCGATGGGCAACCAGATGCCAAAGAGCTCAAGAAAGAATACCAGGGGAAGGTTGGCCAGGAAGCTTACCTGCCGGGCATAGGCGTCTGGCCCGCTGATTGCGGTCGAGTTGGAAATCAGAATGTGTTCAAACAGAAACGCGCCGACCGGAACGATCCCAGACAGGGAATGCAAGCGGCGCAGAACAAACGACATACCCTGGCCGGCGCGCAAGGGCGCGACCCTATGCGTTCTACCTTGATTTACACCGGGAGCAGTAGAACTGGCTGCTGACGCCACGAATCGCCCCCCTTATGAGTTCTTATGCGAACAAAGATGACAAAATAACCGCTCATTATCCTGCGGCGGGCGAAGCGAAGTCAAGGAAGGCATTCGAAGGAAGGCATTCGAAAGGGTCGTCGAGGACGACGTTAGGCGAAAAAGAATTCGCTTGATTACCAGAGAGTGACAGGTTGCTTGTCCATTTCCCGTGTCACGAGTCGATCAGGTTTCGTCGGTACGGCTTGTCGAGATCCATTCGAGGAGGTGCCGGAACGCCGCCCCGCGGTGACTGCATTTAGACTTTTCTTCCGCGGTCAGCTCGGCAAATGTTTTCTTGATCTGAGGAAAGTAGAACAACGGATCGTAGCCGAAGCCATTCGCGCCCCGTGGAGCGTCGAGGATGATTCCTTCGGCCGTACCCCGAAACGTGGCCAGAGTCTTGCCGTCACGGGCGGCAGCCAGCACACAGACAAATCTGGCTGTGCGTTGATCCGGGGGAACGCCTTGCAGTTCGCGCAGAACGCGCGCATTGTTCGCGTTGTCGTCGGTGTTTGCGTCCGCTTGATGCGGCTCCTTATTTTGCAGATCAGGTGCGGCGTAGCGGGCGGAATGCACGCCCGGAGCGCCGTTCAGGGCGTCGATTTCCAAGCCGGAGTCGTCGGCGACGACCATCCCTCCCGGAGCATATCGACTGTACTCCTCGGCTTTCTTGCGGGCGTTGGCTTCGAAGGTGAGGCCATCCTCGACCACGGCCAGCAGGGAAGAGAAGCCGGGGATGCCGGCGATTTCGACTCCGTGTTGCACGGCGGCGCCAGCGAAATCGCGCAGCTTACCAGAATTGGAAGTAGCGATGAGGATCTTTCGCAATATTTCACCTCGCACGACTTGGGACCCAAGGCAGCGCAATTTCGTACTGCGTCGAGACAAAAATCAGAATCAGGGCGAGCAACGAAATCCAAACGCCCAAACTGCGATCCCAGGTGCGAACAAAACTGATCTGCACGCGATTCGCGCCCGCTTCCACGGGAACCAGCATCTGCCCGGTGCCCTCGCGCGTCTTAGGCTGCACGAGCTCGCCATTTACCTCCACGCGCCACGCCGGGTAGGCGAACAGATGCAAAACAAGATTGTCCGGCGCTGACATCTCCGCTGTGAAGAGCTTCTGTTCGGCAGTCCAGTCGGTAACCCGGATCGCTGCGTGAGCGGGTCCGTCGACCGTCACGCGCCGGGCGTTTTTATCGACGGACGAGGGATCGGCGTCTACCGGCGTATATTCGTCGGAACCTTCATAACCCATACCCGTCGCCACATTGTCCCGCATCTGGCGCAGCTCGGTGGCGTTGTTCCACCAGGGCGGCTGGAAGTGCTGCCATACGACTGCGAGCACGCACAGCGTAGCCAGGTAGATTGCCAATCGCACCGCCCACCGGCGCACACCGAGCACCGTCAGCAAAGTGAACGGAATGCCCAGGCACAACATCCAACGCCAGGGGAACTGCATGAAGCGAAGCTTGGGAAGAATGTCCCACAGAGGACTGCTGAGCGATAGCATAAGCACTGCGCACGCCCCGCTCCAAGCCACGAGCACGTACCACAGGGTACGATTACGGCTACCCCAGCTTCGTGCGGCCCAGGCCGCTCGAAGGGTCAGCAGGATCTCCGCGACCGCAATCCAGGAAATGACGCGGTTGAAGGCATCGTGATCCCTGTCGGCGGTATGGATAAATAAAAAATTGTCCTGTGGACGCGAACCGGCGGAGACGGCCTCTGCAATGTTGACCCACTTCTGTTCGTAGACGGCCGGCAACAGATAGAAGGCGGCCAGAGCCGCGCCCAGAAGCGCGGCCGCAGTTCCCACCAGCAGCACCCGCGGCGAGCGCCCCTGGTAAGCGATGACGACCATCAGTAATCCCAGGGAATAGTGGATCATGACGGCTGCCGGTGCGTTGACCAGCCAGGCACAACCGAGCAACAGGGCCAGAAAGACGGTCACGCGTCGGCCCTTTTCCTCCGCCCGCAACAACAGCAACAGCAGCAAGGGCAACAGGGAACTGGCCAGTAGTTCGGCGAACGCGCTCCGCCAATAGACGATCACCAGGTGATATGGATTGACGACGTACAGCACGGCAGCGAAGGTTGCGTCACGCCGGTCAAGCCACTGCCGCGCCACCAGAAACATGGACACACCCGCGGCCACCAGAGCGATCCAAATGTAAATGCTGGCGACTAGCGTCCAAGGAAAGATCGCGCTGAGGGTCGCTCCCAGAATCCACGATGCCGGAGGATAGAAGATGAAACGCGGCTCGCCATAAGCAAAGTGCGCCAAGGCAGCCCAGCGCGGATAAACGATGCCCTGTTTCCACTGCGAGAGAACTTCCAGCCAGGAGTACATATGGAACTCGACATCATGGCCGGAGGGAGTGCCGCGAAAGAAGAAAGGAATTTCAACCGCGAACGCCGCTGCGGCGATCGAGATCAGCGGCATCCAGGCTGGGCGGCTACCGGAGTCGTTGAGCGCGCCGCCCCCCTGACCCGATTTTGCGATTGCCCCCAGATTCGCTCCCATCGGCCTCCACGCGGAGACGATGCATTCGTTGGTGTACATGTTCGCACAAGGGTCACCACGGTGCACCGGCCGAACCCACTTTATTTAATCCAGATTTAATATTCCTGAAACCGCCACGCAATAGGGAAGAGCTACCATTTTCGCATTGGGGTGGAACAAGCCACGGAGTCGAAGAACCCGCGCCAGAGACGGGGCCCGGGTTCTTCCCTCCGAAAACAAGCCACCGCAGGCCTCTCGCACACTCCGCTAATCTCGCCGCCTGTCGCTTTCCTGCCCTTGCGCCGCCCCGAAACTCTGCCAGCCAACCGCCGCGAGAGGCTTTGCTAAAGTAAAAATTGAAGTAATGAGAGGGTGAACAAAAACAGGGCAGGGAAGCCAGCGGGCAGGAACTGCAAGCTACTTTGCGATGCTCTCACCCGAACGCTGGCGGCGAAGTTTGTCGAGGAAGTCTTCCTGTTGTAGCGTCGACCCTTCCTGGAGCAATTCGAGCAAAGGATCTTCGAGGGGTTCCGTTGTCGGGTCTTCCGAGGTCGCATCTTCGACGGTTTCCTCCGGTAGCTCCGGCGCGTGCTCGAATTGGCTCAGATCCGCGGTAAGGGCGCGTGGAGAAACAATAAATTCGAGCATGGATTCAGGACAACTGCGGAGAAGACTGATCAGGTTAGTTACCTCGAGGCGCTGTTCCGGCGTGCGGGAAGGGAACTCCACGCCCATGCCGTGACCCGGGTGGGTAACCCGCACCATGCCATCGCTGTGGACGGCCATGTCTTTGGTTCTCAGGCAAAGGTCGACCAACGCCTTCTCGGGAAACGGCGAATCGGTTTCCACGTAACAGCCGCCCAGGCTCAGATCGGTGAGCTTGCAGCGGGAAACGCTCTCCTCCGGCAGGCCACGAGTCCCCGCCGCAGCCTGCAGCCAGAGCCGCAGTTGAGCCTTGACAGACTGCTCCACGTCGAGAAAATGGACTCCCGCTTGACCGTTCGGGTGCGCCCATGCCACCTGCCCTTGAGCGTTGACTTCCAGACTTCCGTCGGGCAACTGAAAGCGGAAATTCAGCAGCGCGCCTGGAGCCTGCGGTTCGGCCGTGAGTACGTCCATTCCAGCTTCGCTCAGGTCCAGCAAAATTCCCTCGACTTTACCAGCATCGGATAGCGTGAGTTCTACCGGAACCTGGACCGGAACACGGTAAGCGGTGCGACGTTCGCGATTTAACAAAGCGATCGCCGCCCGCAAGCCGACCCTGGCTGTGTCATCGGAGAGTGGTTTGTACAGCACAAAATGCGCGCCGCCGCTAAGAATATCGCGCGCCTTGGTGCGTTCGGCAACCAAGGCGACGGTGACGAGCGGGTTTCCCGAATTCAGTCTGCGGGCCTCTTCGAGCACCTCGGCAGCGGCCTTCGGGTCTTCAAAATCAATGATGAGCGCGTCGAACCTTTGCTGCTGAAGACGGTCGACAGCCGAGGCGAGATCGCTCAGACGCTCCACCGCAATGCCAGAGGCGGGCAGAACCCGGCCCAGGATCTCGGAGGCTGAATCGTCAGTTGAAAACAGCAATGCCAGAAGGGTCATAACTAGATTCCCCGCCAAAACACAGCGAACTTATGGCCAGCGAGGCGCCGTGGGCCGAATACCTTTGGACGCTGTCGCGCCCGAACTACCCGCACCCACTCCCGCTGCCATGGCATCGGAGTGAGACGAAGCCTCGTCGCTTTCTATCAAAACCGTGTTATCTTCTTCATCATTTTCGGCGAGCAAGGGAGCCACTTCGCGAAGCTTCTCCGCCGCCTGCTGAAGCATCTCGATCTGCTTTCCCAGTTGGGCGTACTTCGTCTGCTTCTGCCGCAACACTTCATGAATGTCTTTCATAAAGACCCCCTCTGGAGAATGTAAGGAGGCGGGCCGATGGGGTCAACGGGAATCCCGGATTGTGGGTTACTGCGGTAATTTGCAGGTGCGCCAGGCATGGTGGGGCTTGGGACGGTATCGACCACGCAGCCAAACAAAAGCCCCGCTTGCGGCGGGGCTTCAAGAGAGGCGGATAGTCTTGTGAAGTTAGGTTTTCAGCTTCTTGCGAACAACTCCAGCCAGGCCAACCAACCCGGTTCCGAGCAATCCGAGTGTACCCGGCTCAGGAACGGTAGTGGTGATGATCGTGTCGCCGCTGCCCAGGGTCACCGATCCGGTAAACCCGCTCACGCCGGCGCTAAAGGTAATCTGTGTGGTCGCGCCACTTACGGTCGCCCCGGTGTACCAAGTGCCGGAGACAGCCCCTGTCAGGATGTAATAGATGGAACCGTTCGGCCCTGGACTGGTCACTTCGGTCCAGGTCACTGGACCACTGAATGAACCGCTAAAGATCACGCCGGTCGGAATACCTCCCGTGCCATTGCCCGTGATCGTGAAGCTTCCGCCAGCGGCGAATGTCGCGCCCGTTGTCAGATTACCTGATGTCAGCGCGCCCGTCGAAAAGGCCAAGCCGCCCAAGTTTCCGCCCGAGACGATACCGAGCCCCCCGAGGCCATCGACGACCGTGAGCTCAGAACCACTAAGGGTGAGGCCTGCGGAAGTTCCTGTAAGGGTGCCGCCGGTATTGGTGAAATCCACATTGCCCGCAAACGCCGCCAAGGGCAAAGCCAGAGCCAGTACAGCCATCAAAACTACCCGCTTCATCATCGCTTCCTCCTGAACTAAATTCCGGGGGACTTCAGGTCTCCGCTGGCGCTCCAAACCGGGCACGCGCACCACTTTTAGAGCAACCTGCGTGCCAAACTAGGAAAAAACGTAACCTATTGAATTGGCTACTAGTTAGTCAGCATGCCCCACCGGACTACAAATGTGAAGCTGCAAAGCGATGCACACTAATACAGCCCTTTTGCGTCCCTCGGCTGGCCCGCCATTTTCCAACGCATCGCCTTCCCCGCAGAATGTGCTCGTCAACCCCCTGGAGAAACCCCAATCACGGCCATCCGGCAGCTTCCGCCGTCTCGTGCCATGGCATGGCGCCTAAGGGTAATTCACAAACCGATTGGACCGAAACTACTATAGTCCTCGAGCAGTTCTGGGGGAGGGCTGTTCGGGCGTCCCGAGACTCGAAAGAGTTCCGGGGCGCTTTGTTTTTGGAGAGTTTTGATTCTTGCCTTGCAGTCGGTTCGTTGAGTCCGGTGGAACAATGTTCGTATCGCGCGTCCCCGCAACAACGTTTGGGTCGTTTCCTAATCCTCAGGTTTAGAATCCGACCAACCTTTGAGAAACGACCTGTCAGGAAAAGGGTTTCTATACACTGGGGGCTGGAGCAGAACTGGTCCCGATGAGCTCCCTGAGACGACGAGAGAGATTCCTCGCCAAAGACCGGTAAAAGCGCGAAGCGAGGTGGGGGAACAGCTCAAACAAAGTCTCCAACGTGGAACGGTCGAGGTGATAGGCTTCAATGTCCTCCTCGGCAACCACACTGGTGCTGGCGGGCGCGTCTTCAAGGAGCGACATTTCTCCGCAGATCTCGCCTGGCCCGATTGTTACGGTTTTAAATCGTAACGGGATTTGCACTCGGGCGTTTCCTTTGAGCAAGAGATAAACGCCAGTCGCCTTCTTGCCCCTTTCAACCAGCACTTCACCTTTCTTGCGTCGGACACGGCTGGCCTTGTCGGCGATAAGAGCCCAGTCGTTAACGGTGAGATAGGTTAACCCGTGCTTCGACGTCGACAAGACAGAAACTGCCTCGACAATCTTCGACATGGCGCGCGACCCGATTTCCGGACAAAGCATCCGGTTAATGACAGAAACATCGTGACCGAAACAACAGGGGGGCGCCACAAGACTAGCAGAAAATGCCGCTGATGTAACCCCTCGCGCACCCCGCGACACACGGAAGTACCTTTGTGTAGGGATATAAGTATCGCATCTTCCCGGGCTAGCCAGTTTCCACCGCCCCTCGGCGGATACCAGCAAGCCACCGTAAGCCGGCGGACTGCGCCGTCCGATTCCTCGACCACGGGTGTGAGACTGGGGGGCAGAGCTTCGATGTCAGCGCGGACGGCAGTTCCGCAAGCAAAAAACGTATGCGAGATCACACAAGAGATGGGGGCGTAGACATCACCGCGCTTACGGCTGTCGGTCGAGCGTTAATCACCATTCAACCATAAGTTTGGACGGAGCTGATCAACGAAAGGTTGCGAAAAGAGAAGTCACGCCTAGTGGCATCATCAACCGCCTCTCGACGTTCAGCCTAAACTGAGGCAGGGTGGGCCCTCGGACATTCGAAGTCCCGACCTTCCCATTTGCATTTGGTAGCCAAATTCCGTACTGCATCCCGAGCGAGGCGGAACAAGTAAGCGCAAGAAAATACTGAAAAAGCCCCACAAAGGCCGGGGGGATTCGCAAGGCGCATGGCAGGTTTTGGGAACAGATTCGGCAGCCCTCAGGGCCGGGACGCGTTGCCCATCATCAGCGCGAACAGCAGCGGAAGGTAGATCACCGTGGCCTGCAACACATGACGAGCCAACATTTTCGATCGCGGGCTATGCATGGGTAGCTTGAGAAGCGCCAGCCGCGCGCCG
>Ga0182015_10000606_pt1 | contig 51059 bp, 45 predicted proteins | sample 712P3MmetaG_FD_120478 | JGI IMG/M metagenome (GOLD analysis project Ga0182015, IMG submission 120478) | Permafrost microbial communities from Stordalen Mire, Sweden - 712P3M metaG | ecosystem: Environmental > Terrestrial > Soil > Wetlands > Permafrost | place: Sweden: Stordalen | collected...
CAGCCAATTGCCCGACCGGGCATGGCGAGAGAGGGTGATCTCGAATTGGCCGTCGCTCGCCCGGAGAACCTCGCTTGAAGTAAATCCTTGCCGGCCGGCTGCGTTGGCGATCGGGGCGCCCGCTGGCGAGAGCAGCGTCAATGTCCAATAGCGGGCAGACGGTATTGCGCCCTTCAACACATAATCGCAGGCCGGTTCGAATTCAGCGCCATTGCTGTCGCCACGGGCGACGAAGCTCATTCCTTCCGATTCGCTCAAGGACATTTCGCCCGAATAAGCAAGAATCGCGCGGGTGTAGGGATCGGTATCCGAAGTCCCGGTGCGCGGCCAGCCGGTCCATGGACCCGCGGCGATGGCCCCAAAGCCCTTGCCGCGCTCGACCACGACGAAGGTAACGGATAGGCCGAGAAAAATGCCAATGCAGCCGGCCGACAAGAATTTGCCTAGAATTGTGCCGTGCGCCTGGCTGCCTCTTTTCACCGTAATGGCCGCTTTGAGGCTCATCCACCGCCCCCAGCCGTAGCGTTGTCCGCGGGCGCTTGGATGTCCCGTCCGATTCCGCCGCCGGCAAAACCGTTTGCCGCGATGCCCGCGTCCCCACGGCGCTTTTGCATGGTCGTCATCGCGTCTTCGATGACGGCGAGCGCCGAAGCCGTGGCCGCCGGCAAACTGGCCGGCCGGCGTGGCGCTTCGGCGGCGGCGATCCCGGCGGCCGGCGGCAGCGGTGCCCCCGCTGGGGCCGGCCTGCCGGGCAAAGGCTTCAATTCAATGCCCTGATGCGCGTATTCCATGACGTCGTGCCAAGTTTGCGCGGGCAGTGTGCCGCCGGTCATATTATCCATCGGCGTATCGTCATCATTGCCGAACCAAATCGCGGCGACATAATTGCCGGTGTAGCCGATGAACCAGGCGTCCTTGTAGCCGTTTGTCGTGCCGGTTTTCCCGGCGGTCTCGATATTGTCGAGCTGCGCCCGGCGTCCGGTGCCGGCCAGGACCACCTGCATCATCATCGAAACCATTGTCTCGATCGTGCTTCGATCGATGATTTGGCGCGGTCGCGGCGCATCGCGGTCGTGCTGGTAGATCACTTCGCCGCGGCTGTTGGTGATCTCCACCGCCGAATAAGGGGGCGCGCGCAAGCCGCCATTGGCGAAAGTGGAATAAGCCGAAGCCATATCGATCACCGTGACTTCGGCGGCGCCGATCGGCAGCGAGACCGTATCGGCGAGAGGCGTGGTCAGCCCCATCATGCGCGCGGTTTCGATAATCCTGGCGCGGCCGCGTTTGGCGCTCTCGAAGATATTGTTGTGCCCTGGGACCGGATCGGCCTCGCCGATGGCAACCGACAAGCGGACCGCGACCGTGTTCAGCGAATGTGCCAGGGCCTCGACGAGCGGCAAGCGGCCCGCATAGGAATTCTTGTAATTGCGCGGGCACCAATCGCCGATGCAAATCGGTCCGTCGACGACGATCGTCGAAGGCTTGAATTTGCCGGTCATCAGCGCCGTCAGATAGACGAAAGGTTTGAAGGAAGACCCAGGTTGCCGTAACGCGTCCGTGGCGCGGTTGAACTGGCTCGCGCCATAGTCGCGGCCGCCAATCATCGCACGCATCGCGCCGAGCGGATCGAGAATCACCATCGCGCTTTGTTTGGCGTGATAGTCCGGGCCATGCTCGCGCAATGCATTCTCGATCGTCGCGTCGGCATGTTGTTGCAGATTGGTGTCAAGGGCGGTGCGCACGGTGAGCACGCGATCGTCGCCGAGCTTTTTTTCGTCGGCGAGTTTTTTCACCTCGTCATAGGCATAATCGAGATACCAGTCCGGGGTAAGGTCCCGGCTGCGATCGACAGGCGTCGCCGGATTGCGGAGCGCCGCGTAAATCTGCCCCTCGGTGAGGTAGCCGGCCTCGACCATATTGTTCAAGACGTCGGCTGCCCGCGCGCGGGCCGCTGGCAGATTGATATGCGGCGCGTATTTGGTCGGCGCCTTGAAGAGACCGGCAATCATGGCGGCTTCGGCAAGCGAGAGCTCGCGCACGGATTTGCCGAAATAGAATTCCGCCGCGGCCTGCACTCCGAAGGTGCCGCCGCCGAGATAGGCGCGATCGAGATAAAGCCGCAGTATCTCGCGTTTTGGCAGGCGGAATTCGAGCCAGACCGCGAGATAGGCCTCCTTGATCTTGCGGGCCAGCGTTCGCTGGTTTGAAAGAAACAGATTTTTCGCCAATTGCTGGGTGATCGAAGAGCCGCCCTGGACCACCGTGTCGGCCCGTGCGTTGACGGTCAAGGCGCGCAGCGTGCCGATCACGTCAATCCCGAAGTGATCGAAGAACCGCCGATCCTCGGTCGCGATCACCGCGTGGATCAGATTTGGCGGCAGTTCGTCGAACGAGACCTTGTCGTCATGCCTGATGCCGCGCTGCCCGACCTCCTGGCCATAGCGGTCAAGAAAGGTCACCGCGAGGTCGGTTTTTTTCAGCCAATCCTCGGAGGTCTCGAGGAAGGCCGGACCGGCGAGGGTAAGGGCCAGCAGGCCGAAGCCGATTCCGAGAGTGAGCGTCTCACAGGCGAGTTCGTTGAGGACGTGCCGCCAGCCCGCAAGATGGAATCCATCCATGAAGGCCGAAAAGGAGGCATATCTTTCCCGCGCCCGCTCCAACCCCGAATGGAGCGAGGAATCGACAAATGCATCGAGGGCAAGCATAGCCCGCGCAATTTTTTGGCGAAGATGCGCCGCTCGGTTACCATCAAACAAAGTTGTAGCTCCAACGCAAGCCGGCAAATGTGTTGCCGGAAACCTAGCTAGTTTAAGGCATCTTCCATGGCGATGGAAACAAGCCCTTGCGCCGATCGTCGCTCAATAACGATTATTCCAATTTCTTGGCGTAAACCGGACAGCGCGCGATTTTAGAAAGCCGGCGGCGGCGTCCACGGCCATTTCCTCGGCATCTTCCAGGCCTCCAAGGTTGCCCGAAGAGCTCGGGGAAGGGCGAGAATCGTTATCCCCATGTATTTTAGATGACCGGCGTCCTTAAAAAGCGCTTTGGCTTCCGGATTGACGGTCAGATAATGTGCAGAGTTGCGGATCGCTACGTCACATGAAAGAAGCGTGCGCGTGTCGACCATGGCCTCGTCGGCGAGCTTGGTATCAAGACCGAAAATGACGTGGCAAATGTCGTGGCTACGAAACAGCTCGGCGCTTTCTTCGGACAAATCCTTGGGGCGGAAGACCTTGCCGCTGTTAACGGCATAATACTCCGCTAGAGCTTCGGTGAAGGTCTTGTCCGAGTCTTGGTTCTGACACCTGCGGGTGGCGGTCTGGCGTCTTTGGGCAAAGGCTGACGGAGTCATACTTACTAAGAGCCGGAACAGGGGCGTTTCGTCAGGCTAAGTGCGGCGATGCCGCTTCGCGCGCCGAACCGGTCGACGCGGACGCCTGCCCGGAAGCAGCTAAGCCGCGGCCCGGCTTACGATGTCAGCTACGCGCGAGAACGCCGCCACGGGGGGTCGAGCCGTGGCGGCGCTCATGGCTGCCATTTGATTCTCGCCGGGCCTCTCGGCCGGGCCTTCGCCTGACAGCGTTACTCAGTACTTGGCGACCACCGGACTAGCGTATGGCCAGCCGAATTTATAGGTCAAGCCAACACGGCCGGTCTGCATGGTCTCTCTCGAAGAGTGGTTGGGAATAGCGAATGGAATGATCCCATTGACAAGGGAACCGAAGCCCGCGGAGTTGTAACCCAGCGTGCCCCAATCATAATAACGGTATTCGGCCCGCACCGTCCAATTGCCGTAGAAATTGTATTCGAGACCGCCGCCGACATCGAAGCCATAGCGGTTGGTGCCAAAAAAGTCGATAACCCCAGGCGCAAGGCCCGATACTGCTACTTGGCTGCGGATGTCGGCATAGGCAAAGCCGCCAATCGCGTAGAGGAGCAAGCGGTCGAAGGCGTAGCCGACGCGGGCGTCGGCCGATCCGAACTCGCGGATCGAGGTCTCCAAAGTATCAAGAGGTGGATTCGAGTCGTTTCCGGTGATGCCGGCGAAATTGTATTCGAGCTGCGCGCCAATCACGAGAGGCCCCGAAAACTGGTAGTTGAAGCCGACGTGAATGCCGCCGAACACCCCCGAGCTCCCGTAGGTGTCGGAAGACGAAAATGCTGGGAACGGCGCCGTGTCGCCGTCGACATTGACCGAGGTCTGACCCGCTCCGCCGCCGACCTGCACCCCAAGTTCGAAGCCTGTCCAGGTAAAGACGGGCAAAGGCGCGAGCGGTGCCACGCCAAGATCCGCCGCGAAGGTGGATGTTCCGGTAAATAGAACGCCAGCCGCCACGCCGGCCAAACACCGCAAGAAATCTCGCTTCATGGAATCGCTCCCCTCTGTCATTTCACGTTTAGCCGTCGTTGTCGGCATTGACTCTTACCACCAACGCAAAACCTAACAAGCGCGCTGGAGCCACAAAGCGGCGTTAATCGCACAACGAGGTTGCAATTTCGCGGTGTGTTGCATTTTTGTTGCACCTCCACCAGCGGACTTCTCGTGGGAAACCTCCGCGGATTTGGAACATTGCTCCGCCAGCGTGGTTGGGCTGTGGCCCGGCGGAAGAGTGCTAAAATCGAGACGCGCTCCTTATAGTCACTGCCGAGGTTGTTGGACCGGCGTCCACCCCCAGCGAGGCATCTTGCTCCCTCGGAATCCGAACTTGGATGAAGCGGATGGGCTGCGGGCGAAAAGCCACGACCAAAAAGCCCGGCAAAGGCAACGATTGTAGCTACAGCCATATTTGGACGCTTCCCGGTGCTTGGGCGGCCCGCTGGGCCAGGACCGACACTGGCGACGCGGCCATGCTCGCCCGCGGCAACCGTCCGCTTGGCCGGATTGCAGGATCGCGCGAACCGGCGTCTGTTCGAACGCCTCACCGAATTCGGTGCTGTGCGGGACGATTTTGATTCCCAGGTTTTGACAACTGAGAGGCTTCGCTGGATCCCGCTGTACGCCGCCAAAAATTTGTCTCTGCAGAACTGCAGTGGGAACTCGACGTTGCGGCGCGTTTCTGAAAAGACTCGGCCGTCAGAGCGCCAAATCAACCGCCGGCGCCGGTTGGGGACGAGCCAAGGAGACGATGGTCAATTTCCGTTTCATTCACGCCGCCGACCTGCATCTCGACAGCCCTCTCATCGGCTTGGCCAAAAAATCCGAGGATTACGCGGCACGCCTCGATGATGCCTCGCGCCGGGCCTTCGATAATTTGGTCGCGCTCGCCATCGAAGAGGACTGCCGGCTGATTGTGATCGCGGGGGATATCTTCGATGGGCAATGGCGCGACTACCGGACCGGCTTATTCTTCGTCGATCGCATGCGGCGCTTGCGCCAGGCCGGGATTCGCGTGGTCATCATCGCCGGCAACCATGACGCGGAGAATCGTTTCGCCAACCGCCTGGAATATTCCGATAATGTCAAGCTCATGTCCCAACGGCATCCCGAGTCCTTATTAATTGAGGAGCTGGGGGTGGCCGTTCATGGGCGAAGCTTTCCACAGCGCGACATCGTGGACAATATTGCGATCGAGTATCCGAGTCCGGTTCCGGGCCGCTTCAACATCGGCTTGCTGCACACCGCCTGTGGCGGCAGCGAGGGGCACGCCAGCTATGCGCCTTGCGCGCTCGCGCAGCTCGTCAATCATGGCTATCAATATTGGGCTCTGGGCCACATCCACAAACGGCAGGAATTGGCCAAGGCCCCCTATATCGTCTATCCTGGCAATCTGCAGGGGCGGAGCGTCAGGGAGACCGGCCCGAAGGGGGCAACGCTCGTCGAGGTCATCGACGGGGACGTCGCGCGAATCGTACATTGCCCGCTCGACGTTGTCCGCTGGATTGTCGAAGACGTGACTGTTGCGGGCATAGAAACTCGGGAAGCGCTGTTGCCCGCGGTTCGGGAGCGCGTCGAGCTGGCCTACGCCAGTTGCGATGGCCGCGCACTCGCAATGCGCCTGCGCGTTGTCGGTTCGACCCACTTGCACGCCGAGCTCGCCGCGACAGCCCCATCGGTGCGAGAAGAGATCGAGACGCTTGCCGTTGGCATCGCCAGCAACATATGGATCGAGAAGGTGGAAATTTGCACCTCGCCTTCCGCCGCCAGCGCCGATATCGATCCAACCGTCGCCGGCACGTTACGCCAGGCCGTGCAAAGTTTGGCGGCCGATCCCTGGCTCACCCTGCGCCTCGAAGCCCGGCTCAAGGAAATCAATATAAAATTGCCGGCCGGAGCGCGCCGCGACGAGCTTTTCCAAGTCCTGAGAATCGAAGGGCCGGAGAAAGCCCGCACATTGGCTCTGGCCATGATCGACCAGGGGCAGGGCTGATCCGATGCGGTTTGAGTCCTTCACGTTCGAGAAATATGGTCGCGTCGACAGCTGCACGCTGTCCTTTCCGCCCGGTCCCGGCCTCGCCGTGATCTATGGGCCGAATGAAGCCGGCAAGAGCACGAGTCTCGCCGCGATCGCGGATTTCCTGTTCGGCATTCCGCATAATTCGCCGCGGGGCCAAGTGTTCGGCTACGACCAGATGCGGCTGACCGCCGTCGTGGCCCTCGCCGATGGCACCCGTCTCTCGCTGCGGCGGCGGAAGGGCAGGGCGGGGCGTACCCTCACCAACGAAAGCGGACAGGGAGTGGATGAAGGACTCTTGGCCCGCCACCTCGGCTCGACCGGACGCGAACGTTTTTGTTCGCTTTTCGGCCTCGATCACAATTCCCTGCGCACCGGCGGGGAGCGTTTGATGGCGGCGGATGGCGACATCGGCCGGCTGATTGTCGAAGCCGGCGGCGGACTGCGGGCGCTGGTGGACGTGCAAGAAAAAATGGCGCAGGACGCCGATGCCTTGTTCGCGACAACCCGCGCCGGGCATCGGCGGTTCTACCGGGCGCTCGACGCCTACCAAGTGGCTGATCACGCCGCCACGGAGGGCCTCTTGACCCTCGACGCCTATGAGGAGACGAAGCGGCGTTGCGACGAGGCGCAAGGCATGGTCGACGAGATCCGGTCCAAACAAAAGGAAATCGCCGAATGGATTTTGCGGCTCCAACGTCTCGTCCGGGTGATCCCGACGATCCGTGAACTCGACGGCGTCGACAAGGAATTGGCGGCGTTCCTCGATCTTCCGCCGTTGCGTGACGGTTTTGCCGACGCGGCCAAAGAGGCACTGCAAGCGTTGAAACTGGCGGAAGCCGCGCTCAGTGAGGCGAAAGAGCGCCACGCGGCCCTGTCGGCGAAAATCGACGCCCTCATGCAGTCCGAGGCGATCTTGGCCGCGGAAGCATCGATCCGCGATATCGAGGAGAAGGCGGTCCATGTCCGCAAGGCGCGCGGCGATCGCGCCAACCGGCAAATCGAATTGGCCGAGATCAATGCGAAGCTGGATGTCGTCCGCGGTGCCTTGGGGCTTCCGCCCGATGCCGATCTTGAGGCAATGTTTCCGCCACCGGACACAATCGCGCGCGTGCAAAAGCTTGCGGCACAGGGCATCGAGCGCCGGGCGAAGATGATTGCGGACGAGAAGCAGCTTGCCAAAGAGGACGGAACTCTTGCCGGTTTGGCGGAGCGTCAAAGCGAGCGTCGTAGAGCCGGGACAAGTGAGCCGTTGGGGGCAACGATAGCGGAATTCGCCAACCTTGCGGAACTGTCCCGCACGATCGCAGGGTCGGAACGGAGAGCGGAGCGCATCGGCCAGGAAATCGCCAAGCGGGTCTGCCAACTCGGCTTTGAAAATAGCGATTGTTTTGCCGCGTGGTCCTGTCCCAACGGGGCCACGATTCAATCGGAGCTCGACCGGCGCACACGTCTCGACGACGAAATCGCCAAGATCGCCGAGAGGTCCGCAGCCGAGTCAGCGAAGCGCGACATGGCGGCCGGTGCGATCGAGCATCTGCTGCAGGCGAGAGAGATTCCGACGGACGCCTCCATCGCCCGGGCGCGCGGGGACCGCGAGGAGACATGGCGAGCGATCCGTGATCGCTATCTGAGTGAGCGGGGCGAGGATGTCGCACGCCGTCCTATCGGGGATCGCAAGGCCGATGTCGACCGGCATCGGCAACAGACTGAAGCGGCCGACAGTCTCGCCGACCGGAAATCGCTTGATGCCAAGCGGGTCGCCGCCCTTGACCTCGCGCACCGGCAGAAAGCCGAGGCTCTCATTGCGATCGAGAGCCTGGAAAAGCAACGCAAGGCGCTCGATGAGCGGCGGCGGAAGGATGTTCGCGCGTGGGAGGAGGCCTGGCCTGAGGCGGCAAACCGGCAGAGCGATCTTCGAAGATTGAAAGGTTTGGTCGAAGAGCGCGGAACCATCCTTGAGCGCTTTGCTGCGCTGCGCGCTCTCGGCGAGGAAGTTGACCAGCTTCACGCCGAGATGGCGCCGCGGCGTTGGGCTTTGGAACAAGCGGAAGCGCAGCTCGCTGTCGAAATCGGCGGCGCCGCATCGATCTCGGAGCGTGTGTCCGCCGCGTCGAAGGCGATCAAAATCCACGACGACGCCTATGCCGACTTTCGGCACGACGAAAAAGCAATCCGCGACGTGACTCTCCAGCGGCAGAGCACCAAGGCGTCGCTCGATGCTCTCCAATCGGCCGGCGCCGATTGGCGCACGGAATGGGCGCCAGCGGTATCGGCGCTGGGGCTCGCGGAGAGTATCGAACCGGAACGGGCGAACGAAATCGCGACGCAATGGGCAACGGCGGGTGGACTTCTTCATGGCCTCAAACTCACTCGCGAGCGTCTGCGGCGGATGGATGACGATGAGAAGGAACTGCACGAAAAGATCGAGACCGTTGCCTGCGCGCTCGACTTTGTGCTGCCGGAAGACGGCGTGGCGGCGGGCGGCATGCTGGCGGAACGGCTCGACGGCGAGCTGAAAATAGCGAGCGAGCGGCAGGTTCTCGCCGTTCAGCTGAAGGAAGCGATGGCCGAGCAGGACAGGAAACAGCAATCCCGCGAGGCGGCTTTGGCGAAGACCGCCGGTTTGTGCGGCGAGGCCAGGTGCGAGCCCGCCGATCTTGAAGCCTTGGCTCTACGCTGCCGGCAGTGCAGCGCGGCAAAGGTTCGCCGCCTAGCTCTCGCCGATACCGTCCGCCGGTCGGGCGACAGTCTTCCGGTCGGCATTTTGCGTGAGCAATCGGCTGGCCGCGATCTCGACAACATCAAAGCCGATCTCTTCCAAGCCGAACAAGATGCGACGCGGCTGATTTCCGAGATGGAGACCGCACTCAGCGAAGTCCAGGATCGGACGCGCGCGATGGAGAAATTTTCCGCAACCGGAGGAATCAACGAAGCGGTCGCGGCGCGCGAAAGCGCGACCGCGGAGATGCACGACGCGCTCGAGCGTTACGTCGAAATCTCGCTCGCGAAAGACCTCCTCTTGGCGGCAATGGACAAGATCCGCGCCGAGCAACAGGATCCCTTGATTCTTCGCGCCAGCGCCCTGTTTTCAGCTTCGACAAAAGCCGCCTTCGGCGGCATCGAAACCGATATCGATGACCATGGAAATCCCGTTGTCGTCGGACGGCGCGCCTCGGGCGAACGCGTGTCCGTGGCCCGCATGAGCGATGGGGCGCGCGATCAGCTCTTTCTCGCGTTCCGCATCGCGAGCATCGAGCAATATTGCGCGGCGGCCGAGCCGCTGCCTTTCATCGCCGACGATCTGCTCGTGCATTTCGACGACGATCGCGGTGCGGCGGCACTTGGGCTTCTGGCCGAGCTCGGCAAGACGACGCAGGTTATGTTGTTCACCCATCATCGTCATGTAAGAAAAGACACCGAGGCATTCGTCGCACGCAATGCGGCGAATGTAATTGATTTAGCGAGTGCTTGAGGAGGAACCGTTCGCATGGCCATCGCGCCCGCGCGAACGCCGCGCGGTCATCGCGGCGTCGCGCGGGACAAACAAATAGGCGGTCAGCTCATCTCCCAAGCGGAGGAATGAAACTCATCCGGCCAGTTCATAGCATCCATCCGATCAAATTGAATTGTGTACAATGCATGAATATATGCATTGAAGGACACTTGATGACGGCGGAAGTTTTGCAACTCGAAGGTTTGGCTTTCCGCATCGGCCTCGGGCAGCGGCTCATCGGTGCCGATCTCGGCGCCAAGACCATCGGCCTTGCGCTCTCCGACGTGGAGCGGCGGATCGCGACGCCATTGGAGACGATCCAGCGCACGAAATTCACGAACGACGCGGCACGGCTGGTCGCCCTCATGGAAAAATTCGATGCCGCGGCGCTCGTCATCGGCTTGCCGCTTAACATGGATGGGTCGGAAGGTCCAAGCGCACAGGCGGCCCGCGCCTTCGCGCGCAAATTTGGGCCGCTTTCGGCGCGCCCTTGCGTCTTTTGGGATGAAAGGCTTTCGTCCATGGCCGTCACTCGTTCGCTGATCGCGCAGGACGCCTCCCGTGCCAAGCGCGCGCGAGTCGTCGATAAGATGGCGGCCGCTTTCATTCTTCAGGGAGCGCTCGACCGGCTGCGCTGGCTTGGCCCAGCCGCGTGAGCAAGACCGTATTGTGGATTCGCCGGGGTTCCGCGCCCAAGGTTTCCTGGCGCCTGGCGGCAAGAGCAACCGAACCCTCAGGACACCAAAGCCGCGCCATTCGCCGGTTCTCCAGTTTTCACCGACTAGCCGCGGCTTCGCTCCGGACCATGTGGTCGCGCTCCGCATCCACTTGGTCGAGCAGAGACCGCAGATAGTCGGAGGTCCGATCCGTCCCCTCATCCTGGAACATATCCACGTGCCAGCCGGGGATCCGGTGAACGAAGAGTTGGCCCTTGACGAGATCGGACCAGCCCATATTCGGGTCGGCAAAGCGGGTCACGACATGGTCGCTCCGCACCACCACCACGTCGCCCCACGATGGGGATGCCTGGTAGCGCCAGCTTGCTTCTTCGAGATGGGGAACGAACCAGTCGTTGCCCTCGTCTTCCTCTCGCAAAGAAGCTTCGCGACCTCGCCGGCAAGAGGCGTTTGCGGGCCCGATTCAAAGCCCTGGCCGATTTGCGCGATGAGCGCTTCACGAACAAAATCGGGTGCGTGGCCGAACGCGGTCGAGCGCAAGAACGGTTTTGATGAGCGCGGCGACGCCGGATGCGATATCAAGATGGCCGATGTTCGTTTTGACCGTGCCGATCGCGCAAAATCCCTTGCGATTAGTGGTCGCGCCAAACGCCTTGACGAGACCGGCGATTTCGATCGGATCGCCAAGCGGGGTCGCGGTACCGTGGCACTCCACATAGGAAATCTCGTCGGCGGTGATATTCGCCACGGCATGGGCGAGGGCGACGACCTTGGCCTGGCCATCGCTGCTCGGCGCCGTATAGCCGACTTTCCTCGCCCCGTCGTTGTTGACCGCGCTGCCGCGAATGACCGCTCGGATCGGGTCGCCAGAGCGTTTGCGCGGTTGCGTCAGGGTCCGCGATGAATTTTTGGTGGGTGAGATCGGGGGCGTTAAGATAACCGAGCGCCAGCCCCTCGCCGCCGACATAGAGCTGCCCCGCCGCGCCTTCGGGGACGGCGCGCATTTCGTCATCGAGAATGCGCAAAATCGTGCTGGCGACGGGCCAGCCGATGGGGACTGGCGCATCGGCCGACAAATCCGGCGGCGCGGTGAAGGTCGTGGTGAAAGTCGTGTTCTCGGTCGGCCCGTAAACCGAGATGAAACGACTCGAATTAAGAAGCCGCGCCGCCTTCGCGACACGCGCTGGAGACATGACATCGCCGCCCGAGACGAGATAGCGAAGCTTGCGCAGCGGAGCCGGACGCTGGTCGATCATAAGGTTGAAGAGGCCGCTGGTTAGAAACAGGGTTGTCACGCCTTGTTCCTCGATCGCGGCGGCGATCGCGTCGAGGCTGAGCAAGCCTGGTTCTGAAATCACCAGTTCGGCGCCATTGAGCAGCGCGCCCCAAATTTCGAAAATCGACGCATCGAAAGTCAAGGGCGATGCTTGCAGGAAAATTTGATCGTCGGAAAATCGCATTTAGCCGGGATTTTTGACCAGCCGGACAATGGCGCGATGCGGGATCACGACGCCTTTCGGCTCCCCCGTGGAGCCGGAGGTGAACATGACGCAGGCGGGGTCCGTGCCCGCGACTTTCGCGGCCTTGCCCCGGCGGCCGACAGGCCCCGCCAATGGGGGGGCGTCAATATCAATATCGATCACCGGCACCGCCGCGGCGAGTTGCGGGAAGCGCCGCTGCGTTGCACCGTTCGATATGACGCACGACAATTTGTGCCTCTCGATGATATCGTGAAGGGCTTGCGGCGGGCTGCTTGGGTCGAGCGGCACGAACGCCCCGCCTGCTTTCAAAACCGCCAGAAAGGATGTGATGGTGGCGAACGAGCGGTCGAGGAGGATACCGGCGAGCGCGCCTTTTTCAATTCGAGCAGCGGTGAGCCGGTCGCAAAGCGCATCGGTCCTTGCATCGAGGTCGGCGTAGGTCAACCGTTGCGCGCCGCTCCGGAGGGCGAAAAAGCCCGGCTGATCCGTGGCTAGAATTTGAAACCACTCGGCACGGTGGCGAAATCGTTACCGAACATCGGATCGCCTCAAAAATACCCCCCGACAAAAAAAACGATTATGATCATAAAATGGGCTGGGAGGCCACGAAAACGGAATGAGAATTTTGTTAGTTTCGTTTACGCTTTTGATATATGGTTGATTTCATCATTTATTATATCAGAATTACGGCTGAAAATTGCGCTGCATGTTGTTGATGGTCTTCGAACTGTGATATATATACATAATCACAGCGAGAGAGTCAACAGATAATATATTTATATATGATACTGTACTCGTAATATGGCCACCAAATATTTATTCGTATATTATCCGACTTTGGGCGCCCGCTCGCTCGTCCCGAATGCCTCGTTCAATGCGGGCGGGGGTCGCGTTCCTGCCTTTCCTCAAGGAATACAACAGGGACGAGCGCGAAGCCAGGGGCCGCCGGACCCCGCCCAAACTCTAGCGGCAAAGCCTCAAACTCATGCCGTCAATGATCTAGAAGCTTTGGCCCAAACAACGCGTTCCCGCCCCCAATGCCTCGAAGGCGCCGGCGCCGCATTGCGGGCGGCAATTCCTGCTTCGAATTTGTGCCGCACGAAACACAATTGCAATCGCCATTGCATAAAAGCCGCATGAGAGTTCACAATCGGGACGGCACCAATTACACTCAAGCACGTCCATTCGTCATTCCGCATGAAGCGGGTCAGTACCCTAGCATGAATCGGGCCTAGCGGCTCGAATGTTTCAAATAGACAGGAAGCATCCGTGGCGCCGGAGACAGAATTAATGAAAACAACGGGCGCGCGGCGCCTTTTCGGGCTGACGCTCATTGGTATTTGGCTCTCGGCGAGCGCGCCTGGCGCTGTTTGCCAAGGAGTCGTGAAATCCAAGCATGGCGATTGGGAACTGCGCTGCGAGACGCCGCCTGGCGCGGCACGGGAGCAATGCGCGCTCTTGCAGAGCGTCGCAGCGGAAGATAAGCCAAACATCAATCTGACGGTCATCGTTCTCAAGACAGCGGACGGCAAGAGCCGCCTATTGCGGGTCATTGCACCGCTGGGCGTGCTTCTTCCTTCCGGATTGGGGCTTAAGATCGACGATATCGATGTCGGACGCGCTGGCTTTGTCCGCTGCCTTCCAACCGGATGCGTAGCTGAGGTGGTCATGGAGGATAAGCTGATCGATCAAATGAAAACCGGCCAGAAGGCCACCTTCATCATTTTTCAGACCCCGGAAGAAGGAACCGGCATACCGCTCTCCCTTGCCGGCTTCAAGGAAGGCTTCGATGCCTTGCCGTGAATGCGGCCGGAATGCGATCTGGCGGCCAGTGCCGATCCCCCTCGCAAAATCCATCCTGGCCGCGCCGGTGGTGCTGGGACTTGCCGGCTGCGGCGGCCATCTTGGAAATTTTGACATGCCCGATACCGGCGGCTCGAAACTTGCTAGTCTGTTGGGATTTAAGAGTAGCGACGCGCCGGCGGCGCCTGGAGCCGAGGTCCGGCATATTTTCTGCCCCGAAGTCCTTATTCTCGAAGGCACGGCGGCAAGCCAAGCTTATGCCGGAACGCCGCCTTCGAGCGCCAATTTGCGTTACCAATCTGCGCTCGACGATACGGCGCGCGAATGCACGCTCGACGGCGATCAACTTGCGATCAAGATCGGAGTCGCGGGCAAAGTGCTGCTTGGACCCGCGGGCAGCCCCGGCAGTTTTAGCGTGCCGGTCCGCATGTCCGTTCTTCGCGAACGCGATAATCAGCCCATCGTAAGTAAGCTTTATCGCGCCGCCGTGACGGTGGCCGCTGGCGAGACCCGCGCGGATTTCACGGTCGTCTCCGAACCCCTCCGCGTGCCGTTTATCCAGGACCACGCCGAAGACGATTATACGATAAAGGTTGGCATCGACGAAGGCGCGAGCACCGAAAAGGCCGCCGCCAAACACGCCAAACCTTGAAGCCGCGCGAATTGCGAGGCCAACGATCCGGCCGTTTGCGGCAGTGGGAACTTACGCCAAGCGCATTGACAAGAAGGCATCGTGCGCTAACTTTTAAGGCGTCAGATCAGAAGGCCCCAGCGGAAAAGTCCAGCTCGCGCACGATGTGTCGAGCTGGCGCCGAAGGCGCAACCGCCCCGGAAACGCTCAGGCCCACGGACCGCTTGGGGATGACACTCTGGAAAGCGGCCTCCGACTGCGACGGCACCGCGTTTTTCCTTCCTTCGCGTCCCAAAAGGCGTATTCTTTCCGCATGACGAAATTGCTCGACCGCGCCGTTGACGCCGCCCGCGCCCTGCCCCCCGAAATGCAGGACGAAATTGCTTACATGCTTCTGCAATTTGTTGGAGCGGAGCAGCCGGTGATCCCATTAACTCACGCTGAGCGATCTTCGCTTGAAGCGTCACTTGCGCAGGCCGAGCGAGGCGAGTTCGCGACAGACGAACAAGTGCGTGCCATTTGGGCAAAGCATGGCCTGTGAGGCTGCGTTATACGCTTCGCGCCGCTGCCGAACTCGATGAGGTTCTGGCCTATATCAAGGAGCGCTCGCCGCAAGGCGCGCGTCACGTACAGGCACGCATTCAGGCCGTCATCAATCTCTTGTTGCAGTATCCCGATGCCGGTCAGCTTACGAACAAGGGCCGCTTGGGCCGCGTTGTCGCTTCTCCGTATTCCTATCTGATTTTTTATACCGCGACCGAGGACGAAGTCATTGTTCACGTGGTACGCCACAGCTCCCGCAACCCATCAACGATGCCGGAGCGAGCATAGCGAACCCTGTGCAAGCCCGCGCTTTGCGCATTGACAAAAACGCATCGTGCGCTAACTTTTAAGGCGTCAGATCAGAAGACCCCAGCGGAAGAGACTGGCTCGCGCACGATGTGCCGAGCTGGCGCCGAAGGCGCAACCGCCCCGGAAACGCTCAGGCCCACGGACCGCTCGGGGATGACACTCTGGAAAGCGATTTTCCATTAAACATGGAAAATCCACCGAAGGCGGAAACTTCGCGCGAAATTGTTGTCGAGCGAGGGAAATCTTTCAGGTTCCGAGACAGAGGGGGCAGCGCGGGAAGGAAACGTCCCGCGAGGCTTTTGCTTTGTCCGGCCGGGTGCTCTAATGTCTGCTAGCCTATCAGCCGCCGCTGCCATCGGCGAGCTCGCATGCACGCCGCTTTACAATTTGCATCGCGCCCTTGGCGCCCGCTTGGTGGGCTTTGCCGGCTACGCCATGCCGGTGCAATATCCCTCCGGCATCGTTAGCGAGCACCTTCATACCCGGGCCCGGGCGGGGCTGTTCGATGTGTCGCACATGGGCCAGGCGATTCTTGCCGGACCACAGGCCGTGCGCCGTCTGGAAACTTTTGTGCCAGGCGACATCGCCGCCCTTGCTCCAGGACGGATGCGCTACACCCAGTTGCTCGATGCAGAGGGCCACATTCGCGACGATCTGATGGTGACGCGGCTTCCTGACGAAGCCGGGCGCGAGCGGCTTTTCCTCGTCGTCAACGCCGCGACCAAAGTAGTCGACTTCGCCCATCTTGCCGCCGAGCTGCCGGATTGCGCGCTGATCGTTCTCAATGATCGCGCCTTGCTCGCCTTGCAAGGACCAAAGGCCGCCGAGGTTTTGCGCCGGCATGTTTCATCCGCCGCGGCCGAAAGTGTTTCGGCGATGCCGTTCATGTCGGCCAAAAGCTTGCAGTGGCATGGCGTCCTTCTCAACATTTCGCGTTCCGGCTATACCGGCGAGGACGGTTTTGAGATTTCGATTCCGGCGACGGCGGCGCCTGGCTTCGCCCAAGAATTGCTTGACGAGGCGGATGTTCGCCCGATTGGCCTCGGCGCCCGCGATTCGCTCCGGCTTGAGGCGGGCCTCTGCCTTTATGGCCATGACATCGATAATACAATCGGCCCTGTCGAGGCGGGATTGATGTGGTCGATTTCGCCGCGCCGCCGTGCCGAAGGCGGGTTCATCGGATACGAGCAAGTAAAGTGGGCAATCGATCATGGTCCGTCGCGCTTGCGCGTGGGATTCTTGCCTGAAGGCAAAGCGCCGGCGCGGGAAGGCGCCGGCATCGCCGCGCTCGACGGCCAAATCATCGGCCGCGTTACTTCGGGAGGCTTTGCGCCGAGCCTTGGGCGGCCGGTCGCGATGGGCTATGTCGATGCCGCGCACGCCGCGCCCGGCATGGGAGTCTGCTTGATCGTCCGCGGCAAGCCGCTTGCGGCAAAAATCGTTCCCATGCCTTTTGTGCCACACCATTACTTTAGGGGGGGCTGATGACTACGCGCTACACCAAGAGCCACGAATACGTCCGCGTCGAAGGCGGCATGGGCGTCGTCGGGATCACCGATCATGCGCAAACCCAATTGGGCGACGTTGTTTTTGTCGAACTCCCGCCGATTGGCCAGCGCTTATCGAAGGGCGACGAGGCCGCCACCGTTGAAAGCGTCAAGGCCGCAGCCGAAGTCAGTGCGCCGGTGTCGGGCACGGTCGTCGAGATCAACGGCGCGCTTGCCGATTCGCCTGGCCTCGTGAACCAGGATCCTACCGGCAGGGGCTGGTTTCTTAAAATCGAGCTGAGCGACGCCGCCGAAGTCGACAGCCTGATGGATGAGGATGCCTATCGCGCGTTTCTGCAGGCCGCGTCCTAAGGCATCTCCCTCGCAAGGTGGATGAGTCATCATTTAACGCAAGTGCGCGGCCTTATTTTTACGCCGCCGAGAGTAACATTTGAGGTAATAAAGATGCGTTATCTTCCTTTAAGCGACGTGGACCGCGCCGATATGCTGGCGTGCATCGGCGTGAGTGGCATCGACGCGCTTTTCGCCGATATTCCGAGGGCCAAGAGGCTCGAATGCGATCTCGATCTGCCGGCGCGCAAGACCGAAATGGAGGTGGAGCGCATGCTCTCGTTGCTCGCCGCAAAAAATGTCGCGGCGGGCGCGGTGCCGTTTTTTGTGGGGGCCGGGGCATATAAGCATCATGTTCCAGCAAGCGTCGATCATCTGATCCAACGCTCCGAATTTCTCACCAGCTATACGCCCTATCAGCCCGAAATCGCGCAAGGCACATTGCAAACCATTTTTGAGTTCCAGACCCAGGTCGCGGGTTTGACCGCGATGGATGTCGCCAATGCCTCTATGTATGACGGATCGACCGCGACCGTCGAGGCGGTGGCAATGGCGCACCGCCTTACCAAACGGCGCAAGGCCATATTATCGGGCGGTCTTCATCCGCACTATGCCGAGGCGGTTCGCACCTATGCGGAGATGGCCGGCGACGATTTTTTGGTGCTTTCTCCCGATATTCTCGGGGCCGAGACATTCGATACCCTTGTCGACGCGGACACTTCCTGCGCCGTGGTGCAAAACCCGGATTTTTTCGGCAACCTCCGCGATCTTTCCGACGTGGCAGCGATTTGCATGGCAAAAGGCGCGCTTCTCGTCGCGGTGTTTACCGAGGCTGTCTCGCTCGGCCTCGTCAAGCCGCCGGGGGCGATGGGCGCCGATATCGTTGCTGGCGAAGGACAGTCCATCGGCAATCGCTTGAATTTCGGCGGTCCCTATGTCGGCCTCTTCGCCACCAAATCAAAATATCTACGCCAGATGCCGGGGCGCCTCTGCGGCGAAACGGTGGATGCCTCGGGCCGCCGCGGCTTCGTTTTGACCCTTTCGACGCGCGAGCAGCATATTAGGCGCGACAAGGCAACCTCTAACATCTGCACCAATTCCGGTCTCGCCAGTCTTGCCTTTTCGATTCATCTGACCTTGCTTGGCGACGCGGGCCTGCGCCGTCTCGCGCGGATCAACCACGCCAATGCGGTCGCTCTCGCCGACCGAATTGCGGCGGTGAAAGGCGTCAAAGTGCTGAACGAGACGTTTTTCAACGAATTCACGATCAAGATCGCGGGCGACGCAGCGGAGGTGGTCCAACGCATGGCGGAAAAAGGCGTGCTTGGAGGGGTTCCCGTCTCGCGGCTTTTGCCGGGCAAAGGATTGGACGATCTCATCCTCGCCGCTTCGACGGAAGTCAACACGGATGCCGATCGCGCGGCCTTCGCGGAAGCCTTACAAGGAGCGCTGTCATGCTGATGCGGCAAACGTTCGGCCCGCAAGCGGCCGAGACCGAGGGTCCGGGTGCGAAAACCTTTACTGGCAATCGAGGCCTCGAAATCGAGGAAGGGCTAATCTTCGAAACCGGGCGTTCGGAGATTTCCGGCGTCGATCTCGACGAGCCCTTGCCTTTCAAGCATCGGCTCGGCGCGCTCGAGCGGCAAGAACCGGCGGGCCTCCCGGGCTTGAGCGAACCGGAGACCATGCGCCATTACGTGCGGCTGTCGCGGCAAAATTATGCGATCGACGCCGGGATCTATCCGCTCGGCTCCTGCACGATGAAGCATAATCCCCGCCTCAACGAGGCGATGGCGCGGCTGCCCGGCTTTGCCGATATTCATCCCTTGCAACCGCAATCCACCGTGCAAGGCGCGCTTGAACTTATCGCCGAGCTCGCCCGGTGGCTGATGGTCATGACCGGGATGGACGCCGTCGCCATGTCGCCGAGAGCGGGCGCGCATGGCGAGGCCTGCGGCATGATGGCGATCAAGGCCGCCATCGCGGCCAAGGGCGAGGGAGAAACCCGCAAAATCGTTCTCGTGCCGGAGTCGGCGCATGGCACCAATCCGGCCTCGGCGGCTTGCGCTGGATTTGCGGTGCGCCCTGTCCCGGCGCGCGCCGACAGCACGCTTGACCCGGCCGAGGTCAAGCGCAGGCTCGGGCCGGATGTCGCCGCGATCATGCTGACCAATCCCAACACTTGCGGGCTGTTCGAAAAGGATGTGGTCGCGATCGCCGCCTTGGTGCACGAGGCCGGGGCGTATTTCTATTGCGACGGGGCGAACTTTAACGCGATCATGGGCAAGACGCGTCCGGGCGATCTTGGCGTCGATGCGATGCATATCAATCTGCACAAGACCTTCTCGACGCCGCATGGCGGCGGCGGACCAGGCGCCGGACCGGTCGTGCTCTCATCAAAGCTTGCGCCTTTCGCGCCGGTGCCGTTTCTGCGCCGGGGGGAGAACGGCTTTCATCTCGTTGAGCATAAAAGCGAGGCCCCCGATTCATTTGGCCGGATCGCGGCTTTCCATGGCCAGATGGGGATGTTCGTGCGCGCATTTGCTTATATGCTCTCGCATGGCGCTGGCGGCTTGCGGCAGGCCGCCGAGGACGCCGTGCTGAATGCGAATTATATCCGCGCGAGCCTTAAGGATCTGATGTCCGGACCTTTCGGCGACAGGCCGTGCATGCACGAGGTTTTGTTTGACGAGACATGGCTGAAGCCGACTGGCCTGACGGCGTTCGATTTCGCCAAGGCGATGATCGACGAAGGCTTTCACCCGATGACGATTTATTTTCCCCTCGTGGCGCATGGCGCGATGCTGATCGAGCCGACCGAATCGGAATCAAAGGCCTCACTCGATCTTTTCGTCGCCGCCTTGCGCGATCTGGCACTTGCCGCGACGCGCGGGGACATCGAGCGCTTTGCCGGCGCGCCTCATTATGCGCCCCGCCGCCGCCTCGACGAGACCCGCGCGGCAAGAAACCCCGTTTTGAAATGGACGAAGCCGGCGGCGTGAATGGCGGGATTTTGCGAATTTTCACCTCGGGGACATTGATATAAAGACTTGCTTATATCTTTATTGCCTTCTGCGCAGGAAGCTGTTATACCAACGCTCATTGGATGTGCCTCACGTCGTCATGCCCGGCCTTGAGCAGGTCAAGCCCGGGCGTGACGCCCGGAAGGCCGATAGGTCATTTGTCCGCTAGACTCAGTTGTGTAGACCCAAATCCTCATTCCGGAGCGCCAGGAGCCCATGACCCACACGCCGCATGATTACGCTATTGCCAACATCGAGCTTGCCGCCTGGGGCCGCAAGGAAATCGCGATCGCGGAAACCGAAATGCCGGGGTTGATGGCAATTCGCGCCGAATATGGCGCGAGCCAGCCGCTCAAAGGCGCGCGGATCGCCGGGTCGCTCCATATGACGATCCAGACCGCGGTGCTGATCGAGACGTTGAAGGCGCTCGGCGCCGATGTCCGCTGGGCCTCATGCAACATTTATTCGACCCAGGATCATGCCGCCGCGGCGATCGCTTCGTCCGGCACGCCTGTGTTCGCCATCAAGGGCGAAAGCCTCGTCGATTATTGGGATTACACCCATAAGATTTTTGAATGGAGCGAGGGCGGCACCCCTAACCTCATTCTGGACGATGGTGGCGACGCCACCATGCTCATTCATCTCGGCATGCGCGCCGAGGCGGGCGACACGGCTTTTCTCGACAAAGCGGGCAACGAGGAAGAACAGGTTCTATACGCCGCGATCAAGCGGCGGCTCGCCTATATTCCCGGCTGGTACGCCAAATGCGGCCATGCCATCAAGGGCGTCAGCGAGGAGACGACGACTGGCGTCCACCGGCTTTATATTATGGAGCGCGACGGCAAGCTCCTTTGGCCCGCGATCAACGTCAACGATTCGGTCACCAAATCGAAGTTCGACAATCTTTACGGCTGCCGGGAATCGCTTGTCGACGGCATAAGGCGCGGGACCGACGTGATGATGGCCGGCAAACTCGCGATGATCGCGGGCTTCGGCGATGTCGGAAAGGGCTCTTCTGCTTCGCTGCGCAACGCCGGTTGCCGCGTGATGGTTTCCGAGGTCGATCCGATCTGTGCCTTGCAGGCGGCGATGGAGGGCTATGAAGTCACCACCATGGAAGATGCAGCGCCGCGCGCCGATATTTTTGTCACCTGCACCGGCGATGTCGACGTCATCACGCTCGACCACATGCGCGCGATGAAGGATCGTGCCATCGTTTGCAACATCGGTCATTTCGATTCCGAGATCCAAGTCGCGGGCCTGCGCAATCTGAAATGGCACAATGTCAAGCCGCAGGTTGACGAGATCGAATTTCCGGACGGCAAGCGGATCATCCTTCTGTCGGAAGGCCGCCTCGTCAATCTCGGCAATGCGACGGGACACCCTTCCTTCGTGATGTCGGCTTCGTTTACCAATCAGACCCTTGCCCAAATCGAGCTGTGGACCAATCAAGAACAATATGGGCGCAAGGTTTACACCTTGCCAAAGCGTCTCGACGAGAAAGTCGCACGCCTCCACCTCGATAAGATTGGCGCGAAGCTGACCAAGCTCACGTCCGTCCAGGCGGCCTATCTCGGGCTTCCGCAGACTGGTCCGTTCAAGCCAGATCATTACCGCTATTGAAATTTTAGCGCCGGCAGCTTTCGGCGGCCTTCCGCGCCTGCCTTAAGGCCGCCATCTTTGCACCATCTGGACGATGGCTCTAAGGAAGCCGGCGGAGGCCCAGGATCCCGGAGGAAACGCGGACGCACTGGTTTTTAAGGGAAAAGTGAAATGCGCGGCGAAACAGCGGTCGTGCCGCCAGTTGCATTTCTTCCGCGTTCGTCAAAATGGCGGCCCTAGGAGCCGGCGAGCAGGAAATCGCCGATGGCACAGAAATATTTTGGAACGGACGGCATTCGGGGCATCGCCAATGCGGCGATCACGCCCGAGCTCGCCATGAAAGTCGCCCAGGCGACGGGAGTCATGTTTCAACGCGGCGAATATCGCCATCGGGCGGTGATCGGGAAGGACACAAGGCTTTCGGGCTATATGATCGAAAATGCCTTAGTCGCGGGATTCACCTCGGTCGGCATCGACGTGCTTTTGCTCGGGCCGGTGCCGACGCCGGCCGTTGCCCTGCTCACCCGTTCGATGCGAGCGGATGTCGGCGTCATGATTTCGGCCTCGCATAATCCTTACGAAGACAATGGCATCAAGTTGTTCGGCCCGGACGGATTTAAATTGCCGGACGCGATCGAAGCGAAAATAGAGGCGGTGCTCGATCAGTCGTCCTTGCTCAAATTATCGAAGCCCGCCGACATCGGCCGCGCCATGCGGGTCGAGGGCGATCGCGCCCGCTACATTGAGTTCGCCAAACGTACCCTGAAACGCAATCTTACGTTCGATGGTTTGCGAATCGTCGTCGATTGCGCCAATGGCGCCGCCTACAAGGTCGCCCCCGAAGCCTTGTGGGAATTGGGCGCCGACGTCGTGCCGATCGGCGTCGAGCCGGACGGGTTTAATATCAATCGGGACTTCGGTTCCACCGCGCCAGGAGCGCTTGTCAAGAAGGTCCGGGAGGTGCGGGCGGATATCGGTATCGCGCTCGATGGGGACGCCGATCGCGTGCTTATCGTCGACGAGACCGGCAGGCTTGTCGATGGCGACCAATTGATGGCCGCGATCGCGCAGAGCTGGAAGGAGGACGGAAGATTGTCGCGGCCCGGGATTGTCGCGACGCTCATGTCGAACCTCGGCCTCGAACGCTATCTCGAAGGGCACGGGCTGTCCCTCGCCCGCACCGCGGTCGGCGATCGCTATGTGCTCGAACACATGCGGCAACAAGGGTTTAATCTTGGCGGCGAGCAATCGGGCCATATTATCCTCCTGGATCATTGCACGACCGGCGACGGACTCGTTGCCGCCTTGCAAGTCCTGGCAATTGTCAAGAGCCAAGATAAACCGGTAAGCCAAGTCTGCCGCCGGTTCGATCCGCTGCCGCAAGTATTGCGCAATGTGCGGTTCACGGCCGGACAGCCTTTGGCGGATGCGGGTGTCGCGCGCGCCATCGAGGATGGCCGCGAAAAGCTTGGCAAAAGCGGCCGCCTCGTGGTGCGCGCGTCCGGCACCGAATCCGTTATCCGGGTCATGGGCGAAGGCGAAAAGCTCGATCTTGTCGCGAGCGTCGTCGATGAGGTTTGCGCGGCGCTCGCCGCCTTGGCGCAGGCGGCGTGACGGAACCAGAGGGCCAGCTCAGCGCCCGGCGCGATGGCGAGGCGATGGCGCGAACATCGCGCGGCACTCTGGACTGAGCTCGGCTTTCCGCCGCGCTAGGCAACTGGCGACCAGCGCCTCGTCAGGAATCTCATCAGGGCAGAGACGGTAAGCGTCATCCTCACATGCCGCCTGCTGCTTTGACCGCAGATCGGATTGGCTGAGCGCGGGGCTTGTCATGAACACGGAGAGGATAGCCAGCGTGAGCGCGGATTGCATTTGCATTGCGATAGGCCCTTACCTTTGAAGGATGCGGGTGACGGCGATCATTTGCATGGAACACGATCTCTTTTAAGCAATTCCTATCACGTCCCTTAATTTAGCGTCGGCCTGATCGTGTAATTGCCGCGCGGGGGACGACATTGGAGCATCTATGGCTTTGCGTCCGCCGCCCGATCGTCATGTGCCGGTTGGCGTTAAGCCGCCTGTTATTCCGGCGAGGCAATGTATTTCCGAAAGCCTTCGGCGCGAAGCCGGCAGGCGGGACACGAACCGCAGCCATGACCCCAATCGTGCCTTATCGCGCGCTCGCCGAGGTAGCAGCTATGCGTCGACTCTAAGATGAGATCGACGAGCGCGGTTCCGCCTAGCGTTTCCGCGAGGCGCCAGGTCGCGGCCTTGTCGAGCCACATCAAAGGTGTTTCAAGAACAAATCGCGTCTCCATGCCGAGATTCAAGGCGAGTTGCATGGCTTTCACGGTATCGTCGCGGCAATCCGGATAACCGGAAAAATCCGTTTCGCACATGCCGCCGACAATATGCTTGAAGCCGCGCCGGTAGGCGAGCGCCGCCGCTAGCGTCAAAAACACGAGGTTGCGGCCTGGCACGAAGGTATTGGGCAGGCCGCGGGAATCGACCACGATCTCGACATCGTGGGTCATCGCCGTTGTGGAGATTTGCGCAAAAGCCTCGATGCGGATCAAATGATCCTCGCCCAGCCGCTCGCGCCAAGCGGGGAAATTTTGGCGCAGCAATTCGCGGATCGTCGCGCGTTGGTCGAGCTCGACGCGATGTCTTTGGCCGTAATCGAATCCAATCGTCTCGACAAGCGCATGGCGATCGAGCGCCAAGGCAAGACAGGTCGTTGAATCCTGGCCGCCCGAAAAAAGGACGAGCGCCCCCGCCGCGGCTTCGGTCATCGCGCGGCGCCCTTGCCGACAAAAAACCGGCCCGTGTCATCCTTCGCCAAAGCGATCGTACATTCAAATTCGACGAGACGGCGATCATTCCGCATGACGACTCCACCTATAAGGGCACTCCACGCCATAAGCCTTGAGACCATCGAAGTTCTCCAAGGCGATGTTGCTCCAATAACGGCACAAGCGTAGGATCTGGCGTACAGGATCCGGGCCGTCGTAATAGGCAAATTTGGACGTTATTTCTACGCGACGAACACTCTAGAGATCGAATGCCGTCGTCAAATTCCCACGGCTTAATTCCGTAGCCGAAAGCGCGGCGATGCGCTTGCTCCACCAATCCAGCACGGTAAGCATTCCTCCTCGTTCCAGTCAAGAGATCGGCAAGCCTTCGATGCGGGGAAAGCGGCGTTGCCTTCGCGGGTTACTGGCCGCACTCAGCGGCCCTGACCGGCGGCCGTGTTGCGCGAATCTAAGTTCGGTGGTTCGGAGGCTTTGCTTCGGTACCGAAAAACCTTCCCTCAGATCCGCCGCGCGAATGTCTAGCTATTCATGAACTGATCAATAGCGCCGCCATTGCCGGCAGCGGATTCGCCGGGCAGAAACGCGTCGAACGCGGCCCAGAAGAGCGCGCGCAAGGGTTCCCGCTCCATCAGGATTTCGTGACGGGCGTGCCCCAATGTGAGGCACTTGGCGGCCTTGAGGCGGCTCGCGAAATATTCCGTCGCGGCGGTATCGGCGACGCGGTCGGCGCCGGCCGCGATGATCAAAACCGGGGTCAAGATCCGGCGCGGATACGCCGCATCCTCGAAGCGCCGTATGAGGCGGAATGCGGCATTGATCCAGCCTATCGTCGGATCGCCGATGGCAAGCTCGGGCGCCGCCTCGATGATCGCGGCCGCGCGCGCGTGACGCCGGGGATCGGACGTCAGCACATTGCCCTCGAACGCCGCCGACATGTACGGTTTTGGACCGCCGCCAGGCACGAAACGGCGGCCCTGTCCGAGCAGCACGAGCGCCTTGGCGAATATCCGCATGGCGCGCCGGAAGCGCAGCCCATGAATGTCGATCATTGGCGCGGTCAGCACCATGCGCGCAAAAGGAGAGCGGCCGCGCGCCTTGGCAAGCGCGATCGCCCCGCCCATGGAGTGGCCAAGCGCGAACCACGGGGGCCGGCAGTACGGTTCGAGGACCTGTTCCACCAAGGCATCGAGATCGCGCTCAAAATCCCGGAAATTGCCAATATGGCCTTTGTTTGGATCCTTCGCGAGCCGGCCGGAGAGGCCTTGCCCGCGCCAATCCAGGATCGCGACATCGAAGTTCCGGCTCAGCAATTCGCCGACGACTTCAAAATATTTTTCGACGAATTCCGCACGTCCCGGCAAAATCGCGATCGTTCCGGCGCAAGCTGGCCCGCAGCTCCAGCGCGCTGCCCGCAGGTTCCAATTGTCTCGCGCCGCGATGGCCGAGACGATGGCGCCGGGAGGCGCCGGATTGTCCAAGATCGTGCAAAGTTCCATCATGAATTTTCGCTTTTCCAGGGCAAGCCTCGGAAGTGATAACGGCCGGCCGCCGCTTATGCCGGAAAATATTACCGACGGAATTTTTGCCTCCCTCCCCCTCTTGCAATGCCAAACCCTTTCCCCACATCAACTATGCGCGGGCCGCTTAAAGGACGCGCGAGCGGCGTGGGCGCAGCATCGACAATGCTCAACTCGCGCCGCCTGTGACTGTGGTGAACACCTCGTCTCGCTTCATGCAAGGAGTATCGTGAGATGCGTCAGTTTGATCTTTCTCCGCTTTATCGCTCGACCATCGGGTTCGATCGCTTGTTCAACATGCTCGATCAGGCCGCAGGGCTCGAAACCCTGCCGGGCTATCCACCCTACAATATCGAACGCACCGGCGAGAATGCCTACCGGATATCGGTGGCGGTCGCCGGTTTTGGGGTAACCGATCTTTCGATCGAAACCAAGGAAAATACCCTCGCCATTCTCGGCTCGCGGGAACGCGAAAGCGAGCGCGAAACGGCGAAGCCGGAAGTGCTGTACCAGGGAATTGCCGCCCGCGCATTCGAGCGCCGCTTCCAGCTTGCCGATCACGTCTATGTGACTGGCGCGAGCCTTGAAAACGGCTTGCTACACGTCGATCTAACACGAGAACTCCCCGAGGCGCAGAAACCGCGTCAAATCCCGATCGGGACCGAGGGTGCGAAGGCGCCGATCGCGACACCGATGGCAGCATAACTCCGCGAGCCGGGCAGCTCCCCTCCCGCGCCGGGCAGCAGTGGAAGGGCGTCTCGCATGAGGCGCCCTTTTTTGCGTCGTGAACCGGCAGCCGGCGGCGAATGTCCGTTGTCCCCGCGATCAACGACGCGGGATCGAGGCGATCTTCGCACGCGAAAGCCGTGGGCGCGCGCGTTGCCGTATTTTGCTGCGGCTGCTGCATGGAGTCCGCGAATTTTTCGCCGCGCGCGCAATTCCGGGAAAACTCAAACACGTGTTGTCGTTGCTGCATTCGGCGCGCGCGGAAGGCTTTATGATTTGCGGTGTTTGGCGCGCGGATGATGGGGTGTGGCCCCTATGTGGGGATGATCGGGCGCAGGTTTGAGGCAGCGGCGGCACGCGAAGCCGCTTGGCGTTGCCATTGTTTCGATCTCCGGCGCATGCGGGCAAACAATTGCAATTGCTTTGAGAGGCCACGCCCCCGGCGTTGCGAGGGGAGTGCCCGGATTGAATTTGCGCAGTTGGCAAAGCTGAGCCGTCAGATCAACTCTGGTTGGGGCCGGAAGGCGGCGTCTGCGAACGACCTGAGTCGATCAACGGCAAAATCCCAAGTGAGACACGTCCCCGTTTCGATCGAGCCTTTTCACGCCGGGCGGGATCGCCTGAATCCACCCTCATGCCGCGCGTTCAAAAGAACAGGTTACGCTCGCCATCTGCGCCGGAGGATAGCCATCCCCGGCCCGAAAGCCGGGGATGGCCGATGGGAAGCTCATCGCTCGCCGTCTTCATCATCCTCAGAGCGGAACCGCACGAAACCGTGATAAACGGACTTGGCGTCACGGTAAGTTCCGATGATCACCCCCGAGTCATTGATCTCAGTGGGGAACGTGGCAGTGGAGCCCGGCGGATCGAAGACGACGATGGTGCCGCTGGGGTGTCTCACAAAGCCGTGTGGGAAAAAGTACCCCGTGATGGCGCCGGCCGCGTTGATTGCGGAGGGCGTGGTAGCTGTAGAGCCTGGCGGATCGAATGTAGTGATGGTGCCATCGGGCGTCCGCAAATAGCCGTGCGTACCGCTGCAGGTTGAGTCAGAATAGACCCCCGCAACCTCGCCGGCGGGATTAATGCCTCCGATGGGTTCCGTGTTTCCAGGACACGAGCCCGGAAGGGTGATCGTCGTTACCTTCTCGTCCGGGGTGCGTATAAAGCCCGCAAAAAGTATGGCCGGAGTGTCATAGTCTCCAACGATTGTCCCAGATGGATTGATGGCGATGACTTCGGTTCTGGTAGAGCCCGGCAGGTCAATCGTCTTGATGGTGCCGTTGCGGTGCCGCACGAAGCCATGCTCCGCGAAGGGCGGACCGAAAACAGCATACGACCCCGCGATCGCCCCCGCCGGGGTGAGGTCCGGAGGCGGACCGCCAACATTAAATATCGGAGCGAGTATTTGGCCAGCTGGCGCGGCGAAGGTGACGAAGGTTCCTTTGCGGTGCCGCACGAAGCCCCGGGCACCTACAAGCGAAGATACACATGCGGCTGTGTCGCAATATGCGCCCGCGATCTCCCCGTCCGGGTTAATGGAAGTGGGCGTCGTCAGTGTGGAATCCGGCGGGTCGAAGGTCGTGATGGTACCGTCGGGAGTCCGCATGAAGCCGTGCTGCACGCCGCTGGCGTTTGTGTAATATCCGATGATCAATCCGTCCGGGGTGATTCCCGAGGGCGTGGTCGCTGTGGAGCCGGGCGGATCGAACGTTACAAACGTAAACGTCGGGGCTCCGGCCCCTGCCTCCAACGGCAAGCCAAGACCGAGAAACATCGCAACGGCCAGTTTCCAAGGCCTCGGACTATTCAAGAGAGGCGATGTAAGGATGCCTCTGGAAAGGCTGCGCAAAAGGACGAATGTTCCCCCCCCCGTGTGGCCCGCCAAGCAACGCCCGGAGGCCTGCCGGAAAGACTTTCGCCGGGATGCGCGCGCAAGACTGCTACTGCTGTGCATGTATGAGCCCTCCTTTAAAGCGTGCCACAAGCCGCGCTTCTTTGGCAGCCGGGCACTGAGTTTCTCGCGCTTTGCCGCGCTCGACTGGCGTCGCCCAGATGATGGCGGCTGGCCCCACCTTCTGGCGCGATCTGGTACTCAAACCATAAATTTCGTTTCCTCGCACCCTCTGTTTGGGGGGTGCTGCTATGCTGCATCGCCGCAGTGCACGGGCGGCTCGACTTGGCCGGGCTGGCAAAGCTGAGGCACGTCAGGTTTCAATCGAGCCTTTTCACGCCGGGCGGGATCGCCTAAATCCGTGCTCATGCCGCGCGTTCAAAAGGACCGTTCAAATTCGCCGTCTGCGCCGGAGGACAGCCACGGCGCCGCCGCGCCCTTGGACGATCCGGACGCCGGACAGGATTTGGCCGCCGAGGGCGCTCCCGCCTCGGTCCGCCATGGCGCCGCCACCATCCGCCGCTTCTGGGAACACGCGCCGAATGGACCTGGCGTCTACCGGATGATTGCCGCCAATGGCGAGGTTCTTTATGTCGGCAAGGCAAAAAGCGTCCGCAACCGGATCGCGAGCTACTTGCGGGCGTCCGGCCACACCACCCGCATCGCAAGGATGATCGCGCTGACCGCGTCGATGGTTTTCATCTCGACTCGGACCGAGACCGAGGCGCTGCTTCTCGAGACGAATTTCATCAAGCAAATGAAGCCGCGTTTCAATGTCTTGATGCGCGACGACAAGTCGTTTCCCTATATCTTGCTCACCGGCGATCATGCCGCGCCGCAACTCGCCAAGCACCGCGGCGCGCGCAACCGGAAGGGCGAGTATTTCGGTCCTTTCGCGAGCGTCTGGGCCGTCAATCGCACCTTGAACGCCTTGCAGCGCGCCTTTCTCCTTCGCACCTGCGAAGACAGCTTTTATGCCAATCGCACGCGCCCCTGCCTTCTCTATCAGATCAAGCGCTGCTCCGCCCCTTGCACCGGGGAAATCGGCGAGACCGAATATGCCTCACTCGTGGCCGAGGCGCGCGCGTTTTTGTCCGGCAAGAGCCGCGCCGTGCGCGACCGGCTCGCGGAGGAAATGGCCGCGGCCTCGGCCGTGACGGAGTTCGAACGCGCGGGCCGGCTGCGCGACCGCATCGCCGCGCTCTCCGCCATCCAAGGCGCCCAAGGCGTCAACCCCAGAACCGTCGAAGAGGCGGATGTCTTCGCCATCGTCGAACAAGCTGGACAATTTTGTGTCGAAATCTTTTTTTTCCGCACCTACCAGAATTGGGGCAATCGCGCCTATTTCCCACGCGCCGACAAGAGCCTCGCGCCAGACGAAGTCCTCGATTCCTTTATCGCCCAGTTTTACGCCGACAAGCCGCCGCCGCGCCTCATTTTGCTTTCCCACGAAATCGAGAACCGCGGCGTGCTGGAGGAGGCCTTGCGCGAACGCTCCGGCCATGGCGTTGAGATCGCCGTGCCTCGAAAAGGAGAAAAAAGTGATCTGGTCGAACAGGCCCGGCGAAATGGCGGCGAGGCCTTGGGACGCAAATTGGCCGAGGCCGCCTCGCAGACAAAGCTGCTCGCCGCGCTTGGCCAGGCCTTCGGCCTCGCCCGCCCGCCCCGCCGGATCGAGGTCTTTGACAACTCCCATATCATGGGAACAAACGCGGTCGGCGCGATGATCGTGGCTGGCCCGGACGGGTTCATGAAAACGCATTATCGGACGTTTAGCATCCGTAATTGCGATTCGGCGCCGGGAGACGATTATGCCATGATGCGGGAAGTCCTGCGGCGGCGTTTTGCGCGGCTCATGAAGGACGACCAAGCGGTGCCCGCCAAGGCGGGGAAGACCGGGACAGAGGGCGAGGGCAAGGCGGTCTTCCAAGATAGGCCGGACCTCATCCTTATCGATGGCGGCCAGGGGCAATTGGACGCCGCGCAAGATGTTTTTACGGAGCTTGGCGTCACCGGCGTGGCGGTCGCGGCGATCGCCAAAGGCCCGGATCGCGACTCCGGGCGGGAGAGTTTCTTTATGGCCGGGCTGGAGCCGTTCAAGCTATCCCCGCGCGATCCGGCGCTTTATTTCGCGCAGCGGTTGCGCGACGAGGCGCATCGTTTCGCTGTCGGAACCCATCGGGCGCGCCGCAAAAAGGAGTTCACCAAAAGCCCTCTCGACGAAATCCAAGGGGTCGGCCCGGCGCGCAAGCGGGCGCTTCTCCACGCTTTCGGCACCGCCAAGGCGGTTTCCCGTGCGGCCCTATCCGATTTCGCCAAGGTTCCGGGAATAAATGCAGCAACCGCACGGCTGGTCTATGATTTTTTTCACGAACGTGGCAGACAATAGGCTCACCATACGTTGTCGGCGCGGCCGGTTCGGCGCGGCGGAGCGCGCATAGCCTATTGACATAGCCTCGGAGAGAGTGTTTCCCCGGCCATGGCGATTACAATCCTAGCGAGAAGTCCGGGCCTGACCTGGAGCGTGCCCAATATCCTCACCTATGGGCGGGTCGCGGCGGTGCCGGCAGTGGCCGGCTGTCTCTTTTGGCCCGAGGTTGCATGGTTGCGCTGGATCGCGCTCGGCATTTTCATTGCCGCCGGAATCACCGATTTTTTGGATGGTTATTTGGCTCGCGCGTGGTCCCAGCAATCGCGGCTCGGCCAGATGCTCGATCCGATCGCCGACAAGTTGCTCGTCTCCGCCGTCCTGATGATGCTCGTCGCCGATCACACCATCGCCAGCTATTCGCTGTCCGCGGCGATCGTCATTCTGTGCCGGGAGATTCTTGTGTCCGGGTTGCGCGAGTTCTTGGCCGAGCTTAAGGTCTCGATCCCGGTGAGCAAGGTCGCCAAATGGAAGACGCTCTTGCAGCTCGTCGCGCTCGGCTTTCTGATCGCGGGTCCTCCGGGCGACGAGATTGTTCCGGGACTGACGAAAACCGGCCTGGCCCTGCTTTGGCTTTCCGCGCTTCTCACGCTCTACACCGGTTGGGACTATTTGAAAGCGGGCTTGAAGGAAATCATCGGCGAGCCATCATGAAAGCCCTCTATTTCGCGTGGGTGCGCGAACGCATCGGCAAGGCCGACGAAGAGATCGCGCCGCCTGAAAACATCAAAACCGTGGCCGAACTCATGGGATGGCTCGGCGGCCAGGGGGAAAACTATGCCGCCGCCTTCGCGCATATCAAATCGATGCGCGCCGCGCTCGACCGCACCCATGTCAAGCACGACGCCTTGATCCAGAATGCGCGCGAAATTGCTTTCTTTCCGCCGATGACCGGGGGGTGAGGGCGTGGCGGCGCGGCTTGTCGTGCGGGTTCAGAAGGAAAGCTTCGATGTTGCGGCCGAAGCCGCCCGGCTGACGCAAGGATGCACCAATATCGGCGCGCTGGTAAGTTTTACCGGGCTTTGCCGCGACGAGGGCGGCACCCTCGCGGCGCTCGAAATCGAACATTATCCCGGCATGGCGGAAGAAGAGATCAACCGCGCCGCCCTTGAGGCGGCCTCCCGCTGGCCGCTCGAAGCCGTCCTCGCCGTGCACCGGCATGGTTTGATTTATCCAGGCGAGCCGATCGTTCTCGTGGTCACGGCGAGCCAGCATCGCGGCGAGGCTTTCGCGGCGGCGTCTTTTCTCATGGACTACTTAAAAACCGAGGCGCCGTTTTGGAAGAAGCGGCATTTGGCGGGCAAGGGCGCGGGCGACTGGGTCGAGGCAAAAGCGCAAGACCAAGCCGCCCCGCAAAAGTGGCGGGCGTGAGACTTTTGGCATTGGGTCAATTTGGATTTCGGCTAGCTGCCGTCTTTGGGCGCTAAAAGCGCACACACGTCGACCTTAGCGCCAAATGTGACGGTTCGATAGACGGTTCGACGTGTCGCGATGATATCAACTTGGAACTGAAGTTATGCTTTGAGAGGACGCATGAAGCTAATCAGCTTTCAGATAAAGAATTACAAGGTAATTGACGATACGAAGCCTGTGAAGGCCGATCCAAGGGTGATCGCCCTTGTCGGGAAAAACGAAAGCGGAAAGAGTTCTGTTTTAAAGTCTTTATGGAAAAGCCGGAATGTCGCTGGAGCGAAGTTCGATAAACTCTACGACTATCCTCGCGACACGTATTCAGGCGATAGGAAGGGCACGCAGGAAGTAACCATCCTTCGTTTTGAGCTTTCTGCCGCGGAGATTGATGAAATTGTCTCCCAACTGCCTCACCCACCCCGCGAAAGCCCTAACGTAGCGACTTACATCACGTGCTATGCTGGCGAAGATCAAGTCAGCAGCAAAGTCACGTTCGACGACGGCGTAGAAGCTATGACGCTGGGTTCGGAAGCGTGTCTTGCTATCGACGCCGTTGCGAACGCTCTTTCTGCTACTGGAGCGGATGTGGCTGCATCTGTGACTTCGGCGGCATGCTCAGAAAAGGCCAAGATCGACTCCGAGCAGCCGATCTGGAAAAACGAAACTACCGCGGCGCTCGACTCATTTGCCAAGACCGTGGACGGATGGATCGCAGCCGATGCAACCCGCGCGTCAGTAGCAGTTTCCGAGCGCGAAGCTCTTACTGCACTAATTGCGCAGGCCAAACAGGGCGACCCCTGGGTCAAGGCCCGCTCATGGGCGCAAACAAACCTCCCGACGTTCATCTATTTCGACAATTACGGGCAGTTAGAGACGCGGATCCATTTACCGACGTATCTCGCCAAGAAGGATTCCTCGGATGCAAAGATACGAACGCAAACAGCATTGTTCGAATGGAGCAATCTTGACCCCCAGGAAATCCTTGAGCTTGGGCGCCCGAGGACGCAGGACGACGCGGATGACCAGGTGCATCGGCGCCATGAAAAACGGCGCGCTCTCTTAGACTCCGCCTCATTCGGCCTCACAGGAGCCTGGATTCAATGGTGGAGCGAGAAGCGCCATAAGCTACATTTTGACGTTGATCGTCCTGAAAGTCTCGGATGAACGTAATGAATTTCCCATCCCCTTTGAGGAGCGCAGCCACGGCTTCCAGTGGTTCTTTTCCTTTTATCTAGTCTTCCTTGTAGAGTCCAAAAAGGCTCACAAGGATGCAATCCTTCTCCTTGACGAGCCCGGTTTACATCTGCACCCAACGCTGCAATTGAAGCTCATCGAGCTGTTTGAGCGCATCTCGGAGACTAACCAGCTAATTTACAGCACCCATCTACCATTTCTCATCGATGGCAATCACCTTGAACGGGTTCGGACCGTTTATCTCACGGGGCCAGAGCCGCAGAAGACGGTTGTGTCCAACGATGTTCGGCCAACTGGTGATCGGGACACCTTGTTCCCGCTGCAAGCCGCTTTGGGCTACTCGATCGCCCAGACCCTTTTCCTCGGCAAACGCTCTGTCATTGTTGAAGGGATGACCGATTATTGGATCATCAAGGCGCTCGATAACTGCCTTTCCACGCGCAGCGGCGGTGAGTCACTTCACGAGGACACAATTCTCATCACTGCGGGGGGAACGTCTCGCCTCATGCCTCTGGCATCCATAATGCTCGCGTCAACCGGCGTGGGAGAACGCCATCTCATCGTCCTTCTCGACAGCGATAAGGAAGGCCGCAACGCCGCCCGCCGGTTCGAGGACGTGTTCCGGGACGCCTCATCGATTCTGATGCTTGGCGCAGCAATTGGTGTTTCTGAGGCGACAATCGAGGACCTTGTGCCCCGCGAGGCTTATGTAGAAGTCGTGAAAAAGCTGGGATATGAGGTCGCCCTGAACGATGAAGAGAAGTCAGCACCGACAAACGTCAAGGCCATGGAAATGGTCTTCCAGCGAAAGAATTTCGGGAAGTTTGGCATGCCAGATAAGGCCGCCGCCGCGCTCGCTCTGATTGACGCCTGGGGTAAAGATCGTGCCACAATCCCGGCAGCGACCAAGGAAAAAGCTCGGGCACTGTTCGAGGCGATCAACGCGAGCTTCGATAAAAATCCGACCTGAGCCCTTGAGTCGCATCACGTTACAGATGTAAGGTCCTTCTGGATGCTCTAGCCTCCAGGATAAAGGTCCGGTCGGGGTCACAAGCTGAAATTTAAATGACCCGCGAGCAGTATTTTCAGGCATTGACTGACGATTTCATTTCCCAGCGCCCGTTCGCGCCCTGCTGCCAATAGGTCAGCGCGAAGCTCAAACTTTTAAGCTTTTTCCATTGCGCCCGCGCAGCCGCGAGTTCCTCCGCGTTGTTGCCGTCGAAACCGCGCGGGCATAGGTCCGCGCGGGCCAGCGCCATTTGCGCCCCCTCGATAAAGAGCCTGAGCCCCGCGCTATTGGGGTAGCCGGCGCGCCAAGCGGGAAACATGCCTATGTTGTAATGGGGTTTTAGCGATGTTTCGGTGATCCGCACGGCCAAGCAAAAGGTGGTGGCCAAGGTCGCGGTGGGGACTCCTTCTCAAGTCTCCACCCGAGCATTGATGCTATGACGATGCGCGCGTCGCTGTTAAGCAGCGCTCCGCCGCAAACCTAATCAACGTTTCGACTCTCCACTCGGTTCATAATCCCACGGCTTGCGCCTGCCGGTTCGGTCTTGCGGTCTCCAAAGAGATTCGGTAGCGAAGAGGACAACGAAAATCCGCTACAACGGCTACCGGTTCCCAGCTGAGATCATCGAGCAGGCGATCTGGCTTTCATCTCAAGATCACACTGAAGCTTCTTGCCCCGCTTGCATGGCTGGCGTGCCCCGGTGCTTCACGAACAGATCGCCTTGCCGCATTTTTTAATGTTGACGATCTTGGCTTCCAATTCGTCGTAGCCGACGGCGCCGACGGCGACGTCCTCGCCAATCACATAGGTGGGCGTGCCGGTCACCATAAGCGATTTGGCTAGTTTGCCGGACTCCTCGATGCCCGCGGTTATACCCGGCGCGGCGGCGTCCTTGGCCAATTTGTCCATATCGGCCCCGAGATCCTTGGCAACGCCAAGGGCTTCCGCCTTGCCGACGGGACCGCGCGCGCCAAGAAGCTTTTGGTGAAATTCCCAGAATTTTTCGCCCTGGAATTGCCGGAGGAATGCGTTGGCAATCTTCGCCGCCTCGACGGAGCCAGGGGAGAGAATCGGAAAATCGCGCAAGACGACGCGGAGATCCGGGTTATCCTTCATGAGCCGCGCAAGATCGCTCAAGGCGCGTTTGCAGTAACCGCAATTATAGTCGAAAAACTCAATCAGCGTGATCTTGCCCCCTGGATCGCCGATCACCGCCTGATTGACCGGGCTAAAAAGGGTGCTGGACGGATCCGCTACGGCTTTTTCGCGGGCCTTTGCCTCGGCGGCTTTCTCGCGCGTATCGAGCACGCCGATCGCTTCGCGCAGAACTTCAGGTTTCTCTAATAAATAATCCTTGATAATCGCCTCTATCTCGGCTTTTTGGCCGGCCGAAAAGCCTTCCGCGCGCGCTGGAAAGAAAGCCAGCGCGAGAAAGGCGAGCGCCAGCGCCGCAACGCCTGCGCCACGATAGGTTCCGTGACGGCAAACGCCATGGCGAAACCGGCCAAGGTGCAAGCTTGATGCTGGGTGACTTCGCCAAAACACGAATCTTCCTCCTGAATTTAAGTCCGGCTATCTTAGTGCACCGCCGGTCATTTGGAAATATCCTTGCGCTCGAAACCAAAGCCCGCCCGATCTTATTGGCTCCCATTCCGAAAATAGAGAGAGCTTTGCAACGCGGCGGTATTTAGGCGCGATAGGCCGGGAAGACCTTGAATATGACAAAAGACTCAAATTTGGCGGACCTCGCGCGGTCGAGGATCCCTTTGTCCCTCAGATCAAACGTCGCGCCTTTCATGGCCTTGGATGTGCTTGCCGGCGCCACCCGCCGGGAGCGCGAAGGGCAAGACATTGTTCATCTCGAAATCGGCGAGCCCGGCGCGCCGCCGCCGCGCGTCGTGCGGGAAGCCACCATCGCCGCCCTCGATGGGCGCCGGGTCGGCTACACCGAAGCGCTCGGCCGCCCAAGCCTGCGCGCGCGGATCGCGCGGCACTACCGCGACACCCACGGCGTTGCGGTGGCGCCCGAACGAATAGCCGTCACGACCGGTTCATCGGGAGGCTTCGCTTTGGCGTTCCTCGCGCTTTTCGATGCGGGCGCGCGCGTGGCGGTCGCCGCGCCAGGCTATCCCGCGTATCGCAACATCCTAGAAGCCTTCGGCATCGAAACCGTGACCATTGAGACCGCGCGGGCAAGCTGTTTCACGGTGACCGCGGAAATGATCGTGGCCGAGCATTTAAAAAATAAGCTCGACGGGATCTTGCTGATGAGTCCAGCCAATCCGACCGGGGCGATGATGAGCCGCGAAGTCTTGCGCGGCGTTTGCGAGACCTGCGACCGGCTTGGCATCGCCTTTATTTCTGATGAGGTTTATCATGGGCTGACCTATGGCGAGGCGGCGGAGACCGCGCTCAAATTTTCATCCCAAGCCGTCGTTGCAAATTCCTTCTCCAAATATTTCTGCATGACCGGCTGGCGCATCGGCTGGCTGGTGCTGCCCGAGCATCTCATCCGTCCAATCGAACGCTTGCAGCAAAGCCTGTCCATCTCGGTCCCTTTTTTGAGCCAAATCGGCGCCGAGGTTGTTTTCGACGCGCAAGAAGAATTGCAGGCTGTGCTTGCGGGCTATGCCAGAAACCGCGAAATCCTTCTCAATGAATTGCCCGGCATGGGGTTTCAATTCCTGCCCGCTGAGGGCGCGTTTTATCTCTATGCCGATATTTCGCGGTTTAGCGATGACTCACTCAATTTCTGCGCCAAGCTGCTCGACGCGACGGGGGTCGGGACGACGCCAGGCCTCGATTTCGACCGCCGCCGCGGCAACTCGGCGGTGCGGCTGTCGTTTGCTGGGCCCGAAGGCGATATCGTCGAGGCGATGCGGCGGCTAAAATCCTGGCCGCGATGAGCGGGCGGCCTTGATCCAAAGCCAAGACGGCGCGGGGCCGGTTGTCTTTTGGGCCGGATCTTTTGTCTGGTTCAGGGAGTGGCGGCTTGGTGAGGCTAACCCACCAAATCGAACCGAGCTGCAGCACTCGCATATTGCAAATATCAAGAAATCTGCTCAGCGGTTTTGCGACAAAAAATCGGGGTGTTTTGAGAAGCCGCGCGCAACGAGTTCGAGGCAGCCGCCGCGCGAAAATCAAAAGTTCCCCTACAGACGCGATTTAACGTAATGGGGCTTATGCGGCTTTCGCCCAAGTGAGATTTCTCAGCCCGCATCGCCTGATGACCTTAAAACTAGACTTAAGGTCACATGCTTCGCGAGATATTCCCTTCGAGCAAGACGGTCCTCATTGGACGAGTACGATTTAAAGGGGGATGAGATCGGTATCGAATAGGCCCAGGCGGAATACTCTGTTGCTTGTCTTCCAGAACACCTGTTGGCGCTCAGCCGCGCTCGGAAGCACGTCCTCGACGATCTGCACATGCTCTTTGATCCCGTATGGGATCGGACCGTAATCGGAGCCGAACACCACTCGGTCCACACCGCACATTTCAACCGCGGCTCGCAGTCCAATTGGGTTGAACCCCATGGAGTCGACCAGGATGTTGGTCTTGAAGTAGTCGGATGGCGGCCGCTTGTTCGTGTAAGGCCTGCCGGCCGGCGGGTTGCGGACCCCATTGTAGTTGAGGTGCCAATTGAATTCGAGGCGTCCAAGGATCGACGCGAGTTCACCGCCCATGTGGACGATCAGCACCTGCAGCTTCGGGTGACGATCGAACACGCCGGAGCCGATCATCCGGGCGCCGTTAACGGTCGAGTCGAAGGGTCGGCCAACCGCCTCGTTGAGGCGGTACTGCATGAGCACCTCGTGCCCGACCGACAGCATTGGTGGATGAATGTGGACCACGATGTCATTCGCTGCCGCAAATTCCCATAACCATTCTGCCTTGGGGCTGTCGAGGAAGGCGCGTTCCGAGCCGTCGCCGTAGCTGGACGCCACCGCAATCGCCTTGGCGCCCCCCTGACTGATCATCTCCTCGACGATCGGCCGACAGCTCTCCTCGAGCGCGTGTGCGTTGGCCATCAGCGCGAACTCGCCGGGATAGCGATCCCTGATCTCCCGGTATTCGTCGTTCAAGAACTTGAGGGCCTCGCCGGTGCTGACTTGAAGCAAATCCTGCGCAAACCAGACCACCTCGCCGCCATTGCTGGCAACGCTGTGGGTGACGCCGCCCTCGCGCTGCTTGGGCATGGCGTAGTCCAGATCGAAAAACTCGCGATAGCAGATCAAGTCCTGAGGGTTGGTCTGCGGGAATTCTTGTTTCGGGTCGTATAGGCCTCGCTCCGCCATCCTGGCTGCGAGCTTGGGTCCGATCGGGTGCCGGTGGGTATCGACGATTGCGTGGTGTTCCGTTAAGTTCGGCGGGGTCATGGTAGCCTACCTAACAGTTGGCTTACAGTTGTAGTAGCTTGTACTTGATCTTACAGACGGTGCCTTTTTGGAGGTGGCTAGTTTGCTGCTCATGGTGGTCAGGCAGCGATCATTTTTTCCCTTGCAATGGGGATGGCGTCAAGGAATGTTTGCGTCGGCGTCTTACCGTAACCCATGAATGCCCGTCGCGTAGCGAAACTCAAGAGTTTTGCAACGACAGATACCGCTGGTGTGCGGGCTCCCATCATGCCGGACGCGCCGCGTCGATCCGCGCGTGCTACTCGCGCTTGACTATTTTGACGGCAACCGGCTTTTTGATGCCGAAGTGTTTTCTCGCGTTACTGTCATTGTGCGCCGCGGCGCGCCCAAGTTCGCTCTCAAGATCGTCGAGCTCCGCCTTGCTTTTGAGCTTTGGCCGTTCGGGATCGTTTCCCGTGACCGGCTGATAGGCGAGACTGTCCGGCGGCGGCCGGGTCTCGCGGACAAAATCCTTCGCCTCCGGGACGTCGGCCCAAATTTTCGTGTGCATCAAGGTGTCGAGCGGCGAGCCGCCCGGATTTGCCTCCTGAGCTTGAGCAAGAGGGCCAAAACCAAGACAAAGCCCGGCAAGCGCCGCCAGCCTCAGGGGCCGCGCGTGAAGGGAAAGGCGCCAGTTTTGTTGCATTTCAGCGGGCCTTTGGTTGCCTATCGGCATAATCCAAGTTTATTGTGTCGGAACCGCGACGAAACCGGCGCGGATTTTGCCGTACAAGAATAGGCTTTTTGCGCCGCACGAAAGCGTGGGAAATCCAATGAGCGCTAGAAAAATTAAGCGCTTGGCGGCAGAGGAGACCGGGCGCGAGCTCACCCCGCCAAAGCTTAAAGACAAAACCTGGGCCAAGGCCGGCGCATCGCCAAATCGCGCCGCGGCCAAGCTTGCGCGAGCCGTTGCGGCTGACGCGGCTGCGATCCCTGATAGCAAGGATCCGGCGTGGGGCGCTGCGGGCGACAGAAGCACGGTGGCCGCGCCCGCCGCGGCGGCGCCGAACGCTTTGCGCGAAACGGCGGGACCTGACTTTGAACGCTTGTCTTATAATTTGGCGCGGCTCGTGGAACAGGGCGGCAGAACGCTCGCCGCGTATTTCAAGCCGTCGGAAAGCGACGAGGCCAAGAGCAATGTGTCAAACGGAGTTGGCGACGCGGTTCGTTCGATCAGCCGCATTGCCGAACATTGGTTGAGTGACCCCGCCCGAACCCTTGAAGCGCAATCCTCCTTGACGGTAAAGCTCCTTGGTCTTTGGGCGCATAGTTTGCGCCAGATGTCCGGCGGGTCCGAAAATCCGTTCGTGCCCTATGACCCTTCGGACAAAAGGTTCGCCGCGCCGGAATGGCGGAAGAGTCCGTTCTTCGATTTCCTGCGGCAGGCGCACGCCATCGTCTCGCACTGGGCCGAGGATCTCGTTTTGCGCTCGAACGATGTCGATCCGCGGATTCGCGACAAGGCCAAATTTTATCTGCGGCAAATATCGAGCGCCCTTTCGCCGTCCAATTTCCTCGCCACCAATCCCGAACTTCTCAAGGAAACCTGGGCGTCGAGCGGCGACAATCTCGCCCGTGGCGCCGCGCTGCTGGCGCAGGACATGGAGGCCGGCAAAGGCACGCTTAAAATCAGCCAATGCGATTCCTCGAAGTTCGAACTCGGCGTCAATATCGCGACGACCCCCGGCAAAGTTATCTTTCGCAACGATCTCATGGAACTCATTCAATATGCGCCGGCAACCGATAAAGTTTTTAGGCGGCCTTTGCTGATCGTTCCTCCGTGGATCAACAAATTCTATATTCTCGATTTCAACCCCGAAAAAAGTTTCGTGCGCTTCGCAGTCTCGCAAGGCCTCACCGTCTTCATGATATCGTGGGTTAATCCCGACACGCGCCATCGCGACAAGGGATTCGAAGCCTATATGTGGGAAGGCATTTATGCCGGGCTAGATGCGATTGAAAAAGCGACCGGCGAATCCGAGGTAACCGCGATCGGTTATTGTATTGGCGGGACCCTGCTGGCCATGACGCTCGCCTATATGGCGGAGACCGGCGATGGACGGATCGCGAGCGCATCATTCTTCACAACCCAGACCGATTTCAGCCAAGCCGGCGATCTAAAGATCTTCGTCGACGAGGAGAGTTTGCGCGCGCTCAAGAAAAAAATGGCGGCGACCGGCTATCTCGATGCGTCGGCGATGGCTTCGGCCTTCAATATGCTCCGGCCGGAGGATCTCATCTGGTCCTTTGTGGTCAATAATTACATGAAGGGCAAGCCGCCGCCTGCTTTCGACCTTTTGGCATGGAACTCGGATTCGACAAGGATGACCGCGGCAAACCATCTTGAGTATTTGCGCCACTGCTATCTCGAAAACAGGCTCTCGAAGCGCAAGGCGAAGTTCGGCGGCAAGACCCTCGATCTTTCGAAAGTCACGATCCCCGTCTACCATCTGGCGACGCGCGAGGATCATATCGCCCCGGCGAAATCCGTCTTCATCGGCGCCAAGTTTCTTGGCGGCAAGGTCCGTTACGTGCTCGCCGGTTCCGGCCACATAGCGGGCGTCGTCAATCCGGCGGGCAAGCCGAAATACCAGTATTGGCGGGGCAAGGCGCCGGCCGGCGAGTTCGAGGACTGGTTCGCGGCCGCAACCAAACACAAAGGCAGCTGGTGGGTTGATTGGATCAAATGGATCACGCGCCAATCGCGCAAGCAAGTGCCGGCGCGCCTGCCGGGCGATGGAGAGCTGGCGCCGATCTGCGACGCCCCCGGCGAATATGTGCGGGTGCGCTATTGAGGCGGACGTGGATCGGGAGGTCGCCGGAACGCAAGTCACAAAGCGTGGAGCGGGCGAAGGGAATCGAACCCTCGTGTGCAGCTTGGGAAGCTGCCGTTCTGCCATTGAACTACGCCCGCTAAATCAAATATTTAGGGTGCCTTAACGACGCGACTTGCGTCATCAACATGATCGATGCTTGTCCACAAGCGCGGCCAATTTGAGCAGAGCAGATTGCATTTGGCAAGCTCCGTTTCCACGTTTGGTGCCGGTTGATCGATTGGGGCGAAACGTGGGTGGATTGCTGAATGGGACAGTTGCCGGAGCGCTCTTCGGAATAATTGCCGGAGTGGTGGCGGGGATAACCGTTTTGGCGGTCCGGCATCCCAAAGTATATAGAAAGCTCTACGGGGCGCTTTTGATAATCTTGTTGGGAGCACTTGCCGGGAGTGCAATCTTGGATTTGAGTAACGTGGCAGAATACTCCAGATTTATCGTTACGGCGGTTATTGTTTATGTTTCTTTCTTGCGTGCTCTTCCACTCTTGTTGCGTAAGGAGAAACCTGTAAAAGAAGAGGATGATAAATAAATCTCGGTATGGATTTATTTTTAAGTATGCATAAGAATACGCAACCGAAACTTCCGCGTTTCATTCCTTATGTCCGCTGGCCTTCGACCCTTCAAGCAGCAGCGTCTCGATGTCGCCAAGGATCATGGCGGCATCGAGCGATTGGTTCGAATAGATTTCGCGGACAAAGCCCTGCTTGTCGATCAAAAACACTTTTGGGAGATGATTGATGACCATGCCGCCTCCGCCCGATGCCGCGCGATCGATGGAAATCTCCTCGCCCATGTCGCGCAGCACGGGTTTGAGAAACAAATTGGAATAGGTGGTGAGGAAATGCCAGGGCACGATGGAGGCGCTGGATTCGTAGCGGCGCGCAAAACCACTGAGCATCCCCGGCGTATCATGCGCTGGGTCAAGACTCATGAACACGAGCCGCACTAGCCCATGCAATTCAGGACGCGCGATGATCTCCTCGCGCATTTTCTCGAACGCGACCCAGGCCAGCGGACAGCCATTTGGATCGGCGCAATAGGAATAGAAAAACGCAAGGAGGGTGATCGCCCCCGTCGTGTAGCGGGAAAGCGCGCGCGGAAACTTTGTACCTTCAAGCACGATTCCCGCGGGCACGCGCTGAATATGGTCGAGCGTGTAGCTTCCCGGCGGCGGCGGCAGGCCCGCGGACTCTTTCGCATCGAGCGGCAGGGCCGCCGCGAAAATCCCCGCCACAGCGATCAAACTCGTCCAACGCGGCCTGAAAAGACGCGCTCTTGTCGCGCACATCTTACTGCGGTGCCGTACGGCCCGGCATGTCGAGCGAGGCTTTCTCGGTGGGACCCGAAAATTTCATGTGATGCGGGCGGCCGAGCTTTTCGGCAAAAAAATCGACCTCGAATTTGAGATTGAGATCCTTGCCGTCCCAGTCGTAAGCGCGCAGGACCTGCTCGTTGTCGGCGCCCTTCTTGTCCCACCTCGAAAGCAGCGATGAGGTGATATAAACCCGCTTTCCATCAAAACTTTGAGAAATCATGTTGACTTGTTTGCCGGTGACTTTCTCATAGATCTGCACTGGCTTTGTTGGATCGGAAATGTCGAACAAATGGGTCGTGCCATCCATGAACGTGTTGACCCACAAGGTCTTGGCATCGGCCGCAATCGAAATATCGACGGGCAGTGGAATTTTGGCGGGATCGCCGATCGTCGCGACCTCTTTCGCCTGCCATTCATTGTTGGCATCGTGGCTGATGAGCCAGAGTTTCGAGGTCAGCGCCGAGGCGGTGATCGCCCAATCATCGCCCTCGTTCAACGACCAGCGGATTTCGAGCGGCGCGCCGGGAACGCGCAAGGTCTTCTCCGGTTGCATGGATTTCAAATTCCACAGCACCATCGTGTTGCCGAAATGCTTCATCGCCTCGGCGTCCTTGATGAGCTTGCCGAGATCCGTCATGTAATTGTTCCAGCCGGTGAAGCTCGATGTCAAAAACACGTTTTTCTTTGGGTTGATGGCGAGGTCGTAGCCATAGCCGTCGCCGCCGTTGTCGGCCGGGATCGGATGGGCGGAGAGAAACTCACCCTTGTTGCTATAGACGGCTAGTCCGGTGACGCCGTCGCGGGTCTTGTCGTTCGACAAACTACCGATCACCATGCGGCCGGGAATGGCATAAAACGTATGCGGGCCGACGAATTTGGTCTTTTCGGCAAAATCGGCAATCGTGTTAACGAGCCTTGGCTGCGAGGGATCGGTGCCGACGTCGAAAATGAAAATCTTGCTGTCGTCGAGGCGTCCGGCCCAGAGATATTTGCGGTCGTCGGTGAAGCCCATGTGATGTGCCTCGCCGCGGCCGCCGACGGACACGCTGCTCACAATCTTGCCATAGGTTTTTGATTTGGGATCGACGTCGATCGTGACAAGCTTGTCGGAGCCGTCGCCGAGACCCTTCTCGCCGAGCGTCCAGACGTGGAGAAAAGCCTCCTGGCCCTTGATAAGCGCGGCCGTATAGGGCGAAAGGCACGTCTCGTCCGACCGCGCAGCCGGCGCGGTGATTCCACAAGCGGCGGCGATGATTCCCGCCATGAGTGCGTATCGAGCACAGCCCTTCATCGTTCGCTCCCTAAAATTTCCTCGCCGCTGCCGAGGATATATTTCCGTTGAAGCCATGGCAATGGCTTCTCAAACGCCCCATGCTCGCGCGATTGACGTGCCCGAGCCGAAGAAAGGTCCAGCGGCGGGTTATGCCTTTCGGGACGGCCGCGTCATTCTTGCTTGCGCATTCCGGCGGGCTCTTGCCCGGCGCAGCCGATGATCCCAAAGGCGTCGATTCTCCGCCAGATGTAATTGCCGTCGCCCTTGGTCAATTGGAATTGCGGCTCGGGCAATCGCCATAGTTTCATTTCAATTCCGGCTGGAGGCTCCTTGCCGTGTTCGAGCGGCGCGATGATCCAAGCCGGTGCATCCTCTCGCGCGCAGAGCCGCCGCACGCCCTCCTGCGACAAGAGCGCCTTGTCCGCGCTCAGAGGCGCGCTCAAGGCCGCGAAGCTCTTTTGGTCCGCAAGCCGCAAATCCATCAGAACTTGCATCCGGGTGCGCCATTCGGCGGCAAGAGTCGATGAAAAGATTATCGGATTACCCTGCAGGGCCGAGGCCCATTGCGGCCGTCCAAGGGTATACCAGGCCTCGGCCGGTCCGTCGATCCAGAGCACTTCACCCTGGCGTTGATCGATCAGCCGCATGATATCCGGGGGCGCGCCGCGCTCCGCCAACAAGAGCAGAGCTGGCGGCCGACGATCCCAAAGGCAAAAAAAGCGCCGCAAGCAAAACAATCGCGCAACCATTTTGCACAAGCGGACCGATGTGAGGCTTGACGATGACAAAATAGACGGAAAGGGCGCAAAGCGGAATGGCGAGTAGCTGTCTGACGAAGACAAAATTAATATTGTCATAACCCACGGGCGCGGCGACGGCAAATTCCCAAAGATAAGCAAAATGGAGGATGTTCCAAATCGTGGCAACCCCAATGGTCAACATCCAAGTGGCGAGGATGTATTGGAGCTTGAGCGAGGGCGCGAACCATTTCGCCCCGAAATGGAGGGAAAGGGCCAGGGTCGCGGCGGGGCCAACGATCTCTAGCGTTGTGTTGAACGACCAGCACAGCACCAAAAGAGCCAAGACCATGCGTCCAAGGGGGCCGCGCCGCCAAAGTTTAACGGCGCAGATGCCCAAGGCCATTGCCCCGGCGGCAGCCATCAGCCAAGCCGTGCGCCAGGGCTGAACTTGAACGACGAGGAGGGACCAAAGCCAATCGCCAAAAATCGCGGCGATCGCTATGCCGCCGAGACCAACCACAATCGTCGCCGCAAGGACCCACCGGGCGCGGCCCTGCTGGAGGGTTGCGGCAATCGCAATTGTCACTGTCTGGACGATGAGCGGCGGGAACGATTCGGTTGGCCAAAGGCTTGGAAACAAATAAGCGTTGCGCGACTCGTACAGGCTCCGCAAGGATGGATCGACGGCTATGAAAAGCCGGTCCATCAAAGGCAGCCCAAGGGCACCACCCAAAATCGCAAGTGCTCCGGCGCAAGCGCAAAACCAAAACCAGCGCTTATCTTCCAAGCCGAGGACGGCAATAAAAACGCCAAACCCGGCGAGCGCCGTGATTGGATGCAAAAGCCCCGCCGCGACGAGACAGCAAAGGCAAACAACGTCACGTCTTGCCACAAGCGCGGCGAGCCCGGCCAGCACGAAAGCCTCGGCGAAAGGGCGCGGTATAGCTTTGAGCTCGGCAAATCCGAACGGATAGGGCGCGCCATAAGCATTGGGCAGCAGAACGGCAAAGATCACGACCACCCATGCCGCGCCGCCGCCTGCGAATTGCCGCGCAAGGGCACGAGCCGCGAAGAACCAAGCGAGCGCGGCGACAACCGCCAACACTTCCCCGGTCATCGCCGGTCCCCAAAGCGCGACCATCGCCCGCGCCCCGAAGCGGAACAGGCTAAAGCCGAATTGGCCATCATGGATGAACATCAGATCGCGGCCGACACCGGATGGATCGAGATCGGCAACCGCGCGGGCCATATAGAGCTGGGGGTCTTGGATAATGCCTCGATAGGGCCGGCCCAGGGCGAAGACGAGAAATGCGATCAGGGGAATTGGCGAGAGGACTTTCGCCCTTAGGCCGCCCGTTAGGGGAATCGCCGCGCCTAATTTTTTTGTCGCGCCCAGAAAAGTCCCCGGCAGCCGGGAGAGCTTGGCGGGCAAGCCACCCTCGCGCGCCCTCCACGCCGACCGCGGGCGCACGTTTATGGCTATGGCCGCCTCACGCCACTCTTCGTGGCACGAGGCGCGCGCTAGCAAGGGCCTCCCGCGCGCCGGAAACGCCGGCTTCGCCGTATTCGGCATCCTCGTTGACTTGCCATACGTCGTAGAGTGTCCGGCCGGCCAAAATATTCTCGGCGGTCAGCATGCCGGTCATCATCGCATGATCCTGGTTGTTGTATTTGTGCATGCCGTTGCGGCCGACAAGATGCAGCGCCGGAAACCGGCTCGCAAGCTCGAACCGGATCACCCGCAGATTTTGGAGATAGGTTTCGTCGTAGACCGGATAGGCTTTTTTTTGCCGCACGACGCAGGCGTCGGCAACTTCCTCGCCGCGCAGCAAGCCGATGGCGGAGATCTCTTGGCTGGCGAGCGCGATCAGATCCGCATCCGCCATGCCCCATAGATCGTCGCCTTCCGAGCAAAAATATTCAAGCCCGAGGCATGTCGAGGTCGCGTCCGGGACCATCTCCGGCGACCACGACCGGAAGTTTTGGACAGGGCCGACCTTTACTCTTGGGTCATGAATATAGATCCAGTTGTCGGGCCATTGGCGTTGCGTCCGGCCGATCAGGACGACGGTGAGAAAATCGCGGTATTTGAGCGCCCGCGCATGGAACAGAGAGAGCGGCGTGGGACTGAGCGCAGCAAAGAGTTCCGGGATCGGCGCCGAGGAGACGACATGGCGCGCCTGAAAGGTTTCACTTGTTCCGTCGCCACCGATGGTCTCCACGGTCCAAGTTCTTCGCTCCGGATCGAAGACGAGCTTCTCGAACCTGCGATCCATGGCAATGCGGCCGCCGGACGCCTTGATTTTACTGGCGGCGGCTTCCCACATCATGCCGGGGCCCCGGCGCGGATAACGAAACGATTCAATCAGGGTTTTCGCGCCGGTGCCACCGCCCGGCCTAAATCCCAAGGAGCGCTTCAGGCCATCAATGAGCGCCTTCGAAAGATTGAGCCCCTTGATTCGCTGGGCCGCCCAATCGGCCGAAATCGCATCGCACTCCATGCCCCAGACCTTTTCGGTATAAGTCTTGAAGAAGATCGAAAAAAGCCGTTCGCCGAATTCATTGCGCATCCATTGATGGAAGGTCTTGGGATCGCGGATTGGAAACGCGCGGGCATGAGCGTAGGAGGCAAGGCAGGCGAGGCTTTGCTTGAGCCCGAGATTGCGCAGCGCCTCGAAAGCCTTCAGCGGATAGGCATAGAACTTGCCCGCGTAATAAATGCGCGACAGCCGGGGGCGAACGAGAAAATCGTCCGGAAGGATCTCGTTCCAGAGCGCGACCACCTCGCGCGACTTTGAAAAAAACCGATGCCCCCCGATATCGAACAAAAAGCCCTTGTAGGAGACCGTCCGGCTGATGCCGCCGACATAGCGCTTGTCTTGTTCGATCACGACCACGCCATGGCCGGCCTTGGCGAGACGGTAGGCGGTGGTCAGCCCGGCGGGATCAGCTCCGATAATCAAGGTTTCGATCGTCTCCACTGTGCGCTCCACGCTGACTATGCAACGCGGAGGAGAACAGTTGAAGGTTAAGGCCGGACTACAAGAATGAAGATAAGTATATTGAACAGGAAATATGACCAGACTCCTGGATATTGTATCGAATGTGCGGATTGTTTATTGTTATATACTAGAATACGCCGTAATATGATGAGACATTATTAACGAGATTGGTTCCATGAGCGCAGGTGGTCATCTTTGAACGGCGCCGCGGGGCGTCGGATTCCCAACCGTCCGATTTTCATGCAGGATTCCATCATGAGCGACGCCGGCGCCGTCGCGCCGGTACCAACGCGCACGAAATGCAGCCGCGGCGGGTTCTTCCGCGGCGCCGCGCCGTAAATAGATTTTGGCACGGCGAACCAGCCATGGTCCGAGTGGCGGCGCTTGGAGCTCGGGCCGCAGCCGAGCGGCTTTTGACCCGGCCGCCCGGTCTTTGCAAAAAGTGCCCCATCTGGGTCTTGCACATGGCCGCGTTAACGATGTTTCCAAATGGGTCAAGCCGTCCGGTTTGAATCCTAGCGTTCCGGTTGTAAAGTAACCTTTGGTTAACGATTCCGCCGGGGCGGCTGCCGCGCGTGTATTCGCGCAACGCCTTGGCCCCTCGCGAGAGAGTTTGTAAGAGGCATTCGATGGCGACTTCCAACAAAGCACAAGATCCCGCGGCGGCGGCGCTTTTGGCCATCGAAGAGGCGTTGAATCTCCCCGCCGCCGGCCAAAGCCCTGGACCGGCCGAAGCAAATACCGGCGGCACAGCCAGCCCGGACAAGACGAAGGAGCGCGCCTTTGGCGAGCGCGACGCTGCTATGGTGGGCCTCGGCCCTTCGAAGCCGGCGCGCGATGCCGCGCGGACGCTCGAGCCATGGCCGGCGGCGATCGGCGGGGATCGACTGACCGGTCTGGCGGGCGAAAACTCCGCCGCGCCAGGCGCGGAAATTCAGGCCCCCGAGCGCCCCGATGGGGCCGCGCCGGCAATGCAACCGGCCAACGACGATCGCCAATCCGCTGGCGAGGTTCTCCGCGCGTTTCAAGGCCGTTCCAACCGGGTTCCAGCAATCCTTGTCGCGGCCTGCTCGGTTTTCTGGGTCATCCTCGCCCTCGGCTACTTGGTTGCCAACCGCGCGGTCTTTTTCAATCTACCCGCGGAGACTTTGTTGCCGCAGGGGACGCTTTATCTTATGGCCGTCGCGGGCCCCGTCATTTTCGCTTTGGTGACGGCTGCGTTGCTTCGCCGGGGTCAGGAGATGCGGCTCGCCGCCCGTTCGATGACCGAAGTCGCGGTCCGCCTGGCCGAGCCCGAAACCATCGCCGCCGGGCAAATGGTCACGCTTTCCCAAGCCATCCGCCGCGAGGTCGCGTCGATGGGGGACGGCATCGAACGCGCGCTCGCAAGAGCGAGCGAACTCGATACCCTGGTCAGATCCGAAGTCTCCAATCTGGAGCGATCCTACTCGGACAATGAGCGCCGAGTCCGGTCCCTGGTCGTCGAATTAGCCTCCGAGCGGGAATCCATTCTGACCAATGCCGATCGTGTGCGGGGCGCGATCTCCCTGGCGCACGATAACCTCTCCCGCGATCTAGCCGGGGCCTCCACGCGTTTCGCGGAGAGCGTTGGCGAAGCCGCCGGCCGTGTCACCGCCTCGCTTAACGCCAAGGGCGAGGAAATCAAAACGGCGCTCGGCCGGGGCCGGGACGATCTCGTCGATCAATTGTCGTCGCATGGGAATGATCTCATCAAGCGGCTGACGCAATCCGGACAAGACGCCACGGCCAGTCTTTCGGGGGCGAGCGATGGCATCGCGCGGACGCTTGCCGATCGCGTGGCGGAAATGGACGACAAGCTTAAGGCCTCTAAGGAGACCCTCGCCGCCGATATGGAAATTCGCGGCGATGCCCTCGCCCAGCGGCTCGACGCCACCGGATTGCGGATTGCCGAGACAATCTTTTCGCGCGGCGAAAATCTCGCGGTGCGCTTGGCCGAGACCAGCGACCGCCTGCATGACGTCGTCGCCGTGCAAGGCAATACGCTACACGATAATTTGGCCGGAATGAGTGAACGCATCGCTGGCCTTATCTCGGACCGCACCACCGAAGCGCGAGATTCGTTCGAACACGTGATCCAGAATCTTGCCACTCTGTTCGATGAAAGCCAGGCAAAACTGCATACCCAATTCGAGCGGCATGGTGGCGAGCTTCATCGGCGTTTCGTCGCGACCGCCGATGCGACGGCCGCCAATCTTACGAGCCATACCGAAGCATTGCATCAGCGGGTCGCCGCAACGGCCGCCGACACACTCGCCGCGTTAACGAGCCATTCCCAGCGCTTGCATGACCATTTGGCGTCCACGGCGCGAGACACGGTGGGGACTTTCACCAGCCATACCGCTACGCTGAACGAACGTCTCGCCGCGACGCTTAACGAAACCTTTGCGGCCCTGACGGACCACTCCGAACATATCGGCGAGAGGTTGGATTCGACGGCGCAAACCACGGTTGCCGTGCTTGCCAGCCAAACCGGAGCGCTGCATGAGCGGCTCGCCGCGACGAGCGCCGAGATTCTTGGCGCGCTGTCAAGCCATTGGGAGGAGATCGGCGAGCGCCTGGAATTGACCGCGCACCGTTCCGTTGCCTCGCTCACCAGCCAGACCGAAGCGCTCCACGCCCGCCTGAACGCGACCGTCGGCGAGACGCTTGGGGCGTTGTCGCGCCATTCGGACGCG
>Ga0182015_10000607_pt1 | contig 51002 bp, 49 predicted proteins | sample 712P3MmetaG_FD_120478 | JGI IMG/M metagenome (GOLD analysis project Ga0182015, IMG submission 120478) | Permafrost microbial communities from Stordalen Mire, Sweden - 712P3M metaG | ecosystem: Environmental > Terrestrial > Soil > Wetlands > Permafrost | place: Sweden: Stordalen | collected...
CAGGTAACAGGTAACAGGTATCAAGTATCAAGGTCTTGTTTCTTGATCCCTGATCCCTGATCCCTGATCCCTGATTTCCTGATCCCTGGAGTTCACGTCGCCGTGCGCGCGATCGAGGTCGATTGCCGCGGCAGCATGTAGCTTTGCTCGTTGAGCGTGATCGTCCCGGTCAGGACGTAACCATAGGTCGGCGCGTAGCTGTACTGAGTTTCGGCCAGTATCAAATAAGAGTTCGGCACCGCAAGCGCGCTCGGGATGTTCACGACTTGGCCCGCCGTGCGCGCCGTGCCGCCAAGCGTATCGCTCCACACTACCGAGGCTTGGCCCTGCGCATTGATCGAGAGCTCCGATATCACTTCCGTAAGTTCGTTGGCCGCGTACGGCGCGATGATCGCCGACCCGGCGTTGAGGATGTTCGACATATCGGCGTTGGTGATGCCGGTATATTGCGTGGCGATGTCCGCCAATGCGTGCGCGGTCAACGAAACTTTGCGGTCGGTGGCGATACCTTGCGAAGTCTCGACGCTGCCGAGGAAAAGCGTCATCATCATCGGCAGCAGGAGCGCGAATTCGACTGCCGATACGCCGCGGCATTCGCCGATAAATCGTTTCATGGCCGTGGCAATATTGGCCTTAGCGTGATTCATGGTGCGCCCCCTTTAAGACGATGCCGCGTAGGGTTCGTTTTTGAATACGGCGGTGGCGGCGAACAGATTATAGCCGCCGTTCAAGTTGCTCAGATTGAAGCCGAGCAAATTGACGAAGACCGGATATTGGTAATAGAGCCGCAGCACCACGATGTCGCCGGGGCCGCCGGGATTGTAGCCGAGCGCCGCCGTGTTGAAGACGCCGTTCGATATCGGCAGGCCGAGATTGACCGCGGCAAACGACGAATAGGTCTCGACGTCGACGGTGACGCCGCTACTGCAGTTGAAGATGCCCACGATTTGATCGCAGACTTGCGCTTTGAATTGCGCCGCGCTCCAGCCGTTGGTTTGCGCCTGGCCGGTGAAGATGAGCCGCGCCGACTTGGCTGCCGCGGTCTCCAGCGTCTGGCCGGCGAAGAATATCAGCGCCGTTTGCAGGATCGCGAACAGCCCAGCGATGACCGGCGCGGCAAGGAGACCGAATTCGAGCGTGGTTCCGGCTTCGCTTTGCCTGATGAAGCGGTGAATGAGCGGAGACGTGAACAATTGGAGAAGACGCGCAGCGGCCGGTGACTTCAGCCGAGCGAACGCGATCCGATCGAACGCTGTCCGGTAAAGCATGGCACCCTCAACCGATAATTTCGCGCGTCGGCGCGAAGCCTCACGGAAGAGCCATATCAACCGGCCGTTGGCGATTAATTGCGGTGACTGCCGAGAACGGCGGCCCTGCTTTAAGCCGTCGCTAACCGTGCCGCCCGGCCCATTACAGCTTAGCGCGAAGCGCCGGCGCCGGCGCCGGCGCCGGCACCCATGGCCTGGCTATCGCGCGTGGTGGTCTGGTTCAGCGTCTTGTTGAAATAGTCGGTGGCGAGGCCGGTCTTTGGATCGAAGTCGGCGGTGCTGGTGTCGCCCAGCGTGATCCGCGGCTCGCATTCGGGCAAGCAGCTGTAGGTGTTACGCGTGACGCCGCGATAGACCACGACGAGCGGCTCGGTCGGCCCCGTTACCTGGACGATCTTCTCCGTCAGCACCGCGCCGCTATGGTCCAGGACGATGAAATTCGTCGCCCCGAAGCCCTTGCCGGTAACGACCGCAAGGCCGCCGGGCTGGATCGACAGGTCGGCGATCAGCGGATTGCCGATCACGACCGTGGCGGCCCGTTCGGGAAGCTTCATGACCAGGGCTTGGTCGACCAGTACGGTGATCGGCTGGTCCGCCACGGCTCGCGTTGCGACTGCCGCGACAAGAGCCACCAGAAGCAGCGCTGCCCAGAGCCAATGCAGCGCCATCCGGCCAGCTTGGCCTCGCACGCACAACGCCGTCATCGATACTCTCCGAAACGCTACGCGGATTCGACAACCAACAGGCCTACTCCGACCTCTACAATTGACTGCAAATTTATGAATGAAGTGCAAACCGCGCGCCCGGCGCGGATGGTTGACGGCGCGGGTGACGCTTGATTAACGATGGCCGCTAGCGGCACCGGCAGGCCGGCCGCTCGTTAATGCCTGAAGGGATGCGCCAGCTGGCCGGGAAAGCTCGTCGGGAATTCGCGCTCGTCGATCCCATAGTGGTCAGGAAGCTCGCCGGCCGGCATGTAGAACGTGCCGAACAGCACGTCCAAGATCGGGAAGGTCGCGGCGAAGTTCTTCTCGCCGCCGCGATCGGCGGCGGTGTGGTGCCAGCGATGGAAGACCGGGCCGGCCATCACGTATTTGAACGGGCCGAGCGTCCAATTGAGATTGGCATGCACGAAGGCTGAAGTCGCGATGGTGAAGGGACCGAGCACGACAAAGACGTTGGGTGAGATACCGAGAAGAAGCATGATGACGTCGGCCGCCACGCTGCCGAGAAACAGATTGATCGGATGGAAGCGCGCCGCCGAGATCCATTCCAGTTCCTCGGACGAGTGGTGCACCGCATGGTACTTCCACATTGTCCGGCCGTGAAACAGGCGATGCGTCCAATACAGGATGATATCTTCGCCGATGAGGAAGATGACCATCTGAGCCACAAGCGGCAGCGCTGCGAGCGGTCCGTGCCCGTTATCGTAGAACGCGATCAGACCGTCGGCGGTGGTGATCCGAAACAGCAGCGCGGCGCCCACGATGAGCATGCCGATGCGCAGATAGCGCGTGATAACCGGAATGAAGAACCAGTAGCAAAGATCGGTCACCAGATCGCGCTTGTGCCACCACGCCTGGCCCGGATTGCAAGCCGAGATCCAGGTGAGAACGGTGAAGACACCCGCCAGTCCCAGCGAGATCGGAATGTTCTTCAGAAACGTCTGGCCGAAATTGATGAAGAAGGAGAGGAACTCTTGAGACATGCCGTGACGCCGTGTTGTTGAGCTTCGCGCGTTCGGTCCGCGCCGCTGTGTAGGTGATAGCGCGAGGCCCATTAAAACGCCGTGAACGATGGGCCACAGAGCATTGCGCGCGGCGACGATCTGACAGGCGCGGGAAGCACGCGCTTTGAAGCACGTTGCACGAGCCGCGCTTACGCGTGTGAAACCTATATTTGCTATGCATGCACCGACCGCAAAGTTGAATTGCTTGTCCGGCGGCAACGGTATTTTGGTTTATCGATCGTAAAGAAAAACAGGCGGCGCCAATTCGTCTGACGCGATCGGAACTTCAAGACCGGAGCAAACAATCCGGCGCAATACGATGTTAACTACATCGCGGAAAGCACGATTGCTCGCGGGTTTCGGCGAACGATTTAACCCCCTCGAAATTTATCCTCGATACGGTCCGACACGATCTAAGCGGTGCCAAAAATGCCGTTGGATCAGCTCAGACAGCCACGTGTGGAACTAAGGAGCCAAACCATGAAGACCCTTTTCTCTCGTTTCGTGAAGGACGAGTCCGGTGCGACGGCCATCGAATATGGTCTCATCGCCGCCGGCATCTCGGTCGCGATCATCGCCGTCGTCCAGGGCCTCGGCAGCAAGCTGAACACCACGTTCAGCAGCGTCTCCAGCGCCCTCAAGTAAGCTTCGTTCTTCTCGATTGCTACGAGAGGGCTCCGGTCGTGCGCCGGAGCCTTTTCGCTTTGCGGCAGGCCCTTGCGGCGCGCGCTAACCGGGTTTCAACCGGCGCGGCGTAATCCGGCAAGGAAACGAGATCGAACGGCGATGCCATGCTGACCGAAGCAATCAGATTGACGCTGTTTCCGGCAATGATGGCGTTTGCCGCGTCGAGCGATCTGTTGACGATGACGATCGCGAACCGCGTCTCGCTTATCCTGGTCGGCGGGTTCGCCCTGCTCGCCGCGCTCAGCGGATTGAGCGGCGCAGAGCTGCTGTCGCATGTCGAAGCGGCCGCCGCAGTGCTCGTATTTGCGTTCTTCTGCTTCGCCCGCGGCTGGATCGGCGGCGGCGACGCTAAGCTCGCGGCTGTGACGGCACTTTGGCTGGGATTTAGCCACCTCTTCGATTATCTCGTTTATGCGTCGATTCTCGGCGGCGCGCTGACGCTGGCCATCGTCCAATTCCGTAATTTTCCGCTCCCCCATGTGCTCATGGGTCGGGAATGGGCGGAACGCTTGCACCGTAACGGCGCCGGAGTCCCCTACGGGATTGCGCTCGCCGCGGCAGCGCTCCTGGTCTATCCGCAGACCGAATGGATGACCGCCCTCGGTTTCTAATCCCGAATTTTCCCACGCTCCCGGGACTGCGTCTCCTCGCGTCAACGCAACATTAACGCGATTTGGATACGCCTTATTAACCATGCCTTGACGTTTAGCTGCTGAAATCCGGCATCGATGGCCGTTATCGGCCGTGACGTCACGTGGGAAGTGAAGCGTAATGAAAGCCGCGCGTCTCGTGGTTCTCGGTGTCGCTGTCGCCGCCGGCGGCATTGCCGCATTTTTGGCAGCCGGCAGCAAAGCGCCGCCGCCGCCTTCGCCGGCGCCGGTGGTGCAACTGCAAACGGTCGACGTGCTGGTGGCCAAGGCCGATCTGAATCGGGGTCAGGTGATCGAAGATCAGGATATCGCTTGGCAGACCTGGCCGGCCGATGCGGCCAATTCCAATTTCATCAAAAAGTCCGACCGGCCGGACGCCATCAAAGACTTTACCGGCGCCATTGTGCGCGTGGCGCTGGTGGCGGGCGATCCAATCCGCGATCCGAATGTCGTGATGGCGAAGGGCTCGGGCTTCATGGCCGCGGTGCTGCCGCAGGGCATGCGCGCCGTCGCGGTCGACATTTCGCCAGAGCTGGGAGCCGGCGGCTTCATCCTTCCGGACGACCGTGTCGACGTCGTGCTGACGCGCCACGACAAGACGGCGGAAAGAGTGAGCGGCGCCGAGAAAATCGTCAGCGATACGATCTTGAGAAACGTGCTCGTGCTCGCGGTGGACCAGTCGGTCGAGGAAAAAGCCGGCACCAAGGTCGTCATCGGCAAAACCGCCACGCTTGAAGTGACCGAGGACCAGGCTCAGAGCCTCGCGCTGTCGAAGCAGCTCGGCACGATCTCACTCACGCTGCGTAGCATTCTCGATTCCACTTCGTCCGTCCCCGAGGGCGACGATGACGGCAAGGACAAGGACCGCTCCATCAATACCGTGCGTTTCGGCGTGAGCTCGGAGGGAACCGTACATTGAGCGCGGGGAGAAACGTTACGATGACAGCAAAGGCATTGATCCGCGCGGGAGGCCTGGCGGCCCTGATGGCCGTGTCGTGGATCGTTCCGCACGCGCTCGCGGGCAATCTCGCCGTCAACTCCCCACCGACCCAGACTATCCACGTCACCGCGAGCGACGTTGAATCGCAGACGCTGACGCTCGGCGTCAGTAAGTCGGTCGTCATCGATCTACCGCGCGACATCCGGGATGTGTTGGTTGCCGATCCCAAGATCGCCAACGCCGTGGTGCGGTCCGCGCGCCGCGCCTACATCATCGGCACCGCCGTGGGTCAAACCAACGTTTTTTTCTTCGATGCCGACGGCAAGCAGATCGGCGGCTTCGACATAGCGGTCACGCGCGATCTCGACGGCATCCGCCAGGCGATCCGGCAAGTCCTGCCGGATGCCGAAATCACGGTCGAGGGCATCGGCGACGGTGTCGTTCTGTCCGGGAGCGCATCGAGCCCGGCCGAGGCGCAACAGGCTTACGATATCGCGGTGCGGCTGGTTGGGTCCGGCAGCGCGGATACCGCATCGAGCGGCAATAAGATCGTCAATGCCATCGTCGTCCGCGGCGCCGATCAAATCATGCTCAAGGTGACGGTCGCCGAAGTCGAGCGCGATATCATCAAGCAGCTCGGCATCAATCTGTCGGGCGCGCTGAACTACGGCACGGCCGTCGTGAATTTCAACAACACGAATCCGTTCTCGGCCTATGGTCAGTCGCTCAGCGGCTCGAGCATCGTCACCGGCATGAAAGGGGTCAGCGCTACCTTGCAGGCCATGGAGCAAGCCGGCGTCATTCATACCCTCGCCGAGCCGAACCTGACCGCGATTTCCGGCGAGACCGCGACGTTCGTGGCTGGCGGCGAATTTCCCGTCCTCAACGGCTTCAGCTGCTCGGCCGCTACCGCCGGCAGCAGCGTACAGACCTGTCAGCCTGCGATCGATTTCAAGAAATTCGGCGTCAGTCTCAACTTCACGCCGATCGTGCTCAGCGAAGGCCGCATCAGCCTCAAGGTGATGACCGAGGTGTCGGATTTGTCGACCAGCAACTCGCTGACCATACCGATCCCCGGCAGCACTGACAGCGTCACAATTCCGTCGATCCGCACCCGCCGCGCCGAAACCACGGTGGAGCTTCCTTCCGGCGGTTCGCTCGCTATGGCCGGCATGATCCAGAATCAGACGAAGCAGACAATCAACGGACTACCCGGTTTGATGGAGCTTCCCGTTCTCGGACCCCTGTTCAAGAGCCGTGACTACGTCAACCAGCAGACCGAACTGATGGTGTTGGTGACGCCTTACGTCGTGCGTGCGGTCGCGCAGAAGGATTTGTCGCGTCCTGACGACGGTTTTACCGATCCGAGTGACCCGGAGACTGTGCTGCTCGGCCGGCTCAACCGCATTTACGGAACTGGCGAGAGTACGACGACCACTACCGAGTCGCCTGACACCTATCACGGTAAATACGGATTCATCCTGGATTGATTCGGCAGCAGGAGACGACGATGCAGACTACCCGCACAATGTTCGCCGGCCGGCGCGCCGCCGCGCGGATTGTGCTTCGCGCCGCCATCGCCGCCGGTTGCGCGCTGTTTGTCTGTGGTTGCAATACGGACCAGCAAGTCGCCGGCGGCACGCCTGAGGTTTCCGCCGACTACCGCTTGCGTCACCCGATCACGCTGCAGGAATCCGATCACACGCTCGAATTGTTCATTGGCTCAAATCGCGGCGAGCTCAATCCGACGCAGCGCGCTCAGGTGGTTTCATTCGGGCTGTCGTGGAAGCGCGAAGCGACCGGCGGCGTCGTCGTCGATCGCCCGGTGGGCAGCAGCAATGAAATGGCGGCCTCCGACGCGATGCGCGAGATCGTATCGATCCTCGCCGCCAGCGGCCTGCCACCACAAAGCGTCGTGGTCCGCACCTACACGGCGACTGGACCGAACCTCGCCACCGTGCGCATCAGCTATCCGAAAATCGCTGCCCAGGCCGGCCCTTGCGGACTATGGCCGAAGGACATCGGGCCGAGCATGAACGAGGACTATATCGAAAACCAGCCGCCGTGGAATTTCGGCTGCGCGACCCAACGCAATCTCGCGGCCATGGTCGACAACCCGGCCGACCTCGTGCAGCCGCGCGGCGAGACCGCGGCCTACGCGCCGCGCCGCACCACGGTGCTCGAGAAGTATCGCGCGGGCTCGCCCACCGGCGAGGCTACGGAAAACCAAGCGGCCAAAATCAGCGACGTCGGCAAGTGACCTGAGTGACGCGAGTACCTGATGAAGCAAGCTAACCAAGCCGATCGAGAAGAGATCGGCCTCGCCGACGCCGCCGGCCGCGACGAGCATATCGCGCCGGCGCCGCGCGTCTCGGTGCAGGCGTTCTGCGAGAATGTCGATACCGCTGCTGCGATTCAGGCCGCGGGCGAAGACCGGCGCCTGGCCAAGGCGCATTTACGCATCCAGATGGGCGGCTTGGCGGCCGCGAGCGAGGCCTATCAAAGCTCGCCGACGCCCAACGTCATCATTCTCGAATCCGACAATCGCAGTGAAGACATTCTGGGCGGGCTCGACCAGCTTGCCAATTATTGCGACGCCGGCACGCGCGTCGTCGTCATCGGCCGTACGAACGATGTAACGCTCTATCGTGAGCTGGTGCGGCGCGGCGTGAGCGATTACCTGCTTTCGCCGGTCGACGTGCTGCAGGTGGTGCGCTCCATTTGCGGACTATACTCGGCGCCGGACGCCAAACCGGTCGGTCGCGTCATCGCTGTGGTCGGGGCCAAGGGCGGCGTCGGCGCATCCACCGTCGCGCACAATATCGGGTTTTCCATCGCGCACGATCTCAAGCTCGATGCGGTCGTGACCGATCTCGATCTTGCGTTCGGCACCGCCGGGCTCGATTTCAATCAGGATCCGCCGCAGGGCATTGCGGAAGCGGTGTTCTCGCCCGATCGTATCGATACGGCATTCGTCGACCGCCTGCTGGCTAAGTGCACCGATCACCTGAACTTGCTGGCGGCGCCGGCGACGCTCGACCGCGTCTACGATTTCGGCGCTGACGCCTTCGAGTCTATCTTCGATTCGCTGCGCGCGACGGTGCCTTGCGTCGTGCTCGACGTGCCGCATCAATGGACCGGCTGGACCAAGCAGACGCTGGTCGGCGCCGATGACGTCTTGATCGTCGCCGCTCCCGATCTCGCGAACCTGCGCAATACCAAGAACATCTACGATTTCCTCAAGGCGGCGCGGCCGAACGACCACCATCCACGCTACTGCCTCAACCAGGTCGGCGTGCCGAAGCGCCCCGAGATCAAGGCCGCCGACTTCGCCAAAGCGCTGGACGAGGAGCCGATGGCGATCATTCCATTCGAGCCGCAGCTGTTCGGCTCCGCCGCCAATAACGGGCAAATGATCGCCGAGATTTCCTCTGGCCATCGCACCGCCGAAATACTCAGGCATTTGGCGCAGCATCTCACCGGACGATCGGAGCCGAAGAAGCAGCGCTCGGGCCTGTTGTCGCCGCTCCTCGAACTGCTGCAGCGATAAACGTAATAGACAGTTGGAGTTGCGTTCGTGTTTGGCAAGCGTCCCACATCCGGCAATTCCCCTGCCGCCGAACAGCGGCCGGCCCCGGCCGCGCAGTCCGCGCCACCGGCGCCGCGTCCGGCAACGCCTCCGCCGCCCAGCCCGCCCGCCGCCGCGGCGTCCGATCCCGGGCGCACGCCATTTCCATCCGCGGGCCTTGGCGCGCCGATCGTCGGCGCGCCGACCAGCAAGCCGAACGTCGGCGGGCCGCCAAATCCGCCGCCACCGCCGGCGCCCACGGCGGTCGATTCACGGCGCTCGGAATCCTACTACGAAGTCAAAGGCACGATCTTCGGCGCGCTGATCGAGGCGATCGACCTCGCTCAGCTCGCCAAGCTTGACGCCGATTCCGCGCGTGAGGAAATCCGCGATATAGTCAACGAAATCATCGCGATCAAAAACATCGTGATGTCGATCTCCGAGCAGGAGGAACTGCTCGACGATATCTGCAACGACGTGCTTGGTTATGGGCCGCTCGAGCCGCTGTTGGCGCGCGACGAAATCGCCGACATCATGGTCAATGGCTCGGACACGGTTTACATCGAAGTCGCCGGCAAGATTCAGAAGACCGGCATTCGCTTTCGCGACAACCAGCAGCTTTTGAACATCTGTCAGCGCATCGTCAGCCAGGTCGGCCGCCGCGTCGATGAATCCTCGCCGATCTGCGACGCGCGCCTGCCGGACGGCTCGCGCGTCAACGCCATCGTGCCGCCGCTCGCGATTGACGGCCCCGTGCTCACCATCCGCAAATTCAAGAAGGACAAGCTGACGCTCGAGCAGCTTACGAAATACGGCTCGATTTCTCCCGAGGGTGCCGACATCCTCAAGGTGATCGGCCGTTGCCGCGTCAACACGTTGATCTCAGGGGGCACCGGTTCGGGCAAGACGACGCTGCTCAACTGCTTGACGCGTTACATCGACGACGACGAGCGCATCGTTACCTGCGAAGATGCCGCCGAACTGCAATTACAGCAGCCGCATGTGGTGCGGCTGGAAACGCGGCCGCCGAACCTTGAAGGCGAGGGACAGGTCACGATGCGCGATCTGGTGCGCAACTGCTTGCGCATGCGGCCGGAACGCATCATCGTCGGCGAGGTGCGCGGACCGGAAGCGTTCGATCTGTTGCAGGCGATGAATACCGGCCACGACGGCTCGATGGGCACGCTGCACGCCAACACGCCACGTGAGGCGCTCTCGCGTCTGGAATCGATGATCACCATGGGCGGCTATTCGCTGCCGTCGCGCACAATTCGCGAAATGATCTGTGCGTCAGTCGACGTCGTCATTCAGGCGGCGCGCTTGCGTGACGGCTCGCGCCGCATCACCCACATCACCGAAGTGATAGGCCTCGAAGGCGACGTCATCATCACGCAGGACGTCTTCCTGTACGACCTGATCGGCGAGGACGCCAACGGCAATCTCATCGGCCGGCACCGGTCGACCGGTATTGGCCGTCCGAAGTTTTGGGAACGAGCGCGTTATTTCGGCGAGGAGGCGCGTCTCGCGGCGGCGCTCGATGCGGCCGAGCTAGCTAATGATGCGGTCAGAGTCTGACGCGCGAAAGCAAAGATGAATTCCTACGGACTCTTTTTCCTGGTAGCGGTCGCGATCGGCGGGGTCGCATGGGTATTCGTCTATCCGATCCTCTCCGGCGAGAAGAAGGCGGAGCGGCGCATGGCGAGCGTGGCGCGCGCCGAACCGATCGCACGCCCCACACGCGCGACCGGAAAATCACGACGCGAGCAAGTCGAAGGCACGCTCAAGGACATCGAGGAGCGGCGGAAAAAGGCAAAGCGCCCGCCGCTCTCCGTGCGGCTCACGCAGGCGGGACTGGATTGGTCGAAACGCCGGTTCATGATCACTGCGGGCACGCTCGGCGTCGCCGCGTTCCTTATTATGACTATCGTGGGCGCCGGGCTTTTGCCGGCGGTCGGCTTCGCCTTCGCCGCTGGCGGCGGCCTGCCGTTCTGGATGTTGTCGTTCCTTAAGAAGCGCCGCGAAGCAAAATTCCTGGCGGCCTTTCCAGACGCCGTCGACGTCATCGTTCGCGGCATCAAAGCCGGGCTGCCGCTGGTCGATAGTCTCAAGCTGATCGCCACCGACGCGGTGGAGCCGGTCCGCAGCGAATTCCGCGCGATCATCCAAACGCAGACAATCGGGATGCCGATCGGCGACGCCTGCATGAAGCTCTACGACAGCGTCCCGGTGCCCGAAGCCAACTTTTTCGGCATTGTCGTCTCCATACAGCAGCGCGCCGGCGGCAATCTATCGGAAGCGCTGGGCAACCTCTCGCGGGTGCTACGCGACCGCAAGAAGATGAAGGCGAAGATCCAGGCCATGTCGATGGAAGCCAAGGCGTCCGCATCGATCATCGGGGCGTTGCCGCCCTGCGTGGCGCTTCTCGTCTGGATCACGAGCCCTGCCTATATCGATCTGCTTTTTACGGACCCGTTCGGGCGTGTGATGCTGGCGTGTTGCGCCACATGGATGGCGATCGGCGTATTTGTGATGCGTAAGATGATCAATTTCGATTTCTAGGTGCCACGATCATGATCTCGCTCATAACCGATAATCTCGATCTCAAGACGCTGACCATGATCTTCGCCGCCATTGCGACGGGTGCGACGGTGCTTACGCTGGCGATGCCGCTTATGGTTTCGGATACGCTGGCGAAACGCATGAGAGCCGTTTCGGTCGAGCGTGAGCAAATTCGTCAGCGTGAGCGCGAGCGAATGGCGCAGGGCAGCAAGGTCTCGCTGCGGCAATCGCCGAAAATGTACATGAAGCGGGCGGTCGATAACTTCAACCTCTCGAAGTGGGTCGGCCAGGAAGCGGCGCGCATCAAGCTCGTGCAAGCGGGGTATCGCGGGCAGGCGCCTTATGTCACCTATCTGTTCTTCCGCATGGCGATGCCGGTGATCATGCTGTTGGGATCGGCGTTCTACATTTTCGTTGTGATCGATCTGAATTACCCGCCGATGGTCAAGGTCGGGATCTGCATCGGTTGCGCCTATTTCGGCATGTACAGCCCGAATTTGTTTCTCAGGAACAAGATCACGCGGCGGCAGCTCTCGATCAAGCGCGCCTTTCCGGATGCGCTCGATCTGCTGTTAATCTGCGTCGAATCCGGCATATCGATCGAGGCGGCATTCCGGAAAGTCAGCGAGGAAATCGGATCGCAATCGGTGCCGTTGGCCGAGGAATTCACGCTCACCACGGCGGAATTGTCGTATTTGCCCGACCGTCGTCAGGCCTATGAGAATCTGGCGCAACGCACCGGGCTCGAAGGCGTCAAAGCGGTGTGCATGGCCTTGCAACAATCGGAGCGATACGGCACGCCGCTGGCCACGACACTGCGGGTGATGGCGCAGGAAAATCGCGACATGCGCATGGCGGAGGCCGAAAAGAAGGCCGCCGGCCTGCCGCCGAAGCTGACGGTGCCGATGATCGTGTTTTTCCTGCCGGTGCTGTTCGTCGTCATTCTCGGCCCGGCTGCCATCCGCGTGATGGCGCTGCAATAGCGCCGTCGCGTCCAAGCGCCGTCGCACCCAAGACAGGGGTTGACGATCAGCTCGGACCGGCTCCGTAACGCGCAGCCTGATTGGCCAGCGGCATGGTGCCCTTGTGCGCGAGCATCTGCCGCAGATAGGCGACATTAGCGGCGGCTTGATCGGGCGGCAGATCGGCGCGCGCGATACCCTCGGCCTCGGCGAAGCGGCCCTGTAATCCAACGACGAGCGCCAGATTTTGCCGTACGCGCGGATCGACCGGGTGCTGGCCCGCCGCGAGCCGCAGCGTCGTCTCGGCCTTCGGCAAATCCTTCGCCAGCGCATAGGAGAGGCCGAGATTGGACAGCACCGAAGGCTCGTTGGGTACGATCTTGAGCGCAGTCAGATAGTGGCGTTGCGCATCGTCGTGACGGCCCAACTGGTCGAGCACGGCGCCTTGCGCGGACAGAATGTGCCAGTCCGGCTGGTCGGGCGTGTGGGCACGGTCGAATACTTCAAGCGCCTGCTCGTAATCGCCGGCTTCCGCCAAGGCGCGTCCGTATTCGCCGAGCACGGGCTTGTTGGTCGGGTTCTGCATCGCGAGCTGTTCGAGGATGGCAACCGCCTGCGCGCGCTGCCCGGTGGCGCGAAGCGCCTGCGTGTAACGGAGCGCGACATTGAGGTCGGAAGGGTTTTCACGATATTTCTGACCGTAGACTTCGATGTCGTGCCGCCAATCGGCGTCGGAACGGTCGGCCGGCGCAAGCGTGAGCGAGCCGGTGGTTTCGGTGCTTTGCGTCGTCTGGCATCCCGCCGTCGCCGCGGCGATTGCGCCGACGATCGCGGCCGATGCGAGCAGGCGTGCAAAGCGGGATCGGGTCGAACGCATTTCGATCGCTGCCGATAGCTGCCGGAGCGCCGCAATGGCGCGAGCGCCCGTGCCGCTGGGTCGATCAGCAATAGATCGTTAACCCTAATGAGTGGTTAACGGCTTATGGCGAGCCGGACGTACCGGGAGTTGGGGAATTTACGTCATCACCCGGACCGGCTTGCCGTCGAGGAAGCCGCGGATGTCCTCGACCACGCCGGCGAAATAGTGCCGGTAATTCTGCTCGGAGACATAGCCGAGATGCGGCGTGATGACGACGTTGTCCATCTTGCGCAATGGATGATCGAGCGGTAGCGGCTCGACGTCGAATACGTCGAGCCCGGCGCCGGCGATCGTTTTGTCGCGTAGCGCTGTAAGCAGCGCCGCTTCCTCGATGATCGGGCCGCGCGACGTGTTGATGATGAATGCGGAAGGTTTCATCAACCCGAGTTCCTTCGCGCCGACGATGCCACGCGTGCGCTGCGACAGCACGATATGGATGGTAATGAAATCGGACTGGCGGAACAGATCGTCCTTGCCGGCATAGCCGACGCCGGCCTCTTGGCATTTTTCCGGCGTGAGATTTTGGCTCCACGCGATCACCTTCATGCCGAACGCCTTGGCGATATTGGCGGTGCGAGTGCCAAGCTTGCCGAGGCCGAGAATGCCCAGCGTCACGCCTTCGAGATCGGGCCCGATGGTGGCCTGCCAGGTCCCGCCGGCATGCAGGCGGGCGTTCTCGTAGCCGATGTGACGAGTCAGTTCGAGCATCAACCCTATGGCGATGCCGGAGGTCGGGCTGCCGAACGAGCCGGTGCCGCAGACCGTGACGCCGCGCGCCTTCGCCGCTTCGGTATCGATCGAGGCATTACGCATTCCGGTCGTGATCAGGAGTTTTAGATCGGGCAGCGCGTCGATCACCTGCTTCGGAAACGCGGTGCGTTCGCGCGTGGCGACGACGATCTGGAATCCCTGCAGCGCCGCGATAACCTTGTCCGGACCGCCGAGATGCTCGTTGAAAACCTTGAACTCAACGTCGCCCTTGATCGCCGACCAATCGGCGGACTTAAGAGCTACATTCTGATAATCGTCGAGAATTGCGCAACGAACCGCCATGTTTCCCACCCCATGCACGCTCACGGATACGTCCTAGCCGTCCCATAACGGTTCGGGCAAAACAAGAGTGTTAGGCGGTCGAGTCCTGCGGCTTGAGGTTTGCGCCTTACGCGCGGTGCTGGGCGATGTCGTGCAGCGCCGGGCGGGACGGCTTGGCGGACGGCGGCGTTGCCGCGAGAAAGCCGGCATGCTTGGCGTGCCACTTGGGGCCTGGACCGCGCATATAGTGCAGGTCTGGCCGGTAGGAGCCGCTGCCTTCGCTATCGATGCGGCACAGCTCGCGAACAACTCTCGAAAAATCACGCCACATGGAACGCTCCCGAAGTCCTGGTCGATGATGGAACCCGCCCGAGGACACAGGCCCCATTTTTCAAACGCGTGTTTGACGCGATTGTCGGTGAGAAATCATTAAAATTTGTCGCGATTTCGGCGGGCTTGAGTCGCAAATGTGATCAGGCCTTACGAAGGCTTAATGCGACGCTTGCGAGCCGGGGGGCAGGTCGATCACCGCGGCGCGATTAAGAGCGGCATGCCCTGCGCCGGACGGAGCGTCACGCGCGCTACCGGTTTCGGTTTATGCCCGGCAATCGGCTCAAAGTGAAAGGCGCGAACAAAACTCGCTAACAGCACCGCGGCCTCGATCGTGGCGAAGCTCGCCCCAATACAAATACGCGGTCCGCCCCCGAACGGCAGAAAGGCATAGCGCGATCGGGCCTTGATCCGATCAGGCGCAAAGCGATCCGGATTGAAGGCGTTGGGATGATCCCAAAGCCGCGCGTTGCGATGTAATGCGAAGACCGGGATCTGGACGCGGGTGCGCCTGCTGATCGGTTCGCCACCGAGTTCCATCGCCGCCTTGGGCTGGCGCGGGATCAAAGGCGCCGGCGGGAATAACCGCATCGCCTCCTGGATGACTTGGCGGCAGAGCGACAGCCCTTCGACATGCTCGGCGCCGATCGGCGCGCCGCCGGCGACCGCATTAACCTCGTCGACGACTCGTTGCTGAACGGCTTGGTCCTTGGCCAATAGCCAAAGCGTCCAGGTCAGCGCCACGGACGTGGTTTCGTGTCCGGCGACGATGAAGGTGAGCAGATTGGTCATGACCTCCGTGTCGGTCATGGTGCGGCCGGTTTCGGGGTCGCGCGCGGCGAGCAGGAGATCAAGAAGATCCGGCTGCGCCGAGGGCGCCGCGCGCCGCGCTGCGACAATGCGGCGGATGTCGCGATGCAGAAAATCGCGCTCGCGCATGGCGTGCCGGCGTCTCGGATAGGGCAGCCACGACGGCAACGAAAAGATGGCGTAGATGACATGCCAAGGGATGGTATCGAAATTCTCCGTGAGCGCGCGGCTGTAGCGTTCGGAATCGAGGCTGGCCGACCCGCCCAACATGACTTCGACGATGATGTCGAAGGTGGTCCGCGTCATTGCCGCCGCGGCATCGACCGCCTGATCTCGCGGCACGGTGCCCCAGCGCTCGATCTGGCGTTGCGCCGCGGCCGCAAATATCGGCACGAAGGACAGCAGCATTTCATGCCGGAAAATCGGCGCGACGGCGCGGCGCTGCCAGCGCCAATCGGCGCCTTCGGCGAGAAACAGGGAGGTACGGCCGATCATGGGAGCAAACGATCGCCGCGTCACGATATCCCGCTCGAACGCGTCAGGCTTGTCGACCAGGATTTCACCGATGAGGTCGGGATCGCAGACGAGGAGGAGGTCGGATAGAACGCCGCGGATCCGGACGACATTCTCCTCGTAGGCTGCGCGGGGGATCGCCTCGATGTAGTTGCGGCCCACGGTCGGCAAGCCCCGCAGTCCGAGGGGCTGCGGCGGCGGTTCGAAAGGCACAAAATCGGGATCTGTGAGCACGCGATTGACCGTTACGGTGACTTGCCGTTTACCTAGGCTATCGCTACATCATCGGCAACTTCCAAACATTGGCGCAACCGCGCCCAGTGATCGAGATTAGGCGCGGAGCGCAAGCCGAAACATGGCCCGTCAATTTGTCTACCATATGCAAGGTTTGTCCAAGACTTATCCGCCAAGCCGGAAGGTCCTGGAGAACGTCAATTTGTCGTTCTATCCCGATGCCAAGATTGGCGTGTTGGGCGTTAACGGCTCCGGCAAGTCGACGCTGTTGCGCATCATGGCAGGCCTCGACAAGGAGTATTCCGGCGAGGGCTGGGTCGCGCAGGGCGCCCGCGTCGGCTATCTGGCCCAGGAGCCGCAGCTCGACGAGGCAAAATCCGTCCGCGAAAATGTCATGGAAGGGGTGGCCCCGCAGAAGGCGATCGTCGACCGCTACAACGAGCTCGCCACCAATTATTCCGACGAGACCGCCGACGAGATGACCAAGCTCCAGGACGAGATCGAAGCCAAGGGGCTATGGGATCTCGATTCCAAGGTCGATCTGGCGATGGATGCGCTGCGTTGCCCGCCCGACGACGGCGTGGTTGAAAAACTCTCCGGCGGCGAACGCCGGCGCGTGGCGTTGTGCCGGCTGCTTCTCGAGCAACCCGATCTGCTGCTGCTCGACGAGCCGACCAACCACCTTGACGCCGAGTCGGTGTCGTGGCTCGAAGGCCATTTGCGCAACTATCCCGGTGCCATTCTCATCGTCACCCACGACCGCTACTTCCTCGACAACGTCACCAGCTGGATTCTCGAGCTCGATCGCGGTCACGGTATTCCCTACGAGGGCAATTACTCTTCGTGGCTCGTGCAGAAGCAGAAGCGACTTCTCCAAGAAGGCCGCGAGGAGGACGCGCACCAGCGCACGCTTGCCCGCGAGCAGGAGTGGATCTCCTCGTCACCGCGCGCGCGCCAGGCGAAATCCAAGGCGCGTTACGAGCGCTACGAGGACCTTCTGAAGAAGGCCGGCGAAAAGCAGACGCAGACCGCGCAGATCGTCATTCCGGTCGCCGAACGGCTCGGCCAGAACGTGGTCGATTTCGAGCAATTGAGAAAGGGATTCGGCAATAATCTCCTGATCGACGATCTCACCTTCAACCTACCGCCCGGCGGCATCGTCGGCATTATCGGGCCGAACGGCGCCGGCAAGACGACGCTGTTCCGCATGATCACCGAGCAGGAAAAACCGGATAGCGGCACGATCAAAATCGGCGAGTCGGTACATCTCGGCTATGTCGACCAGTCGCGGGATTCGCTCGACGGCAAGAAAAGCGTTTGGGAAGAGATTTCCGGCGGCCAAGATCAGCTCCTGCTCGGCAAGCGCGAGGTGAATTCGCGCGCCTATTGCTCGGCGTTCAACTTCAAGGGCGCCGATCAGCAGAAAAAGGTGGGCTCGCTATCCGGCGGCGAGCGCAACCGCGTGCATCTGGCCAAGATGCTCAAATCCGGCGCCAACGTGCTGCTCCTCGACGAGCCGACCAACGACCTCGATGTCGATACGCTGCGCGCGCTCGAGGAGGCGCTGGAGGATTTCGCCGGCTGCGCCGTCATCATCAGCCATGACCGCTGGTTTCTCGATCGCATAGCCACCCATATCCTCGCCTTCGAGGGCGAGAGCCACGTCGAATGGTTCGAGGGTAACTTTCAGGACTACGAGAAAGACAAGATGCGGCGGCTGGGAACGGACTCGATCATCCCGCAGCGAATCAAGTACAAGAAGTTTTCAAGGTGATCGGGGGCCATTATGGCAATCGATCGAATTCGTGAAAGAGATGTCGACTTGGCATTAATGAAGAGTTTGCTGTATCGCCCAATTTTGCAGCGTGGGTTGTGAGTAAGTCTCCCCAATTTGGGATGCTTGATGCCGAAGTCATTGAAACGCATCTCTCTCTCTATTCAACAAGGACGGCGAGTCTCACTTGGTCATAATTTATCGTGTCAAAAATTCTGAAGAGAGGGTAGCATTTCTTATAGAAGACAAAATCGATGCTGGGTTTCAGCCAGCGCAGGCGCAACGCTACCGCGTACGCGGAGACGATGGAATATCGAAGGGGGCATAGGCCAGATTCGAAACGGTTTTATGTGCTCCCCGCGCCTATCTTGATAGGCGTCTTAATACGGCGGGCTTCGATTTTCCCCAGCCGTACGAAGACATCGCAGCCTATTTTCGATCATGCGGTGACGGCAGTCGTGAGAGATACCGCGCCGAATTCTTTGAATCCGCGGCGCCGCGTGGTGCAACCGCTTACCTAAAGATCAAGGATGAAGATACCGATCAATTTTGGAATGCGGCCTATCTTTTGGCCAATCGTGAATTCCCCGATCTCGAAATGAAAGTGCCTGACTATGCAAGCAAAACATAGTGGGTTAGTTTCAGACCACGTGGTTTCCCAAAGAAAGTTATTGTCGATCTAAAAGCGAAGCATGGATACGCAGATTTGACATTTTCGGGGTGTCTTTTGTTGCTTTAGATTCTGCTATCGGCCCGCATCTTCAGTACGGTATGGCAGTTCGTCGTGCCGGGGCATCGGCCGTTATTCGGACTGTCTTCTCCTCGTTCACTGTCGCCGAAGGAATTGAGATAATAGATACGAAAGTGCGTGCTGCATTCAAATGCTGCCAAGACAATATTCATTTTTATCGAGAATACCGCACCGAGTTTGAGCCTCTTGTAGGAAAGCTGTAGTGGGCGCTTGTTCACAATGACTTGGCAGTCACTTCCCATGAATTACTACCGCTCGGGCGTAATCAGGACGACGTTGGGGAAATAAGTGCGGTAGCGGCGGACATCGCGCGTAAGGATCGGGCAGCCGAGGATTTGCGCATGTGCGCCGATAAAAAAATCGGGCAGGGCTCCGGATCGGATTCCTCCAGATGATCGATAATGCCGATAACTTTTCCCCGCAAGAAAAAGCGCACGGACAGGCATGTGGTCGAGCCGTACCTCTAGTCTGGCCACGGCCCGTTCGAGCTCAGCTTGGCTTTCCATTCGTACCGAAACTTCGGCATAGATAACATCGTTGATAACGAGCGGCCCCAGGGCGGCGCGTTGCGCCAATTGCTGACCTGACCACTCCGACCACAGGGGATCGTTTGCGAGTATGTCGAGAAGCACATTCGTATCGATGAGCGTCATTTCCTGCGGCGACGATAAGTCGCCGATTCACCACGGCTGAATTCCATGAATTCATCGGTGGTCATGTCGTCACGAATAATCCGGCGCTTGGCCAAGGCGCGTAGCCTTTCCTCATATTCGGAAGCCTTATCCGGATGGCCGACATAGACGCCGCCCGACGCGGTGGCGCGTACAACAACTTTGTCTCCGGGCTTGATTCCGGCGGCCTCGCGCACGCTCTTCGGAATCGTGACCTGGCCTTTGGACGTGACGGTGGTGACCATGGGAGGCTCGGTATTACCTTTATTCAAAAAGTAACACCCGCGCGGTGATCAGTCAACGAGCGGCAGAAGACGATCTCGGCGGCTGCCAAGTAGAAGATGCGGCGGCTGGGAACGGACTCGATCATCCCGCAGCGAATCAAGTACAAGAAATTCTCAAGATAATCGGCTTCTTGCTTCGCAATTCACGGCACGGACGCGGGTTTCGCTTTTGGGAACCGATACCTACATAATAGTCAGGGTCGGCCGAGCGGCCCCGTTATTAAGAAACAGCGTGTATAGGGTCTACCCGCGCGGTTCCCGCGCATAAAGGAGAGGACATTGCCAACCAAGACAAGCGAGGCGCGGTCCACTGACGTCCGAGCCCGTGCCGAAGCGAATTTCAAGAAGGAAGAGCGCGCCAAAGAGGGCGCAAAGGCGATGCTGGAATATCAGACCAATAGCCGCATTGTTCGCGAAAAGATGTCACGCCTGAAGGCACTCCGGTTGGCCAAAGAGGCGGCCGATAAAGAGGCCGTCGCAGCGACCGTACCAGCCGCCAAAGTCAAGACCGTACCAGGCGCCAAAGCCAAGCCGGGCAAACGTTAACGGCCGCGATTTCTCGCCGCCGCTGCTGCGATGGGCGCGCGTTCGGACGTGTTATCGGCCTTGAAACGGACACATCGATGGCTCATATAAGCCCAGCGGCCGATTCGGCCGGCGGCGAGCCGCGTGTACGGGACCCCGTTTAACGCCTTTTGGCAAACGGCTTCTAGCTCGCTCCATTCACCTTCATCGACAGCCCAGATCGCGCGGGGTGTCTTATTTCTCCCGCACTGCGGGCCGCGGCGCATCGCGCAGCGGCTGAACGCACAGAACAGAAAGCCTATTCATTGACTGATTTTAACGGATTCCATCTTCACGACGCGCTTACGCGCGCACTCGCAGAAGAGAAATACTCCACCCCAACCCCGATTCAGGAACAAACCATACCAATCGTCATGTCGGGCCGCGACGTGATCGGAATTGCGCAAACCGGCACCGGCAAGACCGCTGCATTCGCATTGCCGATCCTGCATCGTCTCACCGCGAATCCGCGCTCAGCCGAGCGCAAGAGCTGCCGGGTCCTGGTGCTAAGCCCGACGCGCGAACTGTCTGGGCAAATCCTTGACAACTTTCGGGCGTATGGCCGTCATCTACGCGTCAGGAGCGCGCTGGCGATTGGCGGCGTGCCGATGGGCGGACAGGTCCGCGCGCTGTTCGACGGCATCGACGTTCTCGTCGCCACGCCGGGACGGCTTTTGGATCTCGTCCAGAGCAACGCGCTTCGCCTTGGCAGCGTCGAATGCTTCGTGCTCGATGAAGCCGACCGCATGCTCGACATGGGCTTCATCAACGACATCCGTAAGATCGTCGCGAAGCTTCCAGCGCAGCGCCAGACCCTGATGTTTTCCGCGACCATGCCTCGCGCTATCGCCGAGCTGGCCGGGCAGATGCTGCGCGACCCCGTCAAGGTCGCGGTAGCGCCGGTTGCCACCACGGTGGAGCGCGTCGAACAGCGCATTATTTTTGTCGACCGCGCCGCGAAGCCCGCAATCCTCGTCGATGTCTTGCGGGGCGAAGCGGTCGATCGCGTCCTGGTCTTTACGCGCACCAAGCACGGCGCCGACAAAGTGGTGCGCAGGCTGGTGCAGTCAGGTATCGCGGCCGAGGCGATCCACGGCAACAAGTCGCAAGGTCAGCGTGAGCGCGTGCTCGCGGCGTTTCGCAACGGCAAGGTCAAAACGCTGGTGGCGACAGATATCGCCGCGCGCGGCATCGATGTCGACGGCATCAGTCACGTGGTGAATTTCGATTTGCCGAACGTGCCGGAAACTTATGTGCATCGGATCGGCCGCACCGCGCGCGCAGGCGCCGGCGGCATCGCGATCTCGCTGTGCGACGGCGAGGAGAGGGCATTTCTCCGCGACATCGAGAAGCTCATCCGCATATCGATTCCATCAAGCGATAAACGCTCGCAACCGCATCGCGCCGAGCCATCGACGGCAAACAATGCTGCCGGTCGCCCGCAGGCCGACCGCGGGGGCAAGCAGCGGCATTCGCAGCGCGGCAATGGTCCCCGCAAGCCGCAACGCAACCATCAGCACTCACGAGACCATCAGAAATCTAGAGATCACCAGCAACCCAGAGACCATCAGCAATCAAGAGATACCGGAATCGCGTCTGTCGCCTTCCTGCATCGCAACGACCCGGCAGGGCGCGGCGAAGCGCAAGGCGCGCCGCGGTGGACCGGCCGTTCAAGGGGATCATAACGTGCCTAAGGAAGAGCTCCTGGAATTCGAAGGTCTTGTCACCGAAATCTTGCCTGACGCGCGCTATCGCATTCAGCTCGAGAACGGCCATCAGCTTATCGCCTATACCGCCGGCAGGATGAAAAAGAACCGGATCAAAACGCTTGCCGGGGATCGGGTGACCGTCGAAGTGTCGCCCTATGACTTGGAGAAGGGCCGCTTGATCTTTCGTCACAAGGACGAACGCGCCGGCTCGGTCAATCGACCGCCGCAGCGCAATCAGTTCCGGCGGCGCTGAGCACTGCGCGTAGCTGTTTACGGTTTACGATCCGGGAGCTTTGCTACTTCGCCAATAGCCCGTTGAGCACCAAATCAAGGTGCGCATTGAAATAGGCCCTTAGGTCGAGCGGCTGGCGGTCGTCGAACATCATCATCCACAAATCGACCAAGGCGATCGGCGCGATCACGACCTGCGGATTGTTGATGACAGAGGATCTTCGGATTTCGCCGCGATCAATGCCGCGCTGAATTGCCTGTTTGAGCATGTCCAGGCACGGCCGCAGGATTTCCGCGTGATAGCGGTCGGCAAGTTCGGGAAAGCGGGGCGCCTCGGCGATCAGCATGCGCAATACTTCGCGGCGCCGCCGGTCCTCGACGATGTGCTCGTAGATGAAACTGAACTGCGCCCGAAGGAGTTCGGCGGTCGAGCCATCGTGGGTTTCGAACATGCCCTGCACGGTGTCCATCGTCGTCTTCGTGAACTCGTGCACCATCGAAATGAACAGGTGCTCCTTGTTCTCGAAATAGACGTAGATCGTGCCCTTGGTGACGCCGGCGCGCTCGGCGATTTGATCGAGCGTCGTCGTGGCATAGCCGTTGCGCGAGAATTCAGTGAAGGCGGCTTCGACGATTTCCTGCGGACGCTCCGCTTTGCGGCGGCGTCGCGTTTCAGTGCGCGCTTCGAAGACAGCGGTCATTTGACCAGCTAGGCGTAGAGAACGCCAAAAGTCAAGTTATTGACTAACCGGATAGTAAATAACTAGGCTAACCCGTTTGAGGGTTAGCGGGTGTTCAGGTCCAGTCAGTTCGCGGCGCGAGGCCGCCTGTCCGTACGCACGCAAAGTGCCTATCAGGCCAGCGGATTCGGCGTTTCTAAGCCAATCCGCGGCGCTGCGACGCTGTTGCTATTGGCGCTGTCGGCGTGCGCGGTCGGCCCCGACTTTGTGCCGCCGCCGGCATCGCCGGTCGCGGGCTACACGCCCGAGGACAATCCTTTATCCACCGCATCGGCCAACGTCGCCGGCGGCGCGGCGCAGAAATTCGACATGGGCCGCGACATTCCGGGGGAGTGGTGGAAAGTCTTTCATTCAAAGGAACTTGACGGGTTGATCGCCGAGGCGCTGCGAGCCAATCCGAACCTTCAGGCGGCGCAGGCCGCGCTGTGGCAGGCCAAGCAAAATCTTTACGCGCAGACCGGCAAGCTCCTGCCGCAGGCCGATGCCAACGCGTCGGCCGAGCGCCAACAGTTTTCGCCCGCAGCATTCGGCCAGGCCGGTCCGCCGGACCTCTTTAATCTGTACCAGGCGACGGTGAACGTCTCCTACGCGCCCGACGTCTTCGGCGGCCAGCGGCGGCAAATCGAGGCCACGGCGGCGCTTGCGGACTATCAGCGCTTCGAGCTCGAAGCGACCTATCTGACGCTGACCGCCAATGTGGTTACGGCCGCGGTCCAGGAAGCCTCGTTGCGCGGCCAGATCGATGCGACGCGCGACATCATCAAAATCGAAACCGACCAGCTGGGAGTCGTGAACAACCAATTCAAGGGCGGCGCCGCGGCGCGAACCGACGTGCTCACGCAGCAATCCGAGGTGGCGACCGCGCAGGCAACGCTGCCGCCGCTGCAGAAGCAACTCGAGCAGCAACACCATGTGCTGCTGGCGCTGATCGGCCGCTTCCCGAACGAAGTGCCGCGCGATCGCCTGACGCTGGCGTCGCTGCGGCTGCCGACGGATCTTCCGGTGAGCCTGCCTTCGCAACTCGTCGAGCAGCGTCCCGACATCCGCGCCGCCGAAGCGCAACTGCATCAGGCCAGTGCCCAGATCGGCGTGGCCATCGCCAACAGGCTGCCGCAATTCAATCTCACCGGCGCTTACGGCAGCGCGGCGCTGAACACTGCGAGCCTGTTCACGCCCACCACCCTGATATGGAGCGCTGCCGCCAGCAGCACGCAGCCGATTTTCCACGGTTTCACGCTGCTGCATCAGCAGCGCGCCGCTGAAGCCGGTTACGACATGGCGGATGCGCAATATCGCACCACGGTGCTGCAAGCCTTCCAGAATGTCGCCGACGCACTGCGCGCGTTGCAACTCGACGCCGCCACGCTTAAGGCGCAACGGGCCGCGTTGCGCGCCGCGTCCGATACGCTCGACCTCGCCGGCGGCCAGTATCGCCTCGGCGCCATCGCCTATGTGATCCTCCTGAACGCGCAGCGCAGTTACCAGCAGAGCCGCCTTGCCGTGGTGCAGGCGCAGGCGGCGCGCTATGCCGATACGGCCGCGCTGTTCCAAGCGCTCGGCGGCGGCTGGTGGAACCGTGCCGACGTGGCGCCCAATCCGCTGAGCCCCGACTCTCCTGACGATGCGGCCGCCACTGCCAATGGGGCGCATGCAGCAACGGAGCTCAGTCAATGAAGAAGCGCATGGTGATCATGCTGGTCGCGGTCGCCGTTGTGCTCGGCGCGGTGTTCGGATTCCAGGTGTTCAAGGGAATCATGATCAGGAAATTCATGGCCACATTGAGCAATCCGACGCAGACCGTCACCGCGACCAAGGCCGCTTACAGCCAATGGCAGCCGAACATCGAAGCCATCGGCAGCCTGCGCGCGGTGAAAGGCGCCGACTTGTCGCTCGAAGTGTCAGGGGTGGTGGATTCGATCTCGTTCAATTCCGGCGACGACGTCGCGGAGGGCGCGCCGCTTTTGAAGCTGCGGTCGGATGACGACGCCGCCAAGCTCGACTCGCTCAAAGCGACCGCGGAACTCAACCAGATCACTTACGACCGTGACCAGAAGCAATTCAAGCTCCAGGCGGTCAGCCAAGCCACCTTGGATACCGATTCCGCCAATCTCAAGAACGCCAACGCTCAGGTCGCCCAGCAGCAGGCGATCCTCGATAAGAAGTTTTTGCGCGCGCCGTTTGCCGGCCATCTCGGCATCCGCGCCGTGGACCTTGGCCAATATCTCGCCGCCGGAACGGCGATCGTGACGCTGCAAGCGCTCGATCCGATTTTTTTGGATTTCTTCGTGCCGCAGCAAGCGATCGATCAAGTGAAATTAGGTCAGACCGTCGCCGTGAAAGTCGACGCCTACAAGGATCAGAGCTTCCCCGGCGAAATCTCCGCGGTGAACCCCAAGGTCGATGCCTCCAGCCGCAACGTGCAAGTTCGCGCGACGCTGAAGAATGCGGACCGCAGACTATTGCCGGGAATGTATGCGACGGTCGATATCGCCACCGGAGCGCCGCAAAACTACATCACGCTGCCGCAGACGGCGATCACCTATAATCCGTACGGCGACACCGTCTATATCGTTGACGACAAGGGCGCGGCCGCGGCCGTCGAGCCGACGCTGATCGCGCGCCAGACTTTCGTGACGATTGGTGCGACCCGCGGCGATCAGGTCGCGGTCCTCAAAGGTGTGAGTGACGGCGACATGGTCGTCACCGCCGGCCAGATCAAGCTGCACAACGGCTCGACGGTGTTGATCGACAACTCGATTTCGCCGACCGCGGACGCGGCGCCGGTGCCGATCGATCGGTAAGCGAGCCACCATGTATTTTACCGATATTTTCATTCGGCGGCCGGTGCTGGCTTCGGTCGTCAGCCTGTTGATCCTGGTGCTCGGGCTTCGGGCCTACAGCGTATTGCCGATCCTGCAATACCCACGCACTGAAAATGCCATCGTGACCGTCAGCACGCTCTATTACGGTGCCGATCCCGATGTGGTGGCCGGCTTTATCACCACGCCGCTCGAAAACGCCATCGCACAGGCGAATGGCATCGATTACATGAGCTCCGTCAGCGCGACGAGCACGAGCACCATCACGGTCTATCTGCGGCTCAATTACGATGCCGACAAGGCGCTGACCGAAATCAACACCAAGATCGCTTCCGTTCTCAGCAAACTTCCGCCCGGTACGCTGCAGCCGACTCTGACCGTGACAATCGGCCAGACCATCGATGCCATGTATATCGGCTTCAACAGTGATGCGCTGGCGCCGAACCAGATCACCGACTACCTGGTCCGCGTGGTGCAGCCCAAACTGCAGGCGGTGCCGGGCGTGCAAACCGCCGAACTGCTCGGATCGAAGGTGTTTGCGCTGCGCGCGTGGCTGGACCCGAAGAAGCTCGCCGCCTTCGGTCTCACCGCGACCGATGTCAGCGCGGCGCTGACCGCCAACGATTACATTTCGGGCATCGGCACGACCAAAGGCCAGATGGTGCAGGTCAATCTGTCCGCGTCGACCAGCCTGCATTCGGCCGAAGAGTTCCGCAACCTTGTGGTCAAGCAGAGCAACGGCGCCGTTGTACGCCTCAAGGATATTGCCAATGTCACGCTCGGCTCGGAAGACTACGAAAGCGAGGTCGGCTTCGACGGCAAGCAGGCGGTTTATATCGGTATTCAGGTCGCGCCCGCGGCCAATCTGCTCGACGTCATCCAGGGCGTGCACAAAATATTTCCCCAAATCCAGTCGTTGCTGCCGAACGGGCTGCACGGCGAGATCATCTATGACTCGACCGAGTTCGTGCATGCCGCGATCTATGAGGTGATCCGCAGCCTCACCGAGGCGCTGGCGATCGTCACCGTCGTCGTATTCCTTTTTCTCGGCTCAGTGCGTTCGTCTATCATACCGACCGTCGCCATACCGCTTTCGCTGGTCGGCACCCTCACGATCCTGCTGGCGCTCGGTTATTCGATCAATTTGCTCACCTTGCTGGCGCTGGTGCTCGGCATCGGCCTCGTTGTCGACGACGCCATTATCGTCGTCGAAAACGTCAATCGCCATCTCGAGGAAGGCATGACGCCGATCGACGCCGCCCTCACGGCGGCGCGCGAACTCGGCGGTCCGATCATTGCGATGACCGTCGTGCTGGCGGCGGTCTACGTCCCGATCGGTTTCCAGAGCGGTCTTACCGGCGCGCTGTTCTCCGAATTCGCTTTCGCTCTCATCGGCGCCGTTACCGTCTCGGGCATCGTCGCACTGACACTGTCGCCGATGTTGTGCTCGCGGCTGCTGAAGGCGCCCGATCAAACCCATGGCGGCTGGGAGGCGCGGCTGACGGCGTTCATCGATCGGCGCTTCAACCAGTTGCGCGGCGGGTACGAAAGACGGCTGCACGGCAGCCTGAACTATCTGCCGGTAACGCTGGTTTTCGCGCTTCTCGTGCTCGGCAGCATCTACTTCCTGTTCACCACCGCCAAGACCGAGCTTGCACCGCAGGAAGATGAGGGCGTCATCATCACCCAATCCGTTGCGGCGCCGAATTCGACGCTGCAACAGCGCCAGCTTTATTCGCGCGAAGTCTATCGGATTTTCGACAAGCATCCGGAAACCGAACATGTTTTCCAGCTCGACGTGCCGGGCCAGTCGATTGCCGGCATGGTGTTCAAGCCGTGGGACAAACGGGCGAAAACCACCAATGTGCTTCAGCCGGTACTGCAACAGGAACTGAACAATGTCGCCGGCGTGCGGGTCGCGGCGTTTCAGCCGCCGCCGTTGCCCGGCAGTATCGGGTTGCCGCTTCAATTCGTCATCGTCACGACCGAACCGTTCGAGCGATTGAATGAAGTAGCTCAGCAATTTCTGCAGGAGGCACGGCAGAGCGGCATGTTCATCTTCCTGGATTGCGATCTGAAAATCGACAATCCGCAATCGGACATCACCATCGATCGCGATAAGACCGCGCAACTTGGGCTGAAAATGAGCGACGTCGGCGGCTCGCTCGCCGCGATGCTCGGCGGCGGTTATGTCAACTATTTCAGCATCGACGGGCGGTCGTACAAAGTCATTCCGCAGGTCCAGCAACGCTCTCGGCTCAATCCAAATCAGTTGCTCGACTATTACATCCGCACATCGGACGGCAGCCTCGTGCCGCTGTCGACCGTGGCGACGGTGGCGACCAAGACGGTGCCGGAATCGCTCAATCACTTTCAGCAGCTCAACGGCGCGACCATTCAAGGCGTAGCGATGCCCGGCGTCGCGCAGGGCGACGCGCTGGCGTACCTTCAGGGCTTGGCGGCGCGCACCTTGCCGCAAGGCTATACCATCGATTACGGCGGCCTGAGCCGGCAATATATCCAGGAGTCGAGCGGCTTCGTCACCACGTTCGGCTTCGCGCTGATCATCATCTTCCTGGCGCTCGCCGCTTTGTTCGAAAGTTTCCGCGACCCGGTGATCATCCTGGTGTCGGTGCCGATGTCCATTGCCGGCGCGCTGATTTTCGTCAGTCTCGGCTTCGGCGGCTTGTCGCTCAACATTTACACCGAAGTCGGCCTCGTCACGCTGATGGGCCTGATCAGCAAGCACGGCATCCTGATCGTCCAGTTCGCCAACCATTTGCAGCAGGAGGGCCGGTCCAAGCGCGAGGCGATCGAACAGGCCACCGCGATCCGGCTGCGCCCGATCCTGATGACGACGGCGGCCATGGTGCTCGGCGTCGTACCGCTGATCATCGCGAGCGGCGCCGGGGCGGTGTCGCGATTCCAAATGGGCGTCGTCATCGCGTCCGGGCTTTCGATCGGCACGCTATTCACGCTGTTTGTGGTGCCCGCCGTTTACTTGGTGTTTGCGGCGGATCATCATGCGGATAAGACCCTCGCGGGCGAATCGGTCGGCACCGATCCGTATGCGATGCGCGAAGTTTGATTGCATTCCCGAAAGCCCGAAGCCATGAAAGTCTAAAGGATGGAAGACTGGAGCGCCCGGCAATATCTCAAATTCGAGGATGAACGCACGCGACCGCCGCGCGATCTGTTGGCGCAGGTGCCGCTGCAACGTCCCCGCCTCGTCGTCGATCTCGGCTGCGGTCCGGGGAATTCGACCGAGCTTCTGGCCGAGCGCTTTCCGCACTCGGAAATCGTCGGTCTTGATTCTTCGCCCGACATGCTGCGCATGGCGCGCGAGCGGCTGCTGAAGTGCAATTTCGTCGAGGCCGATATTGCGACCTGGACGCCGGACCCCGGCACCGATCTCATCTTCGGCAATGCGGTCATGCAATGGCTGCCGGATCATCCCGCGATCATGCGGCGGCTCCTGGAAGCCATGCCGCAGGGCGGCGTGCTGGCGATCCAGATGCCCGATAATACGCGCGAGCCGGCGCTGCGCTTCCAGCGCGAGGTGGGCGAGAGCGGGCCGTGGAAGGATCATCCGGAGGTGAAGGCTGCCGCGCGCGACGATTTGCTTTCACCGGAGGAGTATTACGATCTGCTCAAGCCGGCCTCGTCGCATATCGACATCTGGCACACCGTCTATAATCACGTGATGGCATCGCCGCAGGCCATCACCGAATGGTTCAAGGGCTCGTCGCTGCAGCCATTCCTCTCTCCGATCGACGCCGCCAGCCGGGAAAAATTTCTCGCCGCCTATACGGCCAAGATCGTTGCCGCCTATAAGCCGCGCGTCGACGGCAATGTGCTCTTGCGATTCCCGCGCCTGTTTATCCTGGCGGTGCGATGACAATGCTGCGGGCTCTGCTTTGCGCAGCCGTGCTGGGTGGTGCGCTTTACGCTCACGGCGCATTCGCTGACGAGGCGTTTGCGACTTGGCTGCAATCGTTGTGGCCGCAGGCACAAGCGCTCGGCGTCTCGCGCGCGACCTTCGATGGAGCGACGCGCGGCCTCGAGCCTGATCTGACGCTGCCCGATCTCGTTCTGCCGGGCCGGCCGGAAAAGCCGCCGCCGGGCCAGCCGGAATTCGTGCAGACGCCCGCGGATTACATCAAGGAGCCGGCGATCGAGCGTCTCGCCACGCAGGGCCGCAAGCTTTACGACCAGTATCGCGCGCCGCTCAGCGCTATCGAGCGGCAATACGGCGTGCCTCCGGCCGTCCTGCTTGCGATCTTCGGCCGCGAAACCGATTACGGCCGCGCCGCGGATACGCACAACGCGATCCGCGTGCTGGCCACGCAGGCCTATCTCGGCAAGCGCAAGGATCAGTTCCGCAATGAGTTTCTGCTGGCGCTGAAAATCCTCCAGCAGGGCCAGGTCGGCCTCGCCGACATGAAGAGCTCCTGGGCGGGCGCCATGGGCCTCACGCAGTTTTTGCCGTCGGATTATCTAAAATATGCCGTCGATTTCGACGGCGATGGCAAAGCCGACATCTGGAATTCGGTGCCGGACGCGCTCGCCTCGGCCGCCAAGCAATTGCTCGACAAGGGCTGGCAGCAAGGCCTTCACTGGGCCTATGAGGTGCACCCGCCGGCCGATGTCGATTGCACCGTCGGCGTGCCGGAGAACACGCTGCCGATCGGCGAATGGCTCAAGCGCGGTTTTGCGCCGGCCTATGGCCGCGTGGTGTCGGCGGCGGAGCGCGCCGAACCGGCGTCGCTGCTCCAGCCGTCCGGCCTCTACGGCCCGTCGTTCCTCGCCACCAAAAACTATTTCGTCATCAAGGAATACAATTTTTCCGACCTCTACGTTTTGTTTGTCGGTCATCTCAGCGATCGTATCGCCGATCCGCGGCCGTTCGAGACGCCGTGGGGGAAAGTTGCGCAACTGCCGACCAGCAATCTCGACCGCATGCAGCAAATCCTCACCGCGCGCGGCTATTACCACGACAAGCTCGATGGCAACGCCGGCATGCTGACGCGCTCAGCCCTCGGCGCCTATCAGAAGCGCAATGGTCTCAAAGTCGATTGCTGGCCGAGCGCCGCGGTGTTGCAGCAGATGGAAGCCGCCGGCCGCTAATTAACCTTCGCGTTTCCCGGGCGCGGTGCAGCACGGAGCAAAGCGGAGTGGTGCACCGCAGACCCGGGATCGTTACGGGCTCGGAACTTGTGAAGGTCCCGGGTCTGCAGCGCATCACTTCGTGCTGCGCTGCGCCCGGGAAACATGCCTCATGTGTGGATGGCCCCCAACTTGCGAGAGTTTTCTTCGTGAGGAGCACTGGTCGCTTGCAGTCATGTGTCCGGCCTTTCGGTGCGGTCTCACATAACCGCTGGCCTTGATGGTTTCCGCAGATCGAGGCCTTATCATTTGGTCGGGATTGGAATCCCGCTGAGGGGGTCAGGCTTCTCTCGATCCGTCGGGTGACCGACTGTGCCATCACGTGTTTCACTCTCGCAAGCTTGCGGCACGCCGCAATTCGGCAAGTTATGCTGCCGCCGCTGCGTGTCGGTAGGTGTCCTGTCTGCTCATGATGACCCAAGCCACGCGAGCCGTCTTGTTGGCCAAAGCGACTGCCGCGACGAGCCGCGGCTTTCGGCCGAGCAGCGACGTTAGCCATGGATCGGTCTTGGCCGCCTTCGAGCAAAGCAGCACCGTGTGTGCGCTGTTGACGAGCAGGCGGCGGAGATAACTGTCCCCTCGTTTGCTAATTCCACCGAGGCGCGCTTTGCCACCGGTAGAGTTCTGTCTCGGCACCAGCCCGAGCCAGGCGGCAAACTCTCTGCCACTGCGGAATGTGTTCGGATCTGCAACCGTCGCTGCGATCGCCGTGGCGATGATCGGCCCGATCCCCGGGATGGTGGCCAGACGTTGGCTGACTGGGTTGTTCTTGTGCCACGCAAGAACCTGCGTTTCGAGCTCGGCGATCCCTGTCTGGATATCTTCGATCTGGTTGACGATTACCTTCAGCACCTGACGGGCAATTGCGGGGACACGCCCGTCCATCTCGTCCATGACAATCGTAACCAGTCTCGCCACTTTGTGCAGACCCTGCGCCTCAATCAGACCGAACTCAGCCAAGTGCCCACGCAGAGCATTCACCAGCATGGTGCGCGGATCAGCAGGTCTCGAGCCCGGTGCATCATGAGTGCCGACTGTTGCTCAGCCGTTTTCAACGGTACAAAGCGCATCGACGGACGCCTAACGCCTCGCAGATCGCTTCGGCATCGGCCACGTCGTGCTTGTTGCGCTTCACATAGGCTTTCACATAGTTGGGCGACATGAGGCGCGCCTCATGGCTAAGCGCAATCAATTCGCGGGCCCAATGGTGCGCCGTTGCGCAGGCTTCCAGCCCGACCAGGCAGGACGGAATCCCCGCAAAGAACGTGAGGACCTGGCCGCGTCGCAGCCGCTTACGCACCACCACGTTGCCCGCCTCGTCGACTGCATGAACCTGGAAAACGTTCTTTGCGAGATCAAGACCAATTGTTTGTAATATCGCCCATGGATGGCTCCCGTTGCTGGTGATCTTTGACGACCACCATTTTGGCACACCGATGCCGTCAGGGGGCCATCCACCCCATTAGTTGGACAGTTAATCATCCCCCGCCACGGCATCGGGCAGGCTGTCGTCATCTTCGGCAGAATCGGACGCGTGTTTGTGCGGCTCGGTCGCGATCGAACCGGTCACGCTGGCGTCACCATAATGTTCGCCGGGATGTTGGGCGGCGAATTGCGATCGCGCCCGCGCGGCGGCGACTTCGCCGGGGATCGCCGACGGCTCGCAGATGTGGCGGCTGTTATAGTGCCGCATCAGATCGACGTGAATGTGATTGTAATGATAGACGTTGGCGCCGGGCGCCAGCACGGTGGTGAATTCGTCGCAGGCGGCGGATTGCACGTCGTGCAAGAAGCCTTGCTCCTCGGGCGTACCGTGCCAGCCATATTGCACGCTGATCTTGTGACCGTCGGCGAGATCGAATTCGGCGACGTCGAGCGCATTGCCGAAAGCATGCTCGGAAATATGCGCGTTCGGATTGCCGTTCATGCCGCGGCAGGAATAGGCGGAGATCTGCTTGATCTCGACGACCGACACGCGAAACCAATGCAGCGCCGCGGGCTGCACCGCGCCATTGATCCATTGATCGAGCGCGGAGACGATGGGGCAGGCGAGCGTCGCCGGCGGCTGCACTTCGACCGGCCCGGCGGAAGCGACCCCCGCCCTACCCTCCCCCGCTTGCGGGGGAGGGTAGGGTGGGGGCGGTGGGCCAAGCGGCGGCACTGGTCCGCCCGCGTCAGGCGCCATTGGACGCGGCGAATAGACCGGCGCGTTCGAGCCGCCGTAATAGGGATGCGGCGGGCCGCCGGGAATGCCGATGTCGTCGTCATTGTCTCCGGTCGGCAGCAGGCCAGAGGGATCAAGCGAAAGCGGCTGACCGGCTTGCGCCATCGGCTGCGATTGCGGCGGCTGGTATTGCCGTGGCGGCGGATACGGCTGCGCTGCGCCCGCTTGTGAATAGGGTGAGTAGGGTGACAAGCCGCCGGCCGGCACCGGCGGAAGCGCGCTCGATTGGACCGCGCTCGATGGCGCACCCGGCCAACTCTGCGGCATCGACGTGCCGGGAATCGAACTCGGCGGACGCATCGGCTCGTCGTCGTAGGACAGTGGCGCGCTGTCGCCCAGCGCCGAGATGCGCAACGGATAATCGATGCCGCAGGCGCCCGGCCCGCTGATCGCCGAAATGCGCACGCGTTCCGGCGTCTCTTTCACGGCGCCAGAACCGAGACAGGATGCTTCCGCCTCGTGACGCCATGGCTCGCGCTCGGCGAGCATGTAGTGGCTGCAGCCGGCAAGAGCGATCAGCGCGACGAGGACGAGGGAGCTGACGAGATACCAACGAACTCCGCACGTCATAAGTAGACAATGGGAGGAATACCGTTAAGGACTGCTCAATGATCCCTGGCGCGCATAAGGTAAGTGGGGCGTTAACCATGACACGGATCAGGCATCGGAAATCAGGTATCAGGAATCAGGATTTTGCTCTTTCTGATCCCTGTTTTCTGATTCCTGATCCCTGAACACCCTTGATCCCGGCGCGCCTTTCGGGCCACATCGCGACAGGGCGGGGAGCGAAGATCATGGGCGGCAACGCGAAGCTTATTTTCCCGGTTCTCGCCGCTGGCATTGTCGCTTTCGTCGTCAGTTGCACCATCGAGTGGACATGATGGTGTCCGCGCTCGATCTTGCCCGCCGCATCGAGGCCGGCGAACTCAAACCCCGTGCGGTTGTCGAGCTGTGCGCCGAAGCGATCGCGGCGCGGGAGCCGGATATTAGCGCCTTCGTGACGCTCGATCTCGACGCCGCGCGGCGCGCGGCGGATGAGCCGCGCCTGACGGCGCTGCCGCTGCGCGGCTTGCCGGTCGCGTTCAAGGATATTTTCGATACCGCCGATCTGCCCACGCAGTACGGCTCGCCGATCTACACCAGCCATCGGCCGCGCGCCGATGCCTCAGCCGTCGCGATGACGCGAAGCTCAGGCGGTATCGTCATCGGAAAGACGGTGACGACCGAAATGGCTTCGCTCGTTCCGTCGGTCACGCGCAATCCGCGCAATCCCGCGCATACGCCCGGCGGCTCGTCGGCGGGCTCCGCTGCCGCTGTTGCCGCCGCCATGGTACCGATCGCGTTCGGCACGCAGACAGCCGGCTCGGTGATCCGGCCCGCCGCATTCTGCGGCGTCGCCGGCTTCAAGCCGTCCTATCGGCTGATCCCTTTGGTCGGCGTGAAGGATGTGTCCTGGCATCTCGACACCGCAGGCATCTTCGGCGCCGGCATTGCCGATGTCGCCTTCGCGGCTGCGGTGGTTCTCGGCCGCGACTTGCGGGTCGATCGCGCCGAACCCGCGGCGCCCCGCATCGCGCTCGCCCGCACGCATCTGTGGCCGCAAGCCAGCACCGCGATGCAAAAGGCGGTCGAAACCGCGGCGCGGATCGCCGCAGCGGCCGGCGCCAAGGTGACGGAGCTGACGCTGCCGCCGATGATGGAACAGGGCTATGCCGCGCAATTCACCATCCAGGATTATGAAAACATCCGCGCACTCGCCTTCGAATACGATCGTCATCGCGACCAGATCGACGTAAGGCTGCGCGAGCAACTCGATGCCGCCGTGAAAATCTCCGCCGACGACTATGACGCCGCGCGCCGCACCGCGAGCCGCGCGCGGCAAGTGCTGGCGGACGCCATGGCGGATTACGACGTGATCCTGACGCCGTCGGCGCCTGGCGCCGCGCCCCACGGATTCGAGTCGACGGGCAATCCGATGTTCAACCGGCTATGGACGCTGATGGGCGCGCCTTGCATCAACGTTCCGGGCTTGAGCGACAACGAACTGCCGCTCGGCGTGCAAATCGTCGGCCGCTTTGGCCGCGACCGCGCCACGCTCGAAGCGGCGTTGTTTGTCGAACGCGCGATTGCCCGCAAGACCGGTATGTAAGAAGACCGGCGGGTGAGGTCAGACCGCGCGGGTATCGAAGATGAACATATCGACGCCGCCGGTCGCGAATGTTTGGACGTCGGCCGCGGCGGCTTGCCCTTCGGAGCTCGCGAACGCTTTTTGGATCGCGGCGACGTCGTCGAATTCCAGGATCGCAACCAGGTGATAGCCGGATGGTCCGGCAGGCGTCATCACGGGGCCCTTGTTGATCTCGTATTTTTGCACACCCGCAATCTTCTTGGCGATCGGAATGTGCTTTTCCATGTAATGCTTGTCGAAGGCCGCCGTGTCGCGCGGCGTTTTGTACATCACCAAAAGCTGAGCCATTGTTTTCTCCGTTGCCTCCCCAGGTGCGGCGAGCGGTATCACGGTTCAGACCCAGTCGCTACTCCGCCACGGCCGAGAAGCCCGAGCGCGCGGTGCAATATTTCAAGCGGAACCGATGGCAGCGTCTCCCGGATGCGATGCAGCACGTAGTGGTGCATCGCTGATCCGGGATCGCCGCAGGCTCTGAGGTCGTTACGATCCCGGGTCTGCAGCGCACCATTCCGCTTCGCTCCATGCTGCGCCGCGCCCGGGAAACGGGCGTTGCGGCGTTGTCACTGTTATGTTGACATTTGTCATCGCTTCGGATACAATTCAAAGAATCAAAGCTCGCCCTAAGGGACGCCGTCCGGTGATGCCGGTCGGCAGGAGTGAGTGCGGTGCCCGCGGGCGGGGCTTCATCACCTCCGCTCTCGGGCGGCTTGGGCATCATGTCTCCCGGCACTATGACCGGGGTGGGGGGTGCGCCCCTGGGCTGGGACAGGCGAAGGTAACACCCGTTCAGACCACGTCCCAGGAAGCCTGGCCTGAAGCTGAGCCTTAGGGATGACGAGTCCCTTTGGCGAAAGCCGTGGTGGAACGCCGGCAGGCGAGCGCGCCCGACAGCGGACGGGTCGGCGCAAGCCGACTTGATCCGTGGCGCGACCCGCGCGCCGCTTGCGTGCGGGACATGAAACACTGCGTCTGCCGGCGTTCCGCTTCCCTTATTTCTTTCTCGTAGCCCGGGTTGAGCGCAGCGAAACCCGGGATGGACATTGAAGCGTCCCGATCGTTCCCGGATGTCGCTCCGCTCAATCCGGGCTACGGGCTGTTTGACATTCCGGCTTGCAAAACTCGTGCGCATTCGCGCGGCGGGAACGGGGGAGCGCGCGCTACTCCGCCGCGCTCCGTGTCATCGCCACAGGATCGTAATTGAGGATCGGCGCCAGCCATCTTTCCATCTCCGCCAGCGTCTGACCTTTGCGCTTGGCATAGTCGGCAACCTGATCGCGCTCGATCTTGCCGACGCCGAAATAATAGCTTTCGGGATGGCTGAAATAGAGCCCGCACACCGACGCGCCGGGCCACATGGCGAAGCTTTCGGTGAGCTTGACGCCGATCGCATGCTCGCCGTCGAGGAGCTTGAATAAAGTCTCTTTCTCGGTGTGATCGGGTTGCGCCGGATAGCCGGGTGCCGGGCGGATGCCGCGATATTGTTCGGTGATCAGTTGGTCGCTGCGCAGCGTCTCATCCGGCGCATAGGCCCAGAATTCACGGCGTGCGCGCTGATGCATGCGCTCGGCGAGCGCTTCGGCAAGGCGGTCGGCAAGCGCCTTGGCGAGGATGCCGGAGTAATCGTCATTGGCGCGCTTGAAGCGCTCGGCGACCACCTCCTCGCCGATGCCGGCGGTGACGGCAAAGGCGCCGATATAATCGGAGAGCCCGCTGCCGCACGGCGCGACAAAATCGGCGAGCGCGACATTGGCGCGGCCTTCTCGGCGCGTGAGCTGTTGGCGCAGCGTGTGCAGCGTCGCGATCGGCTTGCCACGCGCCTCGTCGCCGAACACGTGAATGTCGTCGCGCTCGCTGTTCGCCGGCCAGAATCCGATCACGGCGTTGGCACGGATCCATTTCTCGGCCGCCATTTGCCGCAGCATGTCTTGGGCGTCGGAAAACAAGCTGCGTGCGACTTCCCCGACATTTTTGTCGTCGAAAATCGCTGGATATTTGCCCTTGAGCTCCCAGGTAGTGAAGAACGGCGACCAATCGATGTAGTCGATCAGCTCGCCGATCGGGATATCGGCAAATTTGCGGGTGCCGAGAAAATGCGGACCCGGCGGCGCGAAGCTGCCGGACCAGTCGAGCTTGAGCGCATTGGCGCGCGCGTCGGCGAGCGAAAGCCGCTGCTTGTTCTCTTCGCCGCGGGCATGGGCCGCCGCGATGCGGGCGTATTCGGTGCGCACATCGGTTACAGTGCGATCGCGGGCATCGCGCGACAACAGCGCCGACACCACGCCGACCGCACGGCTCGCGTCGTTGACATAGATCGCCTGGCCGCGCCGGTAGTGCGGATGGATTTTCACCGCCGTATGCACGCGGCTCGTGGTGGCGCCGCCGATGAGAAGCGGCATGTCAAAGCCTTGCCGCTCGAATTCCGCCGCGACGTGGCACATTTCATCGAGTGACGGCGTAATCAGACCGGACAGCCCGACGATATCGGCCTTCTCCTCGATCGCGGCTTTGAGGATTTTCTCCGCCGGCACCATCACGCCGAGATCGACCACGTTGTAATTGTTGCACTGGAGCACGACGCCGACGATGTTCTTGCCGATGTCGTGCACGTCGCCCTTGACCGTGGCGAGCACGATCTTGCCGTTCGAGGAGGCATGTTCGCGGCCGTCCTTGTCCTGTTCCATATAGGGCAGGAGATAGGACACTGCTTGCTTCATCACGCGCGCCGACTTCACCACCTGGGGCAGGAACATGCGGCCCGAGCCGAACAGATCGCCGACGATGTTCATGCCGTTCATCAGCGGGCCTTCGATCACGGCGAGCGGGCGCGGCGCCTTGAGGCGGGCTTCCTCGACGTCCGTCTCGATAAAATCAGTCACGCCGTGAACGAGCGCGTGGGATAGCCGATTTTCTACCGGCCATTCGCGCCAGGAGAGATCGGCCTCCTTCTTTTCCTTGCCGTGACCGCGGTGGCGTTCGGCGAGCGCCAGGAGCCGCTCCGAAGCGTCGGCGCGGCGGTTGAGCGCCACGTCCTCGCAGGCTTCGCGCAGTTCGGCATTGAGATCGTCGTAAACCGCCATTTGGCCGGCATTGACGATGCCCATATCCATTCCGGCGGCGATAGCGTGATAGAGGAACACCGAATGCATCGCCTCGCGGACCGCCTCATTGCCGCGGAACGAGAACGAGAAATTCGAAACGCCGCCGGAGACGTGCGCATGCGGCAGGTTCGTCCTGATCCATCGCGCCGCTTCGATGAAGGCGACACCGTAGCCGTTGTGTTCCTCCATGCCGGTTGCGACGGCGAATATATTCGGATCGAAGATGATGTCCTGTGGCGGAAAGCCGACGCGGTTCACCAGAATGTCGTAGGCGCGTGCCGCGATCGCCGTTTTTTTCTCGAGCGTGTCGGCTTGGCCCGCTTCATCGAACGCCATGACCACGACGGCGGCGCCGTAACGGCGCACCAGCTCGGCGTGGTGAATGAAAGCGTCTTCGCCTTCCTTGAGCGAGATCGAATTTACTACCGGCTTGCCTTGCACGCATTTCAGCCCGGCCTCGATCACCGAAAATTTCGACGAATCGATCATCACCGGCACGCGCGCGATATCCGGCTCCGCCGCGATCAGGTTGAGGAAAGTGACCATCGCTTTTTCGGAGTCGAGCAGGCCTTCGTCCATATTGATGTCGATGATCTGCGCGCCGTTTTCGACCTGGTCGCGGGCGACCGCCAGCGCCGCGGGATAATCGCCGGCGGTGACAAGCTTGCGGAAACGCGCCGAGCCGGTGACGTTGGTGCGCTCGCCGATATTCACGAATGGTATTTCCGGCGTCAGCGTGAAGGCTTCCAGGCCGGACAGCCGCAGCCGCGGCGTGATCTCAGGAATTTTGCGTGGCGCCTTGCCGGCAACCGCGTGCGCGATGGCGCTGATGTGCTCCGGAGTGGTGCCGCAGCAACCGCCGACGATATTGATGAGACCGGACGCGGCGAATTCGTCGATCAGCGCCGCCATCGCGTCGGGACCTTCGTCGTAATGGCCGAATTCGTTGGGCAGTCCGGCATTGGGATAGGCGCAGATCAAGGTGTCCGAGACGCGGGACAGTTCGGCGATATGCGCGCGCATCTCCTTGGCGCCGAGCGCGCAGTTAAGCCCGACCGACAGCGGTGCCGCATGCGCGATCGAATTCCAGAACGCTTCCGGTGTCTGCCCGGACAAGAGTCGTCCGGAGCGGTCGGTGATTGTGCCTGAAATCATCATCGGCACGCGGAGCCCGCGCACTGCGACCTCCTCGGCGACGGCGTAGATCGCGGCTTTGGCGTTGAGCGTGTCGAAAATGGTTTCGATCAGAAACGCATCGACGCCGCCGTCGAGCATTCCGCGGATTTGCTCGGTATAAGCGATCCGCAGCTCGTCGAAAGTGATAGCGCGGAAGCCGGGATTGGAGACGTCGGGCGAGATCGAGGCGGTGCGATTGGTCGGGCCGATCGCGCCGGCGACAAATCGCTCGCGGCCGTCCTCCTCCTGGGCGAGGCGCGCCGCCTCACGCGCGAGCCGCGCGCCATCGGCGTTCAATTCATAGGCGATCTCGGCCATGCCGTAATCGGCCTGTGCGATGCGGGTCGAGGAGAATGTGTTGGTCGAGACGATGTCGGCGCCGGCGCGGAAATAGGCGAGATGGATGCTCCGCACCGCGTCCGGCCGGCTGAGATTGAGGAGGTCGTTATTGCCGCGAACCTCCCGGTTCCAGGCGTCGAAGCGCGCGCCACGGAAGCCTTCCTCGTCGAGGCCTAGCGCCTGGATCATCGTGCCCATGGCGCCGTCGAGCACGAGGATGCGCTCGGCCGCGGCGCGGCGCAGCGTGGCTTCGGCCTTGGATGCGGGCTTATTCATCGCTCTACGCGCGCTCCTTCTCCGGCTGGGAATCCGTGTGCGTTGCGGTGCCGTGATCCGGCTTCAAACCCAGCAAATGGCAGATCGCGTAAACGAGATCGGCGCGGTTCATGGTGTAGAAGTGGAAGTCGGTCACGCCGTGATCGACGAGATCGAGCACCTGCTCGGCCGCCACTGCGGCGGCGATCAGCTTGCGAGTTGCCGGATCGTCATCGAGACCGTCGAAGCGCTCGGCGAGCCAGGCTGGGATCGAGGCGCCCGCCCGCGCGGCGAAATTCCTGGTTTGCTTGAAATTCTGCACCGGCAGAAGGCCGGGCACGATCGGGATATCGATGCCGCTCGCGCGCACGCGGTCGAGATAGCGGAAATAGAAGCTGTTCTCGAAAAAGAATTGCGTCATCGCGCGCGTCGCGCCGGCGTCGACCTTGGCCTTGAGCATGTCGATGTCGGCGGCGACAGAAGGGCTATCCGGGTGTTTTTCGGGATAGGCCGAAACCGACACTTCGATATCGGCGATGCGCTTGATGCCGGCGACGAGCTCGGCGGCGTTGCGGTAGCCGCCAGGATGAGGCGCGTAACGCTCGCCGACGCCGCCGAGCGGATCGCCGCGCAGCGCCACGATGTGGCGGACACCCGCTTGCGCATAAGCTTCGATCACTGCGTCGATATCGGCGCAGGTTGCGGCAACGCAAGTCAGATGCGCTGCCGGCGTCAGCTGCGTCTCGGCCAAGATCCGCTTCACCGTCGCGTGGGTACGTTCGCGCGTCGAGCCGCCGGCGCCATAGGTCACAGACACGAAATTCGGCTTCAGCGGCGCGAGTCGTCCAATTGACTCCCACAGCGATTGCTCCATCTCGGGAGTTTTGGGCGGAAAAAATTCAAACGAGACGCGCAAGTCCGGCCGCGCGCCGGCTTTAATGAAACGGCTCGCACGCGGAATATCCATCACGCCACCTCACGCGTCGCAGGCTGAGCAAGCACGAGGCGCGGATCGCCCGCCAGCCACAGCGATACGGCGATCTTGCCTTCCGGCCCGGGCGGGAAGGTTTGCTGCCGTAGTACGTCGAGGCCAGCGGCTTCGAGCCACTGCGTCACCGTCTCGGCGGCGAACCCGAGCCGGCGATGGGTATGCTCCTCGCGCAGGAATTCCAGATCGTGCGGTGCGAAGTCGATGACGAGAAGCCGTCCACCCGGCCGCAGCACGCGCGCCGCCTCGTGAATGGCGCTGGAGCTGTCGTCAAGAAAGTGCAGGACCTGATGGATGATGACAACGTCAAAGGAGTCCCGCGGCAGAGCGAGGTCGTAAATGTCGCCATGGCGCACGCTGCAATGTTGCAGTCCGGCACGGTCGAGCCGCGCCCGCGCCAGCGCCAGCATATCGAGCGACAGATCGAGGCCGAGACCGCGCTCGATATCGTTGGCGAAAAGCTCGAGCATGCGGCCGGTGCCGGTGCCGAGATCGAGAAGCGCACGAATGGGTTTGTCGGCAAGCGCGCCGCTGATCGCATCTTCGACCGCCGCATCCGCGACATGCAGTTTGCGGATGCGGTCCCATTGCGCGGCATGCCGCCGGAAGTAGTTCTGCGCAGCGGCGGCGCGGGCGGCGCGCACCGCCGTAAGACGCTCGCGATCGCGGGCTATGATGGGATCGTCGAGGTCGAGCCTCCCTATCAGCGCACGCGCAATGTCGGCTGTGCCGCCGCGCTCGCCAAGCCGGAAGAAGGCCCACGAGCCTTCGCGGAAGCGTTCCACCAGTCCGGCCTCGGCCAATAGCCGCAAGTGGCGCGACAGCCGCGGCTGCGACTGGCGCAGGATTTCGGTGAGGTCCGAAACGGTCAGCTCAGCCTCCGCGAGTAGCGCCAGAATCCGAAGCCGCGTAGCCTCGCCCGCGGCTTTGAGCGTCCCGGTCAGCCCAGCAAAACTCAGATGCTCATTATCCATCGCGTTTTCCTGGCGCTATTCGTGCAGGAGCCTTATATTGCCTATCACATAAGGATATCTTTATATCGTTAAACGCGGGGGGGGCAAGGGCCCAAAACAGTGGGATTTGGCCCCGGCGGATGCAGGCCGCCTTGGCCCTGGCGGCCATCGGAAGCAAGTGCCAATTTGCCTAAATGGTCCAACCCGCCAAACCCAACGAACCGGTCCGCGGCAGCCCCTCGAATGACGAGCCCTACGGGTTGCGCGAGGGCGAGATCGCAGTCGAATTACCGGCGCAGGGCGACGCCTCGCTCTATTACATCGGCCGCATCCGCACGCCGTGGCAAAGCCGCGAAGCATGCCCGAAAAACGCGCGAGCCTCGGACGCAGTTTGCACCGTTGAGGTCGATCCGCGCTGGGCTGATGGTCTCACCGGACTTGAGAGCGTCAGTCATGTGATCCTGCTTTATTGGATGGACAAAGCACGGCGCGATCTCGTGCTGCAATCGCCTCGCCATTATGCCGAGCATCGCGGCACTTTCGCGCTGCGCTCGCCGGCGCGGCCCAATCCGATCGCCGTCTCGGTGGCGCGGCTCGTCCGCATCGACGGCAATAGGCTCTCGGTGGTGGGACTCGACTGTCTCGACAACACGCCGCTCGTCGACATCAAGCCCTATTTCGTCTCGACCGATGCCGTGCCGGACGCGCAGGTCGGCTGGCACGCCGGCCGCGAGCGCTGAGCTCTCTCGTCATTGCGAGGAGCGAAGCTTCGCTTCGCTCGCAATGACGGCACTCTCAAAACAGCGGCGGCACCACGCCAACCGGAATGATGCCGACATAGATGACGCCGTCGGCGACGCGCAGCGGCAGCGCAACCGCCGGCTTTTTGTCGATTTCGGTTGCCTGGCCCATTTTCTTGATGTTGTCGACCAAGCCTGAATTGGTCTGCTCGCGCACGATGCCGCTCAACCCCGGTACCAGCCGGTCGAGCGCGCCAAGTCCTTGCGCGGGCGAGCCGCTGCCTCCGGTGAGCCGGTCGATGCCTTGCCCTATCATCTGATCGATGCCCAGCAGCGGCACGATATTCTCCATCCCGGCAACGGCGACATTGAGAAGGCCGTCGAGCTTGCCGTGCTCGTTCACGGTGAGTTGCCCGGTGCCGACGATGATGGCATCGGTGCGCTCGATACGCAGCGATTTGATTTCGATGCCGCCGCCCGATGCCTGCATGTCGCGAAACAGCACCGGCCAAGGTTTTGGCGAAAAATCCTTGAAACCGCGCAACACCGTGTCGATGTCGCCTTGCAGCGGCTCGGCGAGCAGTGGATGGAAACTTGGCGCCATCGCCGCCGCAAAATGTCCCGTCACCTCGATCACCGGATTATGACGCGCCGTTCCCTGTATGATGCGGCCATCCACGTCGGCGCTGTCGGCCTGGAAAATCATGCCGGTGCCAGGACCCGCGACGCGGTCGAGCCGCGGCTCGCGCAGATCGATGGAAACCCGCTCCGGCTCGGGCGGCAGCCCGAGCAGGCTTAATCGCCCGCGCGACCAATTGGCGACGAAGATCGGCGGCTGGCCCGGATCCGCGAGCGTGACCGGCCCTGTGATTTCGCCGTGCAGCAGGCTCGGACGATAAAGCTCCGCCGAAAAACTGATGTCGGTTGCCCGCACGTCGAATGGCGGATGATTGCTGTTGAACGCGGCCGCGGCCTTATCGCACCGCGTGACAATACGAAACGGAAAGCCGCCGATGCTCTGCTTGCCGCAGGCGTAGATCCGGCCCAGCGCGGCTTCACGATCGATCCAGCCGGATAGCGCGCGCTCGGCGATCGAGGCGGCGTAATACCAGCCCCAGGTCCAGCCGACGGCGACGACAATGGCGATGGCGACCAGCACCAAGAAGGTCCGCACCCGGTTGCGCCGCCGCGGAGCGGGACGCTTGCGCAGCGGCCGCGGCGCGGCTTGCATCATGTTGAGTGGAGATTCGCCAGACATCTTGTCTTATGGCCTGTCAAAGAGGGCGTCATTGTGCCGCCTTTGTCGTCCTGTTAGGCGAACCAGGCAAGGCCGCGAGTCAGCAACGAGGTTCAATGAATACAAGCGCCGAGCACGAGACCGGGGACCTTTGGGTTTTCGGCTATGGCTCGCTGATGTGGCGGCCGGGCTTCGCTTACATCGAACGGGAATCGGCCCGGCTCATCGGGTTGCACCGGGCGCTTTGCGTCTTTTCATTCGTCCATCGCGGCACGCCGGAGCGGCCCGGGCTGGTGCTCGGGCTCGATCGTGGCGGGATGTGTCGCGGCATCGCCTATCGCGTTGCGGCTGCGGCGCGCGTCGAAACCATCGACTATTTGCGCTCCCGCGAACAAGTCACCTCCGTTTATCTTGAAACCACGCGGCAGATTGAGCTTGAGGGTGCTGCCAAACGGCGCGTGCGCGCGCTTTGCTACGTCGTGGATCGCAGCCACGTGCAATATGCCGGCCGATTGACGCAGGCCGAGAGTCTCCATCACATTCGCCAAGGTCACGGCCGATCCGGTCCCAATCGCGATTATGTGCTCGAAACAGTGCGCGCGCTCGAGGCGCTCGGCTATCGCGAGACCGATCTGCATTTGCTCGCCGAAGGGCTCGGGAATCAGGGATCAGCCGTCAGGGATCAGGAATCAGATCCCTGATTTTGTTTTTCCGATTCCTGAAGCAAGCGATTGCTTGCCTCCTCGATGCCGCTTTGCAGCCGGTTGAAGAAGGTGTCTTTGTCGAGGCCCGGCGCAATCGGATCTAAAATCTCGGCGACAATGGTGCCGGGCAGGCGGAGCAGCGATCGCCGCGGCCAGTACACACCCGAATTGAGCGCGATCGGCACGCAGGGAACGCAGGCCTTGCCGTACAAATAGACGATACCTGGTTTGTAGTCCGGTGGGGCGCCGGGCGGGCGTCGCGTGCCCTCGGGAAAGACGATGACTTGGCGATCTTCCGCGGCGAGCGCGTTGCGCGCCCGTCCGGTCATGCGCGACAGCGCCGCCATTCCGGCGGTGCGGTCGATCGGGATGAGGCCCGCTTTCCTCATGTACCAGCCGAACAAAGGAATCCACATCAGCTCGCGCTTGAGGACGAAGACCGGATTGTTCAGAACCGCATATAGCGAAAATGTCTCCCACAGCGATTGATGCTTGCAAGCGACGATGCACGCGCCCCTAGGAATTTTCTCGGCGCTGCGCCATTCGACTTTGGTGCCGCAAACGACGCGCAGCAGCCAGAGGCTGCTCATCGCATAGGAGCGGACGAAAACGCGCAGACACGGATAAGGCAATGCAAACGTGGGCAGCGCCACGATCAAATGAGCGATGAGATTCACATAGAACAATGCGTTGAAAATAATCGAACGGACAAGAATTGAGAATGATGAAGACACGGAGGACCTTGCGAGGATTTCCGAAAACGGCGCCTGCTTTTTCGGGATCAGCCTAGACGACTTGTGCGCGTCGGCATTTCACTCGTCGCCGCAAGCGGGTCGAAGCGCATGCGCACTTTGGCGGCAAGGTATTTGAGATATTCCGACAGCACCAGCCTGGTGGTTGTGCCGTTCGACCACCATGGCTCGATGCGCAGACGATCGGAGACGACCGGATACGGAATTAAAGCGACGTCGGGAAGCTGGTGCGACAGCTCGGCGATAGCGCGCGGCATGTGATAGGACGACGTAACGACGATCAGCGAATTGAAGCGGTGTTCCAGGGCCCAGCGCCGTGCCTGTACCGCGTTGCCCAGCGTGTTGAAGGCGGAATAGTCGTAGTCGACGCAGCAGGCCAAGAGCCTGTTGTAGTCGACGACCTGCCGGGCGATGTCGCCGGTTGTGGTGCCGGGATTGACGCCGGTAATGAGCAATCTTTTGCCGCGGCCGGAGGACAGCAGCTCAAGCGCGTCACTAACGCGCGAGGTGCCGCCGGTCAGCACCACGATGCCGTCGGCATTGCGGTCGAGCATGACTTCCTGGTCCGGCAGGAACCAGATGAAACAACCAAAGCCGGCCAGCAGCAAAACGCCGCACAGCGCAGCAAGCTTCAGGCCGACCGATCTGATGCGCCGCGTTTTAACGGCGGTTCTAAGGCTAAGCATCGCCGCGGGCGTCCCTCGTGCGCCGAAATAGACGGAATCGGCGTCCAACCGCCGAAATTATAGCGGTAATTCCGGCGGTAGTTTGAATTTGTTGATCGTCCTCACTCGATGCTCGCCAGGGTCTGGTTGACCGTGCGGCGCGAGGTCAATGCCGTCACCACGGCCATCAGCACGATCTGGATGAGGATGGCGATATAGCCGCCAATACCGATGGAAAAGCTGCCGAACAAGGCAGCCGCCTCGTCGCCGCCGGCCGTCCCTGCGAGCCACGCATTGGCCGCTCCCAGGATGCCGAACAGGACGATAGCGGCGCCCCCGCCGATCGCGCCGCCCTTGAAGCCGAGAATGAGAAAATGCCGCTGGAATTGCCCGGCGACGAAGCCGTCGGTGGCGCCGACATAATGCAGCACTTCCACGATCGGCCGGTTGGTCGCCATGGCACCGCGGGTCGCGAAGGTGACCGAAAGCACCGTCACGACAAGAACGAGCGCAAGGATCGCGATGCCGACGATGACAGCCGTCTCCGCCATGGTGCGCATGCGATCGACCCAGCCGCGATGATCGTCGAGGCTGGCGCTGGGGACCTTTGCGGCAAGCGCATTGCGCAACGCCGCGAAATCCGGCGTCGCGCTGGAGGCGAGCTTGACGACGATCATGCGCGGAATTGGCAATTCGCCGAGAGCGAGGCCGGAGCCGAGCCACGGTTCGATGAGTTGCGCGGATTCTTCTTTGGTATAGGCGCGAACGTCGGCGATGCCGGCAGTGCCGCGCGCGATGTCGATAGCGGTGCGCACGTCGGCCTCGATGTCGCGCCCGGGAACGGGCCGGACCTGTATCGTGATCTCGCGGCTAACGTCCGATTGCCAGTCACTCGCGGAGTTGACCACCATCATCGCGGCTCCGGTGGTCAGCGAAGCGAGAAAGGTCATGATCGCGACCAATGCGGTCAGTGAGCGTCCGGCGATTGAGCCGCTCGGCACGATTGGTGCCGGCATTCGCTGCGCGGACATGCTGAGCGCTGCCGGTCCGCGGCCGGCGTCCCACGGCTCGGCCATGGTCTCCGGCGGCTCAATCGTAGACATGCAGTCGACCTTCGTGCAGGACCAGACGGCGCGCGTCGTATTCGTCCATCAAGGCGATATCGTGCGTGGCTATGACGACTGAGGTCCCCGATTTGTTGAGTTCGATGAAGAGGCGCAGCAAGCGCTGGCCGAGATTGGGGTCGACATTGCCGGTCGGCTCGTCGGCGAGGAGAAGCTGCGGACGCGAGATCACGGCGCGGGCGATAGCCGCGCGCTGCTTTTCGCCGCCCGAGAGCACCGGCGGCAAAGCCCCCATGCGCTCGCCGAGACCCACCCATTGGAGCAGTTCGACGACCTCGGCCCGGTAGGACGCCTCATCCTTGCCGAGCACGCGCAGCGGCAGCGCGACGTTCTGGTAGGTGGTCAAGTGGTCAAGAAGCTGGAAGTCCTGGAATACGATGCCGATACGGCGGCGCAGCGTGGCGCGGCCTTCCTTCGAGAGCGCTGCGGTATCGTAGTCGAACATGGAAATCAGGCCCCGGGTCGGCTTGAGCGACAGGAACAGCATGCGTAGGAGCGAAGTCTTGCCGGCGCCGGACGGCCCGGTCAGGAACTGGAACGAATGAGTGTCGACCCGAAAACTGAGGTCGCGCAGGATCTCCGGGCCGAGCCCGTAGCGCAAGCCGACATTCTCGAATCGGATCACGCGGTTCTCCGAAGGGGCCTGCCGATGGGGTCTGATTCGCCCGCGCCGCAAATCTAACACCGGCGGCCGGCGCGGGCGCGCCGGGTCCGGCATGGTTTCCAATCCGTTAACGGATCGCCTGTTAGGGTCGCCCCAAAGGTGCCGTGCCCCTGGTTCGCCGATGCTGATTGTCTGCCCCAACTGCGCTACATCTTACGATGTCGACGTGGCAAGCCTGCGGCCGAATGGGCGGCGGGTGCGCTGCGTGCGCTGCCGCGCGGTCTGGCAGGCGGAATTGCCCCACGCCGAAAAGCTCATCGCCGCAGCCGAGGGACTGGCGCCGATACGCCAGACCGTCGAGGCCGTGGCGGAAGCCGTCGGTGAAGCGCCGGCCCTGGAGCCTCTTGCGGAGCATTTTGGGTCGATGGGGGACACTCTGCCTGAGGAACCGGGGGAAGCCGCGCTCGCGGCCGCCGACAGTCCTCCATCCGAGGCATCCGATAGCACCGATGCCGACACCGATGAGCCCGACGTTTCCGTCGAGGTGGAGTCCCCACCGATCGCGCCTGTCGATCACGAAACGAGCCCCGTCCCGGACGAAACCGCGGACCAGATCGAAGCGGCCGAGGCGGATGCGCCCGAGGACATCGAGAGCGTTGCCGCGCGACGCTTTGCGCGTCCAGCCAAGCGCAAACGGCTGGTTTGGCCGTTATCACACTTGCAGTCGGTTATCCTGGCGCTGATTATTGTCGATGCGATTGTCGTCGGCTGGCGCACCGATTTCGTGCGGGTTATGCCGCAGACCGCATCGTTCTACGCCGCGATCGGCATGCCGGTGAATCTGCGCAGGCTGAATTTCGACGGCCTCGCTACCGCCACCGAGCAGCATGAGAGCGTTCCGATCCTCGTAGTGGAAGGCAACATCGTCAACGACACGAGTAAGACCGCCGAAGTGCCGCACATCAGATTCGCGGTCCGCAATGCTGCGCGACAAGAGATCTATTCGTGGACCGCCGTTCCTTCGCGCGCGATGTTGCCGGCGGGCGAGGCGGTGTCTTTCCACACCCGGCTCGCGTCGCCGCCGCCGGACGCCCATGATGTCATGGTCCGCTTCGTCAATCGCTATGACATCCTGACGGGGACCCGCTGATATGGCTCGCATCCTGATCGCCGAAGACGAGGAAACGTTGTGCGCCATGTGCGCCCGAGCGCTTTCGACGGTCGGCCACGACGTCAAGACCGCATCCGACGGCGGTGACGCTCTCGAATTGCTCAAGCGGGAAGAGGGCCGGTTCGATCTCCTGCTCACCGACATCCGCATGCCGATCATGGACGGCATCGCGCTTTCGCTGGCGGCGGCGCGCGATTATCCCGAGCTTACCATCCTGTTGATGACCGGCTATGCCGACCAGCGCGAGCGCGCCCATGGTCTGGACGCGCTGATCCACGACGTCATTCCGAAGCCGTTCACCCTTGCCGTGTTGCGCGACGCGGTGAACGAGGCGCTGACGGTCAACGCGCGCTAATTGCGAAGCTTAGCCATCATCCGAGACGGCATAGGGCCGCGGCAGCGGTTCAACCGGCAGGTCCGGATGCGAGCGGCCGAAGTCAGGCGCCGGGGAATCCTGTCCGATTTCAACAATGCCGCGGCGGATCGCGCGCGTTCGCTTGAAATGATCGAACAGCGCCTCGCCGTCGCCCCGACGGATGGCGCGGGTCAATTGCGCAAGATCTTCGTTGAAGGTGCCGAGCATTTCCAGCACCGCGTCCTTATTGGCAAGGAAGACGTCGCGCCACATGGTCGGGTCGGATGCCGCGATACGGGTGAAATCGCGGAAGCCGCCGGCGGAGAATTTGAGGACTTCCGAGCGTGTCACCTCGGCAAGCTCATCGGCGGTGCCGACGATCGTATAGGCGATGAGGTGCGGCAGGTGGCTGGTGATCGCCAGCACGAGGTCGTGATGGTCGGCTGGCATGGTCTCGACTTTGGCGCCGAGTAGGCGCCAGAACGCCGCGAGTTTTTCAACAGCCGCCGGATCGGCTTTCTTGGGTGGCGTGAGGATGCACCAGCGCTCGACGAACAGCTCGGCAAAGCCGGCATCGGGCCCCGAATGCTCGGTGCCGGCGACCGGATGCGCCGGAACGAAGTGCACGCCGGCGGGCAGATGCGGGCCCATGTCGCGCACGATCGCGCCCTTGACCGAACCGACGTCGGAAACGGTCGCGCCCGGCTGAAGATGCGGCGCGATTTCCTTGGCGATCTCGCCGCAGACGCCGACCGGAGCGCAGACGATGACGAGATCGGCGCCGGCGACAGCGGCGGCGTTGGTCTCGACCACTTGGTCGGCGAGCCCGAGTTCGGCGACGCGACGGCGCGTCTCGGCGGAGCGTGCGCTCGCCACGATCTGGCGCACGGCGCCCTGCGTCCGCGCTGCCCGCGCGATCGAGGAGCCGATCAAGCCGACGCCGATCAGAGCGAGCCGGTTGTAGAGCGGTGCGGATTTTGTCACAGCATCACGCCGCTTTGGCCAAAAATTCCTTGAGCGCCGCGACGACGAGGCGGTTCGCTTCCTCGGTGCCGACCGTCATGCGCAGTGCGTTCGGGAGCTTGTAGGCCGTGGTCTGACGCAAAATCAGGCCGCGCGCCGTGAGGAAGGCGTCCGCGTCCTTGGCGGTGCGGCCCTTGGTTTCCGGAAAATGGATCAGCACGAAATTCGCGACGCTCGGCGTCACTTTTAAACCGAGTTCGCCGATTTCCTGCGTCAGCCAATTGAGCCAGCGCGTATTGTGCTCGCGCGAGCGCTCCTGGTGCTCCATATCCTCGATCGCGGCAACGCCGGCGGCAATCGCCGGCCCGGTAAGATTGAACGGGCCGCGAATGCGGTTGATGGCATCGACAATGTGAGCCGGGCCGAACATCCAGCCCAGCCGCAATGCCGCGAGGCCGTGGATTTTCGAGAACGTGCGGCACATCACGACATTCTCGGAGGTGGCGACGAGTTCGATGCCGGCTTCGTAATTGTTGCGCCGGACATATTCGGCGTA
>Ga0182015_10000609_pt1 | contig 50956 bp, 46 predicted proteins | sample 712P3MmetaG_FD_120478 | JGI IMG/M metagenome (GOLD analysis project Ga0182015, IMG submission 120478) | Permafrost microbial communities from Stordalen Mire, Sweden - 712P3M metaG | ecosystem: Environmental > Terrestrial > Soil > Wetlands > Permafrost | place: Sweden: Stordalen | collected...
AACGACCGCTCCGCACTCGATGTGGCGCTCGCCGTTGCCGGCCGGCATTCTCAGGCCTTCGACGCCGCCGCTTTCCGGGCGTGGACCGCTGCCGAACGCGCCGCGGACCGGTCATATCCCCAAGACAAGGTCGACGAGTTCTTTCGGCGCCTCGCATAGCCGATTCGGCATGCTTCGTTGCGTGCCGCGCGAATATCCGGCCCTATCATGCGCGAAGGTACGTCTGACGGTCGCAGCACGGGCATCGTATTGCCGAAGCGCGCGTTAGTACCGGCGTTATGAGTCACTGGAACGGCGCGAAGGAGCAGAAGTTGCTCGAACGCGTGCGAAAACTCTGTCTTGCGTTGCCCGAGACGACCGAACGGCTCAGTCATGGTGCGCCGTGTTTCTACGTCCGCGACAAGCACACGTTCGTGATGTGCGCGGACGACCATCATCATGACGGACGCGTGGCGCTGTGGTGTGCCGCGCCTGAGGGCGCGCAGCCGGCGCTACTCGCGGCCGATCCCGAGCGGTTCTTCGTTCCGCCTTACGTCGGCCCGCGCGGTTGGATCGGGATGCGGATCGACGGGAAGCCGGACTGGAAGCAGGTCGCGGCGTTGATCGACGAGGCCCACCACACGGTCGCGGAGGCGCATACGCGTAAGCGCCGCTAACCGTAAGGCAAAGGGGGCGAAGGCCTCGGGCGCCGGAACATTCGCGCATGCAATATCGGCAAATTGGGCGTTGGGGAATGCGGGTCTCCACGGTGGGGCTCGGGTCGTGGCTCACGTACGGCGGCAGCGTCGAAGAAGCGACGGCGCGCGCGTGCATGCGGCGCGCGTACGAATTGGGCGTCACGTTCTTCGATACCGCGAACGTCTATGCGGGCGGCCGCGCTGAGGAAGTCGTCGGTCGCGTCATCAAGGACTTCTCGCGCGATTCGATCGTGCTCGCGACGAAAGTGTTCTTCCCGATGGGTAGCGGTCCCAACGATAGCGGTCTCTCGCGCAAACACATCCGCATGCAGATCGACGCAAGTCTGCGGCGCTTAGACGTCGAGTACGTCGACCTCTACCAGTGTCATCGTTACGATGAGAACACGCCGCTCGAAGAGACCTGCGGTGCGATGAACGATCTCGTGCGCAACGGCAAGATCGTGTACTGGGGCGTCTCGGAATGGAGCGCCGATCAGATCACGGCGGCGTGCACGCTCGCGCGCCAGAACGGCTGGGCCGTGCCGATCAGCAATCAGCCGCAGTACAGCGCACTGTGGCGGAACGTCCAGCGCGACGTCTTTCCGGCGTGCCGCGAGTTCGGTCTCGGGAACGTCGTATGGTCGCCGCTCGCGCAAGGCATTCTCAGCGGCAAGTACACCTCGGCCCGGGCCGTGCCGAAAGACACCCGTGCGGCGTCGAACGCGGCCGGCATGATGGCCGACTACTTCACGCAACCGGTGCTCGACGCCGTGCAGCGGCTCAAGCCGCTCGCCGAGCGCGCGGGCTGCACGCTCGCGCAACTCGCGCTCGCGTGGTGCCTGCGCGATGAGATCGTCGCGGCGGTGATCGTCGGTGCGACGCGGCCCGAACAAGTCGACGACAACGTTGCTGCCGCCGATCTCGTCATCGATCCGGCCATCTTCCAGCAGATGGACCAGATCTTAGTGCCGGTGGCGCCGGGCTAGCGGCGGCGGCCGCTCTTGGTTGGGGGCAGCGAGCGGAACTCGCGCCGCGGCGAGGCGTGTTGTCCGTCGGCTGCGTGACGCGGCGCGCGTTCGCCCTGCGCGACCGGAGCCGGCGCGGAGACCGGCGGTAGCGCCGGCGTCTTCGAGCGGTCCAGGCGTTTGCCGAGCGTGCGCTCGATTTGCGCGAAGTACTTCTCTTCATCGGCGGCAACGAACGTGATCGCATCGCCGGTCGCCGAAGCGCGCGCGGTGCGGCCCACGCGATGGACGTAATCTTCCGGTACCATCGGCACGTCGAAGTTCACCACGTGACCGAGTTCGGCGATGTCGATGCCGCGCGCCGCGATATCGGTCGCGACGAGCACGCGGAACTTGCCGCGCTTGAAGTCCTGCAATGCACGGGTGCGCTGCGCTTGCGAACGATCGCCGTGAATGCGGTCGGCCGGAATGTCGTGCTTGAGCAGATGCGCCGCGAGACGATTGGCGCGCGCTTTCGTGCGCGTGAACGCGATCGCGCTGAAGATGTTGTTGTCTTTGAGCAGCTCGACGAGCAGGTCGTTCTTCTGCATCTGTCCGACGCTGTAGACGGTCTGCGTGATACCGACGGCCGGCCCTTTGGCGGGCGAGAGGTCGATGCGCAGCGGATCGTGCAGCATTTCGCCGCTCAGTTTCGCGATTTCCGGCGGGATCGTGGCGGAGAAGAAGAGCGTCTGACGTTTGGCCGGCACCAGGCGCAGAATGCGGCGCACCGTGGGTAGAAAGCCCATGTCGAGCATGCGGTCGGCTTCGTCGATGACGAGAAACGAAATGTTATCGAGCGAGGCGGTCTTCTGCGCGAGGTGATCGAGCAGACGGCCGGGCGTCGCGACGATGATGTCGGTGCCGCGTTTAAAGGCAGCGGCTTGTTGACCGAAGCCGACGCCGCCGTACACGGCCGCAACTTTGACGTTGGTGTGTTTGGCGAAGGCGGTGAGGTGAGCGGTGATTTGTGCGGCGAGTTCGCGCGTCGGTGCGAGAATCAGCGCGCGGGTCGTGCCGCGCGGCAGGTCCATCAGCATTTGCACGAGCGGCAACCCGAAGGCGGCCGACTTGCCGCTGCCGGTGGCAGCGCTGCCGAGAACGTCGCGTCCGGTGAGTGCGGGCGGGATCGCTGCGCTCTGAACCGGGGTGGGTTCCGTGAACCCGAGGTCGTGCACGGCACGAAGAAGCTGCGGTCGCAGCCCAAGGCTATCGAAGGGTGAGATGATCGTTCGTCTTTCGAAAATGCGCAATTGATCGGCAAAAAAGAACGAACGATCGCGCGGGGGACACACTATCCTCTCACGTCCCCGAGCGTACGTCAACGTGCGAAGTCGCAGTCACCAGGGCGTTATTCTTCGCCGTCCCAGTAATCGAGCGGTTTCGAGCGCAACATGCGCCGGCGCGGCGAGCGTACCGCCCACTTGTCGCTGTCCGGGTAATGCGTCGACTCGCCGATCGGTTTGTCCGCGACCACGTACATGACGAGATCGTCCGGGCCGGTGTTGATCACTTGATGTGCTTCTCCGGGCTTAAAAAGAAACGCGTCGCCGGAGATGATGGGATCGTTCCCGGCGTCGTGCCGGACGCTGCCGGCGCCGGAGATGACGTGATAGAACTCCCATTGCGCGCTATGCGAGTGAAATACGGTCGCCGTCGCCCCCGGTGGAATGCGCTGGATTTCGACATCGAATGGGTGCCGTTCGTTCAGATCCAGGGAATCCGGTAGGCGGCCGAGCGCTTCGGAAATACCTCTGCCGGCCATGACAAATCGCCCTTTCGGTGACGGCCAGGTTTCTTCACGGATCTCGTTCGTGTTGACCTTACGCATGAGGCTGGTGTTGGAACTGTGGTGCGCGTTGCCTCTAAAAAAGCTGGGTAGCTCGGGCCCGCTTAGTCGTAGGTGCCGCGGATATTCCAGCTATTTCGTTCGTGGGCAATTCTCACGAGCGAGCCATCCTCAAGCAGCACATCGTACTCATCGCGCACGAGCGCTTCGCCGGCGCCGGTCGCGTCCGCCCACCAGCCTTCTTCAACGCGCCACGGTCCGGCCGCATCGAGGACCGTTTGCGCCGGCGTTCCAACGAATCGCGGCGCGCCGCCGGTAACGCGCACGGCCACCGGCTGTGGCGTAACGGGGCGGAATTGCAACGTTGCCGTCTGCGGCAAGGGTACGATCGTGGCGATTGTCCAGCTTTTGGTGACCAGCGGTTCGAGCGTGAACGGGTCGTGCGCGTAGCGCCGCTCGACGCGCGGACCGCTGACGATCCGGCTGCGTAGCGCGCCACCGTCACCGAGCGCCGCCTCGAGCCGCGCCAGCACGATGCCGAGGGCGTCCGGGTCGGGATCGCCGGCTGCGAAGAGCGCGAGCGGAACGCCGCCGTCCTCCAGCCCATCCGCCACGAGCCGCAGGCCGACGACCGGGGCGTCGAGCGTAATCCCTTCGAGACGCGCGCGCAGCAGATTGAAAAGCGTCCCCGGGACGGCCGTCGGCTGGGCGACGCGCGTCGTCAGTTCGCGCACATCGCCGTTCTCGCACTCGAGCGCCAAGACGAGCCGCCCGGCGCGTTTTCCGGCCGCGCCCAGGTCGTCGACGACCCATCCGACCAGCGATCGCAGCGCGAAGAGCACGGCCTCCTCGGAGGTGGCCTCGCCCTCGCCATAACTGCGGCGATCGATCCGCAGCGCTCGCGGGCGCGGACGCAGCCGGCGGCGATCGATCCCGCGCGCCCACTCATGCCAGCGCGCCGCCGGGGGGCCGAAGCGCCGGACGAAGGGACCATGTGGAAGCGCGGCGAGCTCCCCGAGCGTCCGGATCCCGAGCAGCCGGAGGCGGTCGCAGACGTCGTCGCCGCAATCGAGCTGTTCCAGGGGGAACGGCGCGAGGAAGGCGGCCGGATCGTCATCGCAAATCGCCCCGTCGCCGAGCACCGCCGCGGCCAGCGCGACGAACGGATTGGCTCCAAGACCGATCCGCAGCGGCAGATCGAACCCGGCCAGCGCGTTGCGGACGGCGCCGATCCAACCCGCGGCGCTGCCCTCGATGCCGTGCATCTCGAGGAAGGCTCGCCCCCAGCCGGCATCCTCAACCAGCGGTGAGGCTGCATCGAGTGCTTCGAGGACCTCATGCCAAATCGCCGCATCCCGCTCGCGGTCATCGACCACCGTCCGGGCCTCATTCGCTACGGCCTGTGCCTGAACGAGCGTCATCCCCGCCCGCACCCCGAGGGCTGCCGCCGGTAACGAGCAATCGACGACTCGCCCCCGTTCGAGCCGGTCGGCGACGATGACCGGTGCGTCCAGCGCGACGTCCTGGGTCAACCGGGCAACGGCCAGCCGGAATGCCGGAATCCAGACACAGATAATCGGCATGGGCGGCGATTATATCGAACATACGTTCGATAGTCAACCCTACGCGCCGCCCGGAACCGTGCCCTTTTCGGTGGTGTTTGTCTTTGCGCGGGGGTCTCGGCGCTTTCCACGGTTGTGCTCGCGCGGGTGAGGGCTCGTGCGCGCGCACCCGCTGTTGCGCAGCCTGCAGATGAAGCGGGACTGAGCGGGCGATGAGAGTTCGTTAACACCTCGCATATGATCGTTGTGATTTACGTAGACTCCAACAGCAGAAACTCACATCCCACTTGGAGTCATCACCATGCGAATCAAAGCCCTCATCGCCACGACCGTCCTCGTCGCCCTCATTCCGCTTGCCGCAAGCGCCGGCGAAGTCGAAAACCGCGTTCACAACGAGCAAGGCCGCATCAATCAAGGCGTCCACAACGGCAGCATGACCTACGGCGAATACCATCGCACCGAGAACCGTCTCGATCGCATCCAGGCGCAGCGTAACCACGACCTGCGCACCGACGACGGCCATCTCACCGCCGGCCAACACGCGCAGCTCAACCACGAAGAGAACAACCTCTCCAGCCGCATCTACTTCGACAAGCACAACCAAGCACAGCAATAGCTCGCTCGCCTAGCGTGCCCGAGCTCTGCGCAGCGCCCGGTTACATCAACGCCGGGAAGGCGAGCACTCCAAAAACGTCAATCCCGGCCCCATGGGAAGATTGAACGACCGGTCGATTATCGTGACGGGCGCGGCCCAAGGCATCGGCGCCGCGTACGCTCGCGCGCTGGCCGCCGAAGGCGCGCGGCTGAGCATCTGCGATCTTACGGAGCCGCGCAGTGTCGCCGACGAGATTCGCGCCGCCGGCGGTCAGGCGATCAGCATGGTTACCGACGTCACGTCACCCACCGCGGTGGCCGCGATGGTTAAAGCGACGGTCGACGCCTACGGCACCGTGCACGGCCTGGTGAACAACGCCGCGATGTTCGGCGCGCTCAAACTCCAGCCGTTCATGGACATCGAATCGGACGAGTGGGACAAGGTGATGGCGGTCAACACGCGCGGCGTGTTCGAGTGCGTCAAAGCGGTCGTGCCCACCATGCGCGCGCAGAAGTACGGTAAGATCATCAACATCGCCTCGGGAACGCTCTTCAAGGGCACGCCGCACTTGCTGCACTACGTGGCCTCCAAAGGCGCGGTCGTCGCGATGACGCGCGTGATGGCACGCGAACTCGGTGCCGATAACATTCTGGTCAATTGCATCGCGCCGGGACTCACGCTGAGCCCCGCGGTGCAAATGACCTATTCGCGCGCCGAGATCGACGCGAACAAAGCGAGCCGCGCGCTCAAGCGGGAAGAAGAACCCGAAGACATCACCGGCGCGCTGATCTTTTTCGCCTCAGCCGAAAGCGATTTCATCACCGGCCAAACGCTGTTAGTCGACGGCGGATCGGTAATGCACTGAACGTCGTATCGTGTTTACTGCGGCGGTGAGAGCGTCATGCAATCAGGTCAGAGCGCCATGCACTCCTCGGAATACTCGGTAAGCTTTCCGCCTCCGCCTCCGGTGCCACTTCCAATTGCCGTGCCGCTATGGATGTCGGTGGCAAACGCGCCCCCGGCGACGTTGTCGAGTTCGTCTTCGCCGAGGTCTTTACCGGGTGAGACGTTACCGTCGGTAGGATTCGACATGCGATCTCCAGCTCAAGAAATGGTATGCGGCGAATTTCGGTCCGACCGCTTGCCGCGCCTTGCGATGCGGGTGTGATCCCGCCCCCCTTTCAAGGGGCTGCGTGGACGGCCGTCGAGTGTACGAACATGCTCGCGGCGATGGAGGCAATTCCCGGCACGACCGTCGCACGCGTCCCGCTGCTGCCGCTGCGCACCAGTGAGTCCTTGCTCTCCGCCTCGGAGCCGCTGGAGCTCCTGCGCCACGTTCTCGCCGAACGGGAAGATTGCCGGCTCGCGATCTTGCTTGCATCGCCCGACCTCTACCGCGCCATGGGCGACTGGCTTGCGGGGCGTCCGCTCAAGAACGCCAAAGCGCCGCTGAAGCTGTTGTCCTACGTCATGCGAATGTCGATGCGTTCGACGCCGTTCGGCTTGTTCGCGGCGATCGGCGCGCTCGACGCCGGCCCGCGGCAAACGCTTCGCCTCCGCGAAGCGCCGGCGCGCACGTGCCGCTTTCGCCCCGACGCCGGATGGCTCTCGACGTGCACCGTTGCGATCGAGAGCGACCCGCAACGACGCGCCCGGCTGCGAATGACCGCGACGGACGCGTTCCGCGAGCACGGGGATCGCATCTACGTCACGAATTACGCCGTGCGCCAATCAACGGCAGATAGCAAAATAGCGCTCCGATCGCCGACGTCGATTCGCAAGACGGCGGCCGTCGAGCGCGCGTTACGCGTGGACGGTGAGAGCACCCGGTACGCCGACGTCGTTACGCGCGTCGCTGCCGAGTTTGCCGTTCCGCAAGCAACGTCGCGCCGGCTCGTCGACGACCTCTGGGATGCCGGCGCTTTCGTTCCCGACCTGCGACCGCCGCCCGTTTCCTCCGCGCTCGACCACGTCCTCGAGCATCTTCCCACCGAAGAACACGCGCTGCGCATGCGGTTACTCGATCACCGGGCGCGCCTCGATCGCTTGAATGCAGCGGACGGAATCCCCGCCGAAGCTGAAGCCAAAGCGACGATCGCCGCGCTACGCGCCGAAACGCCCGGGCTACACGATGTCGTGCACGTCGACACGTCCGTTGCTTTTGACGGCACACTCGCTCGCCGCGTGCTCGAGGATGCTGCCGTCCTCGGCGCACTGCTCCTGCGCAACGGCCGGGTGCTGCAATTGCGCAAACTGCAGGATGCCTGGCACCGCCGCTTCGAGGGTCCCGGCGTTCTCGTGCCGTTGCTCGATGTCGTCGATCCCGATGTCGGTCTCGGCGACCCGGGGTCGCTCGAGCCCGCCACAACCGACGCGCCGGAGCGCGACGCCATCCGCATTGCGGCGGCTGCGGAGGCGTTGGCGATGAAGCGTGAGGAAATCGAACTGACCGGCGACGACGTGGATCGCTGGTTCCCCACGCCGGCAATCGCAATTGAAGATCCGGCCGCGATCGAGCTGGCATTCACCCTGATCGCGTCTTCGGCCGCCGCCGTCGATACCGGCTCGTATCTGATCTGCCCGGCACCGCTCTCCGTCGCAGGCGTCGGACGGTCGCTCGGACGCTTCGCCGATCTTCTGCCCCGATCGACGATGGACGGCGTGCGCGCGGCCATCGCACCTGCTGCGAACGACGCGATCCACGCCGAACTGATCTACGCGCCGCCGTGGGCACGAGCCGGAAATGTTCTTGCACGCAGCCGGCTGTACACGCATCATATCGACCTCGGCGTTCACGCCCCCGGGGGCGAGAGGCTCAGCACGCGCGACCTCTTTATCGGTCTCGACGAGCGCGGCTTCTATCTCTTCTCGCAGCGCTATCAGAAACGCGTCGTGCTGCATGAGACGCATCTCATGGTGACGTCCGGAGCCGCGCCCGCTCTGTGCCGATTGCTCGCATCGATCGCCAACCAGCATGGCGTTCCACGGCCTTTCGCGTGGGGCGCCGCCGAACATTTTCCGGTGCTGCCGCGCGTGCGGTTCGGCCGCGTGATCTTGAGCGAGCGGCGGTGGCGCTTGCCGGGCCACCTCTTTGCGGGCACCGCACACGAGGCCGTTGCCGCTCTCGGCGCGTGGCGGTCGCGCTGGAACTGCCCGGCGCGCGTGCGTTTCGGCGCCGGCGACAACGTCCTGGCCGTAAACCTCGACGTGCCCGAATTCGTCGCGCTGATCCAAGATCAGCAGCGCGCCGCGCCCACCGCTCCCGTAGAGGTGCGTGAAATGTTGGAAACATCGCAGTCGTCGGTGGTGTACGGAGGCGGCGACGCCTATGCAGCAGAGTTCCTGGTCAGCTTGCGCACGCGTTCCACGGATCGCCTCTCGCCTCAGCGTTCGATACCGAAACCGAAGGTTCTCGGCGGGCCTCCGCTCCACGGACTCGCTTCCGCCTACGCGTACGTCAAACTGTATTGCGCGCCGCATCAAATGGATCGCATGCTGATTACCAAGATCGCGCCGGCCGCGCAGGCTCTACTCCAACGCGAGGTCGCCGATCGCTGGTTCTTCATTCGCTATGCCGATCCCGAACCGCACATTCGTTTCCGCCTGCATGCGGTGAGCGGGGCAGCTTCCGCGTTGCGCGACGAACTTTTCACCCGTACGGAAGCGTGGCTTCGGGACGAGTTGTGCTCGCGCGTAACCGCCGACACCTACGTCCCCGAAACCGCGCGCTACGGTGGCGACGGTGCGCTCCCATTCGTCGAGCATTCATTCATGGAGAGCAGCCGCGCATGCGCGCTCGCGCTCGCGGTCGCACCGTCGGATCTTCGCGACCGTATTCGCCGGGCCGCAATGACGGCTCAGGAACTCTTTGCTCCCGCCATCGGCCGGCTGGGCATCCCATGGTGGCTCGAGATGCTCGGCGACGATCGCCCTGCACGCGATCGCGACTTCCGAGGCGACCTCAAAATCGTGGCGACGGCGCTTGGCGTTACGGCACCGCGGCAATCTCAGAACACCGCGTTGGACGCGCTCGTGGACCTCGGCGAACGCGGAGAACTCGCGGCGCCGCTCGCTGAGGTCTGCTCCGCACTCCTGCACATGCACGCCAATCGATTCGGCATCGAGCCGAAAGACGAACCCGTGTTTCGCGATCTGATCGCTCAATCGTATCGTTCGTTCAGTGCCCGCGCAAGAACCTAACCGCGCGCCTTACGCCGTGGATACCACGCGCAACGGCGGGGCTTGCACGGTGAGTTCGCGTTCGCGCACCGCGACGAGCGTGGGGCGATCTTCGAACGGCGTGCACGTGATGACCGTACTCGCGCCGGGTGCGGCGCGTTTGTGCTTGCGCACCGTTGCGCGGATGTCGTAGCCGGCGAGTTCGCACAAGTGGCCGCTCGCGCCGTTCCAGCGCACGCGTTCGATCGCCGTCTCGAGCCGCACCGACGCGAAGTAGCGCAGTTCGCTCGACGCTTCGACCCCGAGCGCGACGAGCAAGGCGTTCGCGCGATGGGCGAGACTCGCCAGGCGCGTCCACGTCGCCGAGCCCGTTCCCCGGCCACTCGGCAGCGCGGGAATGACGATGACGCTGAACGCCCCCGAACGCAGTACGATGTCGGCCGCCCGTGCCGCACCGACCGGATCGCTGACCGGGACGCACATCAGCCGTTCGAGCCGCACCCCGGCCGCGGCGAGGGCCGGCGGGAAGAGGTCGGTGCCGATCAGTGCTCCGAGGCCGCGGCCGGTCGCGACCGCCAGCAGGCGCGCCGCTAGCGCGCTGCGGCCGGAACTGGGTGCGCCCTCGAGCGCGGCGATCGTTCCACGGGGGAAACCGCCCCCAAGGATGCGATCGAGCTCGGGCAGACCCGTGCGCAGCACCTCGTCCTCGCCGAGGGCAAACGCGGCCGCCGAGGCATCGCGGTGGCGCTGGTCGAGGGCCTCACGAAGGGCGGCGAACGCCGGGTCAACTGGCATTGGAGCCCGATGGTATCGAACATACGTTCGATTGTCAATCCGCCCCGTTCAAGCTCAGCGGCACGAGCGACTGGAGGTCGTAGCACTCACAAACATAGTCGCGCAAGGCCTCGCGCGACACGACCGTCACGTGTTCGTCCGCGTAGCGGATGCAGTTGAGTTGCACCAGCACCCCGACCGGTTCGTGCACCTTCGCTTGCGGGATACCGAGCATGATGGCCAGATACTCGTACCGCATCGGAAAGTGGGTGCGGCCGCTTTGATCCTGCGTCATGAGGATCCACCGCGCGGCGCGCTGCTCGACGGTATGCACGAAATTGCACGCGACGGTCTGCTGACTATCGAACCATTGGCGGCGCAACGAATCGCGAACGGCCAAGAGAAACGTCTCATTCCGGGCCAGGGCATCCTTGAAATGTTCGCACGGTAACTGCGCGACACGCCCCCCCGCTTGACACAAGACCGTGCGCAACGCGCGATGGGCACCGATCGCGATCTCCGCGCCGACCACGCCGCCGCGCCCGATGACATCGACTTCGTAGGTATGGCCCTGCGAGAGTTCGACTACGACCGAGTAGACCGCATCGATCGGAAAATGCACCGTCTCGATCGGTTCATCGCGCGTTCGGAGCACATTCGATTCTTCGTCATCGTATACGTGCAAAAGCGGTAGCAATGCTTCTCGTTCGTGCGGGGGGAGACGATCGAGAATTTCATTCCCGCCGCAGTACGCACTCACCATTGGACCCGAATCCATTGCCCTAGCGTACCACCGGGGGGGGCGGGGCTGTCGAGCCGCTTGCGTACGCTTAGCGGAATTTGCGCTGGTAGGTCAGCACGACGCCCCCGATGCCGGGCGGCGGTTGCAGCGCCTGAAGGGTGTAATTTGTCGGATCGACCGGCGCAAAGAGTTCCTGTGTCGTCAGCAGCGACGGCGGCTGATTGCCGGCGTTGAAGAACGTGAGCGCCACCGAGCCGTTGTGGGGAAGATCGTAATTCAAGCCCAGCGTTTGCCGCTCGTCGCCGCCGAAGCTTTGATTGAACGTCGCGTAGAGGTTCTTGCTCAGCTGCTTGCGTGCACCGGCAGAGGCACCGGTGCCGAAATCGTAGCCGAGCGCGAGATCTTCGAAGCCCAGCGCCTGACCGATGCCGCTCCCGATCGGCTGCAAGAGGTTCTGCGTGAACTCTTGGCCGAGGAACCCGCCGGCGATGCTCCCGGCCGAGATGCCCGCGCCCCCGCTTTGCCCGGTCTCGATGCCGGGTACCGCGCCCAGCGCCTGCGCGCCGACGAGCAGTCCGAGAATCTGTTCCTTGTCGTAGCTCGGGCTCGATGCGAGATCGAGATTGAGGTTCGTTGCGGGCCCGGTGACGTGCAGCAGAATACTGGCATCGGGGTTGGTGATGGTCGTGGTTGCGGTCGCATCGACATTCGGGATCAGGCCGTCGGCAGGTTGGAAGACGACGGTGCCTTGGCGCAGCACGAACGTGCGGTAGAAACTGAGCGTGCCGTCGGTCGACGTGATGCGCCCGTTGAGTTCGGGATGCCCGAGGTTGCCGCCGACCGCCACCGCTCCGCGCGCGCCGATGTTGACGCCGGGGCCGGTCACGCGCACGTCGTTCGCGGCTTGCACGTTGAGATCGAACGCAACGGTCGGCGGGGTCTGCGTGCCCGAATTGGCCGGTGTGCGCGGGATCAGCGCGGCGAGCGGCAGACGCGTCTTGGAGAACGCGATGCTACCGCCGATCGTCGGGATGGCGCCCTGCGGTTTGCGGGCGGTGAGCGTGCCGTCGATCGTGCCGCTAAAGAGATTCGCGATGTTGAGTGCCGCGTGCTGGGCCGTGAACTGGCCGTCGAAGGCGAGCGTGCGCTGCAGGTCGCGCAGATCGCCGAACGTGGCGTTGACCGCGCCGTCGATCGCGCCGCCGCCGATGCCGGCGTGTACGCCGGTGAGGCGCGCTTGCGTATTCGTAAAGTCGAGGCGCGCGCGTCCGTCGGTCACCCTCGAGCGCAGCAGATTCGATGAATAAGTGCCGCCGGCGAGCGTCAGCGTTCCGGTGACGGCGGGATTGCTCTCGGTTCCGCTCGCGCCGATCTGTCCATCGATCGTGCCGCCGAGTTTTGCGTTGTTGGGCAAGAGCGCATCGAATTGCGCGAGGTCGATGCCGTCGGCGTGCAGCGCGGCAGTCAGCGGTGCGTCGCGAAGACCGATGGGTGCCGTGAGGCGGATTGGGAGCGATGCGTTCGCGAGCAGCCGGCCGCGGACGAGGTCGGCTTCGAACGCTTGCAGCTGCACGGTTTGCGGATCGGCCGTCAGTTGGGCGTGCATCTTGGGAATCGTGTACTTGCCGGCGCGGAAGTTGGTCGCGTCGAGCGTTTGCGTCACGCGCGGTGTGTTGCGCGAGCCGCCTACGTTCACGGTTGTCGTCAAAGCGCCGCTGACGTCGAGCTTCGCTCCGAGGCTCTTTGCCAAGATGGCGACATCGTCGCTCTGCGCGTGCAGTGCGATCGCGACCGGATCGCTCGGGCCATAACCGAACATTCCCGATGCGTCGGCGGTCAGTCCGGGACCGGCGAAGTGCAGGGCGGTGATGTGGGTGCCGCGCGTATTTCCGTTTGCCGCGAGCGTGAGCGCTGAGAGCGGATAGTTGCTGACGAGCCCGTTGCTCACCGCAGCCGTCGCATCGAACGCCGGTGCGGCGAACGTTCCCGACGCATGCGCGGACCCGTTGACGATGCCCAAAATCGGGAGCGTGATCCCCACGGTCGGCAGCCATTGCGCGAGATCGAAGTTGGCCAGCGTTGCGTTCGCGGCGAGCGCGGTACCCGTGACGTCGCCCGCGAGCGCGATCGAACCGTGATCGCTCTGCACGCTGCCGTTCACGTGCACGGTGTGGCCCGCGGTCTGCCAGGTCGAGGCGACGTTGCCGACCTTGAAGCGGTGGTAACGCGCATCGGCGATCAGCACGTCGCCGCTCGTCGTGAGGCCGGCGCCGGAGCGGCCGGCATGCGTGACGACGTGGCCGTTGCCGGCCAAGGTGTCGGCGGTGTCGAAGTAATCGTCGAAGTCGGCGAGGTTCACGTGCGGTGCGCGCAGGTCGATGCGTTGCGCGGTGGGGCCGGCATCGCCGGAAAAGGCGATTGCGGTCGTTCCGATCGTCACCGTGCCGTTACGCGCGGCGACGTTGCTCGGGCCGCCGGCGATCGCAACCTTGGCGTTGCTGAAGTTCAGGCCGTTGAGCGAGCCGCGCGGGATGCTGAGCGTGCCCACGACCTGCGGCGCGCTCGCGCGGCCCGTAGCGTGCAAATCGGCATCGATCTCGCCTTCCGGATACCGCAACGGTAACCGTAGCGCGGCGGCGATCGGAGCGACTTGCGCGCCGTGCAGATTCGCCGTGACGTCGAGTGTGAGCGGACCGCTGCCGTCGAGGTGACGGACGTCGCCGGCGGCCGTCGCGTACGAATCGAGCGCGAGCGCGGTCGCATCGTTGACGTGCAACGTGCCGCGTTCGTAGTGCGCGAAGGCGTTCGCCGCAAGATCGATGCCGTGCCAGCGCGCGCGATCGACGAGCAGCGCGACGTTCGCGTTCGGCGCGTCGAGCGTGCCGTGCACGCGCGCATTTGCCATCAGCGTGCCGCCCGTCAGCGGAACGCGGCGGCCCGCCAGCGTGCGCAGATCGAGCGCGCTCGTCGTCGCGACCAGCTCACCGTCTTTGCCGAGCGCGCCTTGCACGGTCACGGTGCCGCCGGCGATCCGGAGTTGCAGCGCGCGCACGGCCAGCCGATCGCCCTGCAGCGTCGCGGTTGCCGTCGCGTCACGCAGCGGAACGCCGGCGATGCTTGCGTCGAGGAAGTGCAGATCGGATGTTTGCGCGGCCGACGATGCGCCGTCGGAAAGCGCGAGCAGGGTACCCTCGATGCGGCCGCGCGCGCCGACATCGCCGGTCAGGGGCTGCAGTTGCGCAAACGACGAGCGCAGACGTCCGTCGAACCCGACGAGGCCGCCGGCGTATGCGGCGTTGCCGTCGAGCGTACCGAGCGGCGACGCCACATGCACGCCGCCGCGTTGCGTACCATCGTTAGCGGTTCCAAGATCCGCCCTTGCACTCGCCGTCAGGGCGCCGTAGCGCACGCCGGCCAAACGAACGTGCCCGCTCAGTGCATCGAGCCGGCTTGCATCGACCGCGCCCACCACTTGCGCATCGAGCGTCCCCGCCACGGGCGGCAGTTCGGCGATGCGGAGGCCGGGCAATACCGGCACCGTGCCGGATCGCAGCGACATGCGACGCGCGTCGACGATCGCGAGTACGCTTGCCTTCGGGCGGTCGAGCGCAAGGCGCGCGTAGAGCGACGCCCCGTCGGTGCGCTCGATCGACAACGGACCGACCACGCCGACACCGTCGCCGTTCACATTGAAGATGGCGTCGAGCCGCCCGTCGCGCGCGTCGCCGTAGACGATGCCCGCACTCGCCAAGCGCGTGCCGATGCCCGCCACGTGGACAACGCTGGTTAACGCTAGCCCGTGCAGGAGCTGCGAGACGTAGGGCAACCGGTCACCGGCGGCATGCAGCGTGACGACGAGGTTTACGCCGACCGCTTTTTCGAGTGCCAGCGTGCCGTGTGCCTCAACGTTCACCGGTCCGTAGTCGAACCGCGCGCCGAGCACGTCGAGGTCGCTGCCGCGGATCGAGAACGTTCCACCCGCTCCGCGGACCGGCAGGCCGCGATAGACCATCCGGGGCGCGGAAAACATGCCGCCGACGACGGGTGCGGTCAGGTCACCCTCGCCGCGCAGCGCAAACGACAAATCGCCGGTCAGCGGCTGGCGCTGGGAGGGGGCGATGGCTTGCTGCAACTGCGCGATTTGCCCGCGGCCGGCGAGCGCGAAGCGCAGCTTCGGCGCGGCAAGATCGTACACGCCCCCGGCGAGATGCAGCGGCACGCCGGCCAGCGTCGCATCGAGGCCGGTCGTCGTCAACCCGTTGTCGTAGGCGATCACCGTTCCGCGCGCGTCGCGCAGCGGTTTTATAATGCCCGCGATGTAGATCTTCCCCCGCTCGAGATCTGCCCGCAGCGAGGTGTGTGTGTGCGTCGTGCCGTCGGGATCGACGAACGCATAGATGCGCGCATCGACGTTGCGCACGTCGCCGTCGACGATGTTCGCGGTGTGCGTGGACAGCGCAAAATCGAGCAGCGGGCCGACCGGAACTTCGGTTGCCGTCCAACGCTGCGCCTCGAAACCGCGATCGGATGCAAACGTCGCTTTGCCGATGATGCGGTGCAGCGCGCGGCCGTCATCGAGATCGAACCGCACGTTGTAGAACGAGTGCGCGTGCGGAGCGAGGACGGCGTCTGCTGCGAGACCAACGATGCGTTGCCGCCGCTCCTGACCCGGCACCACGAAGCGGTCGAGCAACACGACCGAGCCGTCGCGGATGCGAAGGCGCAGATCGATCGGCGACGTGTCCGGTTTCGCGGCGGCCGAATTGGCCGGCAACGTCACGTTGTAGCTGCCGTCGGCATGGTGAATGAGCGTGACGGTCGGCCGCTGGATATCCAGGGCCGAGATCCCGAAACGGCGCCGGCCGCTCCCGGGCAGTACGTTGCGAATCGAGTAGCGCACGTCGATGCGGCCCGCTTCGAACACCGGCTCGCCGGCACGGTTGGTCACGTTGGTCCCCATGGCGGTCGCAGCGTCGAGCCCCACCGCAAGCCGCCCGAATGTGACGTTGTAGCCGGCGGCCGATGCGACGCCGCGGAGGATTGCCGCCGCCAGCGCATCGTGAAACGCCAACGCCGCCGCGAGGATGGCCAGCGCGAAGAACGCGGTCCCTCCAATCACGACAAATCGACGCATTAGGACTCTTGTGCCCACGGAAGGGGGAAACATAGCGCCCAAAGCGCATTCGGCCAATCTTGACCAGTACTGTTTCGGGCGCCGGGATCGCGGTCGCGCCCATCGACTTCACCGATCGCACGCTCCCCAACGGTCTCCGCGTTTTGCTGGTCGAGGATCATCGCGTCCCCTCCGTCGCCATCAACGTCGGCTACCGCGTCGGCGGCAAGGACGACCCGCCGGGCCGCTCCGGCTTCGCGCACCTCTTCGAACATCTGATGTTCAAGGGCACGAAGAACACGCGCCCCGAGACGATCGATCGTCTCACCGAAGACATCGGCGGTCTCAACAACGCGTTTACGGCCGACGACATCACGAACTACTACGAAGTCGTGCCGTCGAATTATCTCGAAACGTTGCTGTGGGCCGAAGCCGATCGCTTGGGCTCGCTGGCCGTGATCGAAGAGCACTTTCACACCGAGCGCGACGTCGTGATCGGCGAGTACGATCAGCGCATTCTGGCGGAGCCGTACGGCATGCTCGACGAATTGGTCAATCGCGAATCGTTCGTCACGCACCCATACAAACGCGGCGTCATCGGCGATCCGGAAAATCTGCGCGCGGCGACGCTCGACGACGTCGTTGCGTTTCATCGCACGTTCTACCGGCCCGACAACGCGGTGCTGGTCGTCGTCGGCGATTTCGATCCGGTGCAGGCCAACGCGTGGATCGACAAATATTTCGGGCGCGTGCCGAAACCGGCAGCGCCGATTCCGCGCGTCGAAGCGGTCGAGCCGCCGCAGACGGCGGAGCGCGCCTTCACCTATCGCGCAGCCAACGTGCCGTTGCCCGCAGTGGAGTACGCCTACCATATCCCGGCTTGGCGTCATCCCGATGCGGCCGCGCTCGACATCGTCGAAACGTTGCTGGGCATGGGGAAAAGTTCGCGGCTCTACCAGTCGCTGGTCTACCATCAGCGCGTCGCGACGGCGGCCCACGCCAGCGCCGATCTGCGCGAGCATCCGGGGCTCTTCTCGTTCCGCGCGATTGCGAGCACGGCTACGCCGATCGAGCGGGTACGCGCGGCGCTCGACGCCGAGATCGCGCGACTGCACGACGAATTGCCCGCTGCCGATGAAATGGAGCGCGTGCGCACGCAGATCGCCAGCTCGTTCGTGCGCAGCCGTCAGACGTACAACAACATCGCCGTCGCGCTCGTGCGCAGCGCGGTCGAGCGGGACGATCCCGGCGCTTTGAATAGCGACCTCGACCGCTATCGCGCCGTGACCGCCGCCGACGTGCAACGCGTCGCGCGCAAATATCTGACGGTCGAAAACCGCACCACGATCGAATACTTGCCGCTATGACTCAGCCGATCGCCACCCTCGAAAAGCCGCCCTCGCCGGGCGCACCGCATCGCGCGGAACTGCCGTTGCCCGTCGAACGGACGCTCGCGAACGGGATGCGCGTCATCGCGTTTCCGCAGCGCAGCGCGCCCAAGGCCTACGCCGTTCCACTGATCGCGGCGCAACTGATCGTGCGTGGCGGAGCGTCCGCCGAGAGCGAAGCCGAAGCGGGCCTCGCTACGCTGACGACATCGCTGCTCACCCAAGGCACGGCAACGAAGTCGGCCGTCGAGATCGCGCAGGCGGTCGACGATTTGGGCGCGCGCCTCGACGCCGCGTCGGGCTACGATGCCTCGATCGTGTCGCTGACCGCGCTGACCCACGTGTTCGAGAAGGCGTTTGCGCTCTTCGATGAGATCGTGCGGCAACCGTCGTTCCCGCCGGCCGAGGTGGAGCGCGTGCGCGCGAAGGCGATCGGCGATCTCGCCCTCAGTTATAGCAGCCCCAGCGCGTTGGCGCGCTTCGTCGCGCAACGCGTGGCCTTTGCGGCGGCGCCGTACGGTCATCCGGTGGCGGGCACGGCGGACACGTTGGCCACGCTCGATCGCGAGCGCGTCGCCGCCTTCCACGCGCGCTATTTCCGCCCGGACAACGCCACCCTGATCGTTGGCGGCGATTGCGATCCAAAGGAAGCGTTTGCGCTTGCCGAACGACAGTTCGGCGGCTGGCGCGCGCCCGCAACGCTGCTACCGGCTCCCGCACCGTTCACGGCACCGCCCCCGAAGTCGCGCGTCGTGATCGTCGACAAGCCCGATGCCGGACGAACCGCAATCATCGTCGGACGCGTCGGTGTCGCACGCCGCGCGCCGACATATGCCGCCGGCGTCGTCGCGACCGCCGTGCTATCGGGCTACAGCGGCCGGCTCAATCAGGAAGTGCGCGTGAAGCGCGGGCTGTCCTACGGCGCGGGCGCGCAACTGATCGCGCGCCGCGAACCGGGAATGTTCCTCGCCTCGACACTGGTCGATCACACCAAGGTCGCGGAGGCAACGGCGGTCATGCTGGACACGCTGCACGGTCTCGCGGCGACGCCGCCGGAAGCGACCGAACTGGTAACGCGCAAAGCGACGATCAGCGGCGGGTTCTCGCGCTCGATCGAAACGATCGACGGCATTGCCGGCGTGCTCGGAGAACTCGCGCTCTACAACGTACCGTTGAGCGAACTCGGCGACTATCTGCCCGAGATCGAAGCGGTCGATCCGGCGATGGTGCAGCGGTTTGCCGCCGCAACGTTCGACGATCTGTTCGTCGTGCTCGTCGGCGATGCGCGCATCTTCGGCGAAGCGATCGCAGCAACATACGCCAACGTCACAACGATCCCACTGACCGACCTCGACCTCGGCCAACCGAACGCCACGAAGACGTAAGCGCCTTTCCTACGGCACCAAGATCGACTTTCCGCTGGTCTTGCGTGCTTCGAGGTCGCGGTGGGCCTGTGCCGCGCCGGCCAGCGGGTACGTGTTTGAGATGCGGATTTGGAGCGAACCGTCGAGGATTGCATCGAAGACTTCGGTTGCGCGGTCGGAGAGTTCGCCGTGCGTGCGCGCGAAGTGACCGAAAGTCGGCCGGCTGAAGAATACGGAACCCGCGGCCTGTAGCGTGGCCGGATCGATGGGCGGAACTTTTCCGCTGGACGCGCCGTAGAGCACGAACGAACCGCGCACGCGCAACGACCGTAAGCTGCGCTCCCACGTATCCTTGCCGACCGCGTCGTACACGGCTTCGACGCCGGCGCCGCCGGTGATCGCCTTGACCTCCGGCTCGAAGTCGACGGCACGATAGTCGATCACGTGGTCGGCGCCGGCACTTTTTGCCAGCGCCGTCTTCTCCGGGCCGCCGGCGGTCGCGATGACGACCGCACCGCGGCGCTTTGCGAGTTGCACCAGCAACCGGCCGACGCCGCCCGCCGCGGCGTGGATCAGCACGTGGTCGCCCTTGCCGATCGCGTAGGAGTCGGTCGCGAGGTACTGCGCGGTCAGCGCTTGCAGCATTGCGCCGCACGCGACCGCATCGTCGATGCCGGCCGGCACTTCGACGCAAAAGCGCGCCGGAACGGCGACGCGCTCCGCGTAGCTGCCGAGGTTCGGAGAGTCGGGATACCCGACCCGCATCCCGGCCGTGAAGCCCGCGACGCCGGAGCCGACCGCCTCGACGATGCCGACGCCTTCGCGGCCCGGAACGAACGGCAACGCATGCGGATACGCACCCGTGCGCAGATAGACGTCGATGTAGTTCAGGCCGATGGCGGTCTGGCGGATCAGCAGTTCGCCGGCTGCGACCCGCGGCGCATCGCTCTCGGCCGCCACCAGAACCTCGGGGCCGCCGGTGCGATCGACTCGTATCACCTTCACGCGAGTGCCAACCCGTCCCGAAACGGGCGGGTTTCCGGGCTCATCGGGTGGGGTACGCTCTGCGCCACCCAGTTGGACGAGGAGCCCTGCCGATGGAACGTCGCGACCTCTATGAAGACGATCTGACCGAAGAACGCCAGCCGACGCCGGCGCAGCGCGACGACGTCGCGCGCACGGAAACGCTCGATCCCGATGTCGCGCCGGATGACGAAACCGAGACGGCCCCTAGCCGCGCGGCGACTACTTGATCATGAAGGTCGAGGGATGTGCTTGTTTGAGATAGGTGAACTTGCCGTCTTTGAACGTGTAGTAGTACAGCTGCGGTTGTAGCGCGTCGCCGAACGCGGTGAACGAATACGTGCCGGTCATCGTATCGATCGGCACGCCCTGCGCGATCGCGGTAACGGTTGCGCCGCGTCCGGCCGCGTTGGTCCGCGTCACGGCCGAAATGATGATCTGCGTCGCCGCGTAACCAAACGCTGCAAACGAATTCATCGCACCGAAATGGATCTCGAACTCTTGGCGATTGCGCACGGTCGATGGCGCGTACGGCAGAAACGGCATCGACGTCGAGACCGTCATCCCATTCGCCGCCGCGCCGAGTTTGGCGGTGTCCGGATCGAAAAAGCCTTGCGACGCGCCGATCGGCCCGGTATAGCCCTTCGTGCGCAAGACACCCACGATCGGGCCCATGTCGCCGACGACGCCGGCGAGGAACACGTAGTCCGGCTGCGCGGTCAGCGCTTTGTCGACGACGGCTCCGAAGTCCGCGTTGGCATACGGAAACTGCTGGTATTGCGTGGCGATCTTCTGCGCGCTCATTTCGTTGAGGAAGCCGTTGGCGACGTCGGCACCGTAGTCGGCGTCCTGCACGAAGACGTAGGCCAGTTTTGGCTTGAATTGCGTCGCGGCGGTGCGCGCGAAGATTTGGCCTTCGAACGAATCCTTCGTCGGCAACCGGAAGATGTTGCGGTACTGCGTTGCCGTAATGCGGTCGTCGGTGCTTAGCGGGACGATCAACGGCAACTGCGCCGGACCGTAATTCTTGATCGCCTCCAGCGTCGCGCTCGAACTCACGTGCCCGATCGCGGCGATGACCGAACTATCGCCGGTCGCGAAGCTCGATTGCAAGTATGCGGTGGCGGTGAGGTTCTGGTCGTCGAACGCGCGCATCGCGTACGTGCGCTGCAGTGAGCCGGCCAGTTCGTTGCTGTCGTTGATCGCCGCTTCGACGCCCTTGCTGAGCCCGTCGCCGATCGCTCGCGCGGGGCCGCTGAGCGGCGCGCAGAGCGCGATCGAAATCGACGGCGTGACCGAGGGGAAGGATGAGGTGGCGGCGACGGTTGTGGCGCCGAGACCGCCGAGGAAGCCGGAGCGGAACATTATGGGGCGGGATTCGCCGCCGTGGCCAAGCCATCCAAGCGGGCGCGCAACTCAGCGGGAATCGGCGCCTTGGACGGCCGCCCGTTCGCAAACGCCACGAACACGCGCTGTTCGAATCCGCGCGCGCACGTCTTTCCGGCGAGCGTGCGCACTTCGTGCTCGACCCGCAACGATGACTCGCCCATCGAGGCAACCGTCGAGACGATCTCGATCTCTTCGTCGAACTGCAGCGGAGCGAGGAACGTCGCGCCGCACTCGACGATCGGGAGCGGAAACTTCGGCGCGCCGTGGGCGTCGCGTCCGGGTGCGTCGCCGACGCGCAGCAAGCCGTGCGTTCCGGAATCGAACCAGTTGAAAAAGGTGGGATAAAACACGATGCCGGCGGCATCCGTCTCACCGAAACGGACGCGCGTGCGCAGGATCGTTTGCAAGCCCACTTACGCCGCCGGTAATGCGGGCAGCGTCAGGTCGAGTTTCTCGACGAGGAAGCGCGCCCGTCCGAGGTAGTCGGTGCGCATCTCCTCGTTCGTGCGCTCCTTGATGCCCCACTTGCGATAGAGTTCGTTGTTTTTCGAGTTTGCGCGGCCGAAAAACGCGGGCAACGTGGGAAAGAGTTTATTGATTCCGGCCTGTACGCCGCGCCGCCCTTCGGGCGTCTCGACGAGTTCGGTGCACGCGCGTTCGCCGAACGTGGCATGAAACTTCTCTTCGGGCATGGTGATTTTCGCCGCCTTGCGCAACGGCAGGTAACTGCATTTGAGCAGATCTTCGACTTGCAATATCTCGGCCAGATCGCCGATCATTTTGAGCACGCAGAACTCGGCCCAGCCGCCCAGCGTCGTATCGAAGATGTTGAGCGACTTCTTTGCGGTGCGGCCCGGGATCATCGCGTCTTCCGGAACGCCGAGCGCCGCGCCCATCTTCGCGAAGCGCACGTGGTGCCCATACTCTTCCATCGCGATCCGGCAGGCGTGCCACTTCCAATACGGCGTCGGAGCGAACGCGATCGCGGGCTCGTCGTACACGATCGCCCCCGCCAGCTCGTTGATCGCGTGGCTGACGATGATCTTCTTGACCAGCTCCTGGTACTCGGCGGGTTGCTGCAGCATTTCTGCGGGAGTACTGACGACGAACGGTGCGGCGGGCGTGGACACGGCGAGCTCCTAGAGAACGGGGGTGGTGGAAAACGCGTCGAGATCGGTTTCGAGCGCGGTAAAATGCGGGGTGAATTCGGCTTCGACGAGCGCGGCCAGGTCGTCGAGCGACGGATCGGGCGCGGTCGTCGCGCGTGCCAGCGGACGCGGTTGCGAGAATACGAACGTTTCACGCCCGCGGACGCCGAACACCTGTCCGGTGATGTGCTGCGCTCGCGCCGAACACAAGAAGGCCGCAAATCGCCCGATCGGCGCGGCCGGGATCGAGAGCGCATCGGCCTTATAGGTCGCTTGCGCGGGGGTCGCTGGAACGATCGTTTCGGTCACGCGCGAGGCGGCGAACGGCGCGATCATGTTGGAGGTGACGCCGCTGCGGGCCATGTCGAGTGCGGCAATGCGCATCAAGCCGAAGAGGCCGGCCTTGGCGCTTGCGTATGCGGCTTGGCCATAGTTGCCGTAGAGTGCCGCCGTCGAGCCGATCGTGATGATGCGGCCCCAGCCGGCGCGCGAGTTCTTCGCGTTTTCGCGCAAAACGGGCGTCGCGGCGCGCAGCAGGTCGTAGGCGGCCGTCAGGTCGGTCGCAACGACCGCTTCGAAGTCGGCCCGGTTGCCCTTGAAGAGAAACGCATCGCGCAGGATCGCGGCGTTGTTGACGATGATATCGAGACCGCCGAACCGCTCGCACGCCAGGGCGACGGCCGCATCCGCGAAACCGGGCGCGGTGATGGTCTGCGCTAGCGGAGCGACCGCGTCGCCGCAGCCGGCTGCGAACGCGGCGATCAGCGCGGGATCTTCGCTGCGGCCATCGATGGAGGCACCGTTGTCGGCGGCCACCACGCGTGCGCCGCGCGCGATCAGGTCGCGCACGATCGCGGCACCGACGCCGCGCGCGGCTCCGGTGACGATGGCAACGCGGCCCGCCAGTTCGTTCACGATGTGAACTTACCGGGAAATGACGGGCGAATACTCCCTCGCTATGCGAAACGGGCCCCGGCGATATGCCGCGGCCCGTTTGCTTGGTCGTTACGACGCCGCCGGAGCGGTCAGTCGCGGCGGGGGGGACGGCGTCCGCGACCGCGCGGCGCACCGTTGCGATCGCCGCCCGCACCGGCGGGCTCTTCGCTGCGCGGCGCGGGCGCAGTACCGTTGTCGTCGCCCGCGGTACCACCGAGGACGGCCTTGCGCGAGAGGTTGATGCGGCCTTGCGAATCGATCTCGACGACCTTCACCATGATCTGGTCGCCGATCTTGACCACATCTTCGACGCGCTCGACGCGTTGCGGCGCGAGCTGCGAGATGTGAACGAGGCCTTCCTTGCCCGGCAAGATCGCGACGAACGCACCGAAGTTCATCAGTCGCGTCACCGTGCCGAGGTAGGTCTCACCGACTTGCACCGACTTGGTCAACGCTTCGACCATCGCTTTGGCCTTTTCTGCTGCGACGCCGTCCGGCGCCGAGATGAAGACGTGGCCGTCGTTCTCGATGTCGATCTTCGCGCCGGTGTCGGCGATGATCTTGTTGATGACTTTGCCGCCGGGTCCGATCACGTCTTTGATCTTATCGGGACTGATCGTGACGACGATCATGCGCGGAGCGTATGCGCTCATCTCGGCGCGTGCCGCGGGCAGCGTTTCCTTGAGCTTGTTGATGATGAACAAACGCGACTTCTTCGCTTCGACCATCGCTTCACGCATGATAGCGACCGTGATGCCGTCGACCTTGATGTCCATCTGGATCGCCGTGATCCCGTCGACCGTTCCGGCAACCTTGAAGTCCATCTCACCGAGCGAATCTTCGAGGCCTTGGATGTCGGTGAGGATCGCATGCTTCTTGCCGTGCAAAACGAGGCCCATCGCCACGCCTGCAACGTGCTTCTGAATCGGTACGCCCGCGTCCATCAGTGCGAGGGTCGAACCGCAGACCGACGCCATCGACGACGAACCGTTGGATTCGAGCACTTCACTGATCAGGCGCATCGTGTAGGGGAACTCGTCCTGCGGCGGCAGGAGCGGCACCAGCGCGCGCTCGGCGAGATGGCCGTGGCCGATTTCGCGACGGCCGGGGCCGCGCATCGGGCGCGTCTCGCCGACCGAATACGGCGGGAAGTTATAGTAGTGCATGTAGCGCTTGTTCGGAATCGCCATGATGCCGTCGAGACGCTGCTCGTCGCCGATCGACCCGAGGGTCGCTGCGGTGAGCACTTGGGTTTGGCCGCGCGTGAAAAGGCCGGTGCCGTGAACGCGTGGCAGGATGCCGACCTTCGACCAAATCGCGCGGATCTCGTCGGGCTTACGGCCGTCGGGGCGGATCTTCTCGTCGACGACCATGACGCGGAGTTCTTCCTCTTCCATCGTCTTGATGATCTTGTCGAAGTCTTTGCTGTTCTTGTCTTCGAGCGCGGCGCGAACGTCGAGATCTTTCGCGCCGACCTTTTCGAGCGCGGCTTCTTTGGAGAACTTCGCGAACGCCGCGTTACGTTCGGTCTTCTCGGTGATGCGCATCGCTTTGGCAAGGTCTTTTTTGAACGTCTTGCGCGTCCACGCATCGAGCGCCGCGTTCACGACGAGTAACGGATACGTGCGCTTTTTCTTACCAGCTTTTTTCTGCAGCTGATTGATCGCGGTGACGATCTTCTTGATTTCGGCGTGAGCGAACTCGACCGCGCCGAGGAAATCTTCCTCGGAGATCTCGTGTCCGCCGCCTTCAACCATCATCACGCCGTCGAGCGTACCGGCGACGACGATGTCCATGCCGCCGGATTCATACTGGGGCAGCGTGGGGTTGATAATATACTGGCCGGCCTCATCGCGTCCGACGCGAACCGCAGCAACGTTCTTGGCGAACGGGATATCGGAAACGGCGAGCGCCGCGCCGGCCGCGCACACGGCGAGCACGTCGGCGTCGAGTTCGCGATCGATCGATAGCACGGTCGTGACGATCATGACGTCGTTGCGGAAGCCGTCTTCGAAGAGCGGGCGGATCGGACGATCGATCTGGCGGGCGCTCAGGGTGCCGTGCTCGGACGGGCGGCCTTCGCGCTTGATGTAGCCGCCCGGGATCTTGCCCGCAGCGTACATCTTTTCTTCAAATTCACAGGTCAGGGGAAAGAAATCGACTCCCGGACGCGGTTGCTCCGAGGCGGTAACGGCGGCAAGGACAACGTTCGCATCGCCATATCGGACGAGGACGCTGCCATTGGCTTGCTTAGCAAGCTCGCCGGTCTCGATGATCAGGGTACGACCCCCGACCTCGAGAGAGACGGATTCTGGCACAAATACTCCTAAATTTTCTTATTGTTTGTCGTTTTTATTGAACGCGCTAGGATTCGAGCTTTCCCGGCGCTGGGCCTCGTCGGGTATCTCGGCCGCTTGCTGCGGGCGCAAGGGTGCGCGCGCGCGTGGCGCCCAAGCGGCCGGAGTGGCGACGAAGACGTTCTATGACGATTGGCTGCAGGCGCAGAACCAGATTCAAGACGAGCTGAAGGCGTCGCTCGAGGTGGCGCGCGACCGGGACATCCCGTGGGTCGGTACGCCGCAGGACGCCAAGGTGAAGCTCATGGTCGCCAATGCGCTGGGTTTCGCGACGATGGGCAGCAACGTGCTCAAAGCGGAGATCCCGGTGGGCTGGCACACGGGCAAGCATCGTCACGGTGAAGAGTCGATGCACATCCTCGCGGGCGAGGGCTTCAGCATCATCGCCGGTCAGCGCTTCGACTGGCACCAGAGCAGCACGCTGCAGATTCCGTTTTGGGCCGAGCATCAGCACTTCAATACCGGCGACGTCCCGGTGCTGATGATCTCGGCAATGGCGTTTGACCTCGAGCGCTTCGTGCGCGTCGCGCGCCTCGAGCAGATCGAAACGTGCGGGCCGAACGATCCGGCCGTGCTCGCCGCACTGCCGGCGGCGAACGGCGAGTACTACGCCGGCGGGACGCGCGCGATCATCCACATCGAAGATGCACCGGCCGGCGATGACTCACTCGAACCGCAAGGCAACATCGCCGCGCTGAAAAATCAGCACGATTACATCCAGTATCTCGTCGTGCCGAAGAACGGCTTCCATACGGTCAGCGTCGCGATCACGCATCAGTGGATCGAACCGCCGTATCACAACAGCGGCCGCCACAAGCATCTCGAAGCCGTCGTCTACGCGGTCGAAGGTGAAGGCTACACGGAAATGCAGGGCCATCGCGTGGCCTGGGAGGCCGGCGACGTGCTCTACGTGCCGCCCGCGATGTGGGAACACCAGCACATGAACGACAACCCGAACCCGATCAAACAATTGCGCATCGCGTTCGGCATCCGGCAGTGGTTTACGTCGGTGTGGCCCGAGGGCTTCACCAACCAGCGGGTCTACGACGCGTACGGCAAACCGATCGAAGCCGGTCCGATCCGCCGCGATCGCGAGCGCACGCTATGATCGAACGTACATCAACCCCAGGGACCGAGAAGCGGCTCGCCGGTGTAGCTGTCGCTGTTTGCGTCGAGTTCTTCGGGCCACACGCCCGGTACGATGGTTCGGCGTAGTTCCGCCGGTCGCGGCCGCCCGTCCCAACCGATCTGCTCCATCGACCAATAGAGCTGGACGGCGTGACCATCCGGATCCAGGGCGAGAATCGTATGATCCATTCCCGGTGTCAGCTCCGGGGGCAACTCGCGCAGTTCGACGCCGTGCGAACGCAAGAAAGCCATCGCGTCGCGTAACTGCCGGTAATTTGCGAGCTGCATCCCGATCGCCATGGTGGTGGTGTCGGCGCGCAGCCCGAGTACCGAGCGCAGCTCGATCGGATAGAGCGCCAGCGAGTGGTGCTCGGTGTTGTTCCGCAGGTAGACGATGCGGTGCCCGCGGTAGCGTACTTCTTCCGTCGGTATGAAACCGAGCGTGTCGCGGTAAAAGGATTCGGCTTGCGCGAGGTCCGCGACGAACAGGTTCACCGGTCCGAGCTTCACGACTTTGAACGGCCGGCCGAGCAAGATGCCGTCCACGTCGTAGGTCGCTGGAAGGTTCTCCGTATCGCGATAGCCGCTCAGCAAGTCGACGCCCGACTCCAGGGCCGTGTTGACCTCGGCGTACTCCGAGATCTGAGGCAACGGCGGGCTCTGCGCGAATTCGCGCTCGTGCATCACCATCGGTTTGGAATAGCCGTTCCAACCGATCTGCTCGATTCCGTAGTAGAGCTCGTTCTGATGGCCGTCGGGATCGTTGAGATACACGTGCCAATTGGAACCGGGCATGTCGCGGCCGGTCCGGCGAATTTTGAAGTTCCGCTCGGACAGCCACCGGAACGCGTTCACGACCTCGGCCAAGCTGCCGACCTGCCAGGTGATCTGATTGACCGTCACGTGTTCGTGAACGGTGCGACCCAACGCTTGGCGGAGGTTATGGTTGTAGAGGACGAAGGCGTGATGGTCGTGCGCGTAGCGCAGAAAATAGCCGTTGAGGTCGCCGAACGACCGGTACTCCGGCGGAACTTCAACGGTCCCGCCGTGCGTGATGTCGTTGACGTCGGTAATCCGGAAGCCCATGAGGTTCTTGTAAAAGTGGACGGCTTCGGGGAGACGATAGAAGTTCAATCCGAAGTGGCCGAGCCGCCGAATCTTAAACGGTCGATCCATGCGGACGCCGCCGGCAGTCGATGTGGCCTGTGTTGCGACGTCCATTATTTCTCCCTCACGATCAGGTCGGCTGCCCTCAAGGCCCGCGGCAATCCTCCGTAGGTGAATGCCGTGTCGAGCACGGGCTGGATCAACCGCGGCTCGAGGGTCGTTGCGTAGCGGGTGCGCGTCATGCGGCGGATGCGATCGAGGTCCATCTGCGCGTACTTGGCCAGAATCGCGGCCGATGCGTCGGTGTGTTCGTTCGCCCAGCGCGCGGTTTGGTAGATGACGCCGACGAGGACCTTCACCGTCGCCGCGTTCGCTTTGAGCCAATCGCGGGTCGCAAACCAATCGCTGATCTGAAATTGCCGGGCGATCGCGTCGTACGGCGTTGCGAGATGACGAAGCGTCGAACCGGCGCCACTGAGCGAGGGTTCGCCGATGTGCGCTGCGGCGATCGTTCCGCGCACAATCGCCGCCGCCATCGCGCTCTGCGGCAGCTCGACGAAATGCACCTTCGCGAGATCGACGCCGTTCTGAGCGAGCCACGCTTTGACCGACATGCTACTCAGCGAAACGAGCGCCGGAACGGCGATCGTCCGGCCTTCGAGGTCGCGGGCGGCACGGACCGGCGAATCGGCGCCGACACAGAGCGCCGTCGTGGGTGCCGTGGTGTTATAGAGCGATCCGCCGGCAAAGATGGCGAACGGCAACCCACGGGCGATTCCGTTCGCGAGTTCCGTGGCCTCGCCGAGTCCGACGTCGATCGCGCCGCCCGCGCAGGCCTCCGCTTGCGCGGCACCGTTCACAAAGGTCGAAACCGTAACCTTGAGCCCGGCCGCCTCGAACGCTCCGTTGTCGGCGGCGTAGTAGCCTTCGCCGAACGTGTCGGTCGGGTTCTGACCGATTCGGATCGTGGCGGCTTGGGCCCGCAGCGCGGTGGGCAGCAGCGTTGCCGCGAGACCCGCTCCAAGCGCCAAGACCTCGCGCCGGCGACGCTTGAAGATCACGTGAGTATCTCTTGCACGTATTGGCGAACGACGAAGCGCTGCGCGTCGCGCAAGCTCTTGATGTCGCCGGCGCCGGCAGCGGCTCGCAAACGTGACGCGAGGCGCGCGAGCTGGTCTGCCGTGAACTGCTGCGCCTCCGCAAGATTCAGCGCAACCTCGATGAGGATATCCGCGTCGGGGTAGTCGATGCGATACTCGAGAAAGCGGTCGCGGATCGCATCGTCGACGAGATCGGGGCGGTTCGTCGTCAGCACGACCACCGCGCGGCTGGTGTCCAATTCATCGACGGCGTGGAAGAACACGCTGTCTTGCGAGAAGTGCCATTCCTTCACGTGTTCGCTGCCGCGCGCCATCAAGATCGACTCGACGTCGTCGAACAGCAGCACCGTGCGTTGCCCCGCCGCGGTAAAGCCCGACTGGGCGTGCGCGAAGATATCGCGGATGCGCTCTTCGCTCTCGCCGTAGCGCGAGCGCGCGATCTCGCTCCCGTCGACGAGCGCCATCACGATCGGCGGTTCGTCCGGCGTCGCCGCGAAGCGCCGGCCGAGTTCGAAGGCCAAGCGCCGGGCGAGCGTCGTCTTCCCGGTCCCCGGAGGCCCGCTGAGAAAAAATCCCTTGATCAACCCGCGCCGAATCCCCGAGCGCCATTGATGCTCGACGATCTGCGCGAGTTCGTGCAGGATCGTGAAGTAACGCGCACCGACGATGTCGCGCTCTCCGAACTGATCGTTCAGGGTCGCGAAGGGCAGCAGGTTTTCTGCGGCCAGCGGGCCGCCGTGATGATGGTTACCGCCGTGGCTATGCCCGTGGTCGGTCACGCGCTAACGCAATGCAGGGTCGATCATGTCGCGCGCGTCGAACGGGGCGGGGATCGTCTTGTACTTCGCGCTAGCCTCGATCACCGGTTGCAGCAGCTTCGGATCGAGCGTGGTCGCCGCGGTAACGCGGACGCCCCTCGCAACGATCTTCGGATCGATCAGGGTGAACTTCGAACTCAGATCGACCGTGTCGGCCTTGTGCGAATTGGTATAATTCGTCGCTTCACGCAGCGCACCGCGAAACTTATCGAGCAGCGCGCGATTCTGCGTCGCCCAGTCGAGCGTCGAGAACCAGCCGGTGTACATGAAGCGCGGTGCGATCGAGTCGAATAACCGGCCGAGCACGCGCGACGTGCCGCCGGCGAGCGCTTCCGACACTTCGGGCTCTTCAAGACCACCCGCATCGATGCGGCCGGCGGCGAGTGCGGCCGGCACGGCGCTGAGCGGAATTTCGACGAGCTTCAAGGTCGTCGAATCGCCGCCGTGCTGATCGACCCAACCCTTGACGGTGAGCGTGTAGAGATCGCCGATCGCCGACACCGCGACGATCTTACCGTTGAGATCGGCACCCGTCTTGGCCGGCGAATCGGCGCGTACCATCAACGCGGTGACCGGTGCCGAGGACTCGTAGAGTCCGCCCGGCGCGACGAAGACGAACGGCACGCCCTTCGCATGTGCGGTGATCAAGCCGGCGACACTGGACTTGCCGATCTGATAGGCACCGCCGACGACGCCCGCAGAAACGGCCGAACCGCTCGTGCCTTTATCGACGGTGAGGTCGAACCCGGCGCGCTTCATCAAGCCGCTCGAGATCGCATAGAGCATCGGCGTAACGTCGTCGTTGACCGAGCCCGCCAAATGCCACGTCGCCGGCGCAGCTTGCGCGCGCGCAATGCCGGTGCTTAGAGCAACGGCCGCCGTGCCGGCGAGAAACGAACTCCGCGAAAACGCACTGTCCATGAAGACGCGCTTTCGCGAGCCTCCATGGCGAACGCTTCTAACCTACCGGCGCAGACCGAGGTCGGCGATGAGCTTGCGGTAGCGCTCCACATCTTTGCCCTGCAGATAGCTCAGAAGGCGCCGGCGCTGTCCGACCTGCATCAGCAGGCCGCGGCGGCTGTGGTGATCCTTCTTGTGAATCTTCAGATGCTCGGTCAGCTGGTTGATCGACGAGGTGAGGATGGCGATCTGTACGTCGGCTGAACCGGTGTCGTTCGGGCCGCGGCCGAATTTGGTCGCGATCTCCGTCTTTTGTTCTTTGGTCAGGGGCACGGAATATCAGGCTTTCGTGAACGATGTGTCTCGCTCGGATCCAGAACCGCGTCAATGACGCATCCAGTCCGGCGACCGGCGAATCGTATCAAATCGGGCAATCACTGTCAAAGGCGCAGCAAGGCGTCGGTAGCAAGGCGTCGCCCTTGCGCGCGCGAACCTGCGCGCGTGACCTCTGAGCCGTTTGTTCCCGTTGGAGGCGTGGCCGACATCGCGCCCGGCACCTCTACGACCGTCGTTATCGAGGGCCGGGAAATCGCCGTCTTCAATGCCGGCGGGACATTTTACGCGCTGGAAAACTACTGCCCCCACCAGGGCGCATCGCTCGCCGAGGGCTGGGTGGACGGCACGACCGTCACCTGCCCCTGGCATGCCTGGTGCTTCAACCTTACCGACGGCACGATGACCCTCGGCGCCTTCGCCCGCGTCGACCCCTACGACGTTCGCGTCGAGGACGGCCAAGTCTCCGTCAGCCGCACGCCGCGCCCGCCCGAACCCAAAGCCTAGGGCAGAAGCGCCCGGCGCAGCCGGCTCACGGACGCGGAGCCGGTCGCGAACATCGCGATCCGCAGGCCTTCGACCAGGGTGGCGATCAGCTCGTCCACGGCCGCGCGCGAGACGCTGGCGGCTTCGAGGAACGGCAGGGCCAGGCCGCACACGTCGGCCCCGAGCGCGAGTGCCCGGGCGATGTCGACGCCGGTGCGCACGCCGCCGCTGGCAATCAGCGGCATCGAGGGGAAGCGCTCGCGCAAGTCGCGCACGGCCTCGGCGGTCGGCTGACCCCAGCCGGCAAACGTTTCGGCCAGCGCCTCGCGGCGGTCGTCGCCCGACCGCTTTCCCTCGACGCGCGCCCACGACGTGCCGCCCGCCGCTGAAGCGTCGATCCCCGCAACGCCCGCGTCGAGCAACCGCGCGGCGGTCCTCGTCGCGATCCCCGAGCCCACGCTCTTCGCGACGACCGGCACCTCGAGCGCGGCGCACAGTTCGGCGATCTTCGGCAGCAGATCGCGAAAGTTCGTGTCGCCGCCGGGCTGGAGCGCTTCCTGGAGCGGGTTGAGGTGCAGAAACAGCGCGTCGGCCTGGAGGTCGGCGATCATCCGCCGGACCGCGTCGACCCCGATCGCGTAGTTCAGCGAGACGGCGCCGATGTTGGCGAAGAGGACCGTGCGCGGCGCGACCGCGCGCACGTCGAAGGTGGGCAGCAGCGCCGGATTTTCGATCAGCGCCCGGCCGCTGCCGAGCCCCATCGCGATGCCGTTCGCTTCAGCCGCCTCGGCGAGCCGCAGGTTCAGCTCCGCGGCCCGGGTCGTGCCGCCGGTCATCGATGAGATCAGGATCGGCGCACGCAACCGAAAGTGCAGAAAGCGCGCACTGCAGTCGACGTCCGCCAGCGCCATCTCCGGCAGCGCCTCATGCCGCAAGCGAACCGCCGACCAGCCGGCGTCGAGGGTCGATGCGACGTCGTCGTCGAGGCAAACGTCGAGGTGGCGCGCCTTGCGCGCTTCGGTGGCATGGATCCCGTGTTGGAGCACGCCTCGCCCTTCCACAGGCGTTCCCCGCAGCCTCGCCAATCGAGGCCTCGATGGACGCCACCTATGATGGAACGCTGGGCACGGCGGGCGGTGCCGCGTTCGGCGCCGCCCTCACGGCGCTAGCCCGGAACGAGGGGTTCGATGCGGCGGCGCTGGCGGCCAAAGCCGGTCTGCCGCCCGAAACGGTGGCGGGCGTGCTGGCCGGCAACGAGCGGATCGGCGTGGCCGCGATGGCGCGCTTGGCGCGGGCCTTACGGCTGCGCGCCGTCGAGTTCATGCAGAAGAGCGGTTTGCTCTCGCTCGAGGTCTACGCAATGGGCCTCGACCCGCTCTACTTTTTGCCCGACGGCCCGATCCGCTTCGACGCGCGAATCTACATGCGCGAGATCAACCCGCGCCACGCCGTTCCCGAAGGTGACATGCTCAAGCGTAACCCGGTGCTCAAGGCATTGCTCGAGGATACGCTGCTCGATGCTGCCGGACGCATCGAGGTCGAGCTCGCATACTTGCTCCGCACGGCGGTGCAAACAACGAACGGCACGTTGTAGGTGCTTTGACGGCGCTTTGCGGAAATGGAGCGCATATGGAGATCGAAGGTAAGCGAGTCGCCGCGTTGGTCGGAGACGGATTCGAAGAATCGGAACTACTGGATCCTAAGCGGGCGCTCGAAGAAGCGGGTGCCGTTGTAACGATCGTCGGCGTCGACGATCGCGCGCTACAGAAAATTCGCGGCAAGAAGGGCCTCGACGAAGGTCAGAGCACGAAAGCCGAGGAGATCGTCGCCGACGTTACGGCCGATGACTTCGATGCGATCTTGATTCCGGGCGGATTATCGCCGGATCATTTGCGCATGAACAAAGAAGTGCAGCGGTTCGTGCGCGAGTTCGATCTGGCGAAGAAGCCGATGTTCATCATCTGCCACGGGCCGCAAATCCTGATCTCGGCCCAGCTCGTGCGGGGCCGTACGCTGACCGGATTCGCGTCGATTGCCGACGACATCCGCAATGCCGGCGGCCTCTATCGCGATCAGCCGGTCGTCAACGACGGAAATTGGGTCACCTCGCGCAACCCGCAGGACCTGATGCTCTTCAACCGCGCGATCCTCGAAAAACTCGCCTCGGCGGGAGCCGTTCAACCGGCTTAATCGACTCGCGTTAGGCGGGCGGTGGGGCGTTCGGGACGCCCCACTTTGTGGCACTCGCGCCACGCACCGTGTTCTTCGATCGCGACGATGTCGGCGGTGTAATCGTAACTGCCGTTGCCGTCGAAGAACGCGCTCCCGACTGCATACGCATCGACCGGTACGCGTTCGCGTTCGAACGCGCTGATGCGCGATGGATTGAAGCCGCCGCTGGCGACGATCTTCACGTACGTGAAGCCCTCGGCGTCGAGCGCGTTGCGCACGTTGTGCACCAGCTGCGGGTTCACGCCGGTCGGTGGGAACGTTCCCATCTGCGGAATCACCGACGCATCGACGAGCGTTCCGGACGTATCGAGACGCACGCCCCAGAGGCGCGTGCCGAGCGCGCGGGCGACGGCTACACTCGTGCGCACGCAGTCGTTATCGAAGTCGACGAGCGAGATCACGTTGACCGCCGGATCGATGTAATCGGCGAATTTTCTCGTTGCCAGTACGGTATCTCCGGCATACGCCGCAATCAGCGCGTGCGGTACCGTGCCCATGCCGCGCGAACCCCACCACTCTGCATTCGCATCGGTCGACACGCCCAGCGCGCCCGAGATGTAGGCCGCATAGCCATCGCCTGTTTGCACGAGATGGTGATCGAAGCGCGCCGGAAAGAACAGCACTTCCTTGCCTCCGGCGGCGTCGACGATCGCGCGGGCGTTCGTCGCGATGCGCGTGCGTCTGGAGAGTACCCCGAGGTACGGCGTTTCGAGATGCGCGATCAGATCGTAGTCGCCCTCGATCGTAAGTACGGTCTCGAACGGCTCGATGCGGTCGCCGTCGTAGAGCGCATGCACGTCGAGCTGGTTCCAGCCGTCGCGCCAGCGCGTGCCGTCGTGCCGCCCGCTGCAGAGCTTGAGGATGGCGATCGCTTCGTCGATCCCGCACAGCACCGACGCGCTGCGCTGGAAGACTTGCATCCGGACGCGCGGATGGTAGTTATCGCGCTCGAGAATTTCGCGCGCCCGGTTGAAGTAGGTGTCCGAGTAATACCCGTCACGCATCTTCTCGATCGGCAGGTTAAAGATCGCCGGGTCGAGGCGATGCCGTTCGCTGCGAAGCATGGGTGGCTTGTACGCAGACGTGGTATGTTTTCCTCGTCATGGCCGAGGGCATCACGAACGCGGAGATCGCGCGGCGGCTCAAAGAGATCCGTACGCTGATGGAATTTGCGGGCGAACCGTTTTTTAAATTCATGGCCTACGAGCGCGCGGCCGAGACGATCGAGAACGCCGCGCCGGTGGCCGATTTGCTGGCCGGCGGCCGGCTTCAAGAATTGCCCGGCGTGGGGAAGTCGATCGCCGCACGGATCGCCGAACTGTGCGAAACGGGCACGTGCGGCTACCTCGAGGAGCTCCGCGCGCGCTACCCATCGACGCTGCTCGAGGTCCTGGGCGTCGGTGGCGTCGGCATGAAGACGGCACAACTGCTCTTCGAACGGCTCGGCGTCGCGTCGCTTGCCGACCTCGAGCGGGCCCTGGCCGCCGGGGCCTTGAGCGAGATTCCGCGCCTGGGGAAGAAGTCGATCGAGAATATCCGCCGCGGCGTGCTGGCCTACGCCGGCCGCACCAAGCGGACGCCGCTCGGCACCGCGCTGCCGCTGGCGCGCGAGATCGTCGCCTATCTGGCGGCGTCCTCGCCGGCGCACGACCTCACCCCGGCCGGCAGCGTGCGCCGCAACGAGCCGCTGGTCGGGGATATCGACATCGTCTGCACGTCGGATGAACCCGATGCCGTGATTGCCGCGTTCGTCGGTTGGGAACGCGCCGAAGCGGTGCTCGCCGAGGGCGGCACCAAGGCCAGCATTTGGCTCGCAGGTGGGTTGCAGATCGATTTACGCGTGTTGCCGGCCAACGTCTACGGGAATCTGCTGCAGCACTTCACCGGCAGCCGCGAACACAACATCCAGTTGCGCGAACTGGCGGTGCGCAAGAACCTGCGCGTCAGCGAGAACGGGATCGTCGACCTCACCGACGGCCGGCTGATCGTGTGCCGCACCGAAGCCGAGGTCTACGCCACGCTCGGATTGATGGAGATTCCGCCCGAAATGCGGCTCGGCGTCGGCGAGATCGAGGCCGCCCGCGACGGAACGCTGCCGAAAGTTGTGACGCTCGACAACATTCGGGGCGATTTCCACATGCACACGCGCTGGAGCGACGGCAGCGACACGCTCGAAGCGATGGTCGCGGCGGCCGCGGCGCGCGGGTATGAGTATCATTCGATCTCCGACCATTCGTTCGGTCGGGGGCGCGGACTCGACCCGGCCGAACTGCGCGCTCAGCGTGCGAGCGTACGCGCCTTGGGCGAGCGGTATAACATCCGCACGCTGTGTTCGGCCGAAGTCGACATCCTCGGCGACGGTACGCTCGACTACGACGATGCCTTACTCGCCGAACTGGACATCGTCGTTGCGAGCGTGCATACCGGCAACGATCAATCGCGCGAGGAGATGACGGCGCGACTGATCCGGGCCTGCGAGAACCCCTACGTGTCGATCATCGGCCACCCATCCGGCCGCAACGTCGAGACCTTTGCGGGCTATGAGTTCGATTACGATGCGGTTTTTGCAGCCGCCGCCCGGACCGGGACGGCACTCGAGATCGATGGACAGCCGTCCCGGCTGGACTTGCCGAGCGCCCTGGCCCGGCGCGCCCGCGACTTCGGCGTCACGTTCGCCTGCGACTCCGACGCCCACGGGTCGGCCCAGCTGAGCCACGTAGCGTATGCAGTTGGTCAGGCGCGGCGCGCATGGATCACGCCCGCCGAGGTGCTCAACGCACGACCCCTTGCGGGGGTACTCGCTTTTGTCGGGACGAAGCGTGGACGGTCCCCATTATGAAGGAACCGCCGACGCCCACGGGTGAGGACGAGCGACTCGTAGCGCTCGCGGAATACGACGTCCTCGATACTCCAAACGAGGCGGTCTTCGACGCGTTCGCGCGAGTTGCGGCGATGAGTTGCGGCACCCCGGTCGGAGTGATTTCGCTCGCCGGACCCAAGACGCTCGTCTTCAAGGCGCACTTCGGCTTGAAGGGCGTCGCGCAAACCCCGCTCGCCGGATCGTTCTGCTCCTACGCCATCCAGGGCCGCGAGATCATGGAGGTTCCCGACGCGCGAAAGGATCCGCGCTTCGCGTCGAACATGCACGTGACCGAGAAGCCGCATTTGGTCTTCTATGCGGGCGCTCCGCTGATCACGCCGTCCGGCGTCGCGATCGGAACGATCTGCGTCGTCGATAAAGAACCGCACACCCTCACGGCCGATCAGCGCGCGGGCTTGCAAGCGATCGCCGACGTGGTGATGGAGCAGTTCGAGTTGCGGCGCCGGCTCACGGCCGATCAGTCCCAGGTGAACGAGCGGTTGAAACTGCTCTCCGCAGCGATGGAGGCGACGGAAGAGGCGGTCGTGATCTCGCGCATGGGGCCGACCGCGGACGATCCGGTCGAGATCATCTACGCGAACGAGGCGTACTTGCGGTCGAAGGGCGCGCGCATGGAAGACGTCATCGGCACCAACGCAAAAATTTTCGGCGGTCCGAAGACGGATACATCGATCCTCTACCGGATGCGCGAGACGCTCTGCCGCGGCGAGACCGCCCGCGCCGAATACGTCAGCTACCGGCTCGACGGCACGCACTATTATGCCGCCGCGTCGGCGCAGCCGCTGCTGAACGAAAAGGGCGAGACGCACCGCTACGTGCTGATGCTGCACGACATCACCGAGTCCGTGCTGCGCGGCGCGGAACTGGCGATGCAGAACGAGCGGCTGACGGCACTGACGGCGATCGCGCGCGGGATTTTCGCGGCGCTCGAACCGCATGCGCTCGTCGAGGCGTTGCTGGGCGGCGTACGCGATCTGATCGGCGCGGAATCGCGTTTGCTGGTTGCGCGGCCGAACGGGGGCTTCGCGCTCACCAAGGATTTGCTCGCGCCCGAGCGCGCCGTTTCCGGCGGCGATGCGTTCGTCGAATTGGCCAGTCGCAGCGAGGGCGCGCTGATCGACGACGGCGAACGGCGCGCCGCGATCCGCATCCCCGGGTCGCTCGGCCAGACGCGGTATATCCTCGACGTGCGCAGCGACCGCCGCCTGCATCAAGCCGACCTCTTTGCGGTCGGCTTGCTGGGCCAATACTTTGCGGTAGCCGCACGCAACGTCGAACTCTACGGCGAGCTTCAAGCCCGGCGCGCCGCCGTCGTCGAACTCAACCAGGTCAAGAACGACCTCATCGCGATGCTCGCGCACGATTTCAAGGGCCCGCTCACGACGATCGTCGGTTTCGCCGACGTGCTGGCCGAAGACGAACGTTTCGATGAGGAGTCGCGCAAGTTCCTCACCATGATCTCGTCGAGTGCGATGCGCTTGGCGAGCCTCGCAACCGATACGCTCGCCCTCTCGCGGCTCGAGCAGAACGAACTCACGCTCGAACTCGAAGAGTTCGACCTCGTCGGGCTGGTCCGCGATATCGTGCGCGTGTTCAGCGTGACGCGCGCGATCGATCTGCGCACCGACCGGCCCGAACTGCGAATCGGCGGCGACCCCGGCCGTTTGCGTCAGGTGTTCGAAAACCTGATCGGCAACGCGATCAAGTACTCGCCCGGCGGCGAACCCATCGACGTCTTTCTGCGGGCCAAGGGACGCGGCGTGGAAGTCAGCGTCCACGACCACGGCATCGGCATTCCCGAAGCCGACAAGGCCAAGCTGTTCGGCCGTTTTGCACGGGCGCAGAATGCGCGGGCGCTGGGTATCAGCGGAACCGGCTTCGGACTCTACCTCACGAAGACGATCGTCGAGATGCACGGCGGCACGATGAGCGTCGACTCGGTTGAAGGCGAAGGCAGCACGTTTCGCGCGTTCTTGCCGGCCGCCGTCGCAGCGCCGCGGCCGCGCCATCGCAAGTTCATTCTCGTCGATGCCGACGGCGATGCGAAATCGTACGTTGCCCACACGTTGCGCGATGACGGTTTCGCGGCCACGGTCGTCGCGGACGGCACCGAGCTGCTCACGACGATCGACGAATTGCAGTTCGACGCGGCGATCGTCGACACCGAACGCGTCGGGATGGCGCTCGAAGAATTCGTGCGGCGCGTTGCCGGTCGCACCGCGCTCATTCGCATCGACTCGAGCGCCGTCGAAGAGACGCCGGGCTGGGACGGTTACATCGTAAAGCCGTTCCTCACCAAAGATTTGCAGGCGGCGATCGACGCGGCGATCATGCGCCACCCTAAGGTCAAAGCCGAACCGTCGGTCGCCTACAGCGAAGTCTAGGGTAGGGTGCGGCGGTCGTCGACGCGTTTGGCCTTGCCGGCCTCGACGCGCGCAAGCGTGCCGGGCGCGACGACCACAATCGTCAGCGTGACCAGCAGAAATTCCGCGAGTTTCGTCGCGACGGCCGCTTCGAGCGCGCGATGGTCGGCATCGCTTGCGGCGGAACGGTGTTCGACCTCGACCCGCAGCGCGTCCAAGCCGTTGGGCGGCCGCTCGACGATGATCTGATAGTTCGGCGTAAGCTCGCCGAAGCCGAGCAGCAGTTCTTCGATCGCGGTCGGGAACACGTTGATGCCGCGGATGACGAGCATGTCGTCGACGCGGCCGGTGATCCAGGCCATGCGCGCCGTCGTGCGGCCGCACGCGCACCGCTCGCGGCGGATCGATGTTAGATCCCCCGTGCGATAGCGGATCACGGGCATCGCTTCACGCGTGAGCGTGGTGATAACGAGTTCGCCGCGCGTTCCGTCGGGCACGGGCTGCAGCGTTGCCGGATCGATGATCTCGGGTAGGAAGTGATCTTCCTGGATGTGCAGGCCGTCCTTACCCTCGGGACATTCCTGCGCGACGCCGGGACCGATGATCTCGGTGAGGCCGTAGATGTTCGTCGCGGTGACGCCGAGCCGCCGTTCGATATCCTCGCGCATCTGCGGCGTCCACGCCTCCGCACCGGCGATGAGATAGCGTAACGCCATGGGCCGCCGGCCCTCGGCCTCGAAGCGCTCGGCCAGCAGTACCGCGTACGAGGGCGTGCAGCCGATGCCGGCGATGGGCAGCGTTTCGAGCAGCTGCATCTGCCGTGCGGTGTTGCCGCTCGATGCCGGAATCACGCACGCGCCGAGCCGCTCGGCGCCGCCATGCATGCCTAGGCCGCCGGTGAAGAGGCCGTAGCCCCACGAGATTTGGAACAGATCGCCCGGTTGCGCGCCGCCCGAGGCGAGACTGCGCGCGTTGACCTCGGCGAAAATCTCAAGATCGCGTTTCGTGTAGGGCCCGATCGTAGGAACCCCGCTCGTTCCCGACGATGCGTGGATGCGCGCGAGCGCTTCGATCGGCACTTGCAGCATCTTGAGCGGATAGGCGTCGCGCAGATCGCTCTTCTTCGTGAACGGCAATCCGGGCAGGTCCGCGAGCGAACGCGGCCCGGCGGTACCGGCAAAGCGTTCGCGGCAAAAATCGTTGCCGTCGCGCATGCGTTCGAGCAACGCTTGCAAACGTTCGAGCTGTAACCGTTCGAGGTGCTTGCGATCGAGCGTTTCGATGGCGGGTTCGAGGATCGGCATGCCCCATCCGAGTAGCATGACCGCATGAAGATTCCCTCCGCGGACGAGCTGGCACTTGCAGTCGCGTCGGCACACGCGATGTGGGATCGCGATCGTGCCTCGCGTGCGCTCGGAATCACGCTCGAGGAAGTGCGCCCAGGCTATGCACGGACAAACATGACGATCGTCGAAACGATGGTCAACGGGCACGCCATCGCTCACGGCGGAATGCTCTTTACGCTGGCCGACTCGACGTTCGCGCTGGCCTGCAATTCTCGCAACGTGCCGAACGTGGCATTACAGTGCTCGATCTCGTTCGTCGGCGCGGTACGGCTGGGCGACCGCATCGTTGCCGAAGCGCACGAGTGCTCGCTCAAAGGCCGGACGGGCGTGTACGATGTGACGGTCGTGCGCGGCGATGAAACGGTCGCGCTCTTCCGCGGCGTGTGCTATCGCGTGAGCGGTTCGGTCATCGGGGAATCGCCGGGATAACCGCGTATACCCCACTCCCCGGTCCCATTGCCACGGAGAACACTCGATGCAGATCGACCTTACCGTGAACGGCGAACGCTCATCACTCGACGTCGAGCCGCGGTTGCTTCTGGTCCACGCTTTGCGCGACCGGCTCAACCTTACCGGAACCCACGTCGGCTGCGACACCTCGAGCTGCGGCGCATGTACCGTGCTCCTCGACGGCGTTTCGGTGAAGAGCTGCTCGATGTTCGCCGTGCAAGCTGCCGGTTCGAACGTCACGACGATCGAGGGCATCGGGAAGGCCGAAGCGCTGCATCCGATGCAGGAAGCGTTTTGGTCGTCGCATGGGTTGCAGTGCGGTTACTGCACGGCCGGGATGATCATCAGCGCGATCGACCTGTTGCGCCGCAATCCCGATCCGACCGACGATGAGATTCGCGCGGGGATCGAAGGCAATCTTTGCCGCTGCACGGGCTATCATAATATCGTCGCATCGGTGCGTGCTGCGGGGAAAGCCATGCGTGAAGAGGCGCCGCTGCACAGCGTTGCCGAGTTGCTCCCGGCGCTCTCGCCGACGCCGGTGGGGGTGTAGCGATGTCATTCACCGCACTCGTCGGCGCGCGCGTCCGGCGCCGCGAAGATCCGCGGCTCATCACCGGCCGTGCCACGTACACCGATGACGTCCGCCAAATCGGAACGGTATACGCGGCCTTCGTGCGCAGTGTCTACGCGCACGCAAAACTCACCAGCGTCGACGTGAAGCCCGCGTTGACGCGACCCGGAGTCGTGGCCGCGTTTAGCGGCCGTGACGTGCAGGAGCGTGGCTTTACGGGCGGTCTACCCTACGCGCCCGGTCCGGCCGGTAAGAACACGCCGGTCCACTTCGTCCTGGCGCTCGATGAGGTGCGCTTTGCCGGCGAGCCCATTGCCGTGGTCCTCGCCGATTCGCCGTATACGGCGCGCGATGCGGCCGAATCCGTCGAAGTGACCTACGATGAACTGCCGGTCGTCGTCGACGTGCTCCGGGCGGCGCAGGGCGGCCCCTTCGTGCACGAACAATTCGGAACGAACGTCGCTTACACGATGCCGCTGCATGCCGGCGATCCCGACGCGGCGTTTCGCGACGCCGATGTGGTGATCGAAGAGCGCATCGTGAACCAGCGCGTCGCGCCCGTGCCGATGGAAGCGCGCGCATCGTTTGCGCACTGGGACCCCGGCAACGGACAACTGACGATGTGGCTCTCGACGCAGATCCCGCATCAAGTGCGCACGCACCTCGCGCGCATGCTGGGTCTCTCGGAGAGCCGCGTGCGCGTGATCGCGCCGGAAGTCGGCGGCGGTTTCGGCGCTAAGGCCGACGTCTACGCCGAGGAGGTCCTCGTTGCTTGGCTTGCGATGACGCTCGAGCGCCCCGTGAAGTTCGTCGAGACGCGCAGCGAAAGTTTCGAAGCGATGAGTCACGGTCGCGACCAGATCGACGATCTGCAGATCGCGTGCATGAAGGACGGCACGGTCACGGGTCTGCGCGTGACGATCACGGCGAACCTCGGCGCGTATTTGCAGTTGCTCACGGCGGTCGTGCCCACGCTCACCGTCCTCATGGCGACCGGCTGCTATGACATCAAGAACCTCGACATCACGTGCAGCGGCGTCTTCACCAACACGATGTCGACGGATGCCTACCGCGGTGCCGGGCGGCCCGAGGCAACGTTCTTCCTCGAGCGGGCGATGGATCTGGTCGCGCTGCGACTCGGCCTCGATCCGGCCGAAGTGCGGCGGAAAAACTTCGTCGGCAAGGCGATGTTCCCGTATCCGACCGCGACCGGCCTGTTGTACGACTCGGGCGATTACGAAACGACGATGGACAAGGCGCTCGTTGTTTCCGACTATGCCGGTTGGCGCAAGAAACAGGCCGAGTTGCGCAAACAAGGCCGCTACATCGGTATCGGTCTCTCGACCTACGTCGAGATCTGCGGCATGGGCCCATCCAAAGCATTGCCCGGCGGCGGCTGGGACTCAGCGACGGTGCGCATCGAGCCCAGTGGCGCCGTCACGGTGCTGACCGGCGTCTCGCCGCACGGTCAAGGACAGGAAACGACCTTCGCGCAGATCGTCGCCGACGAACTGGGTGTGAACATCGATCGCGTGAACGTCGTGCACGGCGACACCGACAAGGTGCAGTATGGTCTCGGCACCTACGGTTCGCGCGGTACGGCCGTCGGCGGCGCCGCACTGATGCTTGCGATCCAAACGATTCAGGAAAAGTCGGTACAGATCGCCGCGCACCTCTGGGAAGCAAGTCCGCTCGACGTCGAGTTTCGCGAAGGCAAGGTCGGCATTAAGGGCGATCCCGGCAAGCGCATGTCGCTCGCGGAAATTGCAGCCGTTGCCTATGCCGGCGCGCAATTGCCGGACGGACTCGAACCGGGTCTCGACGCAACGCGGCGTTTCGAGCCGCCGAACTTCATCTTCCCGTTCGGGACGCATGTGTGCATCACCGAAGTCGACGCCAAAACCGGCGAGGTGAAGATTTTGCGCTTCGTCGCCGTCGACGATTGCGGGCGGCTGATCAACCCCATGCTCGTCGAAGGGCAAATTCACGGCGGTATCGCGCAGGGCCTCGCGCAAGCGCTCTTCGAGGAAGTCGTCTACGACGAGAATGGCCGTCTCTTGACCGGCTCGCTGATGGACTACGCGGTTCCGCGCGCCGAAAACATGCCGCACTTGGAACTCTCGCACACGGTCACGCCGACCGACGTCAACCCACTGGGCATCAAGGGCGTCGGTGAAGCGGGGACGATCGGCTCGACGCCCGCGATCGCCGCGTCGGTGATCGACGCGCTGGCGCCGTTCGGCGTGCAGCATCTCGACATGCCGCTGCGACCCGAAAAGCTCTGGGCCGCGATGCACGGAGGCAAGGCATGATTCCGTCGGTGTTCGACTACGTCCGCGCTGCGAGCGTCGACGATGCGATCCGGCTGCTCGGCGACCACGGCGAAGATGCGAAGATCCTCGCCGGCGGCATGAGCCTCATCCCGATGATGAAGCTGCGCTTCGCGTCGCCCCAAACGCTGATCGACATTCGGAAGATTCCGTCGTTGACCGGGATCACCGTGAGCGGCGATCGCGTAACGATCGGCGCGCTCACCAATCACGCGGCCATTGCCGCCGATGCGGGCCTGCGCAAGGCGGCGCCGGCGCTGTGGGATGCCGCGAACGTGCTCGGCGATCCCCAAGTGCGCAATCTCGGCACGATCGGCGGTTCGGTCTCGCACGCCGACCCGGCGGCCGATTATCCCGCAGTGATGCTGGCGCTCGAAGCCGAGTTCACCGTTGCGGGACCCCAGGGCGAGCGAAAAATCGCCGCCACGGAGTTCTTCCGGGGCATGTTCGAGACGAGCCTCGGCGAGCGAGAAATTCTCACGAGCGTTGCGTTCGATGCCGCGCCGGCCTCAGCGTACGTGAAGTTTCACCACCCGGCTTCGCACTACGCAGTCGTCGGCGCGGCGGCCGTGCTCTCGCTGCGGGACGGTGCGATCGGGACGGCGCGTGTCGCCCTCACCGGATTGTACGAGACGGCCTTCCGTGCACCGGGCGTCGAGCAGGCGCTGCGCGGCGTGAACGGGACGGACGAGGCAGCGGTGGCGAAGGCGACCGAAGGCGCGGCCGGCGAGGGTGAGGCGCGCGGCGACACGTTTGCCTCGGGCAAATATCGCAAAGCGATGGCAGCCGTTTTTGCCGCGCGGGCGGTCGAGCGCGCGGCGAGCCGCTAGCGGGCGTCCGCGTCGACGGCGATCTCGTCCGTTACCGGATAGCTCTGACACATCAGGATCGCGCCGCGCGCGATCTCGTAGTCTTCGAGCGCATAGTTGACGTCGATGTCGACCTCGCCCGCCGTCAGCGTCGCGCGACACGTGCCGCACACGCCGCTGCGGCATGAATAGGCCACATCGATGCCGTGACGCAACGCCGCATCGAGGATCGGCTCGCCGGCACGCGGCATGTCGAAGTCGCGGCGCACGCCGTCGAGCGTGAGGGCAACGTGCGTGCGTTCGTTGCGAAGCGCCGTCGCTGCATCGCCGACGGGACGTTTCGTCGTCGCAATAACGCCGAAGTACTCGACTTTGACGCGCGCCGGATCGACGCCGGCGGCATCCAATGCGGCCGCAACGCCGCGCGCCATCTCGTCGGGTCCGCAAATGAACGCCGCCTCGACACTCGCGACGTCGATCCAGTGCCGGAATAGCTGCTCGCACTTTGCTTGGTCGATGCGGCCGTTGAGCAAATCGATGTCCTGCTGCTCGCGGCTCATCACGAAGATCAGCGCGAGCCGGTCGAGGTAGCGATCCTTGAGCTGCTGCAATTCCTCGCGAAACATCACCGCTGACGATGCGCGGTTTCCGTAGACCAGCGTGAAGTGACTGGCCGGTTCGTGAGCGAGCGTCGTGGCGATGATCGAGAGTACGGGCGTGATGCCGCTGCCGGCGGCGAAGGCAAGGTAGTGGTGCGCGTTCCCGCTCGCGAGCGGAACGTGAAAGCGGCCATCCGGCGGCGCGACGCGCACGGTCGCGCCGGCTTTGAGCCGGTCGTGCGCCCACGATGAGAAGGCGCCGCCCGGCACCCGTTTGATCGCCACGCGTAACGTGTCGTCGGTGACGCCGCTGCAGATCGAATACGATCGGCGCACCGCTTCGCCGTCGATCTCGGCTTCGAGCGTGAGGAACTGGCCTTGCGTGAACCGGAAGGGTTCGCGCAGTTCGGGCGGGACGTCGAACGTCACGACGATCGCGTCGCGCGTGTCGTTGCGGACGTGCTTGATCGCGAGCGGGTGGAAGTAGCTCACGCCGCTAGTGGCACTTGAAGCGATCGAACGGTTCGCGGCAGGCGGTACAACGGTAGAGCGCCTTGCACGGCGTCGAGCCGAACGTGCTCGTGCACTCAACCACGGTCGAGCCGCAGCGCGGACACGCGACCGCGATGCCGGGATCGGGTGGAGCGATGCCGTAGGCGCGCAGTTTGTCGTGCCCGCCCGCCGAGATCGCGGAAGTGCTCCAGGGCGGTGAGAGCTCGACGTCGAGACGCACGCGGTCGAGTCCCCGCCCATGTAGCGCACTGACGATGTCGCGTTGGATCATCGTCGTTGCCGGACAGCCGGAATATGTCGGCGTGATGGCGACGTGCAGTTCGGGTGCGGCCGCATCGCCGGTCCAGGCCACGCGCCGCACGATTCCGAGATCGACGATCGAGATCGCCGGAATCTCCGGATCGGGAACGTCTTCGAGCCACTCCCACACTTGCGCGACGCTGGGTGTCGTCACCAGCGTTCCCCGGGTACCGAACGGCGCAGTGACTGCATCTCCGCGAGGAGATAGCTCAAGTGCTCGGAGTGCCGGCCGCGCTTGCCGCCGGCCGGTATCCAGGCGTCGTCGGGGATCGTCAGGGTCGCGCGCGCGAAGACGGCGCGTACGTCGCGAAGCCACGCTTCGCGCTGCTCGTCCGGCAACGCGGCGATTCCGCGCGCGGCGAGCTCGCGGTCGACGTCGTCGGCGGCGAACAGTTCGCCCGTGTACGGCCAGAGTTGCGCGAGCGCGGCCTGCATGCGTTCGTGGCTCGTGTCGGTGCCATCGCCCAGGCGCACGACCCAGTCGCCGCTGCGCGTGACGTGATAGTCCACCTCGCGCTTCGCCTTTTGTGCGATTGCCGCGATGCGCTCGTCGCTCGATGCCGACCACGCGCCGAGTGCGCGCGCGTGCCAAGCGTCGAAGAGAAACTGCCGCACGATCGTATCCGCGAAGTTGCCGTTCGGTTGTTCGACGAGGAGCGCGTTGCGAAATTCGCCCGTACTGCGAAAGAATGCCAAGTCGTCCTCGGTGCGGTTTTCGCCTTCCACCTCACACGCATACGACAGCCACATGCGCGCGTGACCGAGCAGGTCGAGCGCAACGTTGGCCATGCCCAGTTCTTCTTCGAGGATCGGCGCATGGCCGATCAGCGCGACCAGCCGTTGCCCGAGGATCAACCCGTTGTCGCCGGCGCGCAAGAGAAACTCGAACCGCGAGCGGTCGACGGCGGCGGCATTCACAGGTGCTTGACGCCCTCCGGAACCGTGAAGTACGTCGGGTAGCGGTACGATTTGTCTTTGGGCGCATCAAAGAGCGCCCCGCTCGCCGCGGGTTCGCTTGCGACGACGTCGGTCGACTTGACGACCCACAAGCTCACGCCTTCATTGCGCCGCGTGTACACGTCGCGCGCGTTGAGCATCGCCATTTCAGCGTCGGGCGCGTGCAAGCTGCCGACGTGCTTGTGCGCGAGCCCGTGCGCACTGCGCACGAAGACTTCCCATAGCGGCCACATCGTATCGCTCATAGGGTTGCTCGCTGCTTGCGTTCGTAAGCGAGTGCCGCTTTGCGCACCCAGGCGCCGTCTTCGTGCGCCGCGCGCCGCGCGCTCAAGCGTTCGCGATTGCACGGACCGTTGCCGCGGACCACCTCGTAGAACTCGCTCCAGTCCGGCGTTCCGAAGTCGTAGTGTCCGGTCTCGACGTTCCGGTGCAATGCGGGGTCGGGGATCGTGAGGCCGATTGCATCCGCCTGCGGCACGGTTTGATCGACGAACTTCTGCCGCAGCGCGTCGTTGCTGAAGAGCTTGATCTTCCAGCGCATCGACTGTTCGTTATGCGCCGATTCGGCATCCGGCGGTCCGAACATCATCACCGATGGCCACCACCACCGATCGAGCGCATCCTGCGCCATCGCGCGTTGGGCGGGCGTGCCCTTCGTGAGCGTCACCATCACGTCGTAGCCCTGCCGCTGGTGAAAGCTCTCTTCTTTGCAAATGCGCACCATCGCGCGCGCGTAGGGGCCGTACGAACACTGTGTGAGCGGGATCTGGTTGATGATCGCGGCGCCGTCGACGAGCCAGCCGATCGCGCCGACGTCGGCCCACGTCAACGTCGGATAGTTGAAGATGCTCGAATACTTCGCGCGCCGCTCGAGCAGTGCATCGACCATGTCATCGCGGCTCGTGCCGAGGGTTTCGGCGGCGCTGTAGAGGTAGAGCCCGTGGCCGCCTTCGTCTTGCACTTTCGCGAGCAGGATGAGCTTGCGTTCGAGCGAGGGCGCGCGCGTGAGCCAATTTGCTTCGGGCAGCATCCCGACGATTTCTGAATGGGCATGCTGGGAGATCTGCCGCAACAGCGTCTTGCGATACGCCGCGGGCATCCAGTCGGTCGGCTCGATCGTAACCGCCCGGTCGATCTTGTCCTCAAAGGCGGCCGCATGGGGGCCGGCCTCGCCGGCGGACGATTCATCGGGCGTGACGAGCTGCGTGTACATGGCGCCGGGCCTCTCGGAATCGTTCCCTACCAAATGGTCGGTAGAGAGATTATAGGGGTCCCCGGAGAAACGCGTCAAGTAGTGCGCCAGCCCTACGACATCGATACCCTCACCGACGTCGCTCTGCGGGTCTTCGCCGAACGCGGTTTCGACGGCAGCTCGATGGACGACGTCGCCCGGGCCGCCGGCATCGCCAAGGCAAGCATCTACCACCACATCAGCGGTAAGGAAGAATTGCTCCGGCGCGGCCTCGACCGTGCCCTCACCGCGCTCTTCGCCGTCCTCGAGGAGCCGGGGTCCGCCGAAGGCCGGCCAATCGACCGCCTGCAGTACATCTACCGCCGCGTCGCCACCCTGGCCCTCGAACTGCGTTTCGAACTCTCGGTCCTCGTCCGCGTCCGCGGCAACTCCGAAGCCGAACGCGACGCCATGCTGCGCCGCCGCTCGTTCGATGAGGCCGTCACGGCAATCGTCCGTAACGCGCAAACCGTCGGCGAGTTCGATCCCAAACTCGACGCTTCGCTCGCCGTGCGCCTGATGTTCGGCATGGTCAACTCGATCGTGGAATGGTACAAGCCCGACGGTCCGCTAGCAATCGATCGCATCGCCGATGCGCTCGTTCAAATCGTCTTTCGCGGTGTCGAAACGAGATAGTCGTCTATTCTATGGAAGGTACGGTCCGGCGACGTGCGCGGCGAGGACGAGCGCGAGTAAGATAACCACGCCGATGTAGAACGGGGCGCGGGGAAACGTCCTCTGACCTTCGCGCACCGAGACGAAATATAAACGTTGGAGATAGCCGCAAAAACACAAGACCGCGAGGGCGATGACGGCTCCCGCCCGCACGTCGGCGTCGGGGCGCGGCACGGGGTTCGCGAGCAAGCCGTAAACCTGAACCGCTTCGAGCACGACGAAGACGACGAACAAGGCCCACGGTCGCGGTCCGAGCGGCACGCCGGCGGTGCGTGTGAGCCGTAAGGTGCCGATGAGACCGTAGGCCGTGAATCCGATCAAGCAGAGGAGGCCGAGCTCGCGAGCGACGGTTGCGGTCACTCAGGCCGTCTGCTGATCGGACTGTGCGGCGCCGCTGTGGATCGTCGCGTGCAGTTTTTTCAAGAGGCGCCGCAACGTTGCGACGTCGGCTGGAGGCATGCCGGCGATCATGCGGTCTTGGAGATCCGCGGCCGCCGGCAACAGGCGCGTGGTGAGTGCGGTGCCGCGTGCGGATAGGGCCACGCTGACGAGCCGGCCGTCGGATCCGTTCCGCTTACGCGTTACGAGCCCGCGGCGCTGCAGCGTGCCGATTAACCGCGAGAGCGTCGAGGGTTCGATGGTGGTGAGTTCGGCCAGGTTGGTCATGTACTGCGAGCCGTTGTGGATCAGCACCGCGAGGACGCGCCACATCGAGATCGTCAGCGCATCTTTCGCCAGCTCGTCGCCGAAGGCATCGCTGACCGCACCGCCGACGCGGTTAATGAGATACGGAAGGTACTCGCTCAGGTCCAGCATGGAGCTCCTCGGAACGAAACGCCGGTGCGATCTCCGTCATGAAACGCTGCATCTGCTCTTTCACGAGCGCGTGCGGCTTGCGTCCGTAGTTGAAATACAAGATCACTTCGCTAATGCCCGATGCTTCGATTCCGCGGAGATCCTCGATGATCTTCTCCGGAGTGCCGATGAGCACCGACTTGTTCGAGAGGGTCTCCGCTCGCATGTCGCCGAGAATCTTCACGATTTCCAAGAAGTAGCGCAGCGTCGGCGGAACCGTCTCGGGGTTCGAGGGAAACGCCGAGATGAGTGCATCCTTGAAGTAACTGACCAGCGTCTCGCGTCCGTAGCGATCGGATTCGGCGTCGTCGGCGATGTGGATGAAGTAGCTGCAGCTGGATTGCCGCGGTTTGCGGCCATGTTTCGCGCACTCGTCCCGGAATGCGTCGACGGCGCCCGCTAAGCTACCGTACACCAGGGCGGCGGCAAACGGCGCGAAGATGATGTTCCAGTCATTGCGCGCAGCCAGTTCCAGCGAGAAGCGCGAGAAGCACGCGACGAAGGGTCGCAGGGGCGACTGCAGCGGCCGCGGGCGGACCTCGATGTCGTCGAAGGTATAGAACTCGCCATGATGCGACCACTTGCCGGGCTCCGTCCACGCGCGCCACAGCACGTCGAGGCCCTCGGTGAAGATGTCGGCCGAGCGGTCGAACGGTATGCCGAACGGCAGATACTCCTTCGCATCGTAGCCGCGCCCGGCGGCAAAATCGACGCGACCACCCGAGAGCTGATCGAGCGTCGCCCATTCCTCCGCGACGTGCAGCGGATGATGCACCGGCAACAACACGACCGCGGGTGCGAGGCGGATGCGTTTGGTCGCGGCGGCCAATGCCGAAAGCAAGATGTTCGGGCACGGATTGATCCCGAGCAAGTTGAAGTGATGCTCGCCCACCCACGCCGAGTGCATCCCGATCTCGTCGGCGTACACC
>Ga0182015_10000611_pt1 | contig 50927 bp, 38 predicted proteins | sample 712P3MmetaG_FD_120478 | JGI IMG/M metagenome (GOLD analysis project Ga0182015, IMG submission 120478) | Permafrost microbial communities from Stordalen Mire, Sweden - 712P3M metaG | ecosystem: Environmental > Terrestrial > Soil > Wetlands > Permafrost | place: Sweden: Stordalen | collected...
AGTCCGACGCCGATCGCGCCAAGCCAGCGCTGCGGAAGATTGTCGGCGTAATATTCGATGTAGGGATTGAACGTGATTCCCACGCCGCTGACCACGCCCGCCACGATTCCCACGCGCAGCGCGAAAGCCCACAGGTGAGCCACGTTGTGCACGATCAGGCCGCAGATTAACGCGGCGGCGAGGTAGCCGACGGTGCGCGCTATGGTTCCCCAAAACTGACGGTGCGTGAACCGCGGGCCGCGATTTGCCGAATAATCCGTGCCGGGCCGCACGCCATATGCGTAGGCGATCACCTGGCCGGCCGCGGCGACGAACGCGAAGGCGACGGCGAACTCGACTCCCAGAACTTTGTAGATGCCGGCGGCGAAAGCGGAGCTGCGAATCAAGGCGAACAGAGCTTCCCATGGCAACGAGAAATGTTTCAGTCCGCGCGCGGTTCGATTCATTTCAATTGAGATGGTGATGCCGGTGGCGGCGCCGGTGATCAGGCCGAGAAAAGGTCCGAACCACATGCCAAGTCCGTAGCCGAGGCCGAAAATGATCGAGTACGTTACCGCGCGCGTGAGCAATCGCAGCGGACCGTGTTGCCCGCCCAAAAGGTCGTAGGCGAGATAGAGAGTGCCGAGCACGTCAAGGCAACTGCCGGCGATGGCGACGGCCGCGACTGCGTGATGGTCCACGGGAGGATTGTAGCGGCAACGAATTGAATCGCGCGCCGGAAAAGTTGCCCGGAAGGGGAACGCGGCGGGCGCGAACGCGAGGTTGGTGGAATCAGGAAAAAGCGGCATGCCCCACCCCCCTCCCCTGTTTTTTGGAAGTGTTGATTCTAAAGGACTTTAAGTCCTTATTTTTGGAAGTGTTGATTATAAGAGACTTTAAGGGCGAATATGGATTTGACAAAGTGGCGGGAAGTGAGGGAAAGTGACGGTAAGTGAAGGGAAAGCTAGTTTGATTCCTTGGGTTTCTTTGATGCGTTCGTTAGCGCCTCGTATTCCTCCGACAGCATGTGAATCTGTTGTGCCAGTGCTTCGTACTGGGGACGATCCGGCGTTTCGCGTTGCAGTTTATCCCACAACGCTTGGATGCGCTCTAGCTTGGCCACGGCAGTACCGGACCCGTTCATAGCCACATTGTAATGCACACACCTATACCAGCCGAACGACATGTTCCCAAAGAGTTATCGGGGCCAAGATTGACGCGTGACAGGCAGGCTCCGGTACGGAGCATTGGGGACTTCATTTCAGACACGAATGCAGTATGATGGTGTCGGAGGGCGGGAGAATCGGACTCCATACCCGTCAAGGTACCACCGCTTATAAAGGCGGTTCCTAGCTGCCAGCTAGACGCCCTCCATCTTTGGTTGCATGACTTCCTGCGGCACTTCGATCTTGCCGAATTTTGCCTCGTATCCCTTGATTAGGGCGACCAAAGTCGCGGCAACGATTTTTGCCTCAATAGGCGACATGATTACCTTCACTTTTTGAGACACCATCATTCTTCCGTCCGGCCCAGGGCCCAAATTCTCACCAAAGACCACAAACAGGTCCACTGGCGAGAAGGCGGAGCTAACGAAATTCGTGTAGACCGTTTTGAAGTCCGGGGCCAGAATAGAATTCGGGTCCGCTTGCAGCAACGTCACTTCCGCTTTAGGCATTTCTTTCTCGCTAGTGCTTGGTTTGCGCTTGGGCATATGGCACCTGATTAAGTAGATTTAACGGCACATTTATACGCTGGCCAGCCCCGGGGATTGACTCGAATCGGGTGTCTCTCATGGCGTGCCATTCGACGTTCTTAGGCGCGACGGCCGAAACGAAATAAACGTAAGGCTGCGAATCCAGTGGTGCCACGAGTCCAAACAAATCTCTCGGGCGCCCGGCATTTTTCCATGTCGCTGCAAACACGCCCGCGTCAATCGGCCCGAGTTTATTGTCTGGGTCCGAATCATCATATGTGACGATGGCCACTTTCCTGTTCGCAACGTTCGCGTACTTAACGACGCTGCGAAGATTCATATTGCTCGGGTTGTTAAACACTTGAGACACGCGCCCGGCCGTAACGCCAGCCTTTTTGATGAATGTCTTTCGGTCCATCGTTTGGTCTTCCATCGCTGTCTCGATTTGACCGATAAAATCGGAAGCGATAGCGCGGAGGACACTTTCCTCGCCGAGATGGGTCCAATGCCTTAGTTTTTCCATGATGACTCCTTCGCCTTAAACTCTGGGTACTCGCGGGCTATCGCCAAGCAAGCTAGTGGATGCACCCTCCAGGCTTCGGCGCGATCCAATATTGATTCGTCCGTTTCATGTCTAAATTTTGCGTCGTACTCCGTAAGCACGCATAGCCGAAACCTGGGATTGGAAGTTGGCTTCGGATTGCACAAAAAACCATAGAGCCGGTGCTCGTTGTGCTTGAAGACGAAGCATTGCTTATGCGCCGGGTCATTCGGAAACCCATGAAACCACGCCTTCGGCTGATCGAATCCGGCAGCCCAATGGTCCATGTGTTTATTCATCCTCTCCCGAAGTTCAACTTCAAATCCTTGATAGGCGGAAGCCGCACCCAAATCTCGAAACCCCTCCAAGAACCCGACCGCGCGCATAACAGAACGCGATATTCCCGGAACGTGCCGAAAAGTGATCTGGGGCCCCGGGGACATTGGGTATATTCACGGCCTTGAGTTTAGTAGAAACTAAATCCCGCGTCAAGACCACTTTAGTGAAAGCTAAACTAAAAGTCAATAGCGCCCGCAGCGCAACGTCGCGGTATAATGCAAGTGAGGGCTGTCCGTCGATGAAGAAGAAGGTGGTTGTCGAAAAGAAGAAGTTTGACGCGGTGCTCGCCGCGTTGCTTGGCTCAAAGCCGAAGCCGCAAAGCGATATAAAGACTTCCGGAAAGCGCGGCCCTAAATCTCCGATGTTTCCGAAGCGGTCAGCTTCTTAAGCGGCAGCGGCTGGCCCTTTAGCAATCCCTTCACGGTCTCGCCGAACATTTCCGATTGATTCCCGCGCCGGTTGAACCTGTAGGAAAACTCATTGCAGTACCGGCCCAAGTGCTTTATCGAGACCTTGTGAAACGTGCCGTAGACGCCGCGCTTTAGTAGAGAGAAAGCATTCTCAATCGAGTTCGTCGTATTGTCGCCGTCCGCGTAACTGCGCGTGTGGTTGATCGCGCGATGCCTGCCGGGAAAACGGCGCTTGCCGATTATCTCGTATGTCGGGTGTTCGTCAGTTTGCAGCGTGGCGTCGGGGGCGATGTGCTTCGCAATGATCGGCTCGATTATGGACATCTTCGCATCGCGCATCGGAACCATTCGCAGCCTGCCGCCGCGCTCGATCATTCCGAGCACAACGTCGCGTCCCTGTTTCTTGACCTTCGGCGCTCCCTTGCGCGGCTTCTTAGGCGTCAGGTAGGTTTCGTCGGTCTCAACGATTCCGGTTAGCAGGCCGGTCTCTTGCGTGGCTTCACGGATGCGATGGCAGAGATACCAGACCGTGCGGTAGCTACTCTCAGGGATTCCGAGGTTGCGGCAGACCTGTAGGGCGCTGATTCCTTTCTTCGCTTCGAGAATCAACGCAATCGCCATAAACCACTTTTCCAGCGGCAAGTGCGAATCGTGGAATACCGTGCCCGTGGTCGCGCTGAATTGATAGCCGCATCCCTTGCACTCGTACAGGCTGCGCGACGGAACCTTGACCGTGACAACCGCTTTCTTGCGCTTGCTGTACCGCTTGCGCTCAGTCTCGCGCGTGGTGAACGAGCGGAATTGATCGTTGCCGACCACACCGCAATGTGTGCATGTGACGCCATTCGGCCAGCGCATCGCGGCGAGGTATTCGTTGCAGGCTTCCTTCGTTGCGAACTTGCGGGTTACGTCTATCAGGTTCATGGCAGCCTCACTGACACAGAGACTACCAGACGCGCGTTACTTTGTCAAGTCCATAATCGCCGTTTAAATCTTTCAGAATCAACAGATCCGAGAAGATGGCAGGGTTGGTGCGGGATTCGTATTCGCGGGCGGGAGCGGTAGGCGAGTGGGAGCGAGAGGAGGAGAGTGCGCGCGGTGGTAGCGGGGAGCGAATGGGCTTCGGCGCGCGCGGAGTGGGGCGTTGCGATTTCATATTTTAGATTAGCATGGATGATTACTGCACGTCAATAGGTATTTATGGATTAGTATTCGAACACTTCGGTTCCTCGAAGAGGATTTCGGTCGGGGCTCTGCGATTTCACGGCGGTCAGCGAGTACGTTGCGCCACGAGTGAATCGGTCGCACGGATGCGGCCCTAATCGCGATCTACATATGCTTGACACGGACTCACCTGCCGCGTGAGTGCCTGTCCGTGCCACACGAAGTCGTCGTCCTCGCTTGCGACGAACCGCCATGCTTTCCGCTGCCGCGCAAGCGGTTGGTTCGAGAGCGCGTAGTCGATTACCAACGTCACGTCCGCACACTGGGTGGGAAGGCCGTATATGAGCGTAGTACCCGGACCGCCTTGAAAACACGAATCGGTTTGTGAGTCGCCGCCCGGAAGAATCTCAAACGGGATCGTCTGGACGGTTAATGCACCGCCGCCGGACATTCGGCCATGATGGGCAAAAGCAATCAAATTGACAGCGCAGGAGAGTTGGTGGTTCCTGCCAATCGCGGAGTCGCCGCCATTTGTCACCGTGAAGGTGGACATAAAAATGTCCCCTGATTTCGGGGTGTATGCGTTGGCGTCGAGTTTGTCCCACACCTCGTCTCGTTGATCGGCGAGGACGGAACTCATGAAATTCCACATGCCGACCATTGAGGCCGTACAAAGTAGGCTGAGTGTGATTGAAAAAATAATCGACTTCCATCCGGCGACCCAGCTCTGTTGTGACAGCCAGATGCCGATGTCGAGAGAAACCCAAACCGCGCACACCACGAGGACGATGCTGCGCCAGAGAATTTGAGAATGTCCTGTGGCGGCGAGGAGTCCGCCTAAGAGGATTGGGACGACTGCGTGCAGAGAAATCGGTCTGAAACCCCGGCGCATAAAATCGCTTCCGAATATCTCGTCGAACAGAAACGATTTATGAGGTACGACGCCTGAGTCGCGCGCTTGGCGACGCGGAGGTGCTGGGTATGAAAGAGGGTACTTTCTGCTCATATGATGAGAGTATGCTTCAATTTTCGGTGTAGATTGTGAGCCCGGATCAAGGCGGCGCCGGATTAAGCGTGTGACTCGCCAAATCGTCGGGTTTGATCTTTCTGCCCGACTGCGAGGCTCTTTCGCGGTTGCGATAGGTAATGCACGCGTTTTGCGAGATTCTTTCCCCCGAATCTCGCGCTGGGGGCGGGGCGGGTGTACATTTCTGGCGCGCGTGATGGCGGCGATGGGCGTGCGCGTGGGCGACAAGGAGGATTGGAATGGCGAGCTTTGGGCCGCGAAAAGTTTGGATAGTGTTGGCGATCGCGTTGTGCGAGCTGATCGCGAATGCGCCGGGAGCGATGGCGCAGACGCCGGCTACGATGGCCGCGGCGCCGGATGCGGATGCGGCGTCGCCGGCGAGTGCGGGGAAGTGCGCGTTGGCGAGCGTGCAGGCGATGGCGCCGGGGGATACGACGATCACCGGCGTGGCGATCGTGGCGGCAACGGACAAAGTGCCGCAATACTGCCGGGTGGACGGCGCCGTGACGACGCCGGGAAATACCGTGGGGTTTCGGTTGGATTTGCCGGTGGCGTGGAACGAGAAAATGTTATTTCTTGGCATCGGTGGATACGGCGGGAGCATCCCGAATCTCGATATGGGATTGCTGCGTGGATACGCCACGGCGGGGACGGACACGGGACACCAGGCCGCGTCTGTGCGCGACGCCACGTGGGCGTATCACAATTTGCCGAAAGAGATCGACTACGGCTATCGCGGCACGCATGTGACGGCGGTGGCGGCGAAAATCATCACGGAGAAATTTTACGGCGAGCGTCCGCACGAAACGTATTTCGATGGCTGCTCGAACGGCGGGCGGCAGGCGCTGATGGAAGCGCAGCGCTTTCCCGGCGACTTCAACGGCATTATCGCGGGCGATCCTTCGTTTTCGATCGACGGGGCGCTCAATCGCATCTGGATCTACCAGACGATTTTTTCGGGCGCCGATCATTTTATTCCGGCTAACAAGTTGCCGCTGATTTCTTCCGCGATTCTGGCGGAATGCGACGGCAAGGACGGATTGGTGGATGGCTTGATCGACGATCCGCGCAATTGCGGATTCGACGCCGCGACGCTGCTGTGCGCGAAAGGCGACGCGGCGAATTGCCTGACGGCGGGACAAGTGGATAGCTTCAAGAAAATCACCGCGGGGCCGCACGACTCGGACGGCAAACTGATCGCGCCGGGATTTTCGCTGGGCTACGAAGATGGGCCGGATAGCTGGGCTGAATCGGTCACCGGGACGACAGCGACGCCGCCGGACGCGAAAGGGTTTACGTACATTACGGGCTTTCTGAAATATTTGGCGTTTCCGGACAATCAGAATCCGGACTACGACTATCGGACATTTAATTTCGCGACCGATCTGCCGCTGCTGGCGACGGCCGTTGGAATTCTGAGGCCGGACGATTCCAACCTCGCGCCATTCGAGCAGCTCGGCGGGAAACTGCTGATCTATCATGGCTGGGCCGATGGAGAGGTCCCCACACTCACGTCGATCGATTACTACAATGAAGTGGTGAAGTCGAGCGGCGGGCGCGCGGCGGCGGATGCGTTCGTGCGATTGTTCACGGTGCCGGGGATGCACCACTGCTCGGGCGGGCCGGGACCGGACACGTTCGATTCACTCGCGGCGCTCGAGGGTTGGGTGGAGCGCGGCGCCGCGCCGGACAAAATTATCGCCGCGCATCGCACGAATGGCGCGGTGGATCGCACGCGGCCGCTGTGCCCGTATCCGCAGGTGGCGCGCTACACGGGCAGCGGAAGCATTGACGATGCCGCGAATTTTGTGTGCAAGATGCCGGAGGCGGCGGCGATGGGCACGCAGTAGGCGCATGAAATTCGCGCGCGGGCGTCAGCGGCGAAAAATTATGAGCCGCGTTTCGTGACGCGCTTGCGCGCTCCCTTTTCTTGCTGCGGAGCTTGCTGCGCTGTGGTAGGCGCAACGGGAGGCGGCAAGCGGAGCAACGCGTAGTCGGCCAGCGAAACCGTGCCGGATGTGTCGGGCAATTCGGGCGGCTGGGCGGCAGCGTCGTCGAAGCGGAACGCGGAGGTCAGGTCGCCGAATGTGCTTCTGCGCCAATCGCTGATATTGGTCTCGCGCACGCCGCTAAATTTTTCGAGGAATTGCAGAACCGAGGTGTGATCGAAAAGTTCGCTGCATACATAGCCGCCGGCGGTCCATGGCGAAATGATGATGCAGGGAACGCGGAAGCCGGCGCCGATGGGCAGGCCGCCGACGAACTCGCCGGGCGTGCCGGCGGGCGCGACCGGCGGCGGCACGTGATCGAAAAATCCGTCGTTCTCGTCGTAATTGAGGATGAAGGCGGTTTTCGCCCACACGGCTGGATTGGCGGCGATCGCGTCGAGCTTGGCGGCGACGAACGCGGCGCCGTCGGCGGGCCGGTAATCGGGATGTTCGGATTGCGTGCTGGTGGGAATGATCCACGAGACGGCGGGCAGATTGTCGTTGATGGCGTCGAACTCGAACTGGCCCACGGGGCCGCGCAACATTCCTTTGGTGTAGAGGCCGGGATTGGCGGCGGCGCTCTGATAGTTGCGGAAGAACTGCAACATATTGCAGTGATAATCGTCTTCTTCCTGATAGACCTTCCAGCTCACACCGGCGGCTTCCAGGCGCTCGGCGTAGGTCGTCCAGAAATATCCGGTGGGGGGCACGACGTTCTTAATGATCGGTCCGCCGCCCGCCGCTTGCGGATCGATCGTGCCGGTGAACCACATCATGCGATTGGGCCAGGTGGGGCCGAATACGGAGCAGTGATAGGCGTCGCAGATGGTGAATGATTCCGCCAGCGCGAATTGGAATGGAATATCCGCGCGCGTGTAATAACCCATCACGAAGGGGCCGTCCGCGCCGTCGGCTTTGCGATGGGCGGGCAGCCAACTATCCATTTTGCCGCCGTTCCATGCGGAGTGTTGCACGCCCCAGGCGTGGCTGGTGGAAGGAGTGACTTGCGCGCTGGTGGTGCGCGTGTCGAGATGAAATGGCAGCAGGTAGCCATTCGGATTTTCGGCGTCAGGCTGATAGAACGCGGAGCGGCCGGTGGAGAGCGTGATCGCGGTCGGGTCGCCGAAGCCGCGGACTCCGGCGAGCGTGCCGAAATAATGATCGAAGGAGCGATTTTCCTGCATCAGCAAAACTACGTGCTTGATGTCGGCGAAAGAACCGCCGGGCGGCGCGCCTTGCGCCAGCATGCGGCGCACGTTGGGAGGCATCAGCGTTTCGGCGGCCGCGGCGGCGGCGAGAGTGGCGGCGCTTTGCAGCAAGCGGCGGCGCGTGAGCTTGCCGGAGGCGAGGTCCGATTCCACGGGATTTTGTTTTTTCATGGTTGAGAGGAAGCGCGGCTCCCTGGCGGCGAAGCGATCGAAGCAGCGCAACAACATTACCCGGATTCGGCGGCGTAAATCCATTTATTTTCCGGCGCCGGAAATCGGCGCGCGCTGTTGCGTGATTCCTCGCGCGCGCCGTGAAATCGTGTTGTTGCCGCGCGGCTGGTGCTAGAATTCCGCGTAGAGATTCGCTGGCAACCCGGTGGGAGCAAAACATTCCCGCCGGGTTGCGCGTTTTAGAGCGACGGAGAAGTGCAGCCATGGCGCTTCGTCATACGGCCCCGAAACTTTCCCCGGAACAATACGAGCAGAATTTCGCCGATATCACACCGGCGATGTCGGCGCGTCAGGCGGCGATCGAAGCCGAGCGCTGTCTTTATTGCTTTGACGCGCCGTGCACGATCGCTTGCCCGACGCGCATCGACGTGCCGGGATTTATCAAGCGGATCATGACCGGGAATTTGTTGGGCTCGGCGCGCGTGATTCTGGACGCGAATATTCTGGGCGAAAGTTGCGGGCGCGTGTGTCCCACCGAAGTGCTGTGCGAAGGCGCGTGCGTGATGCACGAAAAAGGCGAGCGGCCGATCGAGATCGGGCGATTGCAAAGATACGCCGTGGACGCGGCGTTCGCGCGCAAGGCCGTGCTGTTTCACGCGGGGGCGGCGAATGGAAAGCGCGTCGCGTGCATTGGCGCGGGACCGGCTTCGCTGGCGTGCGCGGCGCAATTGGCGCGACTGGGATACGGCGTCGCGATTTTCGATCGGCGCGAATTGCCGGGCGGCCTGAATACGTATGGCATCGCGGCGTACAAAACGCGCGCGGCGGACGCGCTGCGCGAAGTCGAGATGATCCGCGCACTCGGCGTGGAATTCCGGCAGAACACCGAGATCGGCATTGACGTATCGTTCGCCGATCTCGAAAAGCAATTCGATGCGATTTTCATCGGCGTGGGACTGGGCGAGACCACGCCGCTCGAGATGCCCGGCGACAAAACGGCCGGCGTGTTTGGCGCGCTGGAATTTATTGAGATGACCAAGACGCGTGCGTTCGAGCGGGTCGAAATCGGCAATCGCGTGGCCTGCATCGGCGCGGGCAACACGGCCATCGACGTCGTGACCGCGGCGCGGCGCCTGAATGCGTCGAACGTTTACTTAATTTACCGGCGCAGCGAACGCGAGATGCCGGCGTTCCGTTACGAATTTCAATTGGCGCAAAACGACGGCGTCACATTTTTGTGGCAGACGCAGCCGGTGCGCGTGATCGCGCGCGACGGCGCGGTCGTTGGCCTTGAGTGCGTGCGCACGCATCTGGGCGCGCCGGATGCGCGCGGGCGGCGCAAGCCGGAGCCGATCGCGGGCAGCGAATTCACGATTGATGTCGATATGGTTGTGGGCGCGGTCGGGCAGAGGCCCGTCACGGAGTTTCTGCGCGCGGTGAAAGGGATTGCGCTGCGCGGCGACGGCACCGTCGTGGTCGACGAGACGCACCGCACCGCCAATCCGAAATATTTCGCCGCGGGTGATTGCGTGAATGGCGGCAAGGAAGTCGTGGATGCCGTCGCGGAAGGCAAGGCCGCGGCGCTGGCGATGGACGCGGCGCAGGGATCTCCGCGCGGCAAGGCCTGATCGCGATGCGCATGCCCGATGCGATCGTCGAACGCTTGCCGCAGTTGGGCGTGCTCGCGGATGAGTGGGAGCCGGTTTCGCGCGGCGCCGCGATTGGCTGGCTTGTGTTTTACGCCGTGATGCTTGTTAGCGTGGCCACCGGCGGCGTGCTCTCGCACCTTGTGGATCTGGTTTTCCTGCCGATTCATGAGGGCGGCCACTTGCTGTTTCGTTTTTTCGGCGAGTGGATCATGGTGGCGGGCGGAACGTTTCTGCAACTGTTTGTGCCCTTTGCGCTGGCTGTGTATTTCGCGTTTCGCCGCCAGGTGCCGGGAACGGCCTTTTGCGCATTTTTCTTTTTTGAGCAATTTCTGCCCGTCGCGATTTACATGGCCGATTCGCGGTGCCAGTGCCTGGAATATGTGACGGTGGGCGATCCGGATCAGGCCATTCACGACTGGTTTTATTTGTTTTCGAGCGTCGGCGTGGTCGATCACGATATTCAGAACGCGGCGGTGGTGCGCGGCATCGGGTGGATTGGAATGCTGGCGATCGTCGCGTGGTTCGCGGCGCGTTCGCTGCGCGGCGCGGCGAATCGGGCGGCCGCGAAGTAGTGAGCGGGCGGAGGAATCAGGGAGGCATCGCACATGGCTGATTTACGCGTGAAATTCTGTGGGATCGAATCGCCGAATCCATTCTGGCTGGCCAGCGGGCCGCCGGCAAATACCGCGGGACAGGTGATCCGCGCGTTTGAAGCGGGCTGGGGCGGCGCGGTCTGGAAAACGATCGGCGAGCCAATCGTGAACACCAGCTCGCGCTACGGCGCGATCGATTACAACGGCGCGAAGGTGATGGGCCTGAACAACATCGAGCTGATCAGCGACCGGCCGATCGAAACCAACTTTCGCGAAATCGCGGAAGTGAAAAAACGCTTTCCGAAAAATCTGGTGATCGCGTCGCTGATGGTGGAATCGAAACGCGAGGCCTGGCACGACATCGTGCATCGCGCCGAAGACGCCGGCTCCGACGCGCTGGAACTGAATTTCGGATGTCCGCACGGCATGAGCGAGCGCGGCATGGGCGCTTCGGTGGGGCAAGTGCCGGAATACGCGGAGATGATTACGGCATGGGCGAAAGAAGCGGCGAAAACTCCGGTGATCGTGAAGCTCACGCCGAACGTCACGGACATTACAAAGGTGGCGCGCGCGGCCGAGCGCGGCGGGGCCGACGCGGTGAGCTTGATCAACACAATCAACTCCGTGATGAGCGTGGACCTCGACACGTTCGCGCCCACGCCGAATGTCGGCGGCAAATCGTCGCATGGCGGATATTGCGGTCCGGCGGTGAAGCCGATCGCGCTGCATCTGGTTTCGTCGGTGGCGAAGGCCGTGAAGATTCCAATCGTGGGAATCGGCGGCATCACGTATTGGAATGACGCGGCGGAACATATTGCGCTGGGCGCCTCGTGCGTGCAGGTGTGCACGGCGGTGATGCACTACGGATTTCGCATCGTAGAGGACATGGCCGAAGGATTGTCGCAATACATGGACGAGCACGGATTCCGCTCGATCGAGGATTTTCGCGGCCGCGCCGTGCAGAACGTAAAGGACTGGGGAGATCTCGATCTCAATTACAAAGTGATCGCGGATATTGATTCGGCGTTGTGCATCGGCTGCCAGCTTTGCTATGTGGCGTGCGAAGACGGCGCGCATCAATGCATCGCGCCGTATGGCGTCGCGAGGAACGATAAAAAGAATCCCAACGGCATGGGCGTGCACGTGCCGCGCATCATCGAAGACGAATGCGTGGGCTGCAATTTGTGCGCGCTGGTTTGTCCCGTGCAGCACTGCATCACGATGCGCGAGATCGATACGGGCAAAGCGCCGCAGAGCTGGAACCAGCGCGTTCGCGCGGCGGGCTGAGCGCCGCGCCGCATTATGCTTCGGCTTCGGCGGGGCGCGCGCGCATCAGCGCGTAGTACGTGACGAAGCTGACAGCGAAGCCGACGAACCAGGCGTAGTCGTAAAGCACGCGCACGGCGGGCACGACGAGTCCGACGAATGCAACAGCGCAACCCATCGCCAGCGCCGCAACGGCGCGCCAATTCACGCCGCGAGTGAATTCGTAGAAGCCGCCGCGGCGGTACAAATCCTCGACAAGAATGATCTTTTTGCGAATCACGAAGTAGTCGCAGATCATCACGCCCGCGATCGGTCCGAGAAATCCCGAATAGCCCACCAGCCAGCCGAAAATGTAGCTGCCGTAGTTCGCGAGCAAGCGCCACGGCTGCATCACGAGGCCGAGGACGCAGGTGATCAATCCTCCGGTGCGGAATCGAATGTGGCGCGGCGAAAGATTTGAGAAATCGTTCGCGGGCGAAACCACGTTGGCCGCGACGTTTACGTTGAGCGTGGCCACGAGCAGCGCGATCATCGCGACGATCACGGCGAACGGGCTGCCGAGCCGCGCGAGGACTTCGACGGGATTCCAAAGCGCTTGCCCGAAAATAATCGCGGTCGCCGAAGTGACCGCGATTCCGATGAAGGAATAAAACGTCATTGTGGCGGGCAAGCCCAGCGCCTGGCCGAGGATTTGCGCGCGCTGGCTTGTCGCATAGCGCGTAAAGTCGGGAATATTCAGCGCCACAGTGGCCCAGAAACCGACGACGCCGGTGATCGACGGCACGAAGAAACGAAAGAACGATTTGAAATCGGGGAATTTCGAGGGCGCGGCGAGCATCGGTCCGAAACCGCCGGCTTTCGTGCCGGCCCACGCGAGCAACGCAACGCCGAGCACAAGCAGGCAGGGTGCGGAAACTCCCTGCAGAAAGCGAATCGTATCGATGCCGCGCACGATCACCAGAACATTCAGCAGCCAGAACGCCGCGAAGCACAACGAGACGCCCCAATGAAAAGTGGCCCAGCGCGGATCAAGCGCCACGATCATCGCATTGATCGCTTCGCCGCCGATCCACGCCTGGATGCCGAACCAGCCGCAGGCCACGAGCGCGCGCAGGACCGCGGCGATATTCGCGCCCAGCACGCCGAACGACGCGCGCGCGAATACGGGGAAGGGAATTCCGTAGCGCGCGCCGGCGTGCGCGTTCAGCAGCATGGGCACGAGCACCAGCACGTTGCCGAGAAAAACAGTGGCCAGCGCCTGCTTCCAATTCATTCCGCCGGCGATCATTCCGCTGGCCAGCATGTAGGTGGGAATGTTCACGCTCATGGCGACCCACAGCGCGGCGTAGTTGTACGTGCCCCAACTGCGGCGCGCGGAAGGAATCGGCGCGAGGTCTTCGTTGTAAAGCGAACTCGAGCGAATCGTTTCGCTCGCGAGCGCGCCGTCGACGAGGCCCGTGCCGGCGATGTTCGGCGCGCTGTTCATTACGGTCCGAAGGCGACTACGGGGTGCGGAATATCGATATCGAAAACGCGGCCTTCGGTGTCCAGGCGAAAATGGATGCGATAGGCTTCGCCGACGTCGTGCGTGATCCAAGCGGATTCGGCGAGCGAATCGGCGGGGCGGTCGGATTCGAGCCAAATGATCGAATCGCCTTTGTGATCGAGCTTCGCGGGATCGAGTTCGTAAACCTGACGGCGATTTGTATCGACGAAGAGATATCGTCCGCCGAGCTGGATGAGCAGGCGATCGTTCTTTTTATCGGCCGTGTAAAGATTCCACGTTGCCGGCGGCCTGTCGTCAACGCGAAGGAGGGCGGCGGGCACGGGCTTCCATTCGATTTTGTCGGCGGCGGGGACGGTGCGCGCGAAGAGCGCGATGAGCGCGGCGGCGCACACGAAAAGTGCGATGCGAGAATGCGAGCGCGATGACCGATCAGCGGGGTTTTGTTCGGCGCGCACTTCAGCCTTTTTTGGGCGCGTAGTCGATGTAAACAGTCTTGAGCTCGGTGTAGAAATCGATAGCCACGCGGCCCATTTCGCGGAGGCCGATGCCGGTGGCCTTCACGCCGCCGAAAGGCAAGTGCGCTTCGCTGGCGATCGTGGGGAGATTGACGTGGGTCATGCCGCTTTCGATGCGCTCGATGAACTCGAATATTTTTCGCGCGTCGTTGGTGTAGATGGAGCTGGAGAGGCCGTACTTCACCGAGTTCGCCACCCGGATGGCTTCTTCAAAATCGCGCACGCGAATCACGGAAATTACGGGGCCGAATATTTCTTCCTGCGCGATCACGCTGTCCCACGGGACGTGATCGAAAACGGTGGCGGCGACGAAGAGGCCGCGATCGAAAGCGCCGCCGGTGAGGCGCGCACCGCCGGCGAGCAACGTGGCTTCTTTCTTTCCGATTTCGAGATAGCGCAGAACTGTTTGCAATTGCTTTTCGTCGACCAGAGGGCCGAGATCGACGCTCGAATCGAGGCCGTTGCCGGCTTTGCATTTCTTCGCGCGGGTCACCAGCGCTTCGACGAAGCGGTCGGCGATGGCGTCTTCGACGACGACGCGGCTCGTAGCCGTGCAGCGTTGCCCCGAAGAACCGAACGCGCCGACGACCGTGGATTCGACGGCGAGATCGAGATCGGCGTCGGCCAGAACGACGACGGGATTTTTGCCGCCCATTTCGCACTGACACTTTTTCATTTTGCGCGCGCCGGCCGCGTAGATCGCGCCGCCGATCGCATTCGAGCCGGTGAAGGAAAGCGCGCGCACGTCGTCGTGCGCGACCAACTCGTCGCCGACTTCCTCGCCGGCGCCAAGAATCATATTCAGAACGCCGGGCGGCGTTCCGGCTTCGGCGAAAATCTCGACGATGATCGCGGCGGTGAGCGGCGTGACCTCGGCGGGCTTGAAAACCATGGTGTTGCCGGTGACGAGCGCGGGGCCGGCTTTCCACACCGGAATCGCGACGGGAAAATTCCACGGAGTGATTGCGCCGACAACGCCGAGCGGCTGCTTGAAAGTGTAAGCGAAATTGCGCGGCAATTCCGAAGGCACGGTTTCTCCGCCCATGCGGCGCGCTTCGCCGGCCGTGAATTCCAGAATATTTACGGAGCGCGTGACTTCGCCGAGCGAATCTTTAAGCGTTTTGCCTTCCTCGCGCGTCAGCACGCGCGCCACTTCTTCCTTGCGCGCTTCGAGGATGGCCGCGGCGCGCGCCACGATTTTTCCGCGCACGGGCGCGGGAGTGTCGCGCCAAGCGGGAAAGGCGGCCTTGGCGGCGGCGATGGCTTCGCGCGCCTCTTTGCGCGTGGAAAGAGGAACGATGGCGACGACTTCGTCCTGATCCGCCGGATTGCGCCGCTCGATCGTGAGTCCCGAGCTGGATTCAACCCAGCGGCCGTCGATGAAATTGCGGCAGACCTGCGCGGTGGTGGTGGCTGTGGCCATCTGCGGCGCCTAGATGCGGACCTCGGAAAACGATTTGTCGAGAAGGCGAACGGCTTCGTCGACGTCGGCTTTCGCAATATTGAGCATGGGCGCGAGGCGAATCACGTTGCCGAAGAGGCCGCCCTTGCCGATCAGGAGGCCGTTGTCGCGCGCGCGTTCGAGCAATTCATTCGTGGCTTCGGGCGCGGGCTCTTTGGTTTGGCGGTCCTTGACGAGTTCGATGCCTTGCATCAGGCCCATGCCGCGAACGTCGCCGATGACGCGATGCTTTTCCTTGAGCGCGTCGAGTTTCGCGCGGAAATAGTTGCCGACGACGTCGGCGTTCTCGAGAAGATTTTCCTCCTCGATCACTTCGATGGTGGCGCGGGCGGCGACAGAGGTGACGGGATTTCCCCCGAACGTGGAAATCGTCAGGCCCTGGAACGCGTCTGCGATTTCGGGCGTGGAAATAGTTGCGCCGACGGGCGTGCCGTTGGCCATGCCCTTCGCGCAGGTCATGATGTCGGGCGTGACTTCCCAGCGCTCGATGCCGAACCATGTTTTGCCCAGGCGGCCGAAGCCGGTCTGCACTTCGTCGGAGATGAAAAGGCCGCCGTATTTTTTCACGATCTGAAAAACGATCTTGAAATATTCCGGCGGGGGCGTGATGAATCCGCCGACGCCCTGAATGGGTTCGGCGATGAAGGCGGCGATCTGGCCGCTGGTGCCGGTCTGAATCAGATTTTCCACGTCGTTGGCGCAGGCCACGCCGCAATCGGGATACGTCATGCCGAGCGGGCAGCGATAACAATAGGGATTGATGGCGTGCGAGACGCCGACGCTGATGATGCCCGCCTTGCGATAAGGAGCGACGGCCGTCATGGATTTGGTGAGCGCCGATCCGCCGGAATAGGCGTGGCGCAGGCCGACGACGTCGTAGCGGCCGGTGGCCATGCGCGCGATCAGGATGGCCTGCTCGTTGGCTTCGCTGCCGGAATTGGTGAAGAATGTTTTCTCGAGCCGGCCGGGCGCGATCTGCGCGATTTTTTCAGCGAGATTGACGATGGCTTCGTTGGGATAGAGCGTCGAAAGGTGCTGGAGGCGATCGACCTGAGATTTTATTTTCGAGGTGACCTTGGGATTCGTGTGGCCGACGGAGATCGTGAGGATGCCGCCGAAGAAATCGAGATATTTTTTGCCCTCGACGTCCCAAACGTATTGCATGGAGGCGCGGTCGGCAACCAGAGGCTGCTTGTAATAGTTCGACGCCGCGGGCCAGACGTACTTTTTGTATTTGGCAACGATCTCTTCGCTGCGTGTGGCGGTTTTCGCGTCGGGGCTCACGGGGCTCTCCTGGAATCGTTTCGCATTCAATCGGCGGCCTGCGCCGAGCCGGCCGCGAGCGTGCGCGTGATCTCGCCATAGGATTCCGGGCGGCGGTCGCGGAAGAATTGCCAGACGCGGCGCACCTCTTCAATTTCGTCGAGATTCAAATCGGCCACGAGCAATTCGTCTTTGGTGCGGCTGGCCTGGGCGACGATCTTGCCGCGCGGGCTGCAGAAATAACTTTTTCCGTAGAACTCGCCGATCTTCCACGGCGCTTCGGTGCCCACGCGATTGATGGCGGCGACGAAATATTGATTGGCCACGGCGTGAGCCGGCTGCTCGAGCTCCCACAAATATTCGGAAAGGCCGGCGACCGTGGCGGATGGGTTGTAAACGATTTCCGCGCCGTTCAGACCGAGACAGCGCGCGCCTTCGGGGAAGTGGCGGTCGTAGCAGATGTAGACGCCGACTTTGGCGAAGCGCGTCTGGAAAACGGGATAGCCCGCGTTGCCCGGCGTGAAATAAAATTTCTCCCAGAAACCGGGATGGCAGTGCGGAATGTGGTGCTTGCGGTATTTTCCGAGATATTTTCCATCGGCATCAATCACGGCGGCGGTGTTGTAGTAGACGCCGGGCATTTCCACTTCGTAGATGGGCACGACGATCGCCATTTCGTATTTCCTGGCGAGTTTTTGCATGCGCGCGATGGTCGGGCCATCGGGGACGGGCTCGGTCAGGTCATACCAGCGCGCTTGCTGCTCGGCGCAGAAGTAGGGGCCGTAGAAAAGTTCCTGCAGGCCGAGCACCTGAACTTTTTTCCTGGCCGCTTGCGCGATCAGCGATTCGTGCTTCGCGATCATGCGCCTTTTGATATCGTCGAGCGAATATTTTTCCGCCGACCATTCGCACGCGGCCTGGATCAAGCCGCAGCGGACCATTCGAGACATCGCGCACCTCCAGTGGTGTGAAGGCAGTGTAACGCCGCGGCCCGCGAAGGGACAAGCAGGCGGCCGGATATGTGCGTATTTCGTATGGATTTGCACGTTGTGCGTGGCCGACAGGGCGCGAATGTGCATTTCGTCCGCGGCAGAGATTCCTAAACAAAACATAAAATTGGCGCTCACGCAATTTTCAAGTTAGAAAACTGCGCAGGCGGATGTGCGCCGACGGCACGCTGCGTCGTATATAATCACGCGGCTCATATGGACTCCTTTTGGAAGCGATTGTACGCGGCGGCGCGGCGCGTGATTTGGAACTGCGTGGCGCAGGCGCAGGCCGTGGCGTTCAACATGTTTCTGGCGGCGATGCCCATGCTGCTGATCCTGATGGGAGTGGCGTCGCTTTCCGCGCGCACCGGCGAAGGTGTTGACGACATCATCGCGCGCCTGAGCGTGTTCGCGCCGCCCGGCGTGCGCGCGATCGTTGAGCAATTCGTCTCCGCGCACAACACTCACCCGTGGCGCTGGATCTCACTCGGACTGACGGGCACATTGCTCGCCGGATTGCAGATGATGCGTCTGGTGATCGACGGCTTTCATATGCTGCGCGGCGAAGGGGCGCCGCACGGATCGTGGAGCAAACAATTCCGCGCGCTGCTGCTTCTGCTGGCCACGATCGCGCCGTGGCTGGTGGCGGCGAATCTGCTGGTATTCGGCAAGCAGGCCCGCGCGTGGCTGATCGAAAATTCCAGTCCGGCGATTGTGGTGAAATTTCTTTGGGTGACGCTGTACGTTTTTACGGCGCTGTTTCTGGCCATGCTGGCGCTGGCGGTGATCTATCGCGCGGGGCGGCCGAAGGCGGGGCGAGGCGAGCCGGTGCTGCCCGGCGTGGCGTTGGCGACGTTGCTGTGGTGGATCGTCAGCGCGGCGTTTGGCGTGTACATGCGGCACGTGCCGTATTCGGTGGTTTATGGCGGATTGGCCGTGGCGATCGGATTGATGCTGTGGATGGAGTTGACGGCCGCGATTTTGTTTCTGGGCGCGGCGTTCAATATTGAAGTTGCGGCGAGGCGATCCGCGGCTGCGTGAGGCGCCGGGCGGCGCGGCGGCGCGCGCGCTCAATCGTTCTGGGTCTCCGCTTTGCTTTCCGCGATCAAACTGCGCAACACGAACCAGCAATTCGCCGGCCGCTCGGCCAGGCGGCGCATGAAATACGGACACCAATCGGCGCCAAAGGGCACGTAAATCGCGATCGGATGGCCCGCGGCGAGCAGTTGGCGCTGCAAATCGCGGCGAATTCCATAGATCATTTGGAATTCGTAGTGCGAGCGCTGCAGATTGAATTCGTTCACCAGATGCTGCGCGTGTTCGATCATCATCGGATCGTGCGTGCCGATGGCGGCGAATACGCGTGATTTATTTTCCGGACCGAGCATGCGGTCGAGCAGCAGCGCGTAGTTCGCGTCCACGTCGAATTTGGATTGAAACGCGATCGCGGGCGGTTCGTGATACGCGCCCTTCACCAGGCGAATTTTCGGCTGCAGCGGGCCAAGGCGATCGAGATCGCCGACGGTGCGGCGCAGATAAGCTTGCAGCGCGACGCCGGCATTGCCCACCGGGCGCTGCACGGCTTCATAAAGATCGAGCGTGCGATCGGTGTAGGCCGAGCCCTCCATATCGATTTCAATCGTGCGGCCCAGGCGCTTGGCTTCTTCCGCGATCTCGATCGCGAGCGCCCGGCACAAGTCCGCGCTGAGGTCGAGTCCCAATTGCGTGGGCTTCACGGAAATATTCCCGGCGAGCTTCGCCTTTTCGAGCGCGGCCAGCATTTCGATGTAGCTGGAGCGCGCTTGCTCGGCCTGCTGGCGCGTGGCGACGTTTTCGCCCAGATGATTCAGGATCACGCCGTAGCCGGCGCGGCCCAGCGGCACGCTCGCGGCGATGGCTTCGGCCAGCGTCTCGCCGGCGACGAAGCGCCGCGCGAAACCTTGCTTCATGCCGCGGCGGGCGATCGCGTCGGTCAGCCGCTTTTTCGTCGCCAGCCAGCGGACGAAGTCTCGCGTGATCATTGCTGGGGGCTGCTCCTATCCTGCTCATATCGTGCACAGGCAGGCGCTCGAATGCAAAGCCGGGGCGCGCTGGGCCGGGGTGATGACAATTAGAGGCGCCCGGCGCTTGCCCGCGCAACTTTCCCGCGGCAGCGGGGTTACTATGGATACGGCGCCGTGGCTGCCGTTTTGTGCTCGCGCGCCCGGCACCTCGGGGAGGATGTAATGCCCGAAAGAGCTTTCCGCCGCCGCAGACGGCCCGCGCCACGAACGCAATTTCTCGCCGCATCGCTCACATTATTTTCACTGGCCACGCTGGCGTTCGCCGCGCCGATTCTTTTCGCCGCGAATGGCGCGCGCGCCGCGGCGGCGAACGAGCCGTCCGCGAAGCAGAATCCCGTTCTCGCAGGTTTGCCGATCACGGAACTTACCGAGCAGCAGGCGATACTTCACGCGCTTGATCGGCTGGGCTACGGATTGCGGCCCGGCGACGTCCAGCGCGTCGAGCAGATGGGCCTTGCGAAATGGATCGATCAGCAACTGCATCCGGAATCGATCGACGATTCCGCGGTGGATGCGCGGCTTCAGGAATTCCCGACGCTCGCGATGTCGTCGGGCACGCTGATGGCCGATTTCCCGCGGCCCGCTGAGGCGGCCAAGCGCGAAGGCATCACCGTCGAGGAATATCGCAAGGAGCAGCAAGACGCCGCGCGCGCCGCGATGCAGGCGGAAGTCGCGCGGGAAGGCGGCGGTCAGCAGGCGGCGGCCGGGAACGATCCACAAGCTGCGCCGCCCGCGCAATCCGCGCCATCGGAAGCGGATTCCGCTGCGCCCGCGCCCGCGGATGATTCGATGCAAGCGTCGAATGCGGCGCCCAGTTCAGCCGAAGATATGGTGCCCGATCCGCTGGACGCGCCGATACCGCTGCACAAATCGGGCGCGCAATCGAATCAGACGAATCAATCGGCGGGCGACGATTCGGCGCCGTCCGGCCAAATGTCCGGCGACGCGGCCAACGGCGCGCAGAATTCCGGCGGCGAAATGGCCGGCCCGGCGCGCGGCGGCAACGGCAAAGGCCAGGCCGGTCCCGGCAACGCGATGTACAACTACAAAAATATTCACACGCCGCAGCGCATCGTCGCCGAACTGGCGATGGCCAAGGTGGATCGCGCGGTTTACAGCGACCGGCAGCTTTACGAGCAGATGGTCGATTTCTGGTTCAACCATTTCAATATTTACGCCGCCAAGGGACAGGACCCCTGGCTACTCACTTCCTTCGAGCGCGACGCCATTCGCCCGCACGCCATGGGCAAATTCCGCGATCTGCTGGAAGCCACGGCGAAAAGTCCGGCGATGCTTTTTTATCTGGATAACTGGCTGAGCGTCGATCCCGACGCGTGGAAACAGTTGCAGGCCGAACGCGCGGAGCGCGGCGCGCGATTTGGAATGGGGCCAAACGGATTTCCGCGTTTTCCGGCCGGCAATCCGCAGCAGCAGCAACAGGCGCAGAAACAGAATCAGGATCGCGGCCTGAATGAAAATTACGGACGCGAGATCATGGAACTGCACACGCTCGGCGTCGATGGCGGCTACACGCAGCAGGACGTCACCGAAGTGGCGCGCTGCTTCACCGGCTGGACGATCGCCACGCCGCGCATCGATCCGCAATTTCAATTCAACGATCGCCTGCACGACAACAAGCCGAAACTGGTGCTCGGCCACAAGATCGATTACGGCGGAATTAAGGATGGCGAAGCGGTGCTCGATCTGCTGGCGCGCGATCCGCATACGGCGCACCACATCTCGCTCGAAATCGCGCAGCACTTTGTGTCGGATAAACCGCCCGATTCGCTGGTCGATCGCATGACGAAAACCTATCTCGATTCTGACGGCGATATTCGCGATGTGCTGCACACCATGATCGATTCGCCGGAATTCTGGTCGAAGGATGCGTACCGCGCGAAGATCAAGACCCCCTTCGAGCTTGTGGTTTCCGCCGCGCGCGCCACCGGCGCCGACGCCACGCTGCCGCTGCTGCTCGTTCAATGGTCGGCGCGCATCGGCGAGCCGCTGTACCAGTGCCAGCCGCCGACGGGATATTCCGATCAGGCCGACGCTTGGGTGAATACCGGCGCGCTGCTGAACCGCCTGAATTATTCGCTGGCGCTTACCGGCAATCGCTTGCGCGGCGTCGAGACCGACGTCGCGTCGGTTCTTGGCGCGCCGGCGCAGGGCTCCGATCCGAGCGCGGCTCTCGACGCGGCGGTCGACGTATTTCTCGGCGGGGAAGTGAGCGCCGAAACGCGCGACACGCTCGAGAAGCAACTCGACACGCCGCAAGTGCTTCAGGCGAAGCTGGACGATCCGGTGCACGCGGTCAACGCGGATTTGATCGCAGGTCTGGTTCTCGGCTCGCCGGAATTTCAGCGGCGCTGACCGTCGCGATGGCGAGAAGCGGCATCTATCAAGGTGAAGGGGATTTGAAAGGACCACGAACATGAATATTTCGCGGCGGCTATTTCTGAAGAACGGCGGCATCGCCATGATCGGCATGAGCACGCTGCCGATGTTTCTGCAGCGCGCCATCGCTGCCACGCCCACAACCAGCAAGAAAAAACTCGTGGTGCTGTTTCAGCGCGGCGCCGCCGACGGCCTGAACATCGTCGTGCCATTCGCCGAACCGAATTACTATCGCATGCGCCCCACCATCGCGATTCCCGCGCCCGGCGGAAATGCGGGCGATCAATCGGTTGTCGATCTCGATGGATTTTTCGGCCTGCATCCGAGCATGGCGTCTCTCGCGCCGCTCTTTCACAGCGGTTCGCTCGCCATCGTGCATGCCGCGGGATCGCCCGATTCCAGCCGCTCGCATTTCGATGCGCAGGACTACATGGAATCCGGCACGCCGGGCGTTCGCGCCACGGACGATGGCTGGCTGAATCGCGCGATGGTTGAATCGCCCGAGCCGGACGCTTCTCCCTTCCGCTCCGTGGCGATGGGCGCGAATCTTCCGCTGACGCTGCGCGGCGCGGCTCCTGCGATCGCGCTGCCCGACGTGAGCCAATTCAAAGTGTTCGCGCAATCCTCCGCCGTCGAAGGCGGCTTCGAGGCGCTCTACGCGCAAACGGTTGACACTGCGTTGCGCGGCACGGGCAATGAAACTTTCGCGGCGGTCGACATGCTGCGCAAGGCCGATCCCGCGCACTTCCAGCCCGAAAACGGCGCGCAATATCCCACGGGCCGCGTCGGGCAGACGATGCTCCAGGTCGCGCAACTTTTGAAAGCCGACGTCGGCATGGAAGTTTCGTTCGTGGACACCGGCGGCTGGGACAATCATGTGAATGAAGGCGGCGCGCAGGGCCAGCTCGCGAATCTGCTGCGCGATTTGAGCGGCAGCCTCTCGGCGTTCTCGCAGGATTTGGGCGATCGCATGGAGGACATCGTCGTGGTGACCATGTCCGAATTCGGCCGCACCGCGCACGAAAACGGCAATCGCGGCACCGATCACGGCCACGCGAATTGCATGCTGGTGATGGGCGGCCCGGTGAAGGGCGGAAAAGTTTACGGCCAGTGGCCCGGCTTGAACGAAGATCAGTTGAACGAGGGCCGCGACCTGACACTCACCACCGATTTCCGCTCCGTGCTCGGTGAGCTGATCGTGAATCATCTCGGCGGCAAGGATCTGGACACCGTGTTTCCGGGCTTCGACAACGATTCGCGAAAATTCCGCGGCGTGCTGAAAGCCTGAGCCACCGCGGTCCCCGCTCGTCAAGAACGAAATTGAATTGTGCGGAAGGAAATTGCGGCGCCGCGTCTTTGCGGCGCCGCAATTGTTTTGCGGCGCGGTGCCCGCCTTATCGCTGCGGCGGAAGCGCCTGCATCGGCGAAGGCTCCGGCTCTGGAGGCGACGCGCGATTTGACCGGCCGGATTCCGCCGCCCCGGAACTGTTTTGCGGCATCTGTGATTCCGGCATCGACTGCGCCGGAGTTTGGTCCGCTGGAGTGCTTCCGCCAATCTCCGTGCCGATCACTTCGCCGGAAATAATTATTTCCACGCGGCGATTCTGTTGGCGCCCCGCGGCGGTGCTGTTGCTCGCCACCGGATTGTCTTTTCCGAATCCCGTCGCCGTCACGTCGCCGGCGTCAATGCCCTGCGACACGAGATAATCGCTCACGCCCTGCGCGCGCTTCTCGGAAAGAGTCTGGTTGAAGGCGTCGCTGCCCACACTGTCCGTGTAGCCGTCGATCGCCAATTTCAAGCCGGGATGACTCAGCACGATCCCCGAAAGTTTCGCCAGCGCTTCGCGCGCCGCGGGTTTCAGATCGAATTTCCCGAACGCGAAGAGCACGTCGGCCATATTTACTTGCAAACCCTGGGGCGTGTCCGTCGTCGGCAGAATCTTGTTGAATTGCTCGAGCAGCGTCGCGCGAAGCTGCTGCTTTTCCGCTTCGGCTTGCGCCGCGGCTTGTTGCGCCGCCAGCGCCGCGGCCGCCGCTTGCGCCGCCTGAGCCTGCGCCGCTGCGGCCGCATCCTGCGCTTGTTGCGCCGCCAATCGCTGCTGTTCGGCTTGCGCTTCCGCCGCCGCTTGCGCCGCCTGAGCCTGCGCCTGCGCGGCGGCCGCATTCGCGGCGTCGCGTTCGGCCTGCGCTTTTTGCAATTCCGCTTGCTGCTCGGCGATCGCTTCCTGTTGCTGAGCCGCGGCCGCCGCATCGGCCTGCGCCTTGGCTGCGGCTTCGCGCTGTGCGGCAGCAGCTTTTTCGGCGGCTTCTTCTTCCGCGATTTCGGCCTGGATCGTGATGTGATGCGCGTCCGCCGCGTTCTGCACGGCATCGCGCGAGTCCTGCACGATCACTTTCTGGTCGCCGTGATGCGACTCCATGTCCTGCGCATTCGTCAGCGAATTCTGCGCCTTAGCCAGCGCGTCGGGCGCGTACTTCTGCGCGCCGGCTCCGATGGCGATATGCACGGCGTTTTCGGCTTCGAAAAATTCCAGCGGCGCTTTCGGATGCGCCGCCATATCCGCGGCGCTGCCAGGCGTGCCGTAGTCGTACGCTCCGCTGCCCATCGATTGATAGGTCACCGGCGCCTGCTCGATCGTGCCGGTGGTGTCCGCGGTCACCACATTCTGCAGCACCACCACGTTGCTCGGCGCGGACACCGCGAAATACGGCTCGGCCGTCACGATCAATCCAAAAGTTTGCAGCGATGTCGTCACCGTGAGTTTGGTCTCATCGCTGCCGCCGAATAGAATCTCGCCCAGGTTATTGGTTTTTCCTTCCGGCGTGACGGCCCACAACACATACGTCAGATACTCCGGGCCGAATTTGGTGGCGGGATCGAATTTGCTGAACTGCGCATTGATCTGAATGCGCCCCTCTTTGCCGCTCACCTTGGCGCTTCCGGCGGCGGCGGGCGCAATCGACGTGCCCACAAATCCAATGTCCGTCGATCCCATGCGATGCTGATAATTGATCGTGGTGATCGTGGCGGGCACCATCGTCACGTGGCTCATCGTCTGATCGGGCTGCGGCGCGGCGGTGGCCTGCGCGGGAGTCTGCGCGCGCACCGCTCCGGCGAACATTGCAATCGCGACGATCGCCACGAACGTGAATGTAGCTTTTCTCATAATTCTCCTAAGCGTCTTTGATGCCGACGCGATGAAGCGCGGCTCACGGCCAAAATATTACATCGGGAAACTCGCCATGGCGCATAAATCCTCGGCCGTGGTTGCCGTGTGACGACGGCGGCGCCGTGGCGTAAATTGGCGTTCCAACGCGGCTCCGGCGCGCGAACTCCAGACGATGGAGTCCCGCGCGCCGGAACCGGCCCGCGTTGAATGGTGGCTATCGCTAGCGCGAGTTCGGCAGTTGCTCCGGCATCAGTTCGCCGATTTGCGTGCCGATCACTTCGCCGGACACGATGATTTCGACGCGGCGATTCTGCTGCCGGCCGTCGGCCGTGTCGTTGCTGGCGATCGGATTCGATTTGCCGAATCCCTGAGCCGTGGTGGACGCGGCGTTCAGACCCTGTTGCACCACATAGTCGTGAACGGCGCCGGCGCGCTGCTCGGAAAGGTTCTGGTTGTACTCATCGGTTCCAACGCTGTCCGTATAGCCGTCGATCGTCAGCACCAGGCCCGGATGTCCGAGCACGATACCGGTGAGTCTTGAGAGCGCCTCGCGCGCCGTCGGTTTCAGATCGTATTTGTTGAACGCGAACAGCACGTCCGCCATATTCACTTTCAAACCCTGCGGCGTGTCCGTGGTGGGCAATATTTTGTTGAACTGTTCGAGCAGCATCGCGCGCAGCTGTTGCTTTTCAGCTTCCGACTGCGTCGCCGCATCCTGTGCCGCCATCGCCTTGGCGCGTTCCGCGTCCGCTGCCGCCTGTGCCGCCGCCGTGGCTTGCTGCGCCGACTGCGCGTCCGCCGCCGATTGCGCCGCCTGAGCCTGCGCCGCCGCTGCTGCGTCCTGCGCCTGCTGCTTCGCCAGGCGATCCTGATCCGCCTGAGCCTCAGCCGTTGCTTGACCAGCCTGCGCCTGCGCGCTGGCCGCCGCAGCCTGCGCGGCATCGCGTTCGGCTTGCGCCTTCTGGAGTTCCGCCTGTTGCGCGGCCGTTGCCGCGGCGTCAGCCTGTTCCTTCGATTCCGCCACGCGCTCGGCCGCAGCGGCTTGTTCCGCCGCGTGCTGCTCGGCGAGTTCGGCTTCGATCGTCATGTGATGCGCATCCGCGGCGTTCTGCACCGCGTCGCGCGAGGCCTGCACGACCAATTTGCTGTCCCGGTGCTTTGACTCAAAGTCCTCCGCGTTCGTCAAGGAAGTTTCGGCCTTGGCGAGCGCGTCCGGCGCATATTCCTGCGCGCCGGCGTTGACGGCGATTTGCACCGCGTTTTGCGCCTCGAAGTATTCCAGCGGCGCGTTGGCATCATGTTTCGATTCGGTCGGCGCGCTGGTGGTTGCGCCGGTCGCGCTGGACGCTTCGTAGCTGTACGCTCCGCGGCCCAGCAATTCGTATTTCACCGGTGTCTGATCGACCGTCCCGGTGGTTTCCGGAGTCACCACATTTTGCAGCACCACAATGTCGCTCGGCTCGGACACCGCGAAATAGGGTTCGGCCGTCACGATCAATCCAAAGGTTTGCAGGGAAGTGGTGACGGTGGTCTTCATCATGCCGTCGCTGTTCAACAGGATTTCGCCCAGATTGTTCGCTTTTCCCTCGGGCGTGATCGCCCAGAGCACGTACGTCAGGTAATCGGCGCCGAATTTCGTCGCCGGATCGAGTTTGCTGAATACCGCATTGATCTGGATGCGCCCGGCCTTGCCGTTCACTTTCGCGTATCCCGTGGCGTCCGGCGAATTGGGCGATCCCTGGAATCCGATCTGAGTCCGGCCCATATGGTGCTGGTAGTTGATGGTGACGATCGTGGCGGGCACCATCGTCTCTTCGTAAATGCGGCGATTGTGGCGCGCCGTGGAATCCGGCGCGGAAGTTTGCGCCTGCGATGCCGCCGCGAATGCACAGACCAATGCGAGTGTTGCGAAACTCAGCGCTGCTTTTTTCATGGTGCTCCTGTCGGTACCGCGGATGTCTTCGGTGGTCGTGGCGGCTTAACGCAAGTCCGTTGGGCGACCGCAGCATCATACGCAGCCCGGCAGCGGCAGCGCTGTCCCATTAGTCACACTTTCAGCATCGATTATTCTGGAAAGGTAACCTGCCGACGAACAGGGTTGCGCCTACCGTTGTCGGCTGCTACCCTGTAAGTGTCATGAGGGACTCAAAACAAAAAGCTGCGCTCGCAAAAGCCGTCGCGAAGGCCGCGGAAATCATCGGCGCCCATCTCAACACGTTGTCACCCGCCGAGGCCAAATCCATGCGCCAAGATCTCCACAAACTTGCGGTCAAGTCCTCCCGCTTCGCAGGTCGCGGTAAAGTTTCAAGAGCTCGGCGAACCGCGGATCCTCATCCTTTATCCCGTTCTTCCGCAAGAATTGCATAAACTCCCGCTCGTCGCCATTCTCGAAGACTTTCTCTAAGTCTCGCAACAATGCATTCTGTTCCGCGCGCGTGTGTTTGAATTTGTCCGCGACGAAGGCCCCTCAACGAACGCACGCCTAGGGCCGCCGCGAATCCTGCCCCGCGCGACAATCTACCACCGATTTCCTGTTCCTGATCGAATTTTGGCGCAGGGATTTCGGCTCAAAAGAGCCGAAATAGTTGCCGATAAAGGGCCCGGACGAACCAGAAGCAGCCTACAAAAACAGCGGCGCCATAACAAACGTCACCGTACAAAGCAGCTTGATCAAAACGTGCAGCGACGGTCCCGCCGTATCCTTAAACGGATCTCCCACCGTATCGCCCACCACGGCCGCCTTGTGCGCTTCGGATTTTTTCCCGCCGAGTTCGCCGGTCTCAATATATTTCTTCGCGTTGTCCCAGGCGCCGCCGCCGTTATTCATCATCGTGGCCAGCAGCACGCCGGAAATCGTGCCGACCATCAGCACCGCGGCCACAGCCTCCGCTCCGATCGTGGGATCGGCCGCCGTCGCGAAATATCTGAAGATGAAGCCGACCGCAACCGGCACGCCGACCGCCAGCAATCCCGGAGCGACCATCGCCTTCAGCGCACCGCGCGTCACCAAATCCACGCAGCGCGCGTAATTCGGCTTGGAGGTGCCGGCCATGATTCCGGGATCTTCGCGGAATTGCCGCCGCACTTCTTCGATCACGTACTGCGCGGTCCGGCCCACGGCCTTGATGGCCCACGCGCTAAATAGAAACGTCAACGCCGCGCCGATCAGCGCCGCGATGAACACAGGCGGCTTGCTGATGTCCACATGCGAGAAGCGAAACGTCATGTCGCCGGTCTTCTGCTGCACCAGCAGCGTGATCTCATCCAGGTACGCCGAGAAAAGAAGAAACGCCGCCAGCGCCGCCGAACCGATCGCGTATCCCTTGGTCAGCGCTTTGGTCGTGTTGCCCACCGAATCCAGGCGATCGGTGCGCTTGCGCACTTCCTCCGGCGCGCCGGACATCTCAATAATTCCGCCCGCGTTGTCTGTGATCGGTCCAAACGTATCCATCGCCAGAATGTACGCCGCGGTTGACAGCATGCCCATCGTCGCGATCGCCGTGCCGTACAAGCCCGAACCAGCCGTCCCCGGCAGCGCCATCCGCCCGCAATAATACGATCCAAGAATCGCCGCCGAAATCGCCACCACCGGCATCGCCGTGCATTCCATGGACACCGCAAGTCCCGTGATGATGTTCGTGGCCGAGCCGGTTACTGAAGCCCGCGCGATTGAAAGCACCGGCCGGTAGCGATATTCGGTGTAGTACTGCGTGATCCACACGAACACGAAACTGTTCACGATGCCGATCACGCCCGCCGCGAAGAACCACAAATTGTTTTGCAGCAAGTAGCGCACCGCGACGTAAAACCCGCCCATGGCCAAGAGCGACGTCGCAAGATATCCGCGGTTCAGCGCCGCCAGAGGATCCTCGTCGTCGTTTTTCAGCCGCACGGCCCAAATGCCCACCACCGACGCCACCAGCCCAAACGCGCGCGCCACCAGCGGAAAGAAAATCCCCAGAATGCCGAATTTGCCGAACAGCGCCACGCCCAGAATCATCGCGCCGATATTTTCCGCAGCGGTCGATTCAAACAAGTCCGCGCCGCGCCCCGCGCAGTCGCCCACGTTGTCGCCCACCAGATCCGCGATCACCGCCGGATTGCGCGGATCATCCTCGGGAATTCCCGCTTCCACTTTGCCCACCAGGTCCGCGCCCACGTCCGCCGCCTTGGTGTAAATCCCGCCGCCTAGTTGCGCGAAGAGCGCCACAAAACTCGCGCCGAATCCGAATCCCACGATCTCGTACGGCACGCCCTTCGGATTGTGCATTCCGCCGAAGCCGATAAAAATCAGTCCCACACCCAGCAGAGAAAGTGCCACCACCGAAAGCCCCGTCACCGCGCCGCCGCGCAGCGCCAGTTGCAGCGCGCGATTCAGGCTGGTCCGCGCGGCGCTCGCGGCGCGCAGGTTCGCGCGAATCGAAACGAACATCCCGGAAAATCCCGCCAGACCCGAGCACACCGCGCCGGCGAAAAACGAAATCACCGTCTCCCATGCCAGCGTGCTGCCCTTCGTGAAGTCGTAAAACACGAAGAGCAAGATCGCCAGCACCAGACTCAGGCTATAGATTGTGATGTACTGCCGCCTCAGAAACGCCTCGGCGCCCTCTTTGATGGCTCCCGCGATCTCCTGCATGGCTGCGGTGCCTGTGTCCGCCGCCAGCACTTCGCGCGCGAACAGCGCCGCGATCCCCAGCGACGCAACGCTTACAACCATGAAGAACCAGACCCATCCTGTAACCGACATGAACCCTCCGCGACCGAATCTCTTCTGGAACCTTGCAGGCGAGATCGAAGCCAAAACCTTACCGGAGATTTATAGCAGGCCGCCCGGCCTCGGTCAAGAACGCGCCGCGCCAGTTGCGTAATGCAAAACACCGTCTGCCGCGGGTCCCCGGCCGCTTTTGGACCGATTTATCCGCCGCTTCAAATGTCCCCACTCGGCACCCAATCCGGCACACGATGCAGAAAGTCGCGCATACAACGCGGCGGCCGGCGCACGGCTCTGGTAAGATCGTCGTTCGCTTTTCGGGTGACGTGCGCGGATGAATCATTTCAATCATCGAGTTTTTCACTGGCTGGAAGCCACGGCGCTCGCCACCGGCGGCCTCGGAATGTGTCTGGTCGGCTTCATCGATTCGGCCACCACGTTGCCCGTCATCAGCGACATTCTGTTGATCGAAGTTTCCGCCCATCGCCCCTCGCACATGCCCTATTACGTCGCGATGACCACGCTCGGCTCCGTGGTTGGAGGCGTGCTCCTCTACATGATCGCGCGCAAAGGCCAGGAGGCCCTGTACCGCAAGCGCGCCGGGAAGCGCGCCGAAAGGATTCGCATGTGGGTGGCGCGCAACGGATTTCTCACCGTGCTTTTGGGCGCGCTGCTGCCCCCGCCCATGCCGTTCAAATTGATTATTCTGGCCGCTGGCGCCGCGGAGATGCCGCTGCGCCCGTTTATTCTCGCGCTGACGCTCGCGCGCGTGATTCGTTTCTCCGCCGAAGGTTACGTCGCCGTGAAATACGGTTCTTCCGCGTGGCCGTTTTTTGAGGCGCATCAGCTCTCCGCCACGTTCTGGACGGTTGTGCTCGGCCTCGCCTTCTACATCGCCGCCCGCTTCGCCATGCGCGCCACCAAAGAAGAGCGCGCCGAGCGCTAATCGCCGGCGCGGCACACTCCTCGCGCCGAATTCGTTTCACTTTCCTCCGTCCGTATCCTCCCCGTACGCATCGCCCACATTCGCTGTGTTAAATAAAAACTCCTGCCGCGTCACATTGTTGTTCGCGTCCACATCAATCCGCGCGATTACGTTGCGCTCCGCGCGCGCGCCGTCGAAGCGCAGATCGCGCATGGTGATGCGATAGCCGTCGTCCTTGCTCTGGACGCGCGCCAGCGGAAACCGCGCGAATTCCAGAAACGCGATGCCCACGTCGCTGCGCCGCGCCGCTTCCAGCGCGATCGATGGCTCGGCCTTGTAAAAAATGCGCGCCGATTCCGGATCGAAATTCGTGCCCGGCGCGAACGACACCTCGAGCTCATCCATCGTATTATCCGTTTCCACCACGCCACTCCAGAATAGCGGCGACGCCGATTGCGGAAACGCGCCCGCCGCGTCGGCCGCTTCGCCGCGATACTCGCGCGCCTCAAGCAGCGCCACGGCGCGCTGCTGCAATACAAACCGCACGCAGCAGAACGCCGCGACCAAAATCAGCGCCGCAACCGCGCCGCGATCTACGGCCTTGCGTTTGGCCTTCGCGCCGATCTCCTCCGTGATCATCCGAAAAAGCCCCGGCACCAACAGGCCCGCCAGCAAGAGAAACAAAATCCAAGGATCGAGCGGCGCCGTCAAATCCCACGCGATCCATCGCGGACTAAACGGCCACAGCAACTTCACGCCATAACTATTCGTCAGATCGAGCAGCACATGCAGTCCGCACCCCGCCAGCGCCGCCAGAAATGCCGGCACAAATTCCAAAGACGCCGTGGAATTTGTACGGGCCGGAGCCTGCCTGCCGGCAGGCAGGCTTGTCTCCGCCCGTTTTCGTCGCACTATTCTTCCGACGCGCGGCGCGATCAAGACGTAGGCCGCCGCAATCGCCGCGGCAATCACGACGATCCCCACAATCGAATGCGTCGCCGTGCGATGCCATTCCAAAAACGCACGCGCCCCGCCGAACACCGAAACCCAATCGACATCCGGCGCGAGCCCCGCCGTCACGGTAATCGGCAGCGCCAGCGGCGTAACGCGTTTGAATCCGCACCGCGCCAGCGCCACCGAAGCCAGCACCTGTGTGATCGGTTCCATATCGGTTGAGGTTACCTCACAAATGCCTATCCTCACGATACGCTCGAACCTGTCGCAATGATCTCCTCCGTTGGGTGCCGCACCCTTCGGTTTTAAGGCCGAAGGTCCGCCGTGGCGGAGTGCGGTTCTTGAACTTCGCGGCGATTGTCGAATGGAGCGCGCAAATTCAAAAACCGCACCCTGAAATTCGCAGGGTGCGGCACCCATCAGCGTCGCTTGCTCTCAAATGGAGTTGAATCTCCGAGACCGGGTGCCGCACCCTTCGGTGTTAAGGGTGCGGTTCTTGCAACGTGAGGCTCCGGTCGCCGGGATATAATACGCGTTCGTTCGGGCGAGGATTGTTCGGTGACCGGAGACGCAGGCGTGTTGACGAAATCCGAAGCCAGGAAAAAGATCGAAGGGCTGCGCGAAAGTCTGCGCCGCGACGAATACCTCTACTACGTTCTCGACGATCCGAAAGCTTCCGACGCCGATTTCGATCGCCGCATGGCGCAGTTGAAAGATATCGAAGCGGCGTATCCGGATTTGCTCACCGAAGATTCGCCCTCGCAACGAGTCGGCGGAGCGGCGCGCCAGGGATTTCAGACGCGCACGCACATCCCGCCGATGATCAGTCTCGACAACACATATTCCTACGACGAGCTGGCCGATTTCGATCGCCGCGTGCGCGAACTAACCGGCCGCGACAAAGTGGACTACGTCGCCGAACACAAATTCGACGGCCTGAGCATTTCGCTGCAATACGAAGACGGCGTGCTCGCGCGCGGCGTCACGCGCGGCGACGGCGTCACGGGCGAAGACGTCACGCCGAATGTGCGCACGATTCGCTCGATTCCGTTGCGCGTGGCCGAGCGAACGCTGAAGTCTCTGAAGCTGCCGGCCGCATTCGAGGTGCGCGGCGAAATCGTGATGCCGCGCAAGGCGTTCGAGGATCTGAATCGCCAGCAGGAAGAGCAAGGCGGCAAGCGCTTCGCCAGTCCGCGAAACGCCGCCGCCGGAGCCGTGCGCATGCTCGATCCCACTGTAACCGCATCGCGCAGGCTCGATTTTTACGCCTACTATTTCCTGGCCGGTGGACGCACGGCGTTCCGCTTGCATTCCGAATCGCTCGACGCGATGAAGAAAATGCAGTTCCGCGTTTCTCCCGACTGGAAAATCTGCCATTCATTCGAGGATTTGAAGAAATTCTGCGACGCGTGGGACTCCAGGCGCGAAAAGTTGCCGTATGAAATCGACGGCATCGTCGTCAAAGTGAACGACACCGCGCTGCAAGCCGAGCTGGGCAACACCGCGAAATCGCCGCGCTGGGCCGTGGCCTACAAATATCCAGCGCGCCAGGAAACCACCGTTGTCAACGACATTATTTTTCAGGTAGGGCGCACCGGAGCGATCACTCCCGTCGCTGTCCTCGAACCCGTTGTGATCGGCGGCGTTACCGTCAGCCGCTCGACGCTGCACAACATGGACGAAGTCGAGCGTCTTGGCGTGAGCGTCGGCGACACCGTTCTTGTCGAGCGCGCCGGCGAAGTGATTCCGCACGTCGTGAAAGTCGTCGCCGAAGGCGCGAATCGCCGCCCCGTCCGCGTGCCCGAAAGATGTCCCGAATGCGGCAGCCGTATCCACAAAGATCCCGAAGGCGTGGCCTACCGCTGCGTGAACGCCGCGTGCCCCGCGAAACGCCGCGAATCGCTGCTGCATTTCGCCGGCCGCCACGCAATGAACATCGATGGGCTCGGCGATAAAGTTGTCGATCAGCTCATCGAAAAGGATTTGGTTCACGACGTGGCCGATCTGTATCGCTTGAAACTCGAGCCGGTTGCCGCGCTCGAACGCATGGCCGAAAAATCCGCGCAAAATCTGCTCGACGAAATCGAAGCCAGCAAGAAAAACAGTCTGGCGCGCCTGGTCTACGCGCTCGGAATCCGATTCGTCGGCGAGCGCACCGCGCAACTGCTGGCCACGCATTTCGGCTCGCTTGAAGCCATTCGCGACGCAAGCGGAGAGCAGCTCACGGAAGTCGGCGAAGTGGGACCAAAGGTAGCCGCGAGCATCATTGAATTCTTCTCCGAGAAAGCCAACCGCGATTTGATCAAGCGCCTTCGCGATGCCGGCCTGAAGCCGAAAGAAGAAAAGCTAGCAGTAAAGGATTCGCGTCTTGAAGGCAAAACTTTCGTTTTCACAGGCAGCCTGGAACGCCGCTCGCGCGAACAGGCAGGAGCCGAAGTCGCCGAGCACGCCGGCAAAGTCACCGGCACGGTTACGAAGAAAACCGACTACGTCGTCGTCGGCGCCGAACCCGGCTCAAAATTCGATCGCGCCAAAGAACTCGGCGTCACGATCCTCAACGAAGCCGATTTCGAGAAACTCCTGGCAGGGAAGCTCTCCGTTGCCGCGCCAGCCGCGGCCGCCAAGGGCAACGCAAAAAAATCCGGCAAGAGCGCGGCCGCTGCGGCAAAACAGAAAACTTTGTTTTAAGCCGCCGCGCGAATCATTGCGCGGGCGGGGGATCGTACGTGCCGAGCGGGACGGAACCACGGCAGCGCCAGATGCGTTCGGCGGAAAGAACCAAGCCGCGGCGAATGCCGAATCGCTGGACGACGGCGACGGAATAATGCGAACACGTCGGGCGAAAGCGGCACTGCACAATCGCGTGCAGATGCGGGCTGACGTGCGCTTGATAGATGTGAACCGCCCCCACGTAGGTGCGGGCGGTCCACTGCCGCGAAGGATCGCGGTAACTATCGACTGTGGCCAGCGCCACCAGGATGGCGAGGCAGGCCAGATATACGTGCGGCCGTCTCAGGGATTGCCGCAGCTCGGGCACTTGGGCAGTCCTTGCATGCGCTTCTTGCCGCAACTGGCGCACACAACCAGTTCGCCCTTTGGCCGCACCAGGAAATAGATCACCAGGCCAACTAGTCCGGTAAAGAAGACGATCACGAGCCAAAGCGTGGGATTTTCCATGCCGCGGGCCGTGGCGTCGTTTTTCACCCAGATCAGGATGGCGACGTTGATGGCGATGACGACCGCGAAAAATGCGATGATCCCGAAGCAGCCCACGCCGGCGCAGGCGCTCGCGCCGACGGAACCGGTGTTGTCGTTCATTTGCAGAAACAGTGCCGCCGCAAGCAGAGGACCCCAGCGAGCGGGCGAAAAGCGTTGAATCCTGGCTAACAGATTGTGCATGAGTGTTTCCTCCGAAGATCGCAAGCTTCTAGTTGCTGGCCCGCTCCCGAACCGGGCCACGCGGCAACTTCAAGCGCTCGGCCTGATCGGCCGGTGAGGTGGCGGGAGAATACCACCGCTTGCCGCCGTAGCAAAGCGGCAAATGCCATGAGCCAGCGCCGCCGCCCGCGCGGAACTTGCAAATGAGCGGCTTCCGGCCTAGGATGCGACGCGCAAGCTGATTGACGCGAATTGTGGAAGCGGTCGAAGGAGGCATCATGTTCTGCACTCGATGTGGAGCGGCGGTATCCGAAGGCACGGCATTCTGCACGTCATGCGGCTCGCCGATGCAGGCGAATCAGCCCGCTCCGCCACCAGCTTATCAACCGCCTCCGCAGGATTACCAGACGGCGCCCACTCCTCCTCTCGCGCCGCCGGAGATTCCGGAGTGGCCGCAACCGCCGCAGGCGTTGGCGCCGTTTCCGGAGCAAGTAGCCGCTCCTCGATTCCCTTATGCACGATGGTGGCCGCGTTTTGTTGCATATCTGCTTGACAGTTTGATCCTCGGCGCCGTGGCGCTGGTGATTGCCGGCATCGTCTTCCTGTTGATCGGAGGCAGTGCGCTCATTTCAGGCAGCGAGACTCCGCAGGATTTCGGTGCGGCGTTGGGAGCCGCGGCGATTCTGCTGATCGTTTTCGCGTACCTGGCGCTGATTGTGGTCATGTGGCTTTATTTTGCGAAAATGGAAAGCTCCGAGAAGCAGGCCACGATCGGCAAAAAAGCGCTGGGGATTTACGTTACCGATCTGAATGGACAGCGCCTTTCGTTCGGTCGCGCTTCGGGGCGCTTCTTCGCAAAAATCGTCACCGGCCTGATTCCCCTGTCGATCGGCTGGATCATGGCGGATTTTACCGAGAAGGAGCAAGCATTGCACGACAAGATCGCCGGCACATTGGTTTGGAAGCGACAGTAGCACGAGATGCAGGGCGTGATCGAAATATTCGCGATTCATGAATTCCTGGCCCATGAATTCGCGCCTCAAGCGTTGAGATCGAACGTCTGGCGATAAGCCGGAAGGACGATTTTCCATCCGGGCTTCTTCGATTCAATCAGAGTTTTCAGCGCTTGCGATGCCGTGGGTTCGCCGTGCGTTAGATATGTTGTGCGCGGGGGCGCGGGGATGCCGCCGAGCCAGCGGAGGATTTCGCCGCGGTCGGCGTGGGCGGAAAACTGGCCGAGATTTTGCACTTCGGCTTGCACGGCGACGTCCTGGCCGAGGATGCGGACGGACTTTGCGCCGTCCTGGAGCATGCGGCCAGTGGTGCCCTGGGCCTGGAAGCCGGCGAGGATCACGGCGTCACGCGCGTCGGGCAGGCGCTGCACCAGGTGATGCATCACGCGGCCGCCGCTGGCCATGCCGCTGGCGGAGATGATGATGGCGGGAGTTTTCACGCTGTTGATCTGCTTTGAGTCCTGAACGCTGCGCGTGAGGTGAATGGTGTGCGCATCGAGAGGATCGCCGTGCGCGGCCTCGGCGGTGAATTGCGCGTTGTAATCTTCGTGATGCTCGCGATAGAACGTGGACACGGTGATGGCCATGGGGCTATCGACATAGATCGGCAATTTCGGGATGCGCCCCGCGTCTTCCAGTGTGCGCACCACGTACATCAGCGATTGCGTGCGGTCCACGGCGAACGCGGGAATCACGATCACGCCGCCGCGCTTCGCGACGCGATTGACGATATCGGCGATGGCCTGATCGGGCGGATCGGTGGGATGATCGCGATCGCCGTAGGTGGATTCGCAGAGCAGAACATCGCAATGCGGCGGCGGCTCGGGGCTTTTCAGAATTAAGTTGTTGAAGCGGCCGATGTCTCCGGAAAACATGACGGTGGTGGTGCGGCCATTTTCCGTGACCGTCAGCTCGATATTGGCGGAGCCGAGGATGTGGCCCGCGTCGCGCAGGCGCACGGCGAATTGCGGGCTGATGGCGGAGGGTCCTTCGCGCGGTATCGGTTTCAAAGCGGCGAGCACGGGCGCGACTTGCTGATGCGTGTAAAGCGGCAGCGGCGGATTGTGGCGGCTGAGGTTGTGGCGCGCGGCGGTCTGGGCGTCCTCTTCCATGATGTGGGCGGAATCGAGGAGCAGAACATTGACGAGCTCGATCGTGGCGGGATCGGCGAAGATCGGGCCGCGATAGCCATCGCGCACAAGACACGGCAACCAGCCGGTGTGATCGAGATGCGCGTGAGTCAGGATGACCCAGTCGATCGTGGAGACGTCGAGCGGCTGATGATCCCAGTTGCGCTGGCGCAATTCGCGCGGGCCCTGGAATAAGCCGCAATCGATCAGCAGGCGTTTGCCGCCGGCTTCGATTAGATATTTCGATCCTGTTACGGTTCCTGCCGCTCCGAGAAACGTGATGGTGGCCATAGGCGGCGTATTGTAGACGAAAACGGGATGGAATTCGCGGATGGGTCGAGTGCGCGGCCGGCGATTTCCGTGTAGGATTCGGCTGCCATGATACGCATTCGCGATTTGTGGGACCGGCAGACGCGAACTCACCTCGCACTCGCATTGCTCCTCGGATTGTTGCTCCGTTTGTTTTTCGTGATTTACGTGCCGGTGCAGGATATCGATACCGCGCTCTATGAGGAGCTCGGCCATAACATCGTCGATCATCATGCCTACGCGTTTGAGAACGATCACGGTACCGGGTTGATTCCCACGGATATTCGCGTGCCCGGCTATCCGTTGTTCCTTGGCGCTCTCTACATTTTCTTCGGCGATTCCCAGCGCGCCATTCTGATCGCGCAGGTTTTCGTGGACCTGGGCACCTGCGTTTTGGTTGCGATGCTGGCGGCTTCGCTGGCGCCCGATTCTTCCAGAAGGAGGGTGGGGATTGCCGCGCTGTGGCTCGCGGCGACGTGCCCGTTCGTCGCCAACTATACGGCGTCTGCGCTGACGGAAGTGCTGGCGACATTTTTCGCGGCCGCCGCGCTTCTGGCGATGGTGTGGGCGCTGCAAAGTGAATCCGAGCCCGCCGCGGCGGGGAACGCGAGACCCGGCGCGCTCTGGTATCTGGCCGGCGCCGTCGCGGGGCTCGGAGCGCTGGTGAGGCCGGAGACTCCTGTAATCCTTGTGGCGCCCGCCGTCGTGCTTGCGGCGCAGTGGTACAAACCGGCGAACTGGCCGCGCCTGGCGCGCGCGGGGATTCTGCTGGCCGCCGGGATGCTGACGGCGATTGCGCCGTGGGCGCTGCGCAACTGGATCACGCTGCACAAGGTTCAATTTCTGACGGAACGTTTCTTCCAGACGCCCAACGCCTATATTCCGGTTGGGTTTTATGCCTGGACGCACACGTGGACGTTTTCGTACGACGACGTGGACGGCGTGTTCAACAAAATGGATGGCGGGCCGCTCGAGATCACGGATTTTCCCTCGTACGCGTTCGATTCCGCGCAGGAACGCGCGCGCGTCGAGCGGCTGTTGATCGCGCAACACAACGATACGCTCACGTTCACTCCTGAAGCGGACGCGCAATTTGCCGAACTCGCGCGTGAACGGACCGCGCGGGATCCGTGGAGAACCTATGTGACGGTTCCCATCCGAAGATGTATCACGCTTTGGTTTACTCCCCGCACGGAGCAGTTGGCCTACGAAGGCAATTGGTGGCCGCCGATACGGCATTGGCGCGATTACGATATGGATTTTGCGGTAGGCGTGATTTTTACCGCGCTGAACTATTTTTACGCGGTGCTGGCGATTGTGGGCGCGTGGATGATGCGAAGGCGGACTGGCGTGGCGCTGCTGGCGGTCTATGTGGTGACGCGGACGCTGTTCATCGCGGTTGTACATTACACCGTTGAGCCGCGATTTGTGCTGCCGTGCGTGCCGGCTGTTTTGGCGCTCGGGGCGCTGGTGTGGGCGCGGGGGCGCGATCGTAATGAAGTAGCGCGATAGCGCACGCGGCGTGAGGCGGTGCGGCGCGGCGGCGCGAGTCGCGGTATAATCGCCGCGGCGGGCAGGCCGGGCGATCGCTGGCTCAGTTCCTTCGGGCGCTGAGCGGGAGGAAAGTCCGGACACCGTGGTCTCGGACTGAAAGGTCCGAACCAGAGGGCAACGCGCCTGGTAACGCCAGGGCGCCGGGCCGCAGCAGGCGGGTGCGCGATGCGCGCTCGGGCGGCATGGCGACGGAAAGTGCCACAGAAAATAAACCGCCGGTGCGGCGTTTCGGTGATGGCCGGGAGGCAAAACCTTCCGGCGGTCGCTATCAAAAATAGACGACGCGCATGGTAAGGGTGAAACGGTGGGGTAAGAGCCCACCGCGTCTCGAGAAATCGAGACGGCAAGGCAAACCCCGCGTGGTGCAAGGCCAAATAGGAGGGGAGGGCCGGCCCGGCCCGCAAGCGGCGCGTCCGCAAGGATGTGCTGCCGTGACCCTCGGGTAGGCTGCTGGAGCCCGTGTGCGAATGCGGGCCTAGAGGAATGATCGCCGCGGTGCGTGGCCCTTTGCGGGGCTGCGCGCGGCACAGAATCCGGCTTACAGGCCTGTCCGCCAAAATTTTGTTCGCGTTCGTTTGTCCGCTCGGTCACAACACCCAAATCCACTGCGGGAAGTAGTGCGCGAACTTCAAGTGGAACTTGAACGTCCCCCTCCCCCATACCATGTTTTTTGGAAGTGTTGATTCTGGAAGGGTTAAAACGCAATTTCCCAGAAGTGTTGATTCTAGTGGACTTCAAACCGTTTATGGAGAATGAGATACGGGGAGTATTGGAAGTGTTGATTCTAGAGGGGTTAAAAATCAGATTCTCAGAAGTGTTGATTCTGGGAGGGTTGGAGGCGACAAATTTCGAATTGTGATCGGCTTTCATCCGGGAATATAGCATGGAGAGTACTTATGCGTCAAGCTAATTTTAGGGGAAATGTATTCGAATTCCTTGAGGCTGGGGGAAAAGATAACGCAGAGGCCTGCCTGCCCTGCCTGCCGGCAGGCAGGCGGCAGGCAGGCGCTGAGATAACGGAGGCACGCGGAGAATTATGCGGCGACGATTTGACTCTGGGGCGATGGGGCGCGCGCGGGGGGATGTCGCGTCTGGGCGCAGACTTCGCAGTTTTCGTCATACAGGATTTAGGTGATTGCTGAGGGTTCTGATCGCGCGTAGTTTTGGGGCGAGATGAGAATCCGTGTACACGGCGGGGCTGCGATCCCTTTCATGTGGCTGCTGGTCGTTTGTGTTGGCGCGCTGCTATTTTGCGGCGGCGCGGATGGCGGGGCGGCGGCGCGAACGAAAACGCCGGGCAGCGACGCAAGCACAGACGCGAGTAAGAGCGAGGTGCGCAACAACGCCGCGAGTTTGCTTTACGATCTGCTGGGGAGCGAAAAAGACGTGAGCAAGATACTGATCATTCGCCGCAGGCCCGCGCGCGTGACGCGAGTGATTAAGGCGATTTCAAAGACGGCGGGCGACGGACAAGATCAACTGGACGCGCTGGCGCACGACGATAAAACGCTGAATTTGCACGCGATTCAACTGCCACCGGGAGAAACGGCGACGCGCGACGCCATTCGCAAGACGAAAGAGCACGAACTGCTTTTATCGTGGGGCGCAAAGTTCGATATGAACCTGCTGCTTTCGCAGACCGACGCGCTGGATTACGGTTCACACCTGGCGAAAATCGCGGCGGAAAATTCCACGTCGCCGGAGCAAGAGCGGGAATTTCACGCGCTCGATGTGGCGTTGAGCGCGCTGTATGTGCGCGTGGTGGCGGACATACGCGCGGTGCCGGCGAAGTAGCGTTCAGCATTCCCAAAGAAAACATCGCTTCGGAAAAATCGAAGACGTCTGATTGTCTCGCGTTTCCCGTGAGAGATAACGGATAGCCCAAGCTGCTCGCGCGACGGAAGGTGTGAGTAGCACAGCCACTCTTGGCTGTGTGCATTTTGTGCCGTCAGGCGCAAAACGCAACTGCACACAGGCAGGAGTGCCCGTGCTACCTACGGCCGCGCTTGAGAGGGAATTGTTACGAGCCGGCGCTGGCGCCTTCGGTGGAGACGGAGACGGCTTTGATGTCGAGGCCGGTCTTGTTCATGTCGAAGCGCTGCTTGCGGTCCAATTTCTTGACGAATTCGCGCGTGGCTTTGGCCACGGCGCCGGGGAGGCTGGAGGCTTCGACCTTGACGCTCGAACCGGTGGGGCCGGTGGCGCGGTCTTGATAGCTGAATGAGACTTCAAAAGTTTTCATGATGGCTCCGTTTACTGATCTGAGATTTATGGATTCCTGTTCGAGACCTCATTGTGCGCAAATGTTGGCGGGGATTGCAAATAATAACGTTCAAGCGGGAAAGGCGAGTCAAAACCCGCACCCTTAGAGGCGAAGGGTGCGGCACCCGGCTTTTTTTTATTCGCGCTAGAGGAAAAAATCAAATGCGCACAGGCAGGAATGCCTGTGCTACTCATGCTGCGCACTTTGTGCGGTTTTTGCGGCGATGCGCGCGGAAGGCGGGGCGGATTCCATTTCCACGCTGGCCATCATGAAGAGGCCGAAGGTTCGGGGAGCGTTGTCGGTGGGGCGGGCGGCGACGTAGTAGGCGTAGGCGTTGTCGCGGGTTTGATTGGAAGTGAGGTCGCTGCCGCCGGCCGTGCCGGAGATTGTTATGGCGCCGGTGCCGTCCACATGGACGAATTGTTTCAGGACGCCCTGATAGGCGCGCGAGGCGTTGTCGAAATAGTGCGCGGGCAGATAGCCGAGGCGCACGGCTTTGGCCAGTGAGTAGGCGAACATGCAACTCGACGCGGATTCAAAGAAGTTGTCTTTGCCGTTGGGTTGATCGGTGACTTGATACCAGAGGCCGGTGGCGGGGTCTTGGAACTTCACGATGGCCGCGGCGAGGCGATCGAGAATGGCGAGAAGTTTGGCGCGGCCGGGATCGGCAGCGGGATAGTAGGGGATGGTTTCGACCAGGGCCAACATGGCCCAGCCCATCGATCGCGACCAAAAAACGGGCGAGGCGCCGGTGGTTTTGTCGGCCCAGGGTTGATCGAGGGCTTCGTCCCAACTCGGATAGAGCAGGCCGGTTTTGGGATCGCGCAAGTGAGATTCGGTGAGGACGAATTGATGCGTGATGTCGTCGAAATCCTTGGGCTCGTGGAAGGTGCGCGCGTACTCGGCGTAGAAGGGCTCGAGCATGTAGAGATTGTCGAGGCTGACTTGCTGCGGGCGGCGGCCGATGTGCCAAAAGCCGCCTTCGGGCGTGCGGGGTTGAAGGGCCAGTTGCTGGCGGACGAGCGCGGCGGCGCGGCGATACTTTTCGTCGTGAGTTGTGGCGTAGAGGAAGAGCAACTGGCGGCCGAGAAGGACATCGTCGACGGAATAATTCAATGGGTTGTAAGTGCGGATCGAGGAGCCGTCGGCGGAGAGGAATTGGTCGAGCGAGCGCTGGACGTAGGCGAGGTCGTCGGGATTATTGGTGGTGCGCCAGACGGCGGTGACGCCCTGGAGGAGGACGCTCATTGCGTGATCCCACGCCCACGGCGCGCCGGCGGGGACGAAGCGGCCGTCGGGCCAGCGCTGGATGGTGGAGTTGGCCACGCGGACGGACCAGGCCTCGGTCGGCTGCGGCGATTGCGAATCCTGCGCGCGGATCGCGCTGCAGCAGGCGAGCGCGAGGCAGATCGCGGCGAGAGCGAATTGGATGGCGCGGGGGCGAAAGTTTGCGCGCGAGAGATCAGCGCTGGGACGCAATGGACTTGGGGGGATCATGATTTAAGCTCCTTTGAAAATTCGAGAGGCGATGGCGAATAGGGCCCGTGATGGCTCGGGGCCAAGGCGGGCGGAGGCAAGCCTGCCTGCCCTGCCTACCGGCAGGCAGGCGGCAGGCAGGCTCCGCCCCTACGGGTCAACAGCGCGGCGCGCAGATCATTTGTGCGCGGCAGAGGGCACCTGCGCGATTAGCCAGCGGACGACTTCCCAGCCGCCGGCGTAGTTGTCGAAAGGCTCCATGTGGGGTTTGCGGCCGTCGGTGTATTCGTTGTAGATCCAGGGATCGACCACCGCGAAGACGGTGCCTTTGCCGTATTTGGCTGTGGCCATCACGTTGATGCCGCTGTAGCTGAGGACGGGCTTGGCGTCGCCGGAGAGAGTGAGATCGGTTGTGTCTTTCATGAAAAAAGTGTGGGCGGAATGGAAAACGGGTCCGCCGGCGGGGACGGGAATCGTCCCTTTGTCGTGCGGTTCGTTATCGAGCATGTGGAAGCGCGTGACATTTTGAAATTCAATGCCGAAAGTTTTGCCGAGCTGAGTGAGGCGCGGAATATCAGTATTGAGCGGATCGTTGGCCATGATCACGAGGACGCCACCTTGCTTGACCCACGCGGCGATCTGCGCGATGTCGGCGGGCATGATGTGATTCGGATGCGGATTCCACAGGGGAACGTCGGGCGGGACCATGACGTAGATATTCGCGCGCGCGAGATTTTTTAGCGTGGGCGCGGTGGTGAGAGTGTCGGTGGAGACGCCGTAGGTGTGGAAGATGTGGTCGAAGAACGAATAGCCGGACATGGCCTTATCGTGAATCTTGTAGTGGAAGGGGACCATTTGGCCGGCGGCGTCTTTGCGCGTCTGGCTGTTGAACCAACCGTCGAACAGAGCGGTTTCGCCTTTGCCGACCGAGGCGAGCGGGGCATTTTCGATTTCGACGCTGGCCATCAGGAAGGCGCCGATGCCTTTCGGGTCGTTGTCGATGACGGGCGTGGTGACGTAGTAGTGGTAGGCATCGGCGCGCGCGAGATTGTTTTCAAGGCCGACGCCTTTGACGGTGTGCAGCAGATTCACGGAGCCATCGGCATTCACGGTGACGAACTGTTTGAGGATGCCCTGGTAAGCGCGCGTGGCGTTGTCGAGATAGTGCGCGGGGAGAAATCCGAGGCGCACTCCTTTGGCGAGCGCGTAGGTGAACATGCAGGGCGCCGAGGATTCAAGATAATTTCCGGGCGCCGTGGGCTGGTCGGTGATTTGATACCAGAGGCCGGTGGAGGGGTCCTGATATTTCACGACGGCGGCGGCGAGGCGATTGAGAATGGCGAGAAGTTTCGCGCGGCCGGGATCGCCGGCGGGATAGTAGGGAATCGTGTCAACCAGGGCCATCATGTACCAGCCCATGGAGCGCGACCAGAAAAGCGGGGAATCGCCGGTGGTTGGGTCGGCCCAGGGTTTCATGCGCGCTTCGTCCCAGATGTGATAGAGCAGGCCGGTTTTGGGATCGCGGGCGTGGGCTTCGCTTAGGACAAACTGTTTGGTGATGTCGGCGAAATCCTGCGGCTCGTTGAAGGTGTGGGCGTACTGGGCGTAGAACGGCTCGACCATGTAGAGGCCGTCGAGCCACATCTCCTGCGGATATTTGTCCTTGTGCCAGAAAACGCCTTCGGGCGTGCGGGGCTGGAGCGCGAGCTGATCGCGGAAAAGTTTGGCGGCGTTGTAGTAGCGCTTGTCCTGCGTGACGGCGTAGAGCATCAGGAGCTGATTGCCGAGGCGAACGTCGTCGAGCGCGAATTCCTGCGTGCCGTCAAAGGGATTGTAGGTGCTGATGGAAGTGCCGTCGGGCGAGAGGAACTGATCGACGGAATCCTTGATGTATTTGAAATCATCGCCGTTGGCCGTGTTCCACCAGACGCCTTCGACGCCCTGAAGCAGCGTGCCCAATTCATAGTTCCAGACCCAATGCGCGCCGGCCGGCGCGAAGCGGCCGTCGGGCCAGCGCTGGAGCGTGGTGCTGGCCATGCGCTGTGACCAGGGCAGGGCGTCTTGCGCGCGGGCGGCGCCGGAGGATGCGATGACCAGGCACAGCGCAGCTACGCCGAGAGCAAGCGCCCGCACGCGAATGTTGGCGCGAGGCGGCGCGGCGGATTGCGGCGAATTGCGGTGCGGGAGAGCGGGGCGGCGAATGGATCGATTGCTGAGAGTCATCGTGGACACTCCAGTTGAAAGGCGCGGGACACGGGCGCCGCAAACTTCGTCGGGCCAATCGTTTCTATCAGAAAACGCGGCGCGTGTCTCGGACGATCTCGCGGGGCGCGATTCGCGGTGGGCGGATCGTGCGGCGGGGGGCGCGCCGGCGAAGCGTGCCGTTTCGGTGCACCGCGGCGAATTTAGCTTTCGTACTATTGACGCTGCCGCAACCCAAACCTAGCATGAATCGTGACGAGAAATGCGCGCCCGCTGCGTTGGAGCGCGAAGCAGGGCCCGGAGTTCCATGCCGCTGTCCATAGGGAAAAGCGAATTCGCTGAGTCTCGGATGCAGGGTCAGGAAAAGCGCAGAGGCTCGCGCCTGAATTCGCGTGTGCCGGTGAAGATTGAGTGGGAAGCAGGGAGCGGCCAGGCGTGCGAGGAAAAGGCCTTCACGCTGGACGTGAGTCCGTACGGATGCCTGCTTGTTCTTCCCGCGGAAATCGGCGTCGGGCAAACGGTGCGAGTGACGAACGTGGCGGAGCAGCGCAGTAATGGAGCCACGGTGGTGTGGCGCGGCAAGAAGCAGCCCGATGGATGGGAGCTGGGAATCGAATTAATCGAGCCGGAGATGGACTTTTGGGGGTTCGAGCTATGACCGAAACCAAAGGGCAGGGCGTTGGAAAAGGCTCGATGCTTCAGGTGGAAGACCGGCGGCGCAGCCAGCGCGTGGTGATTCGCGTGCCGGTGACGCTGAAGGTGACGGTGGCGGGGCAGCCGGTGACGTTTGCGGCGCATACAGTGGCCGTGAACGATCACGGCGCGATGCTGGTGGCGCCGCGGACGCTGGCGCTCGATACGCCGCTTGAAATTACCAACGATCGCACGATGCAGAAGGCCACGGCTCGCGTGACGCGCACGCCGCCGGTGAGCAGCGAAGGATTCTTGATCCCGGTGGAATTTACGGGCGCCGCGGTGAATTTCTGGCAGATCAGCTTTCCGCCCCGGGATTGGAAGCCGATCGATTAGTTGTGCCGCGCGCGGCGCCTTCGGAGTGCGGGGGCGCGGCGCGCGGGAATTGAATTCTCCCTTCCGGAAATTTACCGCTCGCACCCCCTCTCCTGCGCGCGCGGAGGAAGCACCATGGATGGCAGAGACAGGCGTCGCGAGACGCGCGTGGACGTACGGGTGCCGCTGCGGTTCCGGCCGGTCGCGAATCTGAATGTGCCGGAGCAGAAGGCGGAGTCGGAAAACGTTTCGCCGCTGGGCGTTTATTTCACCACCGATTTTCCGCTGACGGTGGGAGCGGTGCTGGTGCTGTGGATGACCATGCCGGCGCAAGTGACCGAGGGCGACGCTCGCGATGTGCGCTGCCTGGCGCGCGTGATGCACGTTGAGCCGACCGGGCGTCTGGTGAGAAAAGTTGGCGTCGGCCTGCGGATCGACGAGATGGCGGCCGCGGCTCGTGTGGAGCGCTGGGCGAGCTGAGCGCGCGGATTAGTGCTGCGTGCCGGGCCCGGCGGTGCCGATCGTGAACGTCACTTTGGCGCTCGTGGCATTCTCGAATTCGTCGTAGACGCGGACGGCCAGCGTGTGTTCGCCGGGCGCGAGCGCGGCGAGCGAAAAATCGAAGTGTTCCTGCGGCGCGTCGCTGAGCTGGCCGACGGGAAGAACCATGATCCAATCGCCGGCATCGAGGCTGTATTGCGCGCGGGCGATCGAGCTGCCGGGATCGGCGGCGTCGAAGCGGAACCGCTCGGTTGCGCTGGATGCGCCGGCTGCCGCGGGTGCGGCATCGGCGGTGAGCGCGGTGACGATGGGCGGCGTGTTGTCAACGAGGAAGCGATCGGATTCTCGCTCGGCGCTCAGCGCGCTTTCGGGCGGATTTGAGGGGCTGTCCGAAGCGACGATCTTCAGATAGTACGCGCCGTCGGGCATCGTGGAAGTGTCCCAGGAATAAAAGCGCTGATCGATTTTGTCCTTCAGAAGTTTCCAGGCAGTCTCGCCTTCGCCGCGGTAATAGACGGAAAATTCCAGCGTGTCGTCGTTCGCGTCGTCGGCGCTCCACAGCACGGACTCAAAACCTTTTTGGCGCACGCCTTGCGGCGGCGGCTCAAAGCGTCCGGCCGCGCCCTGATTTTCGGCGTTGTCGAAGGCGAACGCAGACGCGGACGCGTTCGGTGACGCGGGGAGATGCAATTGCACCGGCATGGGCGCTGTGCCGAGGCCATTGGCGGCGCCGGGGTTGGGTCCTTGCACGCGAACGCCGTGATCCTGAATGACGACGGAATTGATTACCGGCGCGACGTTTTTCGGCAGGTACGCGACGGTGACCCACGCGATTTCGGGAGACGTTGCGGCGGCGGAGCCCATGCCGCGTCGCAAAACCGCTTTCCACTGAATGAAACGCGCGGGTGGGCATTCCACGGTTTGGCCGGCTGCGTCGCGATAGGGACCGAACCACGCGCTCCAATTGTCGTCGGGTGCGGAGGTGTTGCCGGAGCGCGCGTAGAGTTCGATGCGCGCGCCAGCGCCGGTGGATTGCGCGGCGGCGCCTTCGCCCCACCATGAAATGCGGCCCCAGTGCGAGAAATTGCGCGCGTCAAACGCCTGCGATTCGTACGTGCCTTCGGGCGCGTCGGCAGGTCCGAGCGAAAAAACTTTGCCGGGATTCGCGGTGGCAAGATACGTCGCGCCGTTCGGCGCCGCCGCAAGCGCGGTGACTTGTTCGGCCGCGGTGGTGGCGATCTGCGAGAAGACCTGATTGCCATCGAGTTCAAGAACCGCCCCGTGGTTGCCGGTGCCGACAAGCAGATCGCCATTCTGCGCGCGTCCCAGCGTGTAGGCGAGCAACTCGCGCGACGACCACACTTCGGTGGGCGATCCATCGGGCGCGATGCGATAGACGGCGCTCGAACTGAGAGTGGGGAAGGGAGCGAAATTCAGAGTTTGCGCGGGCGCCACGGCCGTGGTTGTGATTTGAGTTTCCGGCGAATCTTGATTTGAAAACGTGAGCGTCGGCGCGGTGGTTTGCTGCTGCGGCGCAACCGGCGGCGTGGCAAAGCTCGGGAGCGGTTGCGTGATGCGCGGCTTTTCGCCGATGGCGGAAGCGTAGATGCTGCCGTCCTTCGGGTCGACGAGCAGCGCGGTCACTTCTTTCTTGTCGGTTTCGTAGAGCACGAACGCGCGGCGCACGCCGCCGCCCGCCGGCGCGGCCTTCGGAATTCGCAGGATGCGGCCGTTGGGTTCGGTCCCGGCGAGCAGATTGCCGTTGCCATCGAATGCCAGTGAGCGGATGTGAGTCTCATCGCCGGAGTAGAAGAGTTGGTCGGTGCCGTCGGGTGCTACGGCGAAGATTTTGCCGGAATCGCCGGTGGCAACGTAGAGCGTGCCGTCGGAATCGAGCGCGAGATCCCAGATATATTTTGTTTTCGGATCGAAGAATACGGAACTTTGGCCGGAGGGCGTGACGCGATAGACCTTGCCGTCGGGCGACGTGGCGACGTAGACGTTGTCGTGCGCGTCGATGGCCAGCGCCTGCGCCGCCATTTCCTGCGACTCGAAAAATTTGCTGGCTTTGCCCTGCGCGTCGAAGCGCACAACCTTCGCGCTCGAACCGCCAGCGGCATAAAGATTGCCTTTGGAATCGAGGCGCAGCGCCCAGAGGTAGGCGAGGTTGGCGTCGCCGACATCGGCGAATTGCGGCGCGAGTTCGAGCGTGCCGTCGCTGCGCATTGCGACGCCGTGGGCGACGCCTTTCTCAAATTCGTCGTAGCGCGATTGGCGCCAGAATCGCGTGTGCTCGGCGGCCAGCGGCAGCGCGGCGCACACGATCAGTGCGAGCACGGCGAGGATCGCGATGGGCGGGCGCACGCGCGCGTTGGGCTTCGGAAATTTCATCGATCGTCTCATCAAAATCCTCACTCGAACCTCATTCAGAAACCAGTCGCGGCGCGCGCGGAAGAAAAAACGGCGCACTCATCGAATGCGAATTGAAATCGTCGTCGAGCCGGAGACCACCTCTTCCATCGGCACGGACCATTCGCCCTCGGCGGAATCATGCAGCGTCAGCGCGCCGATTGTGCCCGGCCTGCCGTCGAGCACGTTGATTTCGTCGAGCGGCGCGTTGGGCAGAACTTTGTCTTCGACGAGCAGCGTCGGATTGTTGTCAAGCAGTGCGACGTACAGCGATGTGTCGCGGCGCTGGCGATTCAGCATGGCGATCAGCTGATCGAGTCCGTTCAAGCGGCCCGAGCCGGCGGCGGCAAATGGATTCGTGCGCCGATCGACCGTGGCGGAATCGCTGACGAGAATCTGCATCGTCGTGCCCGGCGCGGCCTGCGGCGGAATCGTGATGGGAATGTCGCGGATCACCGGCGCGCCGCGGTAGGGATGCAGCAGAACCTTCACGTCCACCGCGTCGCCGACGGCGGCTTCGGTTTTATCGGCCCAGGCCCCGGCGATGGCGGCCGAGCGGTGATCGGGCAGGCTCTCAAGGCTCAGATGAATCTGACGGATGTGCGGGAGTTCGTAGGGGTTCGAGAAAACTTGCGCGAACGCGCTTTGCACGGCGGCGGCTACATAGGCGCCGTCGGGAATCAGCGCGTCGGTGGGCGCGAACATATTTTCAAGTTGCACGGCGGGGTGGTCCGCGATGTCGATGTTGGCGGTGAGGCGCAGCGTGGTGCCTTCGCTGTACATCGCGTTCTGCGTCAGGCCGTTCAGCGTCGCGAGACCGACCAGAATCGGCGTCAGCTTGGGATCGGAGGCGACCTCGAAATGAAATTCTTTTTTGCCGGCGGGCGTTGTTAGTTCGAGTTCGACCGGGATCATTGCGGCGCTCGCGCCGAGGTGGCCCGAAATTTCGCTGACCACGTCCTGATCGATCGTGCCGATCACGCCGCCGACGTTGACGATTTTCGTGGATTCGTATTCGGAGGCCAGCGTGGTGAGCACGCGCGCGCGCGTCATCGGCAGGGAGATCGAGCCGAAACCGAAAATCGGATGGCCGCACGCATAGACGCGATTACCGACGATCATCGTCACTGTGCAGGCCGCGTTCATCGAAAGGTCGCCGTCGATCAGCGCCACGCCGATCATGTCGCCGGGAACGATTTGCGCGTCGTCGGGTTGCGCGGCGGCCGCGCCGCCCTGCACGGATTCCAGACCGAATTGCGCGAACTGATCGGAATATTGGCGCAGCGATTCGGCGCTGAAGCCGGAGGAGACCATGGGCGCGGCGATGGGTTCGAGGAAATCGGGCTGATCGACCGATCCGGTGCGCGCGGATGCCCACTGCTGCGGTAGATCGTAGTGCTGGCCGGATGGCGGCGTGGCGTCGCCGGTGTTGGCGGATGCGGCGGATGGCGGCGTGGCCGGCGAATTCACGGCGAGCATGCTTTCGATCGGCGTGACGCCGGCGAGTGGCTCTTTCGAGAACGCGCCGAGTTTCAGAGAGAGAGCGCCCGCGAGCTTTCCTTCGATGAACACCGGGCTGCCGCTCATTCCGGCGACGACGCCGGTGTGCTCGACTTTGGGGCCTTTGAGTTGTACGAGGATGATGTCTTGTTTCGGGCCCATGAAATTCGGCATCACGCCGATCACGTCCAGGTCCATCG